>JAANMT010001779.1_pt1 | contig 19971 bp, 17 predicted proteins | sample 7279711 | NCBI WGS metagenome assembly JAANMT01 (sample SAMN14094538, study PRJNA606508) | bioreactor metagenome | isolation source: A lab-scale SPAN reactor treating ammonium-rich wastewater day 1 | place: Ireland: Galway | collected 2017-01-16 | reverse complement strand
GTGGAGCCGAACGGGATCGAACCGTCAACCCCCGGCTTGCAAAGCCGGTGCTCTCCCAATTGAGCTACGGCCCCGAGATCCCACGCCGCGAGCGATGGGCGGATCGGGAAACAGAGAAGAAAAAGAGGAAGGTGGGCGCACCAAGATTCGAACTTGGGACCTCGTCGTTATCAGCGACGCGCTCTAACCAACTGAGCTATGCGCCCCCGCACAAAAACGTATCTAACTCATGTCGGAGTATGGTATTGTAAGCGCCCCCGCGCTGGTGTCAAACGGGGGCGGTGGGTTTTTCCGCGGATCAATTCTTTCATGCCGCATCGCACGCGTTCTGGATCGCATGCGCCTCGGGGCTGGGAAAACATCCGGGCAGATCCTCTGCGTAATAGCGGTCCAGCACCGCTTCCCATTCGATGCGCGTTCGCACGCCTATCATGGCGTTGCGGACTTCCGTTTGCTGGGGATGCAAGTAGGAATACTTAATGCCAAATTTGCGCATCGTGGGACCGCAGCGTTCGCCATAAAGCTCCTCGGCCAGGCGAAAATGTTCCCTCAGGATTTCCCGCTGCTCCCAAAGACCGGGCGGAGGGGGTAAAGGTTCGCCGCGCGCCAAGGCCTTGGCTTGGGCAAAGATCCAGGGGTTGCCAATCGCCCCGCGAGCCACGGTCACGCCGTTGACACCCGTTTGCGCCATCATCGCCAGGCAGTCCTGGGGCGTGAACAAGTCGCCGCTTCCGAGAATGACCCGGTCGGGCGCATGGGCTTTGACGTCGCGGAGAAATTCCCAGCGGCTGGGGCCGCGGTATCGCTGCACTACGGTTCGCCCATGCACGGTCACGGCCGCCACCCCCTCGGCAAAGGCGCCATCCAGGATGGTGAAGAATTTGTCGCGGCTCTCGGGGGTATCGTCGAGTCCGCGGCGCATCTTGACGGTGACGGGAAGATGGGGCGGCGTGGCGTCGCGGGTCCGCCGGATAATCTCCAGCGCCACGTCGGGCTGGCTCAGATGGTATCCGCCGCGGCAGCGCCCCAGCACCTTCTTGACGGGGCAACCAAAGTTGATGTCGATCACGTCGAAGCCCGCCTCCACCAAACGCAGGGCTCCAGCGACAAACTGGTCCGGTTCGGCGCCCATCAATTGGCCGCCCACGGGGCGGTCTTCGTCGCTGATGTGGAGAAAATGCCGGGTCTTCTTCCGTTGCCGTACCGCCACTAAGAACTGGTCAAGCATCACCTCGCACAACGCATATTCCGCTCCCAGGCGACGCGCGATCACGCGCATCGCCCAGTCGCTGTAGCCCGAGAGTGCGGCTTGCACGATGGGAAACTTGATGGTGTGGTTGCCGAGTTGCAGAGGGGCTGGCATTTTTTGATGGAATCAACTTTTCGTACCGCCGACCGGGAGACTTTTTCATTGTATGTCTCGCGGGCGGCGCATGATGAATAGCGTGAGCACAATTCCGCAAAGAATTCCTCCGCCGATCATCGCCAGGAATACGCGCGGCGGCGGCTGGTTCTCCAAACCATGTTGGAGATTGACGCCCAGCACCGCCGAGAGCGTGGCCACGGGAAAGAAGAACGCCGCCAGCACGTTCAGCCGATGGGCCGAGACGGCCATTCGGTGTCCCGACTGGGCCAGTTGCTCGGAACGCCGGGCGACGGCAAAGTCGAGGCCGTTTTTCGCCGTCGTGTAGAGCAGGTCGGCCTGACGCTCCACGGCATACGCGCGGTCGCGCACGTCGATCAGTGTCCGGTCTTGCGGGACCATTTCGCGTGCTTCCTGGAGCACCTGGTGTAGGTGGCGGGCGGCGCGGAGCAGCGGAGCAACGCCGTGCAGCACGGCAAAGTAATCGTCCGCCGACGTAGCGCGATCCTCCTGTTGATCGAACTTCTCGACGGCGGCCGCGTATTGCTCAAGGTGCGTGCGTAACGACGCCGGCCCGGAGCCGAGATTATGGGAACGCCATTGCCCATCGGGACAGCGCCAGAAAAATCGGCCGCCGCGTTCGTCATCGTCCGGTTGAGGGGGAGCATGGAGCACCAGCAGAAGGTGGCCTGCGTCGCGCATCACGCGTTGTCGCCCCGCCGATTCGCCCAAGCGCTCACGGAAGGTCGGAGGCACATCCCATGAATCTGGAAGAAGCGATTGTGCGGTCACGGTCATGGCGGGGCAAAAATCGAACGGAAGTCGAGGATCACGCCACAAGTCTTGCAGAAATGCGAACTTACACTATTGAGAGCGAGCCGGCAATTCGCCCCGGGTGCTTGCAAATCCTCACACAAATTTTATTGTAATACGTTGGTTGCTTGTCCGGCGCTCGCCGTCTGTTGGCGTGTTCCTAACAACCCAGCGCCGTGCTGAGAACGGTTCGGGCCAGTCAATCCGTCATCCATGAGCGAAATTCTCTTTCAATATGTTCGGGTGTACCCCACTACGTGGGTCTACCTGTCGTCGTTGCTCATGATTGGCCTGTTTTTCAAGTTTGGCCGGTTCTGGAGCGTGCGCAACCTGGATCTCATGCTGCTGGTCCTGTTGGCGCCGGGGCTATTGTTGGTGGAATCGGGACGAGAAATGGCGGTTGCCGCACAGTTGGCGGGTGAGCAAGACGAGCCAGCCTCCTCCGCGCCGCCGCCTCCGGGGGACTTGGCCGAACAACATGAAATTGCCTTGATTGCCGATGACGGGCGGCTAGCCGAACCACCTCCCGCAGGCATCGTGGCGGAAGTTGCCCTATCGGACGATGCGGCACAAACGCAACTTCAACAGGCGCGAGCCACCGAGCGTTTGGGGTTCGTGTGGTTATTGACTGCCGGGAGTTTTCTGCTGGTCCGACTGCTGCTTGATCCCACGATGGTCCGCCGACCCCTATTGGAACCGAACCTGACGGTAGGCGGTCTGACGTTTATCGGATGTTCGCTGTTCATATTCCTCATGGCGAACGTCATCACCAGCCGCGCTACCGAAGAGGACTTGCAAGGCCCCCGGGCCGCGGACCGCTTGATTCACCGTCGCGTGGCGAACGATCCCGACGTGCGACCGGAGTACGGTCCAGGGTTGTCGGTGATGTACTTGCTTCCGAGCATCTCGACAATGACCTTGCGGCAGGGTGAGCTTCCCCACTCCAACGCCGAGCAGCGCATCAGCGGGTACGCCATCGCGGCCAAGACGGTCGCCATCTTGTCGCACCTGGCCATCGTGTTGGGGATTGTGCTTGTGGGGCATTGGCACTTCAACAACCTGAAAATGGGAATCGGCGCGGCGGTGCTGTATTTGATGCTGCCCTATACCGCGCAAATGACGGGGCGCGTGCCCCACGTTCTTCCCGCCGCTCTTTTGGTTTGGGCGATTGTGTGTTACCGGCGGCCCATTTGGGCGGGGGTGTTTATCGGCTTGGCCATTGGGGTCATTTATTATCCCTTGTTCCTGTTACCGCTGTGGTGCGGCTTTTATTTGCGGCGCGGGGCGATGCGGTTCATGACCGGGGTTGGCGCCACGCTGGCCTTGGTCGCCTTTTCTTTGATTTTTGTCTCGGCCGATCTGGCTTCGTTCGGACGGGAGCTGCGCTACATGTTCGGGCTCTGGTCACCGCAAATGGATCACTTGCAAGGCATGTGGGGCTTGGGCTGGGACCCCTGGTATCGAATCACCGTGATTGCCGCGTTTTTGGCGCTGGTCTGCGGTTTGGCGCTGTGGCCTGCGCAAAAAAACTTGGGGACGCTCCTGAGTTGCTCGGCCGCCGTCATGGTGGGCGTGCAGTTTTGGCACGGCCACGGGGGCGGCCTATACATGGCATGGTATTTGCCGCTCGTGTTGCTGACTATCGTCCGCCCGAATCTCGAAGACCGTATCGCAGTAAGCGTACTGGGCGAAGGTTGGTTCACTCGGAAACGCCAAAGAACCTCCTACCGTCACATTGACCTTGCGGCCTGAAATTGGGCGTGTCGCGTGGTCTGCGACGACTGCGCAGAATGCATGATGTGGCGTGATCTAGCGGATTTTGCCTGTTGTGCAAATTTTAAATTGCGATTTTCCGCGACGGTTTACCAACTCTGACATTGGAGTGGCCCGCCCGCGTGGTAGATTACACCAACAGCTTGCGGCGTCGTCGCAAGCAAGCGTGATTCCCCCTTCGCATTCAGCATTCCAGGGAGACTGTCATGACCGAAGCGACCGAAAATCAAGGCAAAGATCAGCCGGCCGCCCCCCAGGCGGCGCCCGCGCAGCCGCAAGCTCAGCCGGGGCAGATTCATGTTCACGACGCGGACGCCATCGCGCTGTACGCGAACTTTTGCCGGGTTACTGGCTCTCCCGAGGAACTGATCGTTGACTTCGGTTTGAACCCGCAGCCGATTGGCGTTCCGCGCGAGCCGATCATGATCAAACAGCGGATCATCCTCAACTACTACACCGCTAAGCGTTTGCTCCACGCGCTGTCGATGTCGGTGCAGCGTCACGAGTCGGTGTTCGGCGTCTTGGAGACGGATATCAACAAGCGCTTGAAAGTTCAGCAGCAATAACCACGGTGCGCCGCCCTCGGCGGCCGCTTCGCGACCAAACGCCCGACCCTCTGGTCGGGCGTTTTTGTTTTCTTTTTGCGAGGTTCGGCGAGGTCCCGGTTAAGACGCGTGGAATGTGTGCGGTTCTTGGTGCGGCCCTCGACGCGGCGCGCGGCGGTTCCTAAAATGACGCGAATTTCCATCGCTCCGCACTTTAGCGACGAAACGATGAGCGACCTGTCACACTTCGATGAACACGGCGCAAGCCGCATGGTGGACGTCGGGGAAAAACCCGTCAGTTCCCGCCGCGCTCGCGCGGAAGCTCGCGTACGCATGGCCGCCACGACGTTGCAGCGCATCCGCGACCGCAACGCCGACAAAGGCGACGTGCTGGAAGTCGCGCGACTGGCGGGGATTATGGCCGCCAAGCGCACCGCCGACCTGATTCCGCTTTGCCATCCCTTGCCCTTGGACTCGGTCACGGTCAATTTCCAATTTTTGAATGAAATGACGCTGGGAATCGAAGCTGAAACCCAGGTGGCGGCCAAGACTGGCGTCGAGATGGAGGCGCTCACGGCGGCCGCGGTCGCGGCGCTGACGGTTTACGACATGTGCAAAGCCGTCGACCGAGAAATGACCATTGAAACCATTCGACTGTTGGAGAAGTCCGGGGGACGTAGCGGCCACTACCGACGCGATGCCGCCGAGCTCCAATCGTCCCCGTTCCCTGAAAGCCAACTCCGTGACCACTGACGCCCTCGATTCCCAAAGCGTATTTCCCGAAGCCCTACAAACCTTGTATGCGCCGATCGCCGAGGATTTGATCCAGGTTGAACGCATGCTTCGCGAGGAAATGCGAAGCGACTATCCCTATGTCAACGAACTGGTGCGGTACGGCGCCATGCTGGGCGGGAAACGCCTACGGCCCGCATTGTTGTTGTTGTCGGCCAGGGCGGTTGGGGCGGTGAATCGCGATCATTGGGTGCTGTCGGCGGTGGTGGAAATGATCCACACGGCCACGCTGGTTCACGACGACGTGCTGGACGACGCCGTCACGCGCCGCCGTCTGGCGACGGTCAATAGCCGCTGGGACAACGAAGCGAGCGTGCTCCTCGGCGACTTTCTTTTTACGCACGCTTTTTATTTGGCGAGCACGCTGGAAACGACGTACGCCTGTCGCACCATCGGGCGGGCCACGAACATCGTCTGCGAAGGTGAACTGCGGCAGAAGGGCAACCGTGGCGACTTTTCGTTGGACGAAACCGAGTATCTGGAGATTATTGACGCCAAAACCGCCGCGTTGTGCGCTTGTGCGTGCCGTCTGGGCGCGTTTTATTCCGGCGGCGACGAAGCGACGGTCGAGGCGCTGACCCAGTACGGAAGGAACCTTGGAATTGCATTCCAAATTGCCGACGACTTGCTCGATGTGATCGGCAGCGAAGCCACCGTGGGCAAGTCGCTAGGAACGGATCTCGAAAAGCAAAAGCCCACGCTCCCGGTGATTCGCGTGCTTCAGTTGGTCAACGAGCGCGAACGAATGCAGGTCTTGGAAATTCTGGAAAGCGACGCTCCTGATAAGCGAGCGCGTTTGGCGCCGTGGTTCGAGCACTTCGACGCGATTGCCTATACCCGCGCCAAGGCTCGCAAGTACGCGCTAGCGGGGGCGCATGAGCTTGACCGATTACCGGCAGGCCCCGCGCTCGCGACACTGCGTCACTTGACGGATTTTGTCGTCCAACGCTCGCTGTAACGAATTTCCGGAGTTCCACAACGTCGGGGTGGTCGTTCGCTTCCCAAACCAACCGGGGACCGCCAGCCCGAGTTTGGAGCTACGGAAGTTCGCGGGTCATCCTTGCGTGGCGTTTCGAGAGACATCCGGCATCTGTCGCGCCGGGCGCCAAAAAGTTGCTTCGCACCGCCGGCCCGATTAGTCTAAACGGTTGGCGCGGAGGGATTTCTTGCAGGTCGCTTGCCTGCCTACCTTGGTCACGCGCCGGCTCGAATTCCTCGAACCGAGGCGCCATGGCTGAGTCGATTTGGTACTACGCACGGGATGATCGTGAGCATGGTCCTGTCACTTCCGCTTACCTGGCGGAGTTGGCGCGGGCGGGGCAATTGCAGCCCGACGACCTGATCTGGCGGGAAGGCATGGAGGATTGGCGCCCGGCGCGCGTCGTTCGGGGGTTGTTTGCCTCGCTGGCGGAAAGCAAAAGGGCGTCCGATTCCACGATTCTCGAAGGGCCATTCGATTCCTTGGACGTCGCGCCCCCACGCCACTCCGACGATGAGACCAGGCGCGCCGAGCAACCAGCATTCGACGCTCGCGCCCCCCTTAGGTCCGATTCCGCCTATCCCGCAGAACCGCCGGCGCCGCCCATCCATTCCGTGGCGGAACAGGCGGCACAACCGGTTCCGCAACCGGTCGGCACGACTGCCGAGGACGACCCGTTTGCGCCCGGTGCGGTCCCGCGCACCGAGTCGCTACTTCGTGATGATGGAATACGTCGCCTGGCGTATAGCGCGGTCGCGGTGGGATTGCTGTGGGCGCTCGGCGCTAGGGGGTGTGATTCACTCGCAACGCGTTCGGCGGTCCGCTTGGAAGCCAAAGCGGCGTTGGCCGAGGCGCAATTCGAGGAGCGATGGGCTGCAAACCAGGCCGCTTGGGAACAGCAGCAACGGCAATTACAAGCCAAGTCAAACCGTTCGGCCGTCGAGGAGCAACAGTTGCAACGGATGGCGGATCAGCTCGCGGCGTTGAACCGGCAGCGGCAGGAAGAGCAACTGGCCTTGCGCGACGGAGCATGGCGCCGCCTGGCGAACGCGGCGCGCCGCGCCAAACTGAGTCAGCAAGACTGGAGTTTCTGGCGTGAAATTTGCTTCTTCAGTGGCGCCGTCGTGATGGCGATCGGCGCGATCGCGATGACATGGCTTGGACGAGACGAAGACCGATGGCTAGCAAGCTTGCTTCTGGCTGCCCTGACCCTGGGGATTTTCGTCTGGTAAGGCGCCGTGAATGCGTTGTGCTTGGTGTCCGTTTCATGGAAGAGGCAATTACTCAGATGACAATGTCGGCAATTTAATCTTTTATGGGCCGCGCATTGACAGTGGCCTCATGCCCCCATACATTACGGGAAAGTTGCTGTCGTCATCCTGATTGCCCCAAACTGTTGATCTGCGATAAGCTTCCCTGTTTTTTCATCTTCACAGTTCCAAGGAAGTAAGGAGGGATTTGACGATGTTGCGCCCGCTTTCGTTAGTGCTGCCGGCATTGGTCGTGCTGGCCGCCAGCACCCAAGCCCAGGCCGGAGGAGCATGCGGCGGCTCCTACTGCTACAGCGCCCCCTACCAGCAGCCGGCCTATTGCCAACCGCAATACGCTTGCTCCTATGTGGCGAGGACCGTCTATGTGCCGCAAGTGGTGATGGAAGAGCGCGAGGTAACTGTTTGCGAGTACCAGCGCCAAATGGTCGAGCGGACCATTCAAGTTCCACAAATGGTGACCGAACAACGCGAGGTCACGGTTACGGTGATGCGTCCGGAAACCCGCGAACGGACGATCACCGTCCATCGCTGTGTGCCCGAACAGCAGCAACGGACGCACCAGCACGTGGTGATGGTGCCCTATCAAGAACAGGTGCAGGCGGTCCGTAAGGTCTGCCGTCACGTGCCCACCGAGCAATCGTACACGGTGACGGTGGATCGCGGCAGTTACCAGACCTTTGTGCAAAAGGTTCCTGTTCGCGTTCCGGTGGCCTCGCAGAGCTGCGGTTACGGTAGTGGCTGCGGTTACGGCGGCGGCTGCGGCTACGCCAGCGGTTGCGGCGGCGGTGGTTGCGGCTACGCCAGTGGCGGCTGCGGGTACGGCGGATGCGGATACAGCGCGGGCTGTGGATCGAGCGGCGGGTGTGGCGGCTATGCGTACGGTGGTTGCGGCTACGCCACCACGTATGTCGAACGCCACTGCCAGCGCTGGGTTCCTAATCTCGTCCAGGAAGAACGTCGCGTTACCGTGATGCGGCCGACTTATGAGGACGTGCCCTACACGTACACCGTCACTCGCTGCCGTCCTGAAACCCGCGAACACACGTATAACGTGACGGTTATGCGCGTGGTTCCGGAACAGCGGACGGTGCAATACACCGTGGCGGTTCCCACGCAAGAGACGCGCACGGTGCCGGTGCAGGTTTGCCACACCACCACGCGGACGATTCAACAACCCGTCATGGTGCCGGTGAACGTGCGGAAGACGGTGCCCGTGCGGGTGTGCCGGTACGTTCCCAAGACCGTCCAAGTGAAGGTCTGCTCGCCTGTGTCGCATGGCGGCGGCTGCTACGGCGGCGGTTGCGGTGGATACGGCGGCGGCTGCGGCTACAGCAGCGGCGGTTGCTACTCGGGCGGCTGCGGCGCCGGTGGTTGCTATTAGTCGGCCATCAAGCCAATTACGCGGTGGCGTTCAATCCTCGCCACCTGCGTAACCGGCAAAGTTGGTCGGATTCAAACCAGATTGAATAAACTCCAACCAGGGTCGAGCCGTGCAAACGGCTCGACCTTTTTCTTTTTACCGCTCCTTATGAGCGGGCCTACTGGCGCGTGTAATAGTGATAGGTTACCGAGGGCCGGAACGTTTCCCCCGGCTCAAGCTTTACATTCCACCGCACCGTGGAGCTATTGTTGACCGCCGGGTCACCGTGGTAGTTGGTCCAATCTTCCGCGTCATACGCATTGAGCGTGAGCTTTCCCTCGTCCGTCGCCTCGGTGGCCTTACCGCCAAAGCGAAACGTGATCTCCGCCTCAATGGCGATTGGTTTGTTATTGCGTAAGTCGAGACTGGCCCGCTTGATAATTCGTGCGTAACGGTTTCCGTTCCAGGTGACGGCGTCCAGGTCGCGCCCGATCTCCTCCTCGGTATAACTGCCGCGCGTGTCAATCGAGACGGTGACCGGCACGCGGGCTTCGTCCTGGGGCGAGGTGTAGGTGAGCAGTTCCTGGCTGAGCGGAATCCCATCCTCCAGAAGCATTGCCGCGCCCGTGGTCCAAGGGAGCTTCGTGGTATTGGTGAGGACCACCTGATGCCACACTTCGTTTTTCGAGAGCGTGAGCGGGGATTGAACGCCCGACCCGCTTGGCGCGGTGTCGATATTCTGTCGCTTGAGACGCAAGTCCCACGTGTAGATATCGCGATAGGGAACTTCCGCCGTAAAGATGGGCGCCGCAGCCCGTTCTCCCGTCTTTAATCCCAGGGGCGGAAGGTGGTACACGAACAAGTCCTGCGCGCCTTGAGCTGAAAGCTCCTCGGGCAATTCCAAAGAGCCGCCTTCCGCGACGGCGGGGGCCTGCGGCGCCGCGCGTCGAACTTCGCTGCTGCGCTGGGTGAAGAGAGCGTTGGAGAAGTCATTCCGCATTTGCCCCATCAACGCGGGCTCGGCCTGCACCAGCGCGTTGCGCAGGGCCTGTTCGAGTATCAGGGGGCTGGGAAGACCACGGAAGCGGAAGTTAGGAACGCCCACCACAATGTCGAGCGCCGCTTCGCCAAAGTCCTCGGCTTCGTTCAGCACTTCGGCCTGGAGTGCGACTGTAGCGGTCTTCTTGGCTTGGCCCGCAGCGAACTCAATGCGGTAGGTGGGAATCCAGCGCACGCCCGGCCGGAAATACATGAGCGATAACTCTCGCTGCTGCGCCGGTTCGGCGAACCGGAACGTCAGCCGCTTCGTTTTTTCGGTAACGGTTACCGATCGGGAGAGCGTCGTTTTCATGTTGGGAATCGTCAGCGAGCGCACTTGGGCTAAAGGAAGCAGAGCATCGCCCGTTTCCGTGCGCAGGACAAAAAATTCACCCGTCGCTCCCGACACGGCGGGCGATTCGACCACTTGCGGTTGCGACAGCCCGTGAGGCGTCGCGCCGCTTGCCAACCAATGCGCCAGGCGCCACGTTTGGGCTTGCGGGGCCGACAAGGGCGTCGCGGTCGGCTGCGTGAGCACTTTTACGAGGCGTCCCGTACGAACGGTCTGATCGTGCATTTGAAGGGTCGCTTCCGCGCCTTCGTTGGCCAACAGCACCTCGGCCATTTGCAGGCACGGGCCTTCTTTCGTAACGACACGCGAGTGCGTATCCCACCCGGCGATCATGGCCGTTAGCCGGCCTTGGGCGGCGCTGGCCCAGAATGATCCGAGAACAGCCGCATTGGGGACGTCGGTGGTGTGGACTTCGCCCTGCTCGTCCGTCCTCCCCACGGCGTCCTTCACGACCAGGCAGTAGCCGTCTTTGAAGGCGATCAGCCGGCGCGTGGCGAGCGTCAGTCGCCCTGCTTCACCATCGTCCGCACCGCAAGCGGCGCTTGGCGGCAAGGCGCCAAGCGCCATCATTAGCAGAATGCGGTTGAACATTCGAGTTTTCAACGGCGCGCAGTCGAGCATGTCGCTTCTCCTGGAGATGGGGCAAAACATCGGCAAAATACGTCTAATCATTGTAAGAGGCAGCGGCCGCACTCCTCGTAAAAGGCGTGTAACAACGCACAGGCGGTACGTTCGCACCGGCCGTCCAGGTTTTCGTAACCGTGCGACGGTCGCTGCCTGAAGAAACGGGCGAAAGGCTGCCGATAGGGCAAAATGTGCGGAGGGACGGTCGCCGGAAATGTAGGGAACGGAGTTCCACGAGCGAGTTTCGAGCTTCCTCGAACAGGTTCTTGCCCGTGAACGCGGTATCCCCCCATTACTTGCTGTTCTCTGAATCCCGTGGTGAAAACCATCCCGGCGATGCGAGCCAGCGCGGCCGGTGGCGATTCGTGCTGGAGTCGCTCGACGGCGCCGAGCGGTTCGAGGCCGCCGACGAAGAAATGGGCGCTACCGGGCAACGGTTGGAGCTTCTGGCCGTGGTGCGTGGACTGGAGGCGCTGGATCAGCCGTCGCGCGTCACCTTGGTCACTAGCAGCAGTTATGTCAGCCGGGGCATCCGGTTCGGCCTGTCGGAATGGCGTGAGAATGATTGGACGTGGGAGCGGTTCGGCAAAATGACGCCGGTCAAAGATGACGATCTCTGGCGGCGGGTCGATCAGGCGCTGCGCTTCCATCGGGTCGAATGCCGAACGTGGCGATTCGAAGCCGCGGCTGCGGCGTCAGGGGTTTCGCCCGCGGCGGTCGCACCGCTTGCTCGACCGCCGTTCCGTCTTGGCGCCGTGATCGTGCGTGGTTTGGCGGTCGCCGTCGAATGGCTCGAGACACTCCTCGACCGGACCAAACGCTTTCTGGAATCCAGCCCTCAGCGGCTGTCCCTCCCCTCATAGTGGCCGGGAGTTTTCGCTAGAATTTTCGCAGTCAACGATTGACCATTGCACAGGGAGGTGGCGGAAGTGCGTACCCACGTTAAACTATCCACAATCGGCGCGCTTTTGGCAGGGAGCCATCCCAACCCCGGAGAAGTGCTGGGGCCTCACGAGGTCGTTCACGAAGGACGCCGGGCGCTTGCGGTGCGAGCGTTCCTGCCGGAATCGCAGCGGGCGTGGGTTATGCACCCCTCGCACGAAGCGCCGCAGCCGATGCGGAAGATTCATCCGGCGGGAATCTATGAGGCCATTTGCCCCCTGGCCTCCAACGACCAAGAACGGCGTTATCAAATTCGTCTGGCCAGCCCTGATGGAGCTATGAAGACCATTCACGATCCCTACGCATTCGCCCCGCTGTTGACCGAGTACGATCTCTTTCTCCACGGCGAAGGCAGCCACTGGAAGGCCTACGAAAAGTTTGGCGCCCAGTTGCGCACCATCGACGGTGTGCCCGGCGTCAACTTTGCCGTCTGGGCGCCGAACGCCCAGGCCGTAAGCGTGGTGGGCGACTTCAACCAGTGGGACGGCCGGCGGCATCCCCTGAAAAAGCACGTCCCCAGCGGCGTTTGGGAACTGTTTGTTCCGGATTTAGGCCCAGGCGAAAAATACAAGTATCGCATCCGCACGGAATGGGGCGAAACGGTGGAAAAGTGCGATCCCTATGGCTTTGCCGCCGAGGTGCCTCCTCAAACTGCGTCGATTACGGCCGACTTGAACGCTTTCGAGTGGAGCGACCAGGCGTGGATGCAGCGACGGCGCGAGCATCCCAGCCACCTCGAAGAGCCGATCTCGATCTACGAAGTGCACTTGGGAAGCTGGAAACGCGACGAAAGCCGTCACCATGGCTGGAAAAACTATCGCGACTTGGCGCACGAGCTGGTCGAGTACTGCGGCCAGATGGGGTACACGCACATCGAGTTGCTGCCGGTGAGCGAGCACCCGTACTCGGGGAGCTGGGGGTATCAAACCGTCGGCTATTACGCGGCGACCAGCCGTTATGGCACGCCGCAGGACTTCATGTACTTTGTCGATTATTGCCACCAACACAACCTGGGAGTGATCCTCGACTGGGTGCCCGCCCACTTTCCGCGCGACGGTCACGGCTTGCGCCGGTTCGACGGCTCGGCGTTATACGAGCATGAAGACCCCCGGCAAGGCGAGCATCCCGACTGGGGGACGCTGGTGTTCAATTATGGCCGCTGCGAAGTGCGAAACTTCTTGTTGGCCAACGCGTTGTTCTGGCTGGACAAATACCACATCGACGGTCTGCGGGTCGATGCGGTGGCCTCGATGCTGTACCTCGACTACAGCCGCAAGGAAGGCGAGTGGGTGCCGAACATCCACGGCGGCCGCGAGAACCTGGAGGCGATCAGCCTGCTCAAGGAATTTAACGTCCAAACACACGGGCAATATCCTGGCGTGCTGACCATTGCCGAGGAATCGACCGCTTGGGCGGGCGTTTCGCGCCCCACGTACCTCGGCGGTTTGGGCTTTAGCCTCAAGTGGAACATGGGGTGGATGAACGACACCCTCCGCTACTTCCGGCACGAACCGGTCCACCGCAAGTATCACCACGACGAAGTGACATTTAGCCTGATCTACGCCTTCCACGAGAATTTCTGCCTGCCGCTCTCGCACGACGAGGTGGTGCATGGCAAAGGTTCGCTGCTCGACCAGATGCCGGGCGACCTGTGGCAGCGGTTCGCGAACCTGCGGCTCCTGTACAGCTACATGTGGACGCATCCCGGCAAGAAGCTCCTGTACATGGGGAGCGACTTCGGGCAGTGGAACGAGTGGAGCCACGACCACAGCCTGCAATGGGACCTGCTGCAATGGGATTCGCACCAGGGAGTCCAACGCCTGGTGGCCGACCTGAATAAGATGCTCCGCGACGAGCCGGCGCTGCACGAGGTGGACTTCGAGGGAAGTGGGTTCGAGTGGGTCGATTGCCACAGCCGCGAAGATAGTCGCCTGGTGTACCTCCGCAAAGCGAAGAACCCCGACGATTTTGTGATGGTGTGCTGCAACTTTACGCCGGTGGTGCGGTACGACTTCCGCGTGGGTGTGCCGCGTGGCGGCAAATACCGCGAAATTTTCAACAGCGACTCGCGGTATTACGGGGGCAGCAACGTTGGAAACCAGTCGTTGCTAGAAGCCACCGAGCCAGGCGCCCACCTGCGTCCCTTTGCGCTCAACATTACGCTCCCGCCGCTGGCCGTGGTGGTGTTCAAACCTGAGAGCGTGTGAATGTTTGGTAGGTCCCGCCTGCCGGGGGTCCTTCCTGGAAAAAACCATGGAGATCGCAAGCAGTAAGAAGGTCCCGCCCGGCAGGCGGGACCTGCTTTGCGAAAGATTCACAAGCTCTGAGCAGTAATGATCGGAGTTTGATGAGATGAGGAAAAAACGGCTGGCGGTTGTTGCCACGCCGGCCCGTTGTCCTTTCCTCTTGCAAAGGGCGGTTCCATGCAGTGTCCTTTTCCGGCATGGACCCCTATCTCGAACGTCCCGCGATATGGCCGGATTTTCGTGACAGCCGGATTGCCGAACTTCGACGCGACCTGCAGCCGCTCTTGCGTCCCAAGTACGTCGCGCTGACGCAGGACCGCTTATTTGTCATCGAATCCGATCGTCCAATCCGTCCGGATATTTCGATCATCGAAATGGCGGAACGCCCACCTCGCATTCCGACGCCACAACCGTGGCCGCGGACGAGCCGATCGTGTTAGAGATGTGGCGTGAGGAAGTTCGCGAGTCGTTCATTCAAATTATCGAACTGGCGGCCGGAAACCGCGTGGTCACCACCATCGAGGTGCTTAGCCCCGGTAACAAGACCGCGTTCGGCGGGCGCTCGGGGATTGAATGGCAAGGCGGCGAGCGCCAAAGAGTGGTTATGATGCGCCCGTAGCCGGAATACGATCCAACGGACGACCGGAGCGCAAAAAAACCTCGCCAGAGGGAGCTGGCGAGGAGGCGGTAATCGAACGAGAGCCAGGAAGATCGGCGCTTACTTCTTGCCTTCTTCTTCGTCGGCCTTCTTGGTCTTCTTTTTCTTCTTCAGCGAGATTTTCTCGACGCGGACTTTGGGCAAGCCCAGCACCGGGGCGCCTTCCGTCCAGCGCTCCTGCTCCTGAAGTTTCGCCAGACGTTCGGCGCGGGTCAGCACATTGCGGTTGCTGATCATGCCTGCCCGCACTTTGAGGGTTTTGTCAATCGTCATCGTCGCGCTCCGGAAACCATTGCTTTCGGGTTTTTTGGATAGGTGGAGAATTGAGTATACGGACCAGACGCGACTTCTTCAACGGCAGGTTACACGCTCGGGACCTACTTCCAAGTTCTACCTCATTTTTTTAAACACCAGAGAAAGCAGCCGAAGGCTAACAGCCTCCGGAATTTGCGGCGCCGTGCCGTCTGCCTTCCGCAAAGCATTTGCCAAGCGCTGTGTCAGGCACAAGTCTTGCTTGACAAACAACGATACTAATGTACAGTATTAGCGAAGGGCGACAGTGCTAGCACTGACGCCTCATTCGGGGGAGTAGAGGCCACTCTTATACTCAAGCGATGACAGGATGCAACGCACACCGAAGCCCCAACCGAAACTTCCCTTGCTCCAAGGCTCGCCGCGACAAATTGCGGCGGCGCTGCAAGAAGAAATTCGCCGTCTGGAAGGCGTTCGGCCGGCGATGTACGACCATGTTCCTTTGAGCGCCGGTTGCGCGGCCATCGACCAATTGTTGCCAGAGGGAGGCTTGCGGCGTGGTTGGCTTACCGAGTGGCTGGGGATAGAAGGCGGCGGGGCCGGCGTATTAGCCCTGATCGCCGCCCGCGAGACGTGCTTGGACGGCGGCGCGTTAGTGGTCATGGATCGTCGGCAAGAGTTTTATCCCCCGGCGGCCGCGGCCTTGGGCATTGATTTGGAAACAACCGTGGTGGTTCGTCCCCGGACGGCTCAGGACGAACTTTGGGCGTTGGATCAAGCTCTGCGGTGCGGTGGCGTGGCGGCGGTCTGGGCGCCGCTGGACAGCGTGGACGAGCGGGCTTTCCGACGCTTGCAACTGGCGAGCGAAGAAGGGGGGACGCTGGGCTTTCTGGTGCGTCCCGCCATAAGACGCGGTCTGCCAAGTTGGTCCGATGTGCAATTCTGGGTCGAGCCGCGTCCTTCGGACGGAGCGCGGCGCCTGTGTGTCGAGGTAGCTCGCTGTCGTGGCGGTCCCAGCGGCGGCGCGGCGGAAGTCGAGTTCGACGAAGTAACCGGCGCCTTGCGCGGAGCGGGTTCCCATGAAAAAACGCATCCTTTGCCTGTGGCTTCCTCGGTGGCCGATTCAGCGGCGCATCGTCGCCCAACCACCGCTTAGCGGCCGGCCCATTGTGCTGCACGCCCGCGATCCTCGTCGCGGCGAGTGCGTGGCCGTTTGCTCTACCGCCGCCCTGCGGCGCGGCGTTCGCGTAGACATGCCGCTGTCCGAGGCGATTGCGCTCTTGGAATTGCGAATTGCGGATTGCGGATTGCGGAATGAGAAGGTTGGAGAGCGGAGAGCGACAGAGAAGGAAAAAACGCGCAAAGAGCCAAATGTTTCTTCCACCCAATCTGCAATCCTTGCGCCGCATCAACCCGACGCCGACCGGGAGGCTCTTTTACAACTGGCGGCGTGGTGCGAGCAGTTCAGTCCGCACGTGGGGCTGGAAGTTCACCTTGAGCCGCAGTCTCTCTTGATGGACGTGACTGGTTTGGGGCCGCTCTTTGGCGGCGAAGAATCGCTCGCCTGGCGGGTGATCGAAGCCTTTGGCCGGCGCGGCTACTCGATCCGCGTGGCGGTGGCCGACACGGTTGGCGCCGCGTGGGCGCTGAGCCGCTTCGGCGCCGACCCGCGCGGTAGCTACTCGCCTTTGAACAAGGGGGAGGTTCGTCCCCGGATGGAGCCGACGCCAGACGTAGCGCAAAGCATCATGGGACTGACGCCTCGCGCTTGCCAGGTTGATCGCCCTGTGCTTGTTTCGGCGCCGCGGATTGTCCCGCCGGGAGAACATGTTGCCGCGCTGGCGCCGCTGGCGATCGAAGCGTTGCGGTTACCACAACCAACGCGAACGGCGCTGCATCAGTTGGGTTTATTCCAAATCGGCCAGGTGGCGGAACTGCCGCGCGCAAGCCTGGCGTCGCGGTTCCAACACCAGGGGCAATGCGTGCTGCTGGAGCGTTTGGATCAGGCCAGCGGCGTGCGCGAAGAACTGATCACGCCGCACCGCCCGCCGCCGGAGTTCCGCGCCGAGCGCTGTTTTGAATATCCTCTCCAGCGCCTAGCGGAAGTGCGTTTTGTTCTGGCCGAGTTGTTTCAGCAGGTATGCCGCGAGCTTGCGGCTCGCGACCAAGGCGCGGTGCGGGCGGTTTGCCGGCTGGACTGCGAAGGGGGCGAAATGCGGAAGCTCGACATCGGCCTCTTTCAACCAACCGCCGCCGCCGAGCGTCTCTTGGAATTGGCGACCCTGCAACTGGACCGCATGCGATTGCCTGGCGCCGCCGGCCGCATTGGCGTTGAAGTACCCCTCGCCGCGCCGCTCGGTGTACGGCAACAAGCATTGTTCCTTGAAGAAGGCCGCACCCGGCCGCGCGAACTGGCCTTGCTCATCGACCGCCTCAGCAGCCGCTTGGGCCACGACCGCGTTCTTCGTCCCAGGCTTCTTCCCGACGCCCAGCCAGAACGATCGTTTTGCGAAGAATCGCTTGTGGGAGAAAGAGAAATGCGGCATGCGGAATGTGGATCGCGGGATAAAAAGCGTTTGCGTCCTCCTTCCTCTCTTTCCCTCCACCAACCCTTCCCTTTCACATCGCGCACTTCGCATTCCGCATTTGAGCGTCCTTTACGTCTTTGGTCGTCGCCGATCGCCATTGAGGTTGTAGCCGTGGCCGATGGCCCGCCTGCCAGCTTTCGCGTGGGACGGCGTCGTTTTCGTGTGCATCGCTGGTGGGGACCGGAGCGCATCGAGACCGGTTGGTGGCGCGGCCAATCGATTCGCCGCGACTATTACCAGGTGGAAACCACGACCGGGGCCCGCTATTGGCTCTTCCGCCAGTTGCGCACTCGAAGGTGGTTTTTGCACGGCGAGCACCAATGAGGTAGGAAGAAGGGCGACCGTGGCTGATGAGGAGGCCCTGGCTTATGAATGCGACTTTTCGTCTTCGTCGATATTATCGAAACGTCGGGCTGGTCTGCCTCGGGTTCTATGCCGGCATAGCGGTGTTTTCGTCGCTCGCGACGCTCTTTGCGTTCCCTGGGGAAAGCAGGCTGTATGCATTCCTCTTTTTTTCCAGCTTCTGGCTTATCATGGCGGGGATTTCCGTTTGGGTCTTGCTTGCCTACTGGCGATACAGCCTGGCGGTGCGCGATCGCCACCTGGTGGAGAAAGGAGTTATTTTCAACCAGGAGATTCAATTCAGCGAGATTACCGAAGTTCGGTGGCGTTCGACTCCCGAGGGCGGCGCTATCGTGCTGAAAACCGCCAGGAGTCAGGTAAAGCTTCGGTTCCACAACTTTGAGCAAGCGCAGCGGCTTTCCCTGATTCGCTTCTTTCGAAACAAATTGCCGCACGCCATTCAGCAGGACTGGCCTCTCTTTTGTTATAAGGTCGCACTGCCGATTCGCGAGGCGCCCCGCGATCGTGAGCCAAGCGAGGACGAGGCGCGCTTCACTCGCCGACGCTTGGATTGGTACTTTCTGCCGGCCGTTATCGTTGCAGCCGTCATGGGATTCCTATTCTGGTGGACGCTTGGGCTTTCCCGGTTGCTGGCGGCTCCCGTTTTCGTTGCGGCGCTCTGGTGGACCTTGCGCACGATGACGCCACGGCAAGGCATCGTCGCAAAACGCTTGGCGCGCTCCGAGGATCGCCGCACCGTGGCGGCGCTTCTTCTCGGGCTGGTCCTCCTGTTTCCACTGCTCTTCCTCGCCAGACTACTGGAAAACCAATATCCCGCAGCCGGGATCACGGCGATGCTGCTGCTTTCATTGGCGTTGTTCCTTCTGGTTTTTCGTGAGACCGCCCGTAATGATCGGCGCCGACAAGAACAGGCGCTCCAAGCCGCTCCCGCGGCGACCGAGGAATGGGATCGCCAGGAAGCGACGGCTTCTTAGCCTTAAACTGGGAAGGCGGAATCGTCTCGCAGTATCTCCAGATGGCCAAGACGAGTGCGTTACTCTGAACTTCATTGCAAAACGAACTTCTCGTTTCTCGATGGCGCATCGCACGCCGAGGAGCTAACGGAGCAGGCCGCGGCGCTGGGGTATGCGGCGTTGGCGGTGACCGACCGGAACTCGCTGGCCGGCGTGGTGCGGGCGCATCGGGCGGCGAAGGAAACCGGCTTGAAGTTAATCGTCGGGGCCGAGATCACGCCGCTCGACGCGCCGCCGGTCGTGCTGTGGGTGACCGATCGCAAAGCGTATGGGCGGCTCTCGCGATTGATTACCGTTGGGCGGCGGCGAGCGCCCAAAGGCGAATGTCACCTGACCTTGCGAGACGTGGCCGAACACGCCGAGGGTTTGCTGGCGGGAGTGGCGTATGATCCGCACGTTTCGTGTGAAGGAGATGCCCTTGCGAGAGGGATGCTCCGCATGCCATCTGACGCACCAGCGAGCGGCCGGCGTGAATGGGCTGGGGGCGTTGACGCTCTGCTTTGCCGCAACGAGCCAGCATCGTGCAAAGAATCAGGAGGCTTACACCCTCCGCTCGCCAGGAGAGACGACGCGATCGACTCCCGGCCTCTTCAGGCTTATCGCGACATTTTTGGCGATCGTTGCTATTTGCTGGCGGAACTGCATCGGGGGCCGGACGATCAACAACGGCTTGAGCGGTACGTTCGGCTAGCGCGGGAGGCGCGCGTCCCGTTGGTCGCGGCAGGAGACGTGCATTACCACGTTCCGGGGCGGATGGTGCTCCAGCACACACTCGTCGCCATTCGGAATGGCGTAACCGTGGCCGAGGCGGGGCAGCGGCTGTTCTCTAATGCTCAGCGACACCTGCGGCCAGTCGAAGAGATCGCCGCTGTTTTCGCACGGGCGCCAGACGCCTTGCGTCGTACTGCCGAAATTACCGACCGCTGCACCTTTTCGCTCGCGGAGCTTAAGTATGAGTATCCCGAGGAGTTGGCGCCCGAAGGGATGACGGCTCTTGCG
>JAANMT010001773.1_pt1 | contig 20023 bp, 18 predicted proteins | sample 7279711 | NCBI WGS metagenome assembly JAANMT01 (sample SAMN14094538, study PRJNA606508) | bioreactor metagenome | isolation source: A lab-scale SPAN reactor treating ammonium-rich wastewater day 1 | place: Ireland: Galway | collected 2017-01-16 | reverse complement strand
GCTTTGAGACGGCCGAAGCCCCGGCCCAGGAGACCGGCTTTGGCTTTGAGACGGCCGAAGCCCCGGCCCAGGAGACCGGCTTTGGCTTTGAGACGGCCGCAGCCCCGGCCCAGGAGACCGGCTTTGGCTTTGAGACGGCCGCAGCCCCGGCCCAGGAGACCGGCTTTGGCTTTGAGACGGCCGAAGCCCCGGCCCAGGAGACCGGCTTTGGCGCTGAGACGGCCGAAGCCCCGGCCCAGGAGACCGGCTTTGGCGCTGAGACGGCCGAAGCCCCGGCCCAGGAGACCGGCTTTGGCTTTGAGAAGGTCGCCCAGCCCTCCGAGGAAGTTAACCTTGCGACGGCTCAGGGCGAGCCCGAGGCGGCCGCTCAGCCAGACGAGACTTCAGCCCAACCCTCCAAGTCTGAACCCCCTTCGGGAGAGCTTAGCCAGACCCCGAGTCTTCAGGCCCCGCAGGACACAGCCGAGCCGGAGCAAGTCCCAACCAGCGACCAGGGCTCCTTGGCCGCTCTCGAGCAAGAAGCTGTGGTCGGGCTTGAGAGCGGGGCGCAGACCAGGCAGGACGAACAGGCGGGAGTCGAGCCAGAGCCGTTGGTGCCCACCACCGTGGGCGAGTTGATGAGCGAGGTCGAGCGCCTCGAAGAAGAGGCACAGGCACGCTCTTTGTGGGAAGGCACGCCCCGCTCCATCGCCGCTCTCGAGCTTTGTCGCAACTGGCTCCACGAGAATCCGGAAGCTGGCGACGTGCGCGACCTTTATTTCCAGAACAGCCTGGCCGTATCCGACCGGCTGGCCCTGGGTGCTCTCTACGAAGCCGTGTGGCTCCTGGAGAACTGCCTCGAGGTTCAGTTCGACGAGGGCATCAGCAAGCGCCTTGGTCAGCTCTACGGGGCGATGGCTGACCTGATGCTGCGTCAGGAGCGCTACGACGAGGCGATGCCCTATTGTCTGCGCCGACTCGAGCTCCACCCCGAGGACGTCGAAGCCCGCGAGGTGGTCGAGAAGGGGCTGGCGATATGGGAACCACTGGCCGCCGATCTTGGCCAGGAAGTGGAATACCGGCGAGCTCGGGCCCGCCTGCGCCTGCTGACTCGGGCTGGAGCCTCCAGCGAGAGCCTGAGGGCCGTGCCGACCTCGGGCGAGAGCGCCTCCGTGAAGCCGGTCCCCGATTCGCTAGTGGAGGACGCCCCCGTTGAGGTCGCGAAGCAGATCCCGGAGCCCGAGGCGACCCCGGAGCCCGAGGCGACCCCGGAGCCCGAGGCGACCCCGGAGCTCGAGGCGACCCCGGAGCTCGAGGCGACCCCAGAGCTCGAGGCGACCACGGAGCCAGAAGTGGCTATCGAGTCGGAGGTGCCTTCGGCCGCAGACCCCGTGGAACAGAACCAGGAACCGTCCGCCCTGGCGGCTCCTGTCGAAACCGTCGAGATAATTCCTCCCTCGCAAGAAGAGGCCGCCCCCGCAGCCGAGCGCAGCCTGCAAAGCCTGGAGGCTTCCCTGGAGGCGGTTCTGTCGCAACCCGAGCCCGTGGCCACGCCTGAGCCTGATCCGCTGGCCTCGGCCCGTGAGCGACTGCTGGCCGACAGCCACGATACTCATGCATTGAAAGAGGTCAACTCGCGGCTCGAGGGAGCCGAGCGCGTGGCCTTCTACCGGGATCTGACCAGTCAAAAAAGTGATGACGCTCAGCTTCTCATCCACCTGGCCCGGGCTCTGATCGCCGGCGGCCAGCCCCAGGTGGCCGTGGTGCAGTTCCAGAAATCCCTCAAGCTCAAGCCCAACCCCGATGTCACGCGGGAGCTGGCCGCCACCTATCAGGGCATGGGCAAAGCGGCCCTGGCGACCAAGCTACTCGCCAGCCTCGAGTCAGCCTGACGCGGGCGGCTCTTCGTCCAGGGGGCGAATACCTCCCTTGTTGATCTCGGCGCGGGTCATCCCTATACCGGTCAACACATCCATTGCCGTGCTGTACATAAACCCGTGATCGGTTCCGATGCGCTCCAGCGCATATTCGTGGCCCTTCTGCTTGCAATGCCAGTAGAGATACTGCAGCATCCAGAGCGCGTGGGCGAAGCGGGCTAAATTGGCCGGCTCGAATTTACGCAGGTGCATGGGCTGGGCCGAGAAGCACTGAATCAGGAAACTCTGATGGTTCTTCAGGATATCCATGGGAGAGCCGCCCCGGAAGCCCTGCACCACATCTGCCACGGTGCGCAGCGACATATTGAGCGGCTCGGAGAGGCCCCCTCCGCTGCGCCCCCTCAGCGCTTCTCCAAAGTGAGCCGAGGCAGCCATGTGGTCTTGCTTCCAGACCGCCTGAATGGCCGCGTACATGGGCTTGTCGATGCTGACGGGGGCAGCTTTCTCAGCCCGAACCGGCGTCTGAGGCTCGGGGGGCTTGGACGGAGACTTCTTTTTGAAGGCAGAGAGTAATTTGTCGAACACGATACCCCCAGACGCCAGTGGGTTCCCTTTCCCAGCGGCGATCCCTTTCAGATTGCTTTCAAGAAGGCGGGTTATCCTGTCTCCATGAAGAGCCGCATACTTGCTTTCTGCATCATCCTGACGCTCAGCCTTTTGCCCGCGGTCGGCGAGCGCACCGGCTGGCTGACGGTTTACAACAACTCCCAGTTTCAAGTGGATGTGACCATCGGCAGCCATTGCACCACACGCATCGAGCCCAACTCGAACCACACGTTTGAGCTTCCGATGGGGGACTACGAGCTCTCCTGCATCTCTCGAGAAGGCCAACGGGCCTACACCAGCCTGTATTTGAGCGATTCCCGGCCCTACACCCAGTGGACGATCACCGACTGGGAGCTGGGACGCTGAACGACCGCTTCTTCGAGCTGAACTGGAGCCTCTACGAGAAGATCCTGGCCGGCAACTATCTCTTCCACCGTGAGGGTTTCGCGCTTCTGCGCCAACAACTTCGTAAGCTGGATGCTCCATTGCGTCTGCTTGACCTTGGTTGCGGGGACGCTCGCCTCATCGCGCCCCTGCTCGATGGCCTCGAGGTGGAGCTCTATGAAGGCGTGGACAGCTCCGAGCCGGCCCTGGAACGGGCGCGAGGCAACCTGGTCGGGCTGCCTGCCCGCCTTACCGAAGCAGATCTCCTGGCCCGCGTGGGCCAGGAAGGCGCGACCTTCACGCTGGGGATGGCCTCGTACTCGGCCCATCACCTCAGGCCCGAGCAGCGGCCGGGCTTCTATAGCCGCCTGAAGGCTCTGGCCCCGCGCTGGTTCTTCTTCGACGTGCTGCGACCCGATGAGGATTCTCGGGAGACCTTCAACACCCGCCTGCTCGAGCGAGCCCGACACGATTGGGCCAGCTTGACCAGAGAGGAGTACGCGCTGGTATCCGACCACATCCAGTCCAGCGACTACCCCCTCTCACAGGCCGAGTTGCTCGAGTTGACCAACCCTCAGGGCTTTCGGCTGGACATCCTCTGGAGCGACCCGGTGGCCACAGGCAAACTGTTTCGGCTGCAAGGATGAGCCGCCGTCTTGAATACCAGGCTCGCGTGGTGAGCGACCTGAATGCGGGCGCCGAGGGTTGGCCGGAATTCCACGCTGCTATACTAACTCCACCAACTCAGTCCTCGTCTGGCGCAGCCTCTAACAACATATCTGCTCACGCCCATCAAGACCGCCCGACTGCCTGACTGACCCGGAGAGGATTCTTCAATCTAGCTGGAGAATCATTCAACATGCGCATGCGAACCGATGAGATCCGTTTGTTGTCAGCCAGTGAGTTCATCCAGGCGGTGGGATGGACGGAGGAGCAGCTCAAGGACTCGCTCCAACGTGGGCAGGTGCGCTTTCTGATGGGGGCCGATGGCATTCAGCGTATCCCCGAGACCGAGGTCAAGCGGCTCAAGGGCGAGTTGCCCGTGCCGCTCAACAAGAGCCTGGACATGCGGCTGACCGTAGTACCCATGGAGGTGCACCTGGAGTCCATCGCACTGCTGCGCCTCGAGCGCAAGGAGCGTCGCCAGGCCCAGAAGCGCAATCGCCATTTGGAGCAGCAGCTGATCACCGCTCAGGTGCAGCTCACCGGCGCGCAAAAAAGCCTTTCAGAGAACGCCGAGTCGCTGAAGGACCGACACCAGTTGCAGGAAGAGAAGGGCGAGCTGAACGAGCGCCTGCGTCAGTTGGAAGCCCGTCTGGCATGGCTGGAGCGGAAGGTTCCCGGCTGGGTCCGGCGGCTGTTCGGGGCCTGACTCCGCCCGCAAGGCCTCCGCCAGGACCCGGCAACCCCGAGACTCTACCCCTGTTTCGGCCGGCCGATGGTTTGATCGGGGCCGGTCCTCAGCCTCTGAGCCTCAGCGCCACCGATGGCAACGAATTGACCGCCTCCCGTTTCTTGATTTTGACCGGAACGGGCCGTTCCCTGGAGCTGGCCAGCCAGAAGCTCGAAGCCGGCGAGGTGGTGCGCTTCACCGTGCATTACCGGCTGCCGGACGGACCGGCAGGGCTAAACCTGACCATCAACGGCCGCTTCCCCGATGCCCCGGCCAGCCGAGCCTATGCCTTCATCTCCCAGTCAGCCGCCCCGGCCACCCGGTCCACGGATTCTCAGGGTCGCGAGGTGCTGGTGGTTCCAGGCCGTTAGCGGCTCAACTTCTCATACCCGGGTAGCCTGCCTGTTTGTTGCTCAAGCGCGCTCAGCGCGTCCCAGGAGTGCCGGTGCACTTAATGCGAGTGGGTGCCTTCCAGCCGTAGCTCAGCTCAAGCCAGTCCAGTGCGGCGTCGTCTCGGTGCAGCACCTGCCCCTGGCCATCGTAAACCACCACAGTGGGCGTGGAACGCACCAAGAACTGGCGCGCGGCGGGCTGATCCCAGTCCACCACGTTGACCTCAACCAGGCTCAGCTCGGGGTGCTCGCGCACCAACTGCTCCAGCGACGGGATTACCTTCCAACAAGCCGGGCACCAGTCGATGTAGAAGATAACCACATTCATCTTGCCCGGGCTCAGAGCCGAAGCCAGGTCGATTTCGGCTCCGGGGGAGGCCCGGTTCGGCTCAACCGGCAGGCCGACGTAACCTGGCCGGTGACCGGTGGTCAGCTCCACGCCTCCGTTCCTGGACGCGAGCTGCAGGCCCAGCAGGCGGGCCACGTCGGCCAGGTTGACCAGGGTTCGGCCCTGGCTGTCCGTCTCGGCCCGGACGTTCTGGCCCTCAAGATACACCCGGCCAGGGCTCAGCAGCTGCTTGACGGCACAGTCTTGCTCCGCAACGCGGGTGAGGCACCAGCCCCCGTAGGCGCGATGGCCACTCAGGCCCAGCGCCAGCATCAGGGGGCGTAGCTCCACCTTCATCCCGTCCCGCTCCCCGTGCACGCGACCCGGAAAGGGCTGAGAGTCCACCGTGAGACTCTGACCCGGGGCCGGCAGGGTCAAGAGCAACAGAGCCAGCAGCAAGCGCATCGGAGAGATGTTCCGGCCCACAATTGTGGTTCCTTCCGAGAAAATTCAGGGCCTTTGTCTAGTCTGGTGGGGATGGAAGCCCTGCGCAGCGTCTCTCAGCTCCCGGCCAATGGAGGCCCTCGTCTGTCCCGGCCCCCGGCCCTGGACCGGGTGGAGTTGCGCGGCGAGACCGAGCAGCCGCCGGCCCTGGCGGCCGCCCTGAAGCGGTCTGGCAAGCCCTACTACGATGCTCGCGCCGACCAGGAAGCCCAGCGCCGCTACTACGGCAACTTCAACAGCCAGGGCTCGCCGCAGGATCTGTACCGTCGTCTCAGCCAGCTGGTCACCGAGACCCACACCACCCATCGCGGCTACGAACCGGCCGAATACCTCTACAACTGGGTGGACCTGCGCCCCAACCTGCGCCTTAACTGCATTTACGACCCCAATCCCGTGGCCGTGGACGCGCCCGTGCGCGGCCTGCCCGAGGACTTCAGAGTCAAGGTGCCGGTGGGCGAGATTCAGGTCAAAAAGCGCGGCAAGCTGCGCAAGGTCACTCGCTATGAGAACCGCTCGCTGGAGCAGCAGGCCGCCCAGTGGGTGCAGGCCCTCAAGCAAGGGCCCACCAATGCCGTGGAGTTGGCCCGGCGCATCGCCGAGATCGAGATCCGCAGCACCTTCAACTGCGAGCACGTCATTCCCCGCATCTGGTTCGACGACCGGGCCCCCATGCGGGGCGACTTGCATCACCTCTTCACGGCCAACCAGGATACCAACAGCCAGCGATCCAGCCGTCGACTGGTGGACTTTCCCGAATATGACGGCGCCGACGGCAAGGGCTACGCGCCTTACCACGACAACCGCTACGAGCCAGCCGCCGGCAAAGGGGCGGTGGCCCGGGCCACGCTCTACTTCCTGCTGCGCTATCCCTGTAAGGTGGGCGACGACCCGCGCGAGATCCAACCCGAAGACCTGAAGAGCTTGCTCGAGTGGCACCGCAGCGACCCCCCCGGGCTCTATGAGCGCCACCGCAACGCAGCCATCGCCGAGTTGCAGGGGAACCGCAACCCCTTCATCGACCACCCCGAGTGGGCCGACCGGATCGACTTTACCCGAGGCATCGGCCCCAGCGTTCCCGAGCGCCACCTGCGGGCCAAGCGCCAGGCTCAGAAGTCCAACCAATCCCAGCAGCAGCAACGTCCTTACCATCAGGGATCGCGGCGCAACCGCAAGAACCGCGGCTGGCAGCAACAAAGCCACAAGTTCCGCCGACGCTGAAGGTCTCGCTCGGTCTGGCAGCCAACTGGCCTACGATGCGCCTCACCCTCCTGGCCCTGCTCCTGCTGCTGGCCTGCTCGCAGCCCCCCGTCGTCGCCCCCTCCTCCACCCCCTCGGTCAGCCCGAGCGCAACCCCGAGCGCGGGCCTCACCTTCGTCGAGCCCTCGCCCCCGCCCGAGAACGAGTCGCTCTCGGATTATGCCCGCCGCATTCAGGGACGTCACAGTTACGGGGTCTACATGGCCGGCAAGAAGGCCGGCTGGGCCCTGATGAGCTTCCAGCTCGAGTCGCGTCAGGGTCGCCAGGTGCTGGTCTACCGCGAGAACTTCACCATGAGGATCACCTTCATGGGCCAGAAGTCGAGCCTCGACTCCCGGGCCGAGACCGTTTACGGTTTGAACGGAAAGGGAGAGATCCTTTCGGCCCAGGAGACCGAGGAGGAAGACAAAACCGTGACGGAGACCCGCGTCAAACCAACCGGCTCGGAGTTCGAGGTCACCATCACCAGCCAGGGACGGGTCACCCGGCGCAAGGTGAAGGTCGAGCACGACAACCTCGAGCACGCTCGTCAGTTCGAGCGCTGGCTGCGCACCGCCAGGAAGGGGGACAAGTTCCAGCAGTACAGCGCCAGTTGGGACGAAGATCCCGTGGAGCAGGCCGACGAGGTCACCTTCGAAGGCCGTGAGGCCATCATCTGGGGCGGGGTGCGTACGGCCATGTACCGGGCCACCATCATGCACGAAGGGGGCAAGATGGACGCCTTGCTGCAGAGCGATGGCACCCCCTGGAAGGCCACCGTGGGCGGCATGATCGAGTTGCGCGCCGAGGAGGAGGCGCTGGCCAGGCGGATGGACGTCCCCGTGGACATGTTGGAGATCACCGCTCTGCGCCTCGACCGTCCTCTCGGGAAAACCCACCTCGAGGCGCTCGAGCTCGAAGTGGAGGGCGCCGACGGTTTCAAACTGCCCGCCTCGCATCGCCAGAAGGCTTCGGTGCGCGAGGGCAAGACGTTGTGGACGCTCAAGCGCGACTTTCGGGTCAAGCAGAAGCAGCCTCTTGCTGCCGCTGAGAAGCGCGAGAACCTGAAGGCCACCACCGAGTTGGAGCAGGACGAGGTGATCAAGAAACTGGCCCGCAAAATCGCGGGCAAGGGCACTCCGGTCGAGCAGGCCAACCGCTTGCAGGACTGGGTTTACAAGAACCTGGAGAAATCATACTCGCGCAACGCCCGCACCGCCCGCGACGTGCTGGCCAACAAGGCCGGTGACTGTACCGAGCACGCTCGGCTGTTCGTGGCCCTGGCCCGCTCGCTGGGAATCCCCGCCCGCGAGGTGGGCGGTCTGGTGGCGCCTCCGGACGAGCCCATGTTTGCCTGGCACGCCTGGGCCGAGATCCACGACGGCCACCAGTGGGTCACGGTCGATCCGATGTGGAACGAGGTCTATGTTGACGCTACCCATCTGAAGATGTCCGAGGGGAACAAGGACTTCAGCTGGATCAACGTGGCCGGCTCGCTCAAGCTCAAGGTCCTCGACTGAGAGTGCTGGCCCGCTATGAGAACGTCCTGTGCGACTCCTTGCAGGCGATCGACGATCTGACCGACCCGACGACAGGTTTCTTGCCCCCGAGGTCGCCCCTGGTGACTCTTCCTCCTCCCTACGGTGAGCTCTCGGAGGCTTGTGAAGCCCTGCCGGAGCGCTACCACGGTCCCCAGCTCGATTGTCGGCCCTGGCTCCAGGAGAGGTTCGGCCAGATTCGACCTGAGTGGCTTGCCGCCCTCAAGGACGCCGACCGCCACCTGCGCGAGAACCTGATGACCCGCGTCAGCTTGCTGTGCCATGCCTATCGGTGGCAAAGGATGCCCACCCCCCCGGAATGCTACCGCCTTGAGTCCATCGTGCTGCCGGCCGGTCTGGAGGCGCTCTGGACCCGACTCGCTGAGTTGCTCGGGATTCCCCGGGTGGGAATCTTCTACACCATGGTAAGCAACAACTGGAGGTTGGCCGGCCTGGAGCCGGGCTCCCCCTACCAGGTGGACGCTCTTCACGACGGTGGCCTGGACCTGGTCCACTCCTGGTTGCTCCCACCCATCCACGAGGAGCTACGCACCTTCGTGACCACGGCCTTGCTGATGGAATCCCGAGGGGTCAAAGTGCTGACCCGGGTGAAGAACGTGCACGAGTGCATTCTGGGCGACAATGCTCAGGAAGCGACCTACCACCTGACGGTGCTGGCAGCGGTGATTCTCGGGCTGAATGCGAGCTTCAATCGGGCGATCAAAAAGAGCCGCATTCGACCCGATCACTTTCTGCGTTACGTCCAGCCAACGATGATCTGGCTGCTCGACCACGGGGATGGACCGCTGGAAGGAGCCAGCGGACCTCAGGCATGTACGCTGCAGCTACTGGACAGTTTTCTGGGAATACCCCGAGACACCAAGCTGGGAAGCATGATCTTGCGAGCCCGCGCTTTCATGCTGCCAGCCCACCGTCACTTGCTCGAACGAATGGACCGGGCCGGCGAGGCTCTGAGGGCCTACGTGCTCGAAGCCCAGGCGCCCCGCCTTTTGGAGGCCTACAACCGCTGCCTCAGTCTGATGCAGGCCTGGAGAACCAGTCATCAAAAGCGAGGCGCGCTCTACATCGAGGGTGATTCCGAGCAACCGGTCGAGCACTACGTCTCGACGGGGCTCGTGGTGCAAGACGACGCAAAGCGCTCGCAGGTCTTCAGCCGGAGCATGGAGGAGCACATCGAGTCCACCCGGCGACAGGTGTTGGAAAATCCGTGGGCGGGCCGCGAGCGTAGCCTCGAGTACCTGTTCCGCTTCCTCACCCCGCAGCAGCGAGAGCTCTTGCGCCGGCATACCGAAGTGGCGCGGTTTGAAGCGGGAGAGAGCATCATCTCCGAAGGCGACCTGTTTCCCGGACTTTTCGCCCTCACCTCGGGTACCGCCACGGTGCTCAAGAACGAGAACGCGGTGGATAGCATCGCCCCCCACGAGGTCTTTGGGGAGATGTCGCTGATCGAGAACCTGCCGGCTTCGGCCAGCATCGTGGCCGACGTGGAGCTGGAGGTCGAGCAGGTCTCGCTGGAGACCGTGTACGACCTGATCGGCGACAATCGCGAAGCCGAGGGCGAGTTCTACCTGGCTCTCGCGCAGCTACTCTCCCACCGCTTGAGAAACCGCAGCAAGCTCGGGCCTACTGCACCTGCAGGTTAAAGCGCACGATCTCGATGGAGTGAACCGGCTCGCCGTTGCGGGTGCCCGGTTCCCAGGTCGATTCCTGCAGGGCCCGGATGGCCATCTCGTCCACCTCACGATTGCCTGAAGACTCGAGCAGGCGCACCTTCACGCTGCCATCGGCCGAGATCTCAACTCGGGCCCGCACGCTGGTTTTCACCAGCTCACGTCGCACCTCGGCGGGCAGGTCGGGGAAGGGTGCCTGGTTGACCATGCGACCCTTCTTGCTGCCCGAGCGCGCCATCGAGGTAGGAGCAGGCGGTTGCGGAGGCGGCGGCGCCGGAGGGGGCGGCGGGGCCGCCGGGGGCGGAGGCGGGGCCGGCGGGAGAGCCACCGGCTCTGGCCGGGCCACCGGTGCAGGGGGGGCCGGCGGGGCGGTCGGATCCCCGGCGGGGTCTCCAGCCGGGTCACCGGCCGGCTCGGGAACGGGGGTGCCCGCCGCCACGGGCTCGGGCGGGGGAGGTGGAGCGACGGGCTGTTCGGAGCGCGTAGCCGGCCCGCTGGTGAGAACCCGCGGGCGGGGGGCCGGACGACTGGCCACCTGTCGACCCTGGGCCGGGCGGGGCCGGCTGGCCGCCGGAGGTGAGGGTTGAGGCCGAGCTGGGCGGGGGCGGGCGGTGGGCACCGCCTGCGGGGTCACCTTCGGCGTGACCCGGGCCACCGGCCTGGGTCGGGGGGCCGGCTTCGGAGTGACCCGGGCGACCGGCCTGGGTGTGGGCCTGGGCCTGGGAGTGACCCGAGCTATCGGTTTGGGTTTCGGCGTGACCGTGGGCCTGGGTTTGGGGGTCTCCTTGGGCCGCGGCTTGACCAGGCGTACCTCCACTCGAGGCCGGACAGGGGGGCGCTGGCGCGGGGGTTTGGCCTGCAGCCAGGCCGAGAAGAGCGGCACGATGACCAGCAGGTTCAAGACCACCGAAAACAGCAACCAGCGCCAGCTCAAGGACTCGTCCCGTGTGAATCGGTGGCGATGGCGAAGCGGACGATCCCCAGACCGCGCAGAGTATCCATCACCTCCACCACCTGTTTGTGCATCACCTGCATGTCGGCGTTAAGGATCACGCCATGCTCTTGCAGACCACGCATGCCTTCGGGATGCGTCCGGGCCATCTGCTGAACGGCCTGGGCCAGACCGCCGGGGGCAACACGATCCTTGTTCAGGTAGATTTCGCCTGCCCGGGTCACGGTGACTGTGACCTCGGGCACCTCCTTGCCCGCTTCACCCGTGTTGGCGCCGGGCAAGTCGACGGGAATGGCCTGTTGGTGAACCAACGCGGCCGTGGAGAGAATGTAGAACACCAGCAGTAAGAACATCACGTCGATCATGGGAATGATCTCGAGGCGGCTGGGCCGTTTGCGCCGTCGTTCTCCGAACAGCTTCACTTGTCGTCTCGCAGTAGCATGACTTCGGCCGCCACCAACTCGGACTCGTCCAGCAAGGAGTCGATCCAGCTCCGGAAAGAGTTGTAGAAGAGCACCGCGATCACCGCGATCAGAATACCGAAGGCGGTGGCCACCAGGGCCTCGCCGATGCCGGCGGTAACGTGGCTGGTGTCGGCTTGCGGGTCGTGGGCCAGACGCTGGGCCACCACCCGGAAGACGCCCATCATGCCCGTGATCGTGCCCAGCAGGCCCACCAGGGGGGCGGCGGTGATGGCCGTCTCCAGCACCGAGAGATGGCGCTCGAGGGGGGGGACCGCCCGGCGCGCAGCCGTGGCCATGGTAGCCTCCAGCACGGGAGTGGGCTTGTCCCACGAGTCCACCGCCGCGCGGGCCACGGCCGCCACCGGCCCTTTCAGGCCGCGCAGCCACTCCTGGGCCTCTTTGAGCTGACCTGAGCGGATCAGCTGGCCCAGACGGTTGCGAAAGGCGTCCCCGCCCCGCTCGGTTGAGAGCAGAGTGAACAGACGCTCTAAGATGACTGCCAGGGTGATGATGGAGCCGATCAGGAGCGGGATCATGACCACCCCGCCCATCTTGAGTGTTTCGATCATTGTGCTAGCTACCATTCATAGGTTGCGTTCAGCAGCACACGGCGGCCCTGAACGAAGCGGGTACCCGAGAATTCGCTGAAAAAGTTCAACAAGGTTCGGTCGTCGAACACGTTAAGCACGTCCAGGCTGAGTCCTGGTCCGCTGAGCGGCTTCCCCTGCTCGTCGCGGGGCCGGTAGCCCAAGCGCAGATTGGCAATGAATCGGGGAATGCGCTCGCCGGAATAGCCGAACGGGTTGACCCCGATGGCGTTGTAGAGAGGCAGGAGCTCCTGCGGGTAGCCCGAGCCGAAATAGCCATCGGCGCCTGCGAACCAGCCTTCCGGCCAGATGTAGCTCACTCCGCCGGTCAACTGAACGCGCTGGTCGTGGTCGTTGTACTCGTGGAGGTGACCCTCCTGAGGGCTCGGGGCCAGTGGTCGCGAGCTGCCAATGGTGGCCGTGCCGAAGCCGTTCCAGCCCGTCGGATTGGAGCTGCTCAGGCTGAGCTCGATTCCCTGGTAGAGAGCCTGGGGAAAGTTGATGGGAGCGAAGACCGGCAGGTTGGAGTTAGGAATCAGCAGGGCGATGTCCACCTGGTCGGTGATGTCCTTGCGCACCAGAGCGACCTTGCCCACCAGGTTGGCAGCGAGCTGGTTCTCGTAACTGAGCTCGTAGGTCGAGATGCGTTGAGGCAGTACGCCGCTGCCCCCGGCCACGTTCAATTCCAGGGGCGGCGGCTGAAAGAGCCGATTGTAGGAGGCCCGAAAGACCTGGGTATCGGTCGGACCATAGGCCAGATTGACCGAGGGACTGACCTGGCCCGTGTTGACCGTGACGCCGTCGTTGAAGCGGTCGGCGCGCAGGCCGTAGTTGAGGGTGAGCTCGTCGGAGACGGGCACGGTGTGGCTGAAGTAGACGCCCCCCGAGAAGCCGTCGCGGATCACATTGGCGGTGAACCGTCCCGGAGGCGGCAAGGAGGGATCGCTCTGGGGCAGCCCGCCTCCCCCGCCGGCATCGATCACGTCCACGAACTGGTTGCTGTGGATGAAGTTGGCGGTGGCCCCCACTTTGATCTTCCCCTCGCCCACCTTGTGGGTGTACTCCAGGCTGGGCTGGAGCTGACGGAGCTTGAGATCGCTGACCGGCAGATAGGGGCTGCCTGGATTGCCGGGGCGGGAGGTGGCGCCGTCCTCGGCCAGTTCCTCATCAACAGCCGGGCTAATGGGGAACCATGGCGTGAAAACTCCGTTGTTATTCACGCTTTGCGAGGAGCTCAGGTAGCTCAAGCCCAGTTGGAGGCCGCCGTCCTCGCTGATCTGGCGTTGCCAGGAGAGGACAGCCAGGGTGTTGCGGTCGTTCTGGCTCTGGCGCACCCCGGCGGCGAAGTTCTGAGGAGTCTGGGGAACGCCCAACTCGGCGTTCTGGTAGGCCACTGTGAATCCGACGTCGTCCTGCTCGGTCTTGCCGTGCAAGCGCACCACAAGGTTGGTGTCGGTTGCCGTATTGTTCAGGGTCTGCTCGGTGGGGTGGGGAGCCTCCAGGCGCAGGTCGGTGCGACCGAGCCTGGCCCCCACGAAGTAGTCGAATGTGTTGTCGTCGTTGGCCCCGCCGGCGCGGATGAGGCCTTCCACCTGGCCCACGTTGCCCCCCCGGGTGGTCACCTCGACGAACGGCTCGGGGCGGCTGAGCGTGACCATGCTGAGCACCGCACCTGTCTGGCCGCCCACCGAGGCGTCGAACCCACCGGTCTGGATATCCAGACTCTGCAGAAATCGTGGGTCGATGAGCTGGGAGGTGGAGCTGGCCAGGGTGACCGGCACGTCGATGCCGTCGATCGAGAGCGATACCGACTTGTGCTCGCCGCGAACGTGGATCTGGCCCAACGAGTTCGTCTGCACCCCCGGCATCGTGCCCACCACCTCCTGCAGTGAGGCACTGTTGGCCAGTTGCTCGATCTGACGCGCATCGCGCCTGGTGGTGGGGGCGGTGCTACCCCGGTTGACCAGGAGGCGGCTCTGCGTCACGTCAATCACCGTCTCCTCGCCTTTGACCAGAAGCAGAGCCTGAAACTTGACTGTCGCGTCCGGAGTCACTCGCACGTCGGCCTCGGAGACCTCATAGTCGGCGTGGAGCAGCTCCAGGGTGTAGTCCCCCGTCAGCAAGCGCTCGAAGCGGGCCTTCCCCTGAGCGTCAGTGACCGCCTCGGCAGTCACGCTGGTGGCGCTCGCCTGGCGCACTTTGACGGTCACGCCGGCTACCGGCTGGTCCGTGGTCGCCGAAACCACCTCCACTTCGAGGGTTCCCAGAACTTCTACGGCAATCGCCAGCGTGGAGAGGACCAGCAGCAGCCCTCCCACCAGTGTTAAACGCATGGTGAGCAGTGTCTCTCCTGTTTGACATGATAATGAGAAACGATACTCCTTTATCGTTAGTCATGTCAAGACCACTAGAATTTCTGTCCGGGGGACAGGGGATTATCGACGGATCGGTGCGGGTGACGAACAACGCGGGCGCGGGCCGGCCTCCCGGGCGAACCTCTGTGGCGAGGCCTGCAGCACATGGGACCTCGCCCAACCCTGCTTGAGCTCCCGGACCTCAAGTGGTAAAGTGAGAAAACCTCAGCGCCCGGCTTCGGGGCCCAGGAACGAAGCGCACGAAGAATGACCCGTGAAAGGAGTGCCGGCTCCTGCAGGCTGCCATGAAGCAGTGGGAGCCGCTCCACCGCGCCAGCATCCGTCACCGCGTGGCCGTCGAGGCGGCCCGCCTGCTCTATCACCGCGAGATCAAGGAATACTACCAGGCCAAGCGCCTGGCCGCGCGGCGCCAGGGCACCCATCACCTGCCCAGCAACCGCGAGGTGCACGAGCAGCTGCTGCTCATCGCCCGCCAGACCGAGGGCGAGAGCCATGCCCACCGGCTCGACCGCATGCGCTTGCAGGCCGTCAGCCTGATGGAGCTGCTCGAGCCCTTTCAGCCCCGGCTCATCGGATCGGTGCTGACGGGCCACATCCGCCAGGGCTCGGACATCGACCTCCACCTTCACACCAGCGACCTGGAGGGAGTGCTGGCGACTCTGAGCGAGGGGGGGCATTCCCCCGAGGTGCAGGTGGTGACCACCCGCAAGTACGGCGAGCCCCGCGACTTCACCCATGTGCGCCTGAGCAAGTCGGGCGAGTTCGAGGTGGAGATGACCGTCTACGAGAGTGAATGGCTGCACGTCACCCCTCGTTGCGGCATCACCGGGCGGGCCATGCAGCGGGCCAGCCTGAGCGAGCTGCGCCAGCTGCTGCTGCGACTTCCCGAGCAGGTCGGCGAATTGGGCTGGCTCGAGGACCCGGAGGGGATCCACGAGCGTCTGCCCGAGCTGTTGGCATGTCGCGGAGTGGTCCAGAACCATTACCACCATCTCGACGTTTACGAGCACACTCTGGAGGTCTGGCGCGGTTTACAGTCCATGGTGCGCTCAGACTTCACGCGCTTCCCGCGCTTCGCCGAACGGCTGCAGGCTCATGTGGGCGACCCGGGCCTGCTCTTGCTCACCGCCCTGTGCCACGATCTGGCCAAGCCCGAAACCCAGTTCTTCGCCCGTGACGGACGCATCCGCTTTCCCGAGCACGACCGGCTGGGGGCGCTGAAGGCCCGGGCCATCGCCTCCCGGCTGGGGCTGAGCCCCGGCCAATCAGCCGATCTGGAGGCCCTGGTGGCCTGCCACCTCGAGGCCGTTCTGGCCGTCTCGCAAGACGCCCCGCCCTCGCGCCTGCACCGGATGATCCGACGGGTCGGCCGGCGCCTGCCCGAGCTGGCCCTGCACTCGCTGGCTGACGTGGAAGCCTCGCGCGGCCCGGCCCAGTCGGCGGCCCGGCTGGACGAGCACTTCCAGTTCGTGGAGTTCTTGCTGGAGCAGTACTTCGAGGGAGGCTTCCTGTGCAACGCCTGCCTGCCCGTCAGCCGCCAGGACCTGACCGACGAATTCGGCCCCCTGGCTCTGAAAGAGCAGGACCGCCTGCTCGACGAGTTGCGCGATGCCTTCCTGGACGGCGAGGTGGAGAGCCAGGAAGAGGCCCTGGCCCTGGCTGCCGAGCTGCTGGCCTGAGCGCAGGGCCCGCCCATTCCGGGCGGGTCCATGGACTGGCCTGAATAGGGCCCCTCTATTCGGGCGGGCGAGGCTCAGTCATGCTTGGGCAGCAGGTCATGCACGACTGTAAGCGCAGCGCGGTTGAACGAAAGGTTGGCTCGGCCGCGGTGCAGCCAGACCACCAGCTCGCGACGGGTCAGCTCCACCGCCCCCAGCTCCAGGGCCCTCACCCTGAGCTCGGGAGTGAGATCGTAGTGGGGCCTGGGCTTGCCGAGCGGGTCGTGCAGGCGCCAGCGAGGCAGGCCCAGGCAGGCCGCCATCCGGTGTAGCTCCTCCAGACCGTCAGGCGAGAAGTCGTCACATACCAGATGGCACCAGATCTCTCGCCCGCCCGGGCCGAGTCGGCGAAAAAGCGCATCCACACCCACCATACTCCGCATTTCGACGCGCAGCCGCTCAAGGCTTCCGGCTCATCTGCTCGCGGGCCCAGCTCAGGTTGTTGCGGGCGATCTCGAAGTCGGGTTTCAGCTTCAAGGCTTCCTGGGCCGCAAAGGCAGCTTCATCCCATCTGCTCTGCTCGAGGCAGGCAGCTGCCAGATTATTCCAGGCGAATGGGTTGACTGGCTCCCTCTCGATAGCCGCGCGAGCCGCCTGCTCAGCCTCGGGGAAGCGACCGGCCCGCCAGAGAGCGAGTGAGAGCTCGATCTGGGCGGTGGTCGAGCCCCGGGCGGCCTCCTCTTGCCAGTGAGCAACCTCGCGCTCGCTGGTCTCCAGGACCGAGCGCAAAAGCTGCTCGGCCGCCTCGTAGCCAGAACGCAGCCGGGTGGCTTTCTGCAGGGAGGCAATGGCCAGATGGTAGCGCTTCTCCTGAAACTGCCAGCGCCCCTGGAAGTAGTAGGCCTCCGCGCTGGAGGGCGAGAGCTCGAGGGCCCGTGCAAAGAACTCCCTGGCCTGGGAGGGGTGACGCAATGCGCCGTGCACCACGCCCAGGTTGATCATCAGGACCGGGTAGTGGGGCGTGAGCTCGCGGGCGCGCTCAAACGATTGCAGGGCCTCGTTCAGCTGGCCGGCGCGCATCTGGGTGAGGCCGAAGTTCATCCAGCCCCGCCCGCTCTTCGGGCTCTTTCGCACCACGTCGGCCCACAGGCTGCTCTCAGTATGCCAAACTTCGTTGCGCTGCACGGTAACAAGACAGAGGGCCAGCAGACTCACCAGTACCGGCAGGGGGCTCAAGGCCCACGGGGCAACTCGCTGCAAACCGCGCACGAAGGCCAATACCAACCCGATGTAGGCCAGAAACATTCGATGGTCGTTGGTCACCTCGGCCAGCGGCATCACGGACGTGGGCAAGAGCGCCAGGATGAACCAGGTCAGACCGAAGGCGACCACCCGGTCTTTCTTCCAGGTCAGCGCGATCATGCCCAACAGGCAGACCAGAAAGACAAGGCCGACCAGAGCGCGTGGGTCGGTGGGGCCGGTCACGACCGTCCAGTCGGTGTCGGCCACCAGTGAAGCTGGCCAGATCAGGTTGAGCGCGTAGTGAAGCCAGCAGTAGGGTTGCGTCAGGAGATAGGCAAGCGGATCGGCTCCCCCGGGATTGAAGCTGTCAGGCAACATCCGTCGGTGCAGGGCCGCCAGCACTCCGGCCAACACCAGGGAGGGTAGCGTGCGAAGCCACGGTCTTGGCACCGGCAGGGTGAATGCGATGAAGGCCAGCAGCAGGAACGGGAACACCAGGGCAGTGGGCTTGCACAGCACCGCGAGCACGAAGGGAATCAGGTAGAGCCAGCGGGGGAACAGCAAGACTCCGGCCACGCAGCCCAGGGCCACGAAGAGATCGGCGCGCTGGATCACGTAGTTCACGGTCTCGGCGGCGGTGGGATGCACCCCGAAGAGGCAGGTGGCGAGAAAGGCCAGCGAGTGGTCGAGCACCCGCCGATAAAGCCGGTAGACGCAGAAGAGCAGGAGGGCGAACCAGAGGAAGGTCGTGAGGTGGAAGACCAGAGGGTTGAGTCCCCCGCCGAGGGCGTAGTCGACCGCCAGCGACGTGGAAACCAGAGGACGCCAGGACTGATTGCTAGGATTGACGCTGAAGGTGCGGGCATCGCTAAAGAAGCCGGGGATGTTGGCCAGGCTTCGGATAGCCGGATTCTCCACCACGGTGTGGCTGTCGTCAAAATGAAAGGCGTTGTCGAAATGGTTGGCATAAATCGCCAACAGCACGCCGAAGGCGAGCCAGACCTTCCACCACGAGGGCGCCAGCCAGTCGCTCGAGTGAGGATGCAAGCTCGCTCGATTCGAACCGTTCCGGGGGAATCCTGGCATGGCTAAGGAAGTCCGGGGGATGCTACGCTGTGCGGTCGTGTTGCCCGCGTACCAGCCGGGGCCAATCCTTGTCCAGGTGGTCAATGGCCTTCTAACGTGCGGCTTTGGCCGACTGATCGTGGTGAACGATGGCAGTGACGTCGCGTCGGCCCCGATCTTTCAGGCCATCGACGAGAATGAGCAGGTCACGCTGCTTGCCCACCCTGACAATCGTGGCAAAGGAGCCGCCCTTCGCACCGGGTTGGCGCACGTCTGGAGCACGCGGCAGGCAGGAGAGATGGGTGCCGTCACCCTGGACGCCGACGGGCAACACCGACCCGTGGATGCGGTCGCAGTGGCGCATCAACTCCAGAGGACCACGGAGAGCCTGGTTCTGGGCGTACGCGACTTCCACAGGCCGGGAGTGCCCTTTCTGCGCAAGCTTGGCAACCTGGTGACCTGCCGACTTCTGGCCTGGAGAACCGGCCAGACACTGCAAGATACCCAGACGGGCCTGCGGGCGATCCCCATGGAATCGATACCCGATCTGCTGCAGATCCCCGACTCAGGCTATGAGTTCGAGTTGCGAGTGTTGATGCGCCACCGGCACATCGCTCAGGTTCCCATCGAGACCCTGTACGGAGACAGCGGCTCGCACTTTCGGGCGATCCGCGACTCGCTCAGGATCCTCAGGGTCCTGCTCTCGCCGGACTCTCTGGCCTCGAGCCTCCCGCGCCTTAAGGACCGAGCCGCGTCAGAGTGAGAATGGCGGTGACCGCGCCGGCATTGAAGGGCTCGTCAACCTTGGTGATCTCACTGCCGCGAAGATCGCTCAAGCGCACCACATCCCCGACAGCGAGAGTCACGACACCATCTCCCGTGACATACTTGGAGGAGCCCGAAAAGACCTCCTCGCGAATCGTGCTCGGGACACTCGTTCCGTTCACGGTGACCCCCATCACAAGGCTGGACCCGCTGTAGATCTGCCAGCTGACCAGGTAGTCCCCAGCGGTAGTCACCGTGATGTCGGTTGAGGAGGCGGTAAAGGTGAGGTTGCTCACTGACGCAGAGGTAGTGAAGGTCACCGAGCCCAATCCCCCCACATCCTCGCCCGTGGTCCTGAAGAAGGTGCCATAGGCCAGGGACATGGTTCCGGTAGCACCCGTAGCCCCCGTGTCGCCGGTAGCGCCTGTGTCACCTGTAGCACCGATAGCGCCCGTAGCGCCTGTAGCGCCGGTGTCACCTGTCGCGCCAGTAGCGCCCGTAGCGCCCGTGTCACCTGTCGCGCCCGTAGCGCCGGCAGCGCCCGTGTCACCTGTCGCGCCAGTAGCGCCAGCAACCCCAGCAGCGCCAGTCGCGCCAGTCGCGCCAGTCGCGCCGGTAGCGCCCGTGTCACCTGTCGCGCCAGTAGCGCCAGCAACCCCAGCAGCGCCAGTCGCGCCAGTCGCGCCAGTCGCGCCCGTAGCGCCCGTCGCACCGGCAGCCCCCGCAGCGCCCGCAGCCCCGGCAGGGCCCGTAGCGCCCGTAGCGCCGGCGACCCCGGCAGGGCCCGTAGCGCCCGTAGCGCCCGTAGCCCCGGCAGGGCCCGTAGCGCCCGTAGCGCCCGTAGCGCCCGTAGCGCCGGCAACCCCGGCAGGGCCCGTAGCGCCCGCAACCCCGGCAGGGCCCGTAGCGCCCGTAGCCCCGGCAACCCCGGCAGGGCCCGTAGCGCCCGTAGCCCCGGCGACCCCGGCAGGGCCCGTAGCGCCCGTA
>JAANMT010001771.1_pt1 | contig 20033 bp, 14 predicted proteins | sample 7279711 | NCBI WGS metagenome assembly JAANMT01 (sample SAMN14094538, study PRJNA606508) | bioreactor metagenome | isolation source: A lab-scale SPAN reactor treating ammonium-rich wastewater day 1 | place: Ireland: Galway | collected 2017-01-16 | reverse complement strand
CTTTCCAACCTTGAGCGGATCAGTCAGCACAATGTCCTGGATCGGCAGGGTAAATATGCCGCTGCCTTTCACGGTTCCGACATGAAGGCCATAAAAGAATACATCACCGGTGTTCGTGTCTAAATACCAGAAGTCTACATCCAGGTTCCGGTCGTCCGCCGACTCCTGAGTGTTTGTCCGGAACCGTGCCGCCATTTTCCCGCCACCAACATTTTGTAGTGAATTTTCAACTGTCCAGGTGAAATTGTCTTCTGTGGATCCGCCATTGAAACCGACATAAGTCCAGTTGCTGTTTTGAGCGAGAGGAAAATATTCTCTGAAGTTGATGGTCGATTCACTGGATTCGGTCATGCCCCAGGCATCGGCAATCTGGAACATGATGCTGGCCGTATTCGGGTTATTGATCAGCTCCTTGAGCAGGATCGGGAGATCCGCAGAGGTAACCTTCATATCGCCAGTGCGGTCGAGTGCACCATGGGCACTGAGTGCGCTCAGGCACACAATGGATAGGCCGATCAGAACCATCCATTTCGGCTGATTTCTTTTTGATGTGCTTTCAGCAGGGGACGTAAACATGGCGAAAACCTCCAGATAAGGATTCATTCGGGGCGGACAATCCACACTGGATTGTGGCTGCGGGCATAACTGTAAATCCATTGAAAATGCCTGACTACAAGGATTTTCTATAGGAGATATTTCCCTTTTCCTCGATGCCGAGAACACCCCTTTCCGTGTTGGTGTCCACTGGAAGATCGATTTTTTTGACAGTTGCCATGGTCTGTGCTTGATCGAATCACGATTGTAAGCACGATGAAATTAGATATGCTTATTTCATGACTGGAGAGGAAGGGATGAAACCACCTCATCAAAACACCACTCAGAAAGGCATGGCAACAACAGGCCTGGTTATCGAAGGCATGTCCTGCTCATCCTGTGTGGCCCGTGTTGAACGCACACTGAAGTCTGTTCCCGGCGTTTCCGAAGCAACAGTCAATCTGGCTACCGAGCGCGCCACAATAACCGGAGTGGCCAGTGCCAACAGCCTGGTGGCCGCCATCGAGGCGATCGGTTATGCAGCCCATCCCATCCAAACCACTTTGCAGAATGACGATGAAGCGGCCGACAGAAAGGATGCAGAAACTGCACAACTCAAGCAAGACCTGATCCTGGCCATCGTGCTGGCGCTGCCGGTGTTTATTCTCGAAATGGGGTCGCATCTGATCCCGGGTGTGCATGAAATTATTGCGTCCTCCATCGGCGTGCAGAACAGTTGGCATCTGCAATTCATCCTGACGACGCTGGTGCTGGCATTTCCCGGGCGGCGCTTTTACATGAAAGGCTTTCCTGCACTTGCACGCCTTGCCCCCGACATGAACTCGCTGGTGGCTGTTGGCACTGCGGCTGCTTATGCATTCTCGGTTGTCGCCACTTTTGCGAAAGGTGTGCTGCCTGAGGGCACAATCAATGTGTATTACGAGGCCGCAGCGGTGATCGTTGCGCTGATTCTGCTCGGGCGCTTTCTGGAGGCGCGTGCCAAGGGTAAAACCTCGGAGGCTATTAAACGGCTGGTCGGACTGCAGGCCAAGGTCGCACATGTCATGCGCGATGGACTCCTCAAGGACATTCCTGTGGTTGATGTCATCCTGGGTGATGTTGTTGAGGTGCGTCCGGGTGAACGGATTCCCGTCGATGGAGAAGTGACCGAGGGCCGCAGCTATGTGGACGAATCCATGATCACCGGTGAGCCTGTTCCTGTCGAAAAAAAAGCCGGTGGCAAAGTTGTGGGCGGTACTGTCAATCAGACCGGCGCTTTTACACTGCGTGCTACCGCTGTTGGAAGCCAGACAATACTGGCCCAGATCATCCGCATGGTCGAACAGGCACAAGGTTCCAAGCTGCCGATCCAGGCTGTGGTGGACAAGGTCACGCTGTGGTTTGTGCCGATGGTGATGGCCGCCGCTGTGCTGACTTTTCTGGTCTGGCTGGTGTTCGGGCCGCCACCGGCGCTGACATTCGCCCTGGTGAATGCGGTGGCTGTGCTGATTATCGCCTGCCCTTGTGCGATGGGCCTGGCCACACCAACCTCGATCATGGTTGGCACCGGCCGTGGAGCGGAGATTGGAGTCCTGTTCCGAAAAGGCGAAGCCCTGCAGCTGCTTAAGGATGCCCGGGTTGTGGCCGTGGACAAAACCGGAACACTCACTGAAGGCCGTCCGGTGCTGACAGACCTGGAGATCGCCACAGGGTTCGACCGTACAGAGGTGCTGGCCCTGGTGGCTTCAACGGAATCGCGTTCAGAGCACCCGATCGCCCGCGCTATCGTCGAATCAGCCACAGGGGAGGGCATCGTACTGCCCATACCTTCCAGATTTGAATCCATTACCGGCATGGGTGTGCGTGCCATGGTTGATGGCACACGAGTGGAGGTTGGCGCTGACCGGTACATGGGGGAATTGGGCCTGGATGTGAGAGTTTTTGAGAAGGCCGCCGAACGTCTGGGAAATGAAGGCAAGTCTCCACTGTACGCTGCCATTGACGGCCGTCTTGCGGCTATCCTCGCTGTTGCCGATCCGATCAAACCGGACACACCCATGGCCATCGCTGCGCTCCACCAGCTCGGCCTGAAGGTTGCAATGATCTCCGGCGACAATCGGCACACAGTCCAATCGATTGCCAGGCAATTGGGCATCGACGATGTGGAGGCCGAGGTCCTGCCGGAGGGCAAGATCGAGGCGGTACGGCGCCTCAGGGCGGCTCATGGACAGATCGCATTCGTGGGTGATGGCATCAATGATGCACCCGCCCTGGCCGAAGCTGATGTGGGCCTGGCAATTGGTACAGGCACTGATGTCGCTGTGGAATCCGCCGATGTGGTTCTGATGTCCGGCAGCCTGCAGGGTGTGCCCAATGCCATCGCGCTGTCCAAGGCCACCATCGGCAATATCCGCCAGAATCTGTTCTGGGCCTTTGCTTACAACACGGCGCTGATTCCGGTGGCAGCTGGCGTGCTTTATCCGGTGTGGGGTGTGCTTTTGTCGCCGGTGTTTGCGGCTGGCGCCATGGCGCTGTCGAGTGTGTTTGTGGTTGGCAATGCGCTGCGCCTTCGCCGGTTCCAGTCACCACTGGTCATTGCCCCGAGCTAAGATGCACAAGAGAGAAGCAGGTAATGGGGGCCAATGGAAGAGGATAATGCTTGGCTCCCCTTGCCAATAATCCCCTCTGGGTTTTAATAACCACTCCATGCCCCTCTCCGCTCGAAAGAAAACCCTGGTTTATTCATTCACTGCAATTGCCGGTGTTTTCCTGGTCATTGAAACCGTCTTGAGAATCCTGGGCATTCCCAAGCCACAGGAACCACAGGGAATTGAATTTACCACCAGCCGTGGTGAGGCCATCACCCTGAAAAAGGGGCGGATCCGAATGGGGATGTCGCCATTCATGGTTTACCGAATTCTCCCGAATCAGAGAACAGCCAATTTTTCGATCGACTCAAATGGCTTTCGAGGACCTTCAGTCGATCTTTCGGTGCGAAAAGATAAACGGATTTTTGTTATAGGAGGATCGGCTGCTTTCGGGTTGGGGGCAGCAACCGATGAAGTTACTTTTGTGGGGCAATTGGCCCAGCGCCATTCCAGCTGGCAGGTGGTCAATGCAGGCGTGACCGGATACCTTTCAGGGCAGGAACTCTCTCATCTGGTTCATAAACTGATTGATTACAAACCGGATGTTGTTGTTGCTTTTGATGGCTGGAATGATTTATTCATCCCCTGGTACAATTACGCCAGCATTGATGGAGAGTTTGAAGTCACTGGGTTTCGGGAAATCGAAGGCCAGCTGATTTCAAATTACATGACCCAGGCATATCCCGGAAAAAGTTTTATCCGATTCCTGCTGGCCCTGGGTGGCACGACAAACACATATAATTGGGTTGGGGGGCTGGTTTACAGGTTCATCCATGCTCAAAAACCACGAATTGCCCATCGGGGATCCGAAAAAGATCTAGAGCTGTTTGAGAAATATCTCTCCAACTACATCAGCAACATCCAGAAGATGGCGATGATCTGCCAATCCCAGGGGATTCACTTCATCCTTATGCTTCAGCCGGATTTGGGGTTGCGGCAGCAGAGAACAGAGCCGGAAAATAACTTCCTCCTTCATACCAACAATTACGATGGCTACCCAGAGGAGTTTTCTCCGCTCTATCGCAGGTTTCTCGACCGGGTGAAAACTTCCCCGGATCTTGCTCCTGTTGAAAAGATCGATACCGCTCAGACTGCAAGGTGGCTGAACACCAAAGAGACTTTATTCCTCGACTGGGTCCACCTGGCACCCACTGGCCATATCGCTGTTGCGGATATTCTCGATGCCAGCCTGTGAGGCCTGTTCAATCGGTCAGCCTCCAACTGCCTGAATCCAATGCTGGGCCATCAGCATATGGCCATAATTGGATGGATGCACCCCATCCGCCGCCCAGAATGCAGGCTCCCGGTACTGGCAGACCTTCTGGAATATCTTGTCGAATGGAATGAGAGCGGCATCAAACTCTTTTGCCAGGCGATGCACCACTTCGACTTTCATATCAATCTCTTCCCGGTACCGTTGAACGTCTTCATTGGTATTCAGAATAAAAGGCTCACACAGAATGAAGCGTGCCCCGGATGCTTTCTTCGCTTGTAAAAGAATATCCCGGTAATCCTGCTCATAGGTGTCAGGAGTGGTTTTATCATTTGAGGCAGTCCTGCGTGCGCTGTCATTGACACCAATCAGAATCGAGATCCAATCCGGTTTCAAATCCAGGCAGTCCTCTTTCCAGCGTGCTTTGAGATGATCGACACAGTTCCCACTGATTCCTCGATTCACAAATTCGATCTTCCTGTCAGGATAGGCTGCGGTCAGCCACTGCTCGATCAAAAAGGGATATCCAACACCAAGGTCCGCGAGATTTTCGCGGCTTCTGCCGCAGTCGGTGATGCTGTCCCCCTGAAAGAGGACCTTCTGGCCGGATTGAATCGACATGTTTTTATCCTCCCTTTGATGGTCACCTTCTGCGGCCACACCTGCTTTGCAGAGAACAGTTCCGGCAAAGGGTGCGATTGCCGCCAGGGACACAAATTGTCTTCTGGAAATCATGACTGGTTGACTCCTTGCTGGATTTCGCTGATCAGAACCGGGCGTTTTTCAATCATGCTTTTTTGAGCTGCCAGGCCGATTACCACCGGAGCTTTTCCATCTGAACCGCTGACGGATGGTTCGGTTCTAGCCCGGACTGATTCGATAAAAGATCTCATTTCCTCGATATATGAGTCAATATACCGGTCCATAAAAAAGTGGAGGGGCAACGGTCCATGGACTCCATTTCGGTCACTGCAGAAGGTTCGATGAGGCGGGACATTTTCCGCTAAGATAACTCCCTCCGAACCGAACACCTCAATCCTCTGGTCATACCCATAGACCGCCTGCCGGCTGTTATCGATCGAAGCAAGCACTCCATTTTCGAACTGCAGGGATATCAGGGCGGTATCGATATCCCCGGCATCCCCAATAGCTGGATCGATTCGAACTCCACCAAGGGCAAATACCGAATAAACTTCAGAATCGATGAGGTATCTTGCCATATCGAAATCATGAATGCTCATATCCAGAAACAGGCCACCAGAAACTTTAATATATTCTATTGGTGGAGGTGCGGGATCCCGGCTGGTGATGCGCACAAAGTGAGGTGTTCCCACACGGCCTGACCGGACCTTTTCCCGAAGATGGCGAAAGCTCGGATCAAACCGGCGATTGAAACCGATCTGGAGGCGGACTCCAGCCTTCCTGACTGCTTCCAGAGCGGCATCGATGCCCGACAGATCATGGTCGATCGGCTTTTCACAGAAGATATCCTTCCCTGAATATGCCGCAGCCTGGATCAGCGTGGCATGTGTGTCTGTCGAACTCGAAATGACCACAGCATCGATGCTTTTATTCTCCAGTATTTCTTCCGGGGTGTCAGAGCAGATCGGAATATCCAGTTTTCTGGCACATTTTTCAGCCGATGGAAGGTGAATATCACAAATTGCAGCCAGCTCCACCCCCTCGATGCGATAGGCCAGATGCTCGGCATGAACAGAACCGATTCTGCCCGCTCCAATCAATCCGACCCTTACCTTCCTGCTGCTGGTGGCATCCATCTTCAAACTCCCAGTGTGTGGAGATAATTACGATTACGGCAGGCACTCTCGAGAGGTGTTCCCATCCCAGGCAGAACATCCTGTTCAACGACAATCCAGCCGGTGTAGTCAGTATGGTGGAGTTCGGACAGGACCGCGGGAAAATCCACATTTCCACATCCCAGCTCACAGAAAACTCCCTCGCCCACAGACTGGAAATAATCCCAGCTTTCTGATTGCGATCTCGCTGCAACCTGGACGGAACAATCCTTGAAATGGACATGCCAGATTCGGCTTCGGTATCTTTTCAAGGTTGCGAGTGGGTCTCCGCCCCCAAATGCCAGGTGGCCGGTATCCAGGCACAGGCCCACAAGGTCTTCAGTTGTGGCCTCAAGCAGTGAGTTGATTTCATCCACTGTCTCCACATAGCCGGCACAGTGGTGATGAAAGACACTCCTCAGCCCTGTTTCCTCGAGCACCTGGCGGGCAACCAGGTCAACTCTCTGTCCATAAGGCTTCCATGCAGCTGCTGTCAGCCCCTGGCCAGGCTGGATCCTTCCAGCGCAGCTGGTCCGTTCCGGAACAGTCCCATTGTCATCCGACAGGACTATAAAGGCATTGGGTTCAACTGCTGCGAGCAGCCTGGCGGTCCTTAAAGCCGACTGGGTTCCTTCTGGAAGGCAGGCTGGATTGGCAAATGCTATCGGGATAAAAGCCCCGACCAGCTGAAGGTTGTGACATTTCAGGAGGGATCCGAGGTCGTCCGCATTTGTTGGGAGAAAGCCCCAGTCCCCGAATTCTGTCCCCTCATATCCCGCTTTGCGCATTTCGGCCAAAACACATTCGGCGCCTGATGCCTCACCTTCCAGTGAGAATTCCAGAACTCCCCAGGAACAGGGAGCGTTTGCAATTCGGATGCTGCTGATTTTCTGACTGTGGTCAGGAGCCATCAATTCCTCCAGAGTTGATCCCGTTTCAAAGGAAGTAGCGTTCTTTCTGCACCGATTCTTCATACTTCTTTCGTGCTTCCTGCACGCTCTTGATCGAGGACACCTCAGCGACTGCAACATCCCACCAGGAGTTGTAACCCGGTACACGCTCATCGATGTCGGTTTCCACAACAACAACTGTGGTTCGATCCTGGTCCCGGGCAGTGGCGAGAGCTGCTTTGAGTTCATCCAGGTTCTTTGCCCTCAAGCTGATTGCACCCAGGCTGGAGGCATTGGCGGCATAATCAATTGGCAGGTCTTTTCCGCTGATGCTGCCTCTGGAATCGCGATATTTATAACGGGTTCCAAATCCCTGGCTCCCGCAGGCGGCAGACAACCCACCGATGCTCGCATAACCATGGTTATCAAGGAGGACAATGATGAGTTTGCAGCCTTCCTGGATCGAGGTCACAATTTCTGTGGACATCATGAGATAGGAGCCATCCCCCAGAAGCACATACACCTCTTTCTCCGGGGCAGCCATTTTGACTCCGAGGCCCCCGGCGATCTCATATCCCATGCAGGAATACCCATACTCCAGGTGGTACCCACGTGGATCTCGAGTCCGCCAGAGTTTATGCAAATCTCCCGGCAGGCTTCCCGCGGCGCACACCATGACATCTGTCGGAGCTGAAAAGGTATTCACCGCACCAACCACCTCCGATTGGCTGAGAAGTGGCTGATGCCCGAGGTTGTAGAGGCGTTCCACTTCGTTGTCCCAGTCGGTTCGCAGCTTTTCGATTTTATCGGCATACCCTGAGCCGACATTCCAGCCAGCCAGGTTCTGGTGCAGTTCAGCCAGAATGGCCCGTGCATCTCCAACGAGAGGGATGCCATTGTGCTTGAAAGCGTCGAACTCAGCGGCATTGATGTTGATGAAACGAACTTCCGGGGCCTGGAAAGCAGTCTTCGAGGCGGTCGTGAAATCGCTGTAACGGGTGCCAACACCAATCACCAGGTCTGCAGATTCAGCCAGGATGTTGGCGGCGCTGGTTCCGGTCACACCGATCGCTCCGACCGACTGGGGGTGCTGGTAGTGCAGGGACCCTTTGCCGGCCTGAGTTTCACCGACTGGAATCCCTGTGGCCTGGGCGATCTGCGCCAGGATTTCATTGGCCTCGCTGTAATGGACTCCACCCCCGGCGATGATCAGTGGCCGTTTTGCAGCTCGAATCCATTCCAGGGCTTTATTCACCAGGCTGGCATCAGGCCGGTTCCGAGGGATGACCCAGATCCTTTTTTCGAATAATTCGCATGGATAATCAAAGGCCTCTGTCTGAGTGTCCTGCGGCAGAGCGAGAGTGACTGCACCGGTATCGGCAGGGGAAGTCAGGACTCGCATGGCCTCCGGCAGTGCGGTGATCAGCTGCTCGGGTCGATATATCCGGTCCCAGTATCGTGAGACCGGCCTGAAACAGTCATTGACCGATATGTCCTGGGTGTGTTCGCTTTCAAGCTGCTGCAACACTGGAGCGACCTTTCTCTTCGCAAAAATATCGCCCGGCAGGAGAAGTACCGGCAGGCGGTTGACAGTTGCCAGTGCGGCGCCTGAGAGCATATTGGTGGCACCTGGCCCGATCGAGGTGGTGCAGGCAATGGTGCGTAAACGATTGCTCATCTTTGCGTAAGCGGATGCAGTATGGACCATGGCTTGTTCATTCCGGCACTGGTAGTAACGGAAATCAGGGTTCTCCTGAAGGGCTTCACCCACTCCCGCCACATTGCCATGCCCGAAAATTCCAAAACACCCGCCAAAAAACGGATTCTGGATGCCATCTCTCTCCACAAGCTGGTTCTTGAGAAAGCCGATCAATGCCTGTGCCATTGTCAAACGCATGGTTTTCATTCAATCACAACCTCCACTGACTCCCAGTGCCGGGTAAATAGAAAATGCTGAAAGGAATATCGTAATGAAAATCTGCCGGTCCAACAGACCCAATGTATTTTTTTCCGGCCTCTCGCTGCACTCGTCAAGCGGTTCGGAAAGGCAGGAAATTATCGGGGACTTTCAACACTCACTCAGAATTCCTTTTTCGTTGGCGTTTAGGAAAGCCTGTGTGGTAGTATTCTGATTTGATATGACTCGGCATTTCCGAGGATTCTGTGGTTTTCAGAAAGGACTTTCAGGATGAGACCCGCCTCCCTGTTCATTGTGTTTATCGTAATCTGTCATCTGGAATTGGGATTGCCATCCTCCTGCCGTGCGGAAACCTCCACTCCGAATTTTATCATCATCTTCATTGACGATATGGGGTATGGTGACCTGGGCTGTTATGGCAACACCACCACAAGAACTCCCAACATCGACAGGATGGCAGCGGAGGGCCTCCGTTTTACCAGCTTCTATACCTCCTGCCCGGTGTGCACCCCTTCGCGGGCGGGCCTGCTGACCGGGCGTTACCCCATACGCAGCGGGTTGACACGTGTCCTTTTTCCTTCAAGCAAAGATGGGATCGAGGACAAAGAGTGGACTCTCGCGGAAGGCCTCAAGGAACGAGGCTACTCGACTGCCTGCATCGGAAAATGGCACCTGGGGCACCTTCCCGAGTTTCTTCCCACCCGTCATGGTTTCGACTCCTACTTTGGAATCCCATACAGCAATGACATGGACCTCGTCCAGCGGGCAGAACCCCCGCTCCCATTGATGCGAAATGAGGCCATCATCGAGCAACCAGCCAATCAGGACACACTGACACGGCGCTACACCGAGGAGGCGGTGGGTTTCATCGAAGCACAGAAAGACCAGCCTTTCTTTCTTTATCTGGCGCATACCATGGTGCATGTTCCGCTGCATGTCTCCCCGGAATTCAAAGGCCACTCCGCCTCGGGTTTATATGGAGATGTTGTCGAGGAAATCGACTGGAGTGTCGGCCAGATTCTGGCAGCCCTCGAACGCCTGCACCTGGATGAGAAGACCCTTGTGGTGTTCACCAGTGACAATGGCCCCTGGCTGATCATGAAGGACCATGGCGGCAGTGCCGGGCCACTCCGCAATGGAAAAGGAACAACCTTTGAAGGAGGTGTCCGGGAACCTGGCATCTTCCGCTGGAAAGGAACTATTGCTCCCAACCGGGTGACCGATGAACCGGCGGTCAATCTCGATCTTTTCCCGACATTTCTTCTTTTGTCAGGGGGAACACTTCCGGAGAATCCAGTCCTGGATGGCGAGGATATTCGAGGGATCCTGCTCGGGAATGGACACCGTGCCAGCCAAAACTTTTTCTTTTTTCACCGGGAAAATCTCCAGGCGTACCGTTCAGGTGATTGGAAGCTGAAACGGGCCTCTGTGGAAAAAACAGTCAATGAACCTGATCTCCTCCCGACAATGCTGTTCCATATCAGCGATGATATTTCTGAAAAGAACAATCTGGCCGATAAATTCCCGGACCGGGTGAAGCAGATGGAACAGGAGATGCAGGCATTCGAAGCCTCGCTCGGTGATCTCCCACCGGGCAAAAGGTGAGGCTTCAATACTCTTCCCGCATGACCAGGTCCACCAATTCTTCATAGTGGATCAGTTTGTTAAAATCGAATACGGTGGAAAGGGCATGGCTGGCAGTAGGAAAGCCAGCCTCTTCGACTGCGGCCATCGGATTGAGGCCCCCATTGATCAGGAACCCGGTGCGGTCTTCCTCAACTGGAAAATCGAGGAGAGCCTGATTGGGTTTTCCTATCATAAGGCAGCCGCCGACACCGATTTCATGCATCAGCTGGCTGACTCGTTCCACTTCCGGGAGGGCTGAAGAAGGAAATTCCCGAAACCCCGCCCCGATGCGTCCGCTTCCAGTTCGTGCGGCTTTGCGGACTGTGGTGAGCTTGGCTTTGATGAACACCTCGAGCGGATCGAGCGAAGTTCCACTGTAAAAGATGACATCGGAAAACCTGATGGGCGTTTTGTTTTCGATCTCCAGGACACCACCAAACAGCGACCTTGTTGGAACCCTCGATCCCAGCAGAACCCCATTGAGAGTGACACTGCATACAGTTCCGACTGCGACCTTGCCTGGCGGAATCAGGAATCCGCCGATAGTTTCTCCGGGCCTTCCAAACGCCACCAGACGCCCCATGGACATCCCATCCCGGAAAACCGGCAGGATTTCTCGGATCGCTCCGGGGAGGTGCAGGCGGTCGAGAAGAGTCAGATTGAGTGCTACCAGCCCCTGTCGAGTGACCGGATCGAAAGTCACCTGGCTGGCGAGAGAATCCACACGGCTGGCCAGGAGGCTGACACGTTCTTTGACCAGGGCATTGCGAACTTCCTCATGGCCGAGATAGGTCAGGGTGCGGCCGCCATCACGCCCCCTTTTGGCGGGTGTTACCAGCCCTTCCTGTTCCATTTCCTGCAGGTAAAGGCGAATGGTCCGGCCGCACAATTCAAACCCATGGGATTTCAGTTCTTCTGCGATCTGGCTGCTGCCAACCGGATCGTAAGCATCTTTAAGAACACGAAGTATGGCAATTTTCTGGCGTGTCTGGATATCTTTCACTGGATGGATCCCGGGTCAAATCTTCCTGGTTATTCTGGCACAAAGCCGCCCTGCATTGCAAGGAATAAATGGATCAATTCCATTTCTTTTTCCAAATATCTTTGGAAGTATTTGATTAAAATTTCCAATACAGGAATTTTAGAATCATTTTTTCCATTAAAATTCCATTTTAATATTGATTGAATTACGGCCGAATCATGGAAATATTCTATTGACAACACTGGAAAGATACTTTTAATATTGGCAGCAGAGTACCATATATATATGGCAGGAATCTTCCATATTGAGGGCTCATGAATACTTCCCCGATTGTCGGGAATCATTCAGCAGGGAATCCCCAGGACCGGACTCGCTCCCAGGGCATTTCCCCGGAAGGAGTTGGCATCCATGCCTTACGTCTCTGAAGTTCTAGCCCAGGTGGCTGCAAGAAATCCCAGTGAACCCGAGTTCCTGCAGGCAGTCAAGGAGGTTCTTGAGTCTCTCGAACCTGTCATCGTTCGCCACCCGAAATACCAGAAGTACAATATTCTCGAACGGATTTCCGAACCTGAACGTGTGCTCATGTTCCGTGTTCCCTGGATGGATGATAAAGGCGCCATTCAGGTGAATCGTGGTTTCCGGATCGAATTCAACAGCTCCATCGGGCCGTATAAAGGGGGATTGAGGTTTCATCCCACTGTCAATCTCGGCATCCTCAAATTCCTGGCCTTCGAACAGGTTTTCAAAAACTCGCTGACTTCGCTGGCAATGGGTGGCGGAAAAGGTGGATCGGATTTTGATCCGAAAGGGAAATCCGACAACGAAGTCATGCGTTTCTGCCAATCCTTCATGACCGAACTGTTTCGTCATATCGGACCCGCTACCGATGTCCCCGCAGGCGATATCGGAGTCGGTGGCCGCGAAATCGGTTTCCTGTTCGGCCAGTACAAACGGCTCCGGAATGAGTTTACCGGCGTGCTCACCGGAAAAGGGTTGAACTGGGGCGGCTCACTGATTCGCCCGGAAGCGACCGGTTATGGAGCGACATACTTCGCCCAGGAGATGCTGGCGACCCGGAATGATTCACTGGAAGGTAAAACCTGCCTTGTCTCAGGCTCCGGAAATGTGGCTCAATTCACGATCGAAAAGGTGAATGAACTCGGAGGGCGGGTGGTAACCCTTTCCGATTCAAATGGAACCATTTACGATCCCGATGGGATCGATGCGGAGAAGCTGGCCTTTATCATGGAATTGAAAAATGTGCGCCGGGAGCGGATCCGCGAATATGCCGCCAGGTACAAAAAAGCACAGTACAAAGATGGGGTTCGTCCCTGGGATATCCCGGCTCAGTGCGCTTTCCCCAGCGCAACCCAGAACGAGATTACCGCTGAGGATGCCAGTACTTTGGTGAAAAACGGATGCTTTGTCGTCAGTGAAGGCGCCAACATGCCCTCCGAACCGGAGGCTGTCCAGTTCTTCATCGACAAAAAGATCCTGTATGGTCCCGGCAAAGCGGCCAATGCCGGCGGTGTGGCTGTTTCCGGCCTTGAGATGGCCCAGAATTCGCAGTTCATGTCCTGGTCACGCGAGGCTGTGGATAACCACCTCCGTGACATCATGCAGCGGATTCATTCCAATGCCTGTGCAACTGCAGCTGAATATGGCCATGCTGGAAACTATGTGATCGGTGCGAATATCGCCGGCTTTGTGAAGGTTGCCGATGCGATGATCGATCAGGGGTTGGTATAATTTCCTAACGGATTCAATGGTCGAGAGTTCCGCTCGGCCGATGGTCTGAACGAAAGGCAGGATGGAGACCGTGGATTACTCACGGATGATGGAGAACCGGAAAGCGGGTGAAAAATCACTCCGCAAAGGTGATTACACAAAGGCTGAAGAATCCTTTCTGGCTGCACTCAGGGAGGCCGAAACCGCTCATCAGCCCAATGCCTATACGATACACCAGCTGAAGACAATCGGTGTTTTCTATTTTGCATTGGGGCGGCTGCCGGAAGCGGAGAACTATTTGAGCCGTGCTCTCACCCAGGAACGCCTGCTGCTGGGAGCTGAGTCTCTGGAAATCTGCAGCAGCCTGAACCTGATCGGCCTGCTGTACCATGTCATGCAGGACTACAGCCGTGCCGAATCCGCTTACCGTGAGGCTCTGGAAATCCAGGAGAAGGCCGCTTTCGCCAAAGTTCCCAAAGCCAACACCAAAATTTACCACATGAGCCTGCACCATCTGGCCATGGTGTATTGCTTCCAGAGGCGGATCGATGACGCCCTCGAGGTCTGCCGGCAGGCTTCGGACCGGATCGGAAACATCACCGGGCCTGGTGGCAGGAATCTGGCCATCGATTTTCAGAATATCGCGGTCAACTGCTGCGCTGAGGGGCATGAGGCAGAAGCCCTGGAGACCTGCCAGTGGATGCTGGATCTCTGCTTTCAGGAGCTCCAGAGGGAATTTCTCAAGCATGTGATTGGAGAGGGAGGGCTGGGACGCATCGGCTTCAAGCCCTCTCATCTTCCATCTGAAACGGATGCGCTCGCAAATCTGTACCGGGAAGCCTGGAGGCCTGCACCGATCTATCGGCAGGACAAAGGAAGCTCCAGGTCTAAACGTGCTGCCAAAGAATCGAGCAAACCCAGTGACCTGCCAGCTGAGCATGAGGATTATTGGCGTCCCTGACGCCCGGCTGAGGAGTGCAATCTGTTGCCCCTTTGAAACCTGATCAGAGATCTGATTCCAGGGGCTGGCCAATTAAGCAGGCAGAAACCAAACACGATCCAGGAGGAGTACCATGGCTGGAGTGAGTTCTTTTGATGTCGCCGACAAACAACTTGCCGAATGCGCAGAGATTCTGCGTCTTGATCCGGGAGTTCATGCCATGCTTCGGCACCCGATGCGGGAGATTCATGTATCGCTGCCGGTTCGCATGGATGATGGAACGACACGTGTCTTCACCGGCTGCCGCATCCAGTATAACGATGCCAAAGGGCCAACCAAAGGCGGCATTCGCTTCCATCCGGATAAAACCATTGATGCCATGCGTGCCCAGGCTGCCTGGATGACCTGGAAGTGCGCCCTTCTTGACCTTCCTCTCGGCGGGGCAGGCGGTGGAATCATGTGCAATCCGAAAGAGATGTCACGGGGAGAGCTCGAACGCCTGAGCCGTGCTTACATCGACTCGATCATCGATTTCATCGGCCCGGAGAAGGACATTCCAGCTCCTGATATCTACACCGACCCGCAGGTCATGGCCTGGATGATGGATGAATATTTCAAAATCTTCCGCCAGAGCCAGTTTGGCGTCATTACCGGCAAACCATTGGCAATCGGTGGATCGGTTGGCCGGGCTGATGCCGCTGCGCGTGGCGGCATGTATACAATTCGTGAAGCGGCTAAGATTTGTGGAGTGGATCTGGCCCGCTCACGTGTCGCTGTGCAGGGGTTTGGCAATGCCGGATATTTTGCCTCGCTGCTGAGTGTTAGCCTGTTTGGTGCCAAGGTGGTGGCTGTCAGCGACAGCCGTGGGGGGATCATGAATCCTGCCGGACTCGATCCTGAAGCGGTCAGGAAGTACAAAGCCATGACCGGATCTGTCGTCGGCCTTCCCGGAACCGAACCGATCAGCAATGAACAGCTCCTCGAGCTGGATGTCGATATCCTGATTCCAGCAGCCATTGAAAATGTCATTACCGATGTCAATGCGCCGCGGTTGAAAACACGCATCCTGGCGGAACTGGCCAATGGCCCCACAACCCCGGAGGCCGATGCCATCCTTCACAAGAAAGGGATCCACCATATCCCGGATTTTCTGTGCAATGCCGGCGGGGTCACTGTGTCCTATTTTGAAATGGTCCAGAATGCCTACATGTACCATTGGGACAAGGAGATGGTCCATGAGCGCCTCGATAAGAAAATGACGGCATCCTACCATGCCGTTCTGGATGCCTCGAAAAGGTTCAATATCAATTTGCGCAAAGCAGCCTATGTGGTTGCTGTGACACGGGTTGTCGAAGCCATGCGGATACGTGGGAGAATTTAGCCTCCACAGGCATCCTGCCGGCTATAGGGAGGAAACGAATCAGGTGTCCCGGAGAATCCTCAGCGGAATTCCCTCTCTCGATGAAGTCCTGCAGGGAATTCGTCTGGGAGATAACGTCGTCTGGCAGGTTGATGAGCTGGATGATTATGTTGCTTTTGCACAGCCCTTTATGGCTCAGGCCATCCGGGATGGGCGCAAGTGTGTCTACATGCGCTTTGCCTCCCACCCGCCGATTCTGGCCCCTCATCCTCAAATCGATGTGATCGAACTCGATCCAGCCATCGGTTTCGATCCCTTTGCTTCCTCGGTTCACCGGATTATTGAAAATAGGGGGCATGAAGCCTTCTATGTTTTCGATAACCTGTCGCATCTCGTAGCCGAATGGGCAACAGATGAACTGCTGGCCAACTTTTTCCAGATCACCTGCCCGTATCTTTATGAGCTCGATACAGTCGCCTATTTCGCCCTCAAACTGGGGAAACATGAGGATGGAACAGTCGCCCGGATTCGCGATACAACCCAGCTGCTGATCAACCTGCATCATGCCGGAGATCAGCTGATTTTCCATGCGGTCAAAGTCTGGGGGCGTTATTCGTCACGGATGTTCCTTCCAAACGAGGTGACCGAGCATGAGCTGGTTCCGGTCATCCACAGCGGCGACGCAGCCGAAATCACTTCGGTTGCCCATAAAAATCCGCTCCGTACCGGAGCCGAATCGATTGCCCCCTGGGATTCTGTCTACCGGAGGCTCCTGCAGTACAGCGATCAGCCTGAAGAAGTCATCGTTTCACAGCCGGAGACCCTGTCGCTCAAGCAGGAACTCGCCCGCATGCTTCTCGGCAACCACCCGGATTTTGTAAGGCTTTCTGATGAGTATTTCACTCTCGAAGACCTCTTTGCGATACGCAACCGAATTGTCGGGTCTGGAAGGATCGGTGGAAAAGCGCTGGGCATGCTGCTGGCCCGGAAAATTCTGCGCAAGCAGTGGGGTGAGGATGTCTACCGTGCTTCGACCCAGGATCATGACTCATTCTTCATCGGTTCCGATGTCTTCTTCACTTTCCTGGTGAACAACGACCTCTTCCGTTTACGGCTGCAGCTATCACGCGCCGAACAGACTTCGCAGGCTGAGTTTGAGGATATCGAGGAACGTTTCCTGGAGGGAACCTTTCCGCGTGAAGTCATGAACCAGTTCCAGAACATGCTGGAATACTTTGGCCAGGCACCGATCATTGTCCGCTCCAGCAGCCTGCTCGAAGACAGCTTCGGAAATGCCTTTGCCGGGAAATACCGCAGTGAATTTTGCACCAACCAGGGTTCACCCGAGCAGCGCATGGAGGCATTTCTGAAAGCAGTCAAACAGGTTTACGCCAGTGCGCTCGATCCGAATGCCCTTTCATACCGGCGCAAACGCGGACTGGCCGAGAGCGATGAACAGATGGGTCTTCTGGTCCAGCGTGTTTCCGGGATGCCTTTTCGCCGAACCTTTTTCCCCAGCCTGGCGGGAGTTGCATTCTCGAAAAATCTGTATGCCTGGACAGACCGGATCGATCGCAGCAAAGGGATGATTCGGCTTGTATTTGGCCTGGGAACCCGCGCAGTTGACCGGACTAATTTCGATTACCCCAGGATGGTTTCCGTCAGCCAGCCGGAGTTGCGTCCGGAAACCGGCTTTGAAGTGGTGAAATATTCCCAGAAGGAGATGGACCTCCTCGATCTGGATGAGAATGCCCTTGTGACCCGTCCAGTCGAAGAGGCGCTTGGACGGGGAGAATATCCCAATGAGCACCTGCTGATATCGACCATCCGGAATGGATTCCTTTCGGATCCCTCGTCATCCTATTTTGATTCGGATATTGATGGAATCGTTCTGACTTTCAGCAACCTGATCAGGCAGACCAACCTGATACCACTGATCGGCAGGATGCTGGAAACCCTCGAAAAGGCTTACGGCATCCCGATCGATACAGAATTTACCGCCTTCATCGGTTCGGACAACCGGGTCCGTTTCAATCTTCTCCAATGCCGTCCGATGATTCTTCCCGGCATGGAAGGTGGCGAGGTGGAGGTGTCCGAGGATATCCCCCGGGATAAAGTCCTGTTTCGTGCCAACCGAATCATGAGTGGTGGCAGAATCGCTGATGTCCGTTTTGTGGTATTCATCGATCCATCTGCTTATGCCTCGATTGAGAGCGACGAAAGAAGAAGGTCTATCGGCAGGGTGGTTGGAAAGATCAATGCCCATCCCACCATTCAAACAGGAAAATGCATCATGGTGGGGCCTGGACGATGGGGTTCGAGCAACATCAGCATGGGAGTCAATGTCTCCTATGGGGATATCAACAACACCTCGGTCCTGGTGGAGGTCGGAAAGGAAGAGGCGGGACATGCCCCCGAAGTGTCCTATGGGACTCACTTCTTCCAGGATCTGGTCGAGGCGAAGATCATTTACCTTCCGGTCTTTCCGCCCGATCCGGCTGCCGAGTTCAATGCGGGTTTTTTTGAAAAAAGCCGGAATTCTCTGGCGGCCTTCTGCCCGGAAGTGAAAGATTTCGAAGATGTAGTCAAGTTGATCGATATTCCTGAGGTGACTCGAGGGTTGCGGGTCCAGGTGCTGGCGGATCCGAGGCATCAAAAGGCAGTCTGTTTCCTCGCTTCCCAGTAAAATCCTAATCCAGCCGTTTGCGCGACATGGCCGATTTGGCTTCTCTTTCCAGCTCTTTTTCCTTGAGCGCCTGCCGTTTGTCATAGAGTTTCTTGCCCTGGCAGACCCCCAGCTCCACCTTGGCACGCCCCTCTTTCCAATACAGGCGCAGCGGGATCAGGGTCAGCCCTTTCTGCTGGACCTTGCCGAACAGCTTGTCGATTTCGCGGCGATGCAGGAGAAGCTTCCGTTTCCGTTCCGGATCATGGTTGAACAACCCAGCCGGGCCGTAATGCGCGATGTGCATGTTGCTCAACAGAACCTCACCATTTTCAATCAGGGCATAACTGTCTTTGAGGTTGCACTGGCCTTCACGCAGGGATTTCACCTCACTGCCAAGCAGGCTGATGCCTGCTTCAACCCGGTCAAGGACAATGTAGTCATGAAATGCCTTGCGATTTCTCGCGATATCTCGTTCGCTCATGATTTCGGGATTCTACTTTCAGTTCGCTGAATCAGTATACTCCATCCCTGTGAAAATCAATGAATGATACAGTCTCTCCATCCATGTCCCGCTCCTTGCCTGTTTTGACCCTGTCAGCTGAATCGCGCAAACGCCGCGCCAGGCTGCATCCCTGGGTTTTCTCCAATGAAATCCAGAAAGCCCCCCAGCTGGCTCCTGGCAGCCTTGTGCTTCTGAAGTTCCCTGCCGGTTCTGATTGCTGGACAGCATACTACAACCCTCATTCATTGATTGCCGCACGCATACTGGGAGATGGGGAATGCAGGATCGATGCTGCCTGGATGTCGAGGAAGATTGCCCATGCGATTGCGTACCGTAAAGCCCTCGCACTCCCTCGTGAAGCAATCCGGCTGGTTCATGGCGAAGCCGATGGACTTCCGGGGCTGGTCATCGATTCGTATGGCCCGCATCTTGTCCTCCAGTCTCTGACCGCAGGAATGGATGCACTGCTTCCACTTGTTGTCGAAGCCCTGTGTGAGCAGATATCCCCGAAAGGAATCCTGGCTCGCTGCGACTCGGAGATGCGCAGCCTCGAAGGATTGGATTCGGACACCCGGATGCTCCAGGGTGGCCTTGAAAAATCTATCGAAGTCATGTGCCATGGATTGCGCTTTGAGCTGAACCTGCTCGAGAGCCAGAAAACCGGCCTGTACCTCGACCAGATGGAAAATCATGCCGTGCTGGCTCGTTTCGCCAGTGGCGCCGATGCGCTGGATGTCTGCTGCTATACCGGCTCATGCAGTTTCTTTATGAAAAAAGGCGGGGCAGGGACTGTTCTGGGGATTGATTGTTCCGCTGCTGCGATTGAACAGGCTCGAAGGAATGCAGAACTGAATGGCATGAGCGAGGTCACCTTTGAAATCGCAGATGCCTTCGACCGCCTGAAAAGCCTGGTGCAGTCCGGCAGGCAATTCGATTTGATCAACCTCGATCCGCCGCCATTCGCCAAGCGCCGCAAAGACCTCGACAATGCCCTTCGTGGATATCGTGAACTGAACCGACGTGCCTTTCGTCTTCTCAAACCGGGAGGAATCCTGGCGACATCGACCTGTTCGCACCATATCGCCCCGGAGATTTTTCTGGAAATGCTCACCCTTGCGGCTCGGGATTCCATGCGGCAGGCGCGGGTCATTGAAGTCCGCCAGCAGGCTTCGGATCATCCCTGGCTGCTTGCGGCACCGGAAACCCGCTATTTATGCTGTGCAATACT
>JAANMT010001770.1_pt1 | contig 20036 bp, 17 predicted proteins | sample 7279711 | NCBI WGS metagenome assembly JAANMT01 (sample SAMN14094538, study PRJNA606508) | bioreactor metagenome | isolation source: A lab-scale SPAN reactor treating ammonium-rich wastewater day 1 | place: Ireland: Galway | collected 2017-01-16 | reverse complement strand
AATTTCATCTCGATCCTTCAGGCCATCTCCCCCATTGCGATCATGGCCATCGGGCAGACCTTTGTCATTCTGACCGGAGGCATTGATCTCTCGGTGGGTTCTGTCTGTGCGCTCTCGGCCTATCTCATGTCCCTTGTCCTGACCCGCGAGGCGGGCGCCTCTCTGGGTGCTGCCATGCTGACTGCGCTGGCGACCGGTGGATTGTGCGGCCTGCTGACCGGTTTGATCATCACCCGGTTGCGGGTGACCCCGTTCATTGTGACACTGGGCATGTTGTCTGCCTGCAGCGGCCTCACTCTCGGATTGTCCGGGGGTAAACAGATTGGTTTGACCAAGTTTGGCGTGCCGACTGAGATGACAGCCTCAATTCTCAGTCCCACGGGTGAGGTTTCGGGGCAACCTTCGGTTGAACGGCGGTTTTATTCCGAAAGTGGGAGAGTCGATAAAATCGCTGCCAATCCTCTTGGGGGCATCTGGGCCGGAGCCAGCCAGCCGGGGCATGTCAGCCTTCTCGATGCATCCTGGACTGAAAAGGTTTCTGTTTCACCGGAGGGCCTGGATGAGATTCGTGCACTGCTTCCTCAGTCTGATGACAGCCTGATTGTGGGCGGTGTTCCTGGCAAAGCCCTGTTTCGCATCACCCCCAGTGGAGAGACCCGTGTGATCTATCAGCCGGGAGCTGAAGCCATAGTCGGGCTGATCGGTAAAGATTCCGAAAGTTTCTGGGTGGCGGCCTCAGAGCCGGATCAGATTGTTGAAATAAAAAACGATGGAACCCTGGCAAGGCCGCCGCTCAACCTCGGCCTTCAGGGGCGCATCACCTCGCTGCAGATCGGCGCCAGGGAGCAGCTCCTGGTAGCCACCTCCCAACCCGCAGAGATTATCCGGATCGATCCGGACACATCGGCACAGAGCTCAATTTATTCATCGACCGCAGAGACGATCGAAAACCTCCAGATGGATGATGAGGGGAATCTGTGGTTCATCGAAGGCGGACAATCACCCGATCATCTCATGTGCCTGACCCATGGCAAACCAGTAGAAATCTGGAAAACCCCGAAGCCGCCAATACGGGACTATATCGTTTTCCCCGGGAGTGGCGCCATTGCCAGCGTGGGAAATGTGGGAGCCATCTTCCTGATCCGTCCGGGCCTGGATGCCCAGCAGATCCACCCCATGACCACCCACAAAGCACGCTGTCTGGCCTGGCAGGGAGACCACCTGCCGATCCTGGTGGGGAATTCCGGCCCCGGAGGGGTTGCCACACTCGAGACAGTCGCAACCAAAACAGTTTATCCGCTGGCGGAGTCCTTTAATTCCCTGTTTGAGTATGCCCCACCAGCCATGCTGGTTCTGGTTATCCTCGGCTGGCTGTTTCTCCGCTTCACCAAATGGGGGACATACCTTTATGCCATTGGCGGGAATGAGCAGGCGGCACGCTTGTCTGGAATCAAAGTGGGTCGGATGAAGATCCTTTCTTACACGGTTACCGGGATTCTCTGCGGCCTGGCAGGAATCTTCCTCACCTCAAAACTTCATACTCTCGATCCGAATCTGGCCAAGGGGTATGAGCTCAAAGTCATCGCTGCGGTGGTTATCGGAGGGACCAGCCTGAATGGAGGCGAGGGTTCTGTCTGGGGAACACTGATCGGTGCCGCGCTGCTCTTTGTTCTCAACTATGCCCTGGTTCACCTCGGGATGGAGGATATCTGGTCGGATCTGTTCATTGGGGTTGTCATCATTCTGGCGGCGGTCATCGATTCTCTGCGCACACGCCTTCCGGAACTGCTGATGGCGCTGGGGTTGAGGAAAATCCACTGATCCAAGGGTGCCCGCATCAGCGGGAGGGTTCAACGGTTCGGTGGCCGGCTTTTCGCTGGGCCTGAATGGCGGCATCCTCCCACGCCACAGATTCTGCGGGTGGGATGCGTCCATCCCGGTCGAGTGCCTCGATGGTTGACTTCAATCCTTCTTCCAGGCTGACTGCCGGTTGAAATTCAGGCACATCACGACACAGCCGTTCAGAGCTGAAGAAGCTGTTGTGCGCAAAGATTTCCTTGCAGATTCCAACCTCCGGAACTTCCCGTTCAATCAGGGTCTGGAGAGGGATTCCAATCAGGTCAACCTCACGCCCGAGCACCTTCATGGCTCTCTGATGGTAGTCCTTCCAGGAATGGAATCCTCGACGGACCACATTGTAGGTCTGGCCGATACAGTGGCTTTTTCCCAGAACACCAGCAAAGGCTCTGGCGGCATCATCGACATGCAGGAACTGGTGAATGGCTGTTCCATCTCCACAGACCGTGATTGGAAGACCCTTGCGAACACGGTCGATCCAGGTGAAATCCCAGGCAACCTGGCGGACACATCCCATGATCGGCCCATAGGTCGTGGATGGCTTCAGAATCGTGGCCGGGAATCCATCCCGATGGTAAGCCTCCAGAAACACATGGTCTGCGGCAACCTTCCCGCGGCCATAGTCAGTCAAGGGGCGGAGAGGGTGATCTTCGGTTACCGGCAGCCAGTCCGGATCGATGCCATAGGTGCAGACTGTTGAACACTGGATGAAATGCCCGGCACCCTGGAAAGCGGAGACACTCGAACGCGCTTCTTCTGCATTGAAGCAGACCATGTCGATCCCCGCATCGAGTTTTTCCAGCCGGACTTTCCGCTCAAACTCAGTGGTATTGTGGCGATCCACCACGACTATGCGAGCGCCTGCCAGTGGCTGCCTGCTCTGTCCCCGGTTAAAACAGACCACCTCATGCCCCTTCTCGAGCAGCAGCTGGACAATGCTGGTACTGATATTTCCGGTTCCACCGATTATGCCGACTTTCATGCCGGTATTTTACGAAATCCGTCGCAGCTTCGATACCCGGCCATCCGAAACCCATTCGACCACATAAATGTTGCCTTCATGATCCCAGCAGGCTGAGTGAGGGGAGATAAACAGGCCCGGGATGCGCTGATCCTGTGGCAGATTGGGATAGCCTTGCCTGTTTTGAACATCGGGATTGTCTCCCAGGTGGGTGATCAGATTGTTGTCTTTATCGAAAATGGTGACACGGCCATGCAGATCCGGGATCAGCAGGTCTCCGTTCCTCTGATCGAAATGGCAGGGGTGGCGCAAGTCATGATTGACATCGAACAGATGCTTTCCTTCCAGATTGAAGTACTGAAGACGGACATTAGCGCGATCTGCCACAAGAACCTTCGGCTCGCCATCGCGAATATCGACCGCGATTCCGTGGGGGCATCTCATCTTTCCGGCTTCGGTGCCCTCCCCACCCCATGTGCGAACATACTCTGCTTTTGAATTGTACTGGTGGATGTAGTTGCTGCCGTATCCATCTGCAACATAAAAATCACCATTTGGAGCGATGGCAACATTGGTGGGAACATATTTCTCCGGCTGGGCATATACACCCGCCTCTTTCGGGTATTCGATAGTCCAGACAACTTCTCCCTCGAGGGTTGTTTTGACCACAATACGGCGTGCGATGTCGGCCAAGTAAAGAAACTCTTCGTTCCCCTCTTTCGAGAGCTGCAGGCCATGGGCTCCAGCTGCGAAATCCGCTCCCCAGGATTTGATGAATGTGCCATCTCCATCAAACACAATCACCGCATCTTTGCTCTGGTTGTGAATGAAGATGCGCCCTTGTGAATCCACACAGACCCCATGTGTGTAACCATACTGGATCCCGGCAGGCAGTTTCCCCCAGTCTCTGATCCACTCGTACTGATGATTTCCACTGCCGAGAATGTTATTTTTCATGTCGCTTCCCTGTGCTCCTCGAGAGATGATAGTGGGCAGAATGGCCGCCGATGCGACACCCAGGGCCAGATTTTTTACAGCTGTCCGCCGTGAGATCTCCCGGGGCATCAAGCCTGGTTTGTTTATGCGCATTTCGGTCCCTTCCTGCGGGGCAGAGTCCTGCCTTTTGCACCCAACTGGAGTTGGATTTAACATAAAAGCCTGTGTACGGCAATGGGAGGTCCATGAATAAAAAACGACATTTCAGCCCGGAAATTCCTCTGGATAATCGAATTCCATTCCATCCGGAGAGATTGTGTTGTTCTTATGGGTGCGATTTCATTCCAGTCCCGAATCTCCTCCACTCCCTCACAACGCCGCTTTGCTTTATGATGAGCCTATGACGAAATTGAGAATTCCCAGACAGATCCTCCTGGTTCTTCTTGGGGTAACAGCATTTGCTTCTTATGCCCAGAATGTCCCTCCGGCTCAACCCGTCCCCATTGAATCAGGAGGCGAGATTCAGAGAGAAGGCGAAGCCTTCCGCCGATTGCCCACGACCGGATCGATTAAAGAACGGTTGGCGGCCTGCCAGGCCTTTGTCGACCAGTTTCCGGGCAGCCAGCTCAGCCTGCGGGTGATGCGGGATGTCTGCACCTTCTATCTCCTCCAGGAAAAAACAGGCAACTCCGATCCCCTCAGAAGCTGCGCCGCCTGGATAGGTGAAAGGTTGTCCTCCCCGGCTTACTCATGGAATCGGTTTGCGGGTGCCCCGGAAAGCCTCATCCTCGAAAGGATCGAGACCCAGCTGGTTTATGCACGAATCCTGGCGAACCTCAGATCCGACTCCGGCAAGGGGCGCTATGATGAAGCGCTCTCCGCTCTGGCCGAGATCCTGGTCGAGGGTGACAGCCGGCCGGACCTCTGGAGCGCACGCCCTGACCTCAAGGAACAGATCGATTTTGCACGCTGCTGGTGTTTTCATGGACAACAGGAGGAGCTCCGATCCGCCTTGAGCTGCTACCAGCACTTTATGGAAACATATCCTTCCTCGGATTTCATGCCGGCTGTCCTGCTCAATGCGGCTCGCACTTTGAATGCGATCGACCCTCAGGGGAGCCGTGAGCAGACCATTCTCTATTTGACACGGCTGCGTGATGAATTCCCCAAAAGCGCCGAAGCGGCTGCGCCGGATGTTCTCAAGCTGCTGGGTGAACGTTAAATTGCGGGAATGGAATGTGGAAATCTCCTGCCTCGTTTTTCCTGCTGCTGTTCCTGGTGTTCTGCAGCCCGGCCTCTGCCATCGAAAATGGGGCTATTGCCTATGAGCAGCTGGCTGTCTCGACAACAGCTTCCTGGACATTCCGGATTGCATTCTGGCGGGATCCGGATCTGGCGGCTCTGGCCTCCAAGCGTTCTTCCGATGCCCTGAAAGCCAAGATATCGCTGCTGGCTCAGCGTATCATCAAGGAAATGGGGCGTGACCTGCTGGCCAGCGGATATGGCGATCTGTCGATCTCGCTGATCGAAGACTATGACCGCCTCAAGGATGAGCGGCTGCGTGGGAATGCCTTTCATGTCCTTCACTGTGACCCATCTCTGTTCTGCCTGGGAAACCATTTCCTGACTGCCAGCCACGAGGAGGATCCTTATATCCTTCTTGCCGAAGAGATTCCCGGGGCTGACTCGACTCCCCCATCGGATGCCGGCATCTGGGTGCGGAAAGAATCAGAAATCAACAAAGTTTCTGAAATTTCACGCCGTCATGTGGCGATGGTCAATCGTTTCTCTCTTCTCGGTGGAGCGGTGCAGCGGGCCACCCTTATGGCTGATCCATCCACTCCTCTCGAAGAATCTCTCCCTCAAAGAACTGGCGACTATGATGTGACTCCATGTGGTTCGGTATCCGATGCGCTCTACCGCCTGGCCACCGGCCTGGCCAGTGAAAAGCCCATTGATGTTGCTTTCCTCCCTCTCGAAGCGCCCGGATTCTCACTCGTCCTGAAAGAAATGGGGATCAAATCGGTCGAGGATCTGCCCTTCAGAACTCTTTCAATCATTCCATCTCGAGATTTGCCCTGTTTCCTTTTGCTCGGAAACCGGATGCTGGTGCGGGACAACCAGGAATTCTGGCTGCACCTCACACGGTTTTTTCTGGGTGAAAAATTCCCATACCGCTGGAAGCCGCCGGATGGTTCTTCTCTCCAGCGGCTGGAAGATCGGCTCCAGCCGCTCTTTTCACTGGGCAGCGGGCAGCCATGAGCCTTTCTCCGCTGCAGAAATCCGCAATTCTGGCGCGGCCTCGTTCTGTGGCAGTTCTTCTGATAATCCTCTGGGGGCTGGCCACCTCATTGATCTTCATCCGCCTCGAGAGGAGATCGGAATCCGAAATCGACAGCCTGGCGACCGCCCTTAAAACGCGATTCAAAGTCAGCTGGATCTATCGGCCGGATGATGAAAATAACCAGCATCTTTTCCGCTCGATGAGGGAAGAATATTTTGAGGAGCTGGCTGCTGGGCCTCGCTTCTTCCGCAGTGTGTTTTTGACCTGGGTTCACCCGGCAACTCATCAGGAAGTTGTTTTATATCCCCCACAATGGATCGGCCGAAAGGTCGAAGAACTTGTCACTCGCGACACACTGAGAAAACCGCTGATGGATCGCTTTCATCAGCCCGAAGGGGTGAGTGGTTTTCTCTATTTTCAATTGGATCCCTGGCAGAAACGTGCCACTCCAGTCACTTTTCTGCTTGCAGCGGTCAATGTCCTGCTGCTGCTGTTGATACTATTGTACTGGCTCTCACGCCTGAACCGCCGTTTCGAAGCGACCCGTTCCGAACTCGAACAGAAGAAGATCGAACTCATCCAGCTCGAACAGCTGGCTCTGGCCGGGCGTTTGACTGCCGGTCTGCTGCATGACCTGAAAAAGCCTGTCATTCATATCCGCGAAGAGTGCCGTGAAGGGATCGATAGCTCACGGCTTGAAGATATTCGGGAACAGAGCGACCTGTTCCTGACCATGCTGCGGGATTCCGGGCTGGAAGACTTTGCACGCCGGCGGACCTCCGAACCGGAGTGCTGCGATGTCATCGATCTGCTCGAGAGGTCTCTGCGGCTGGTGGAGTATGAGCGCAATGATGTGCAGGTTCGCCTGGAGGTGGAGGGTGAGATCCCATTTGTCTGGGCTTTGCCGACACGGCTCATGCAGGTTTTTTCCAACATTATTCTGAACGCCTACCAGGCGATGCAGGGGAGGGGGGCTTTGATTATTCAGGTTACATCCCGCCAGGAAGGCTCGAACGGATTCGCTTCGGTTGAAATCTCGGATACCGGACCTGGTATTCCACATGAGCAGAGAGAGGATATTTTCACCCCATTCTTCTCTACCAATAAGCAGGGGAGTGGGTTAGGTTTATATATCGCTCAGACGATTCTCCAGGATCTTGGAGGGAGCATCACCCTGGTTGATTCCAGCACCCAAGGGGCCACATTCCGGATACTGATTCCGGGTGATTCTTCCATTTCATGATAAACTTAACATGGCATGGCCCCTGTGGCAGGATCAAAGTTCGCTCTGTCCCGAGACCCCATGGAAGAGTTGTCTGTGCCTGAAAGAGACTGATTGACTGAGGCCGAATGGTGTTGAAATTGAGTTTTTTGGGGACTTTATTCCTTCTGGTTCTGGTGCTTCCGATCTGCACAAGTGTTGCTGAACCTGGCCCCTCTGCCGAGGATCTGCTGATTTTTTCCTTGTCGTGGCTGGATTCCTATCATCGGCCGGCCGATCTCCTTCTTCTGCTGGAAGGGCACTATCAGCCGCCAACCCCCACCCCGACAAGGACATCCACGCTGACTCAAACCTCCACCCGCACACCCACCCCGACAGTTACGGTGACTTTCACTCCAACCTGGACACCCACCCAGACCGAAACACCAACCGAGTCACCGACTCCCACTGAAACTTACACAAAGACCCTTACTTTTACCAAAACAAAGACGAACACACGGACACAGACTCTAACCCGCACACCCTCCATCACCCGGACCATCACCCCGACCGGCACCGCTTCCGGAACTGTCACTGCCACCCCGACTTCGACCGGCACCAATACAGGAACCCCAACCGCTTCTCCGACAATCTCCCAGACCGGGACTCAAACCTCCACCCGCACTGCCACCTTCACCAGGACACTTCATTTCACCAGGACACCCACTCCCACAGTGACTATCAATATGACTTTCCCTCCCTTCGATGTTCAACCCGGCCGCTGAATATCAGAAAAACACAATTTTCCGGCTCCCGGAGAGGAAAATCTGCACGGTTTTGAGCCTCCTTTGCCTTCAAGGACAGAGAAAAGTCAAGATGTTTCTGAAAAAAAATCACAACCCTAGAATTATGAAGGCGTTATGTTCCGTTTGATCCCCTGATTTACTGAATTATTGCCCTCCCGGTTACGTCTAATTGAAGAAAGATCGTTCCAAATCGTCTCATGAATCGTTTGTTCATCAGGAGATGTTGTGATTGGCTCAGACTGTTGAAATGTCGGCTGTTCACACAAAGGAGGGAATCATGGTCACCATTACTGAATACGATGAAAAGTGGATGACAGCGGATGATGCGGGGGTGGATTTCAATGGAGATTTAAACTCCAGGGAAGGAATCGACCTGATCACCACCTGGCTGCGTGAATCCGGAAAAGCCAAACTTCTGACCAAAGCCGATGAGATTGTGCTTTCTGAAAAAATAGAGGAATGCAGGGTCAGTATTGTGGCCCTGATTGCCATTACCCGGCCCAGTATCGATAGATTCAATGAAATCGCCAATCGCCCTCCCAGCGAGCCTGATGAGGAAGAGGAGGAAGGCGATCTTTTCCCATCGTCCTCCACCCGGATCAGCGAGGAGACCCGCAAACGGATGCTGGCTCTGGCGCGCCGTCTGGAAAGATTCCGGAAGTCGCTTCTGGCGGTTCCCTTCCATCCCAAAACCAATGGGTTGACGGATGAGCATGTGGCATTGCTGGAAAAAGCCGGGAAGTATGTCAGAGACCACATGGTCCATCACTCCTGGCTGAAAGGTATCCCTGAAAAGCTCCAGGAATTGATCGCCGAACTTGAAAACCTGGATCAAATCAAAACCAGGATCCTTCAGGTGCTCAAGAAAGCCGGGATCACTGAATCGACCTTTATCCGCCAGGTGGATCAGGCTCAGTCTACCGGCAGGGGCTGGCCGAATCTCGAACGGCGTTTCAATGAGTCCCGGGACCGGATTGCCGATCTGGCAAAGAAACTGAACCTCCAGCGGAAAAGGGAAGAGGAGCTGATCCTCGAAGCTGGTGTTCCCCGCCAGATCCTGATTGCAATCTGCTCCGAGCTGGAGGGGCTTCAGTCGGAGCTGGTTCGAACCAAACAGGCATTTGCTGAAGCGAATCTCCGCCTGGTGATTTCTGTCGCCAAGCGTTACCGGGATCGTGGCCTGCCTTTCATGGATCTGATCCAGGAGGGGAATCTCGGACTTCTCAAAGCGATTGAGAAATTTGACCACCACCTCGGTTTCAAATTCTCGACCTATGCGACCTACTGGATCAAACAGAGCATTTCACGCTCTCTGGGTGACCGGTCCCGGACTATACGGCTGCCGGTTCACCTGCAGGATGAAATAAGGAAGATTCAAAAAGTGCGCGACTCTTTGACTGGATCATTGGGACGAGAGCCGCGTGTCGAGGAAGTGGCGGCCCAAACTGGAGAATCTCCGGAGCGGATCCGTTCTCTGGAGGATCTGGTGACCCCGATCGTGTCATTGCACTCTGCGGTGGATGATGAGGGCAAACTGGAGCTCGAAGAGGTGATCCCCGATGCTACCCACAGATCGCCCCGTGAGAACCTCGATGAGGTCAGTGCCCTGGAAGATGTCGAAGCCGCATTGACACGCCTGCCTGAACGTGAGCGGGAGATTGTCCGTTTGCGGTATGGGCTTAAGGATGGAAAAAACTACACTCTCGAAGAGCTCGGCCAGATGATGGGTGTGACCCGTGAACGTGTCCGCCAGCTCGAGATGAAAGCTCTGAAGTTCCTCCGCCATCCCGTCGTTGGGAAGAAATTGATTTCACATCTCACCCATTGGGATAACTGACAGCATGTTTCGATAACCCTCCACCCCTTCTGCATCACCGAGGGGGTGGAGGCATCTATGTCAGCTGCCGATTTTTCTATGGTGCTTTCCAGAGGGATGCGGTGGCCAGTTCGATGCTGTTTCCCGATGGATCCCGAAAATAGATGGAATGACCCCCATGGGGCCGGATGATCTCCTGTTCGATGGAGATTCCTTTTTGATTGAGCCGCTCTTTCCAGGCGGGAATGAGGGATTCATCGATCTCAAAGGCCACATGCATCGGTCCAGTCGCACCATGGGGAGGAAATCCATGGTTTGCCTTCTGTGTTTCCCGGGCATTGAACAGAAGGAGCATCCCTTCGCCACAGTGGAAAAAGACATGCCGCTCTTTCTGCTTGCCATACAGCTCAAAACCGAAGAGATCTGAATAAAACTTCTCGGCCTGATCGAGGTCATCGACATACAGGCATGTTTCCAGGACTCGTTGGACTGAAACTGGAGGCAGCATTTGCAGAGCAGGAGTTCAATATTTCTGTTCGCGTTTGTCAGGCGACCCCGGGCCGAATTCATACAGCTCACCAAAAGAAATTGTCCCATTGGTGGGTGAGTAAAATTGTGGGCTTCCCCATACGGAACTATCGACACGGTCGGGACCGGAGCTGTAATAAATATAGCCTGCCTTCCGGTTGGAATCAAAAAATTGGCGGGAAATCGGGACCGGTCCGCCGGCAGCAGCCTGGACTCTCGCATTATTTGAAACAACCGCTCCGACAGGCCATGTGGACACTCCGGTATCCCGGATGACAGTGTAAGGAGGATCGGATTCTGCGCCCGCCATTGATTTCCAGAAATCCAGCGTGTAGTCATCGCTGAAAGGTTCGAAAGGGATCGAGGTCAGGTATTTATGCGGGGTTGTCAACAGGCTGCTGGTGAAACCCCACCACTCGGAATACGCATTGTTGGCGGGTCTGAAGGCGGTAGAAGTCTTTGGCTCTCTTCCTTTCCAGTCGATCCGGTAAGATTCCGTCGCTACCACCAGTGTCTTGAGCTCCCCGCGGGCATTGGCAATCTTCGCTCGGACCTGCGCTTCCAGGAAATTGGGCAGGGCGATGGCAATCAGAATCAGGATGATGGCAATGACAATGAGCAGCTCGATGAGCGTAAAAGCGTGCCGGGATTTCATGTCATTCTCCTTTGACCAGAGAAGATGGAATTGCTCAATCAATATACCGTAAATCGGTTCACCGGTGCAATGAGTTGTTTTTGGCGTACCTTTCAGCGGGGCTTCCGGCTTTCTTTTTTATATCTGCTGGGAAATAAACCAACCTGCCGGCGGTTGTTCTTCGATCAGCCAGGCCCCTGTTGAACGCAGGCAGGGGAAATCCTCACGCCTCAAACCTGGGCCAATCACGAGCACACAGGAATGCGATACCAGTCCACATTCCGTGAAATTGCGCACCCAGTCGCACTGTCGGGAGGGGTGCAGATGCCGCAGATCCACCCACAATGGCAGCTTTCTCTCGGCTGCATATTCACCCAGTATCCAGGTGTGAATTCTTGAGCGGTACAACTCAGGGCACACAAGAACCAGCAGGGGGAGGGAAGGATATTGATTGCGGATCTCCTGCAGGTCCCGGTCGAGCTTCAGAATCGAAGGTGAAGGTTCACCACTGTGAAGATGCTCTTCAAGGGGGGGATCTTCAAGGATCACCCCCATTAAGGCTAATGTGTTTTCGGGATTATGACCCATTATTTTCAGCTGAACAGCCGAATCCGACAGCTCATCGGAAGTCCAGCTGAATGGCTTGTAATCAAAGCCGAATTGATCATGTAAAAAATCAACCAGGACTTCTGCGTTTTGGTGTGCCATATTCCCTCCAGTCATGCGAAGCTTTTCAATGATTCTGTGGAATAACAAGCCCTGAGCGGCTCGAACGTAAATAAAATCGCGGCTGCATGAAAGGCAGATCGATGAATCCCTGTGTCAATTATGAACGCCTCCTTCCAGAGCAGATTCGTGAGGTTCGTGAGCAATCTCCTGTGGCATTCATCCCTTTAGGGACCCTCGAGTGGCATGGCCCGCACCTTCCGGTTGGACTGGATGGCCTTAAAATTCACCGCCTGTGTGAACTCTGTGCCAGGTCCAGTGGGGGCCTGGTATTCCCGCCCCTGTATTATGGCGAGCCTCGGGAAGAAGGATTGATGGACTCGAATCCCACCTATCGGGATGCAATCTCGAAGGAGATGGGGCTGGCTCCGGAAAACTTCGCCCCGGGTTATATGCGGCGATCCCCGGCAGAGGCCGTCTCGGCTTACCAGAACCTGCTGATCCATATCCTGAATCAATGCCAGAGCCTGGGGTTCCGGGTATTGGTTCTTGCGGCGGGCCATTACCCCCTGATCGATCATGCCCGTGCCGCTGCGGGTTTATTTCATCAGCAGCGCTGGTCCGGGCAAAGACGGAAGATTCAGCCGATTCCCTGGGTATTTACCGGTTATGAACTGGTTCGGAATATCTTCTCCGATGCGGGAGACCATGCCGGCTTCTGGGAAACCAGCCTGATGCTGGCTCTCGAACCCGAATTAGTCGCCATGGAAAAAGTCACCGGATCACCCGCTCCTCCGACAGCTGTGCTGTCATCACGGCCAGTCTGTGAAGCCGGCCGGGAGTTTGGATTGGCGGCAGTTCAAAAAATTGTCGAACAGGTAACAATCCGGGTCCGTGACCGGCTCGATCATCCGGAAAGATATCTGGGGCATGGACTCCCCCTGGAAGGATAAAATTTCTTCGGCTGATCACATTAATCATCCCCCGCTTCTGAGCCAGAGCCACAGAGCCGATACCGCCAGTGTGAGCAGGGTCACAGGGAGTCCTGTTTTGGCATGATCCACCCAGGAGATACGCACTCCCATCAAACCAGCCTGCTCGACCACAATGATGTTGGCAATGCTGCCTACAATAAAAAGGTTCCCGGCCAGGGTGCTTGAAAGCGCCAGGATCGGCCCAGCCATCTCATGAGTCGCTGCCGGAAGTAACAGGATCGTGGCTGGAACATTCGATACCAGATTCGAGAGCACAACAGTGGTTCCAAACAGCCACATCGGCTGCTCGAGGTGAATTCTCATCTCTTTCAGCCAGCCCATCAGCTCTTTCAGGACTCCGGAAATGTCCAGGACATGGTTGACAATAAATAACCCGGCAAAGAGTGTGAGGAGATTCCAATCAACCAGGGAGAGAATGCTTCGTGTAGTCATCCGGCGGCTGGTGAGCAAGAGGCCTGCAGCACAGAGCGCGACCACCTCTCGCGGCCAGTTTGAGAAGAGGAATGCCAGGATCAGGAAGAACAGCACCACGATGGCCTTGCTGGTTTGCCAGAGATTAAACGCTGGAGCGGAGGCCACCTGAACAGGCTGATCGGAGGTCCAGTTGCCACGTGTCTGGATATGGATGACACCCCAGATGATTCCCAAACCGATCATTACCGGCGGAAGTGCTTCGATCAGGTAGCCAGAAAAGGACAAGCCGAGTTTCTGGCCGATCAGCATATTCTGAGGGTTCCCGATTAAGGTGGCTGCTGAACCGACATTGGAAGCGCAAGCCAACCCTAACAGATAGGGCAGGGGATTGAGCTTTCTCTTTTCGATTCCTTCTATCATGACCGGTGTCATCGCCAGGCAGATGATGTCATTGGCGAGAAGGGCTGAAAGAAATCCGGAAATCAGGATCATCAGGCCTAACAGCAGGCTGGGGGATACATCGATTTGTGCCAGGACACGTGTCACCTGCGTGTAGAACCCTCCCAGACGGAACTGGGCGGAAACGACCATCAAGCCCAGCAGAAGCGCCATGGTCGGGACATCGATTGAATCTCGTGCGTCTTCAGGGGTTGTTTTTCCCAAAGCAAGCAGGGTGATCGCTCCCAGCAGCGCGATTCCGGTCCGGTCCAGCGCCAGGCCAGGATATCGCCCAAGCATCATTCCCAGATAGACAAGAATAAAAATGATTAAAACAGTGGTATCCAAAAGTCCTGGTCCTTTGTCTGTCAGGTTTCCGGATCAACCGGACCGGCGGCTGATCATCCCATCCTGCACATGCCATTCAGTTGCATTCTTAATCAGCCCCCGATGGCTTTCTGTTTCGGTGAAAGTCAGAAAAACCTGTCCTGAGGAACAGATGTTTTCGAGGAAGCGGTCACAACGGCGCATGTCCATTTCATGAGTGACATCATCCACCAGCAGGATCGGTGGATCATTCGGGCTGGTGAGCAAATCGCGCTCCGCCAGTTTCAGTGCCAGCACAATCGAACGCCGTTGCCCCTGGGAGGCATACCTCTCCGCCGATTTTCCGCATACCTCCAGTACAATATCATCCCGATGGGGACCGGCATGGGTTTGACGATAGAGAAAATCCTTTTCGACAGTTTCCTCCAGGGCAATCTCAAAGTACTTTTTAAGATCCTGTTCATCTGGAATCTCGCCACCTTTTCGCCAGGCCAGGTGAATCATGCTCGAACGATAGACACCGGCGAGGTTTTCCCGGCTTCCAGTGATGGAAGCATAATAATCCGATGCCTTCTCGATCAATTTCAGTGTGTAGTCAGCCCGCTGTGAGAGAATCTGTGTACCGAGGCGAATCAGCTCGGGATTCCATGCTTTCACCAGGTTGCGTGTGGTTATCGATGCATCCGCCTGACGCAACAGAGTGTTTCTCTGCTTGAGCGCCTTACGGTAATCCAGTAACACCCGGACCAGAGGGGGATTCTGCTGGCACAGCCCCAGATCCATGGTGCGACGCCTGGCTATCGGACCACCTGACAGAAACTCCAGATCTTCCGGCGAGAAGAAGACTGCCTTCAGGATGCCATACAGGTCACTGACCCGCTTGAGTGGTTTTTCATCGATGCGGAAGCGGCGCTCTTTTGAGTCGAACCCGGTAGACAATCGATGGCGTGAACCATCCCGATCAAATTCAGCCTCGATGAATGCAGTTGTTTCACCCTGTGTGATCAGTTCACGGTTATTGTGGGTACGGTGGCTGGTGGCGGTTGCCAGCAGGTAAACCGCCTCGAGAAGACTTGTTTTCCCCTGGGCGTTGCGCCCGATCAGGAGCTGCACTCCCGGAGTTAAATCCAGAGAAGCCTCGCGGATATTTCGGAAATTCTGAATCCTGAGTTGGTGGATATGCATGATTTGTTCGCAGGATGCCTTGCTTTTCCCCGGCAGCAGCTCGTTGAAATCTTTCGGCGTATTGTGGTGAAAGAACCGCCTGCATGTCCAGCAGACAGACACCTTCTTTCAGCAGTTCTTCATTCAGCAACCTTCCATCAGCCAGAAAAACATAGGCGGACAATTCTCCACTGGCGTTGCGTGTTTCTTCTTCGAATACCAGCCGCACCGATCGATTGGCCAGCCAATCTTCCCATTTGCGCCGGACCAGTGCGGCCCTTTTTTCTGAATCACCCGGGAAAAGACATCCCAGCAACGCGACAGAACGGCCATTCTGAAAGAGGATTCTGCCATCCGGAAGAAATTGCCGGATGGTCCGAACCGGCTCGAGTGCTCGAAGCCGGGTGGGATTTCGAAGATCACTGACTTTTCCCGGCAGAGGAATCGTGTTCTTATCGGGAAGAATCACCTGGACAGACTGGTCTTTACGGTTCAAAACCCTTCCGTAAGCATCCACCCGGCCAGGATCTCCCTCAGCCTGTGCATGGCCGGCAATCAGGACCAAAAGGACCATACAGGGCAAATTCTTCCCCCACCCTGCCTGCCTTAACAGAGATATTTTCCAGTTTCCTTGCATCATACCTGAGTATCAGCAGATGCAGTGCCAATTCGGCAGATGCCTGGTGGATGTGCAGGTCCAGGGCTTCATTGACTGATTGGATCAGTTCAGTCCCCTCCCGAAGCCACTCCGGCATCCATGGCGCGTTTCAGGCGGTCATTCATTGCCGGGTCTGCACACCCCTGGATGCGGATCGGCCTGTTCCCGGCCAGCAGAATCGATGTGGCGAAATCCCCGCAACGGCGCAGGTTGGGGATATACAGGTCTTCAACGAAACAATGATCATTCGAGAAATCCAGATTCGAGAGATCGGCTTCGTTTTCCATTGAATTCTCAGCAAGGCCATGGGCCAATAGAACCCAGCCGCCTGCCCCTGGCAGTCCGATGATTTTGGCGGGTTTCCCGAACTTCTTTGCGATCCAGGTTTCCGCGAGGAGAATGTCCTGAACCCTCCCGGCAGTATCGGTGAGGTTGTAGGTTGCAAAATGGGCATAGCCGGTAGCCGATTGAGCCTTGGCGCGTGCTGTCCAGGAAGCATCCCGGATAAATTCTCCGGTTCCCAGGCAGTCAATCGACAGGACGGGAATCCCTTTCTCGATATGCCTGGCTGCTGGCTCCTTCAGGATCCCGCCCTCACCAATGAGGCCGGATTTCCCCTCTGGATGAATCAGCAGAACCGCCCCAATCTCTCTTTGGTTATCCAGTTTCCCGGGTGTCCACAGCACAGCGGGAACCGCCTGCCCGGTGGATTCATTTTCGAGCAGGAATTTTTCGACTGTCGCCTCCCCCTGTGGGATGCGCTGGTTGTGGCTTGTGCTGATCTCGGTGAATTCCGGCTCTTTGACTGCCAGGGTTTCCCGGTAAGCTTCCGAGTAGATTTCCATGGCTGAGGGTTTGAATTTTTCAAGGTAATCCCACAATTGTTTTTCACGGGATACTCTCAGGGCTTCAAATAACTGCTCGGGTTTGAGCGCATCTTCCGGGATCGGGTGCTTTGCAAAGACTGACAGATCCGGGGTGGGATCCATGACATAATCTTTCTCGACAAAATCGGATTGAGGCCGGTCATGGTAAAAAACCCTGGCGAACCAGTTGTACACCGCCTGCCGTGATTCTTTATTGTAGTTGTGCTCGGCATCCACCAGGTGATAGGCCACCAGGTCCGGTTTCCGATACAGCTCATAGATCGACCGAATTGCCGGATACTCCACCTCGGGTGTGTTTTTCGTCCAGTCACCAGTTGCGCACACCAGCATCAATGGCCGTGGAGCCATGGTGGCCCCGATGTCCATGTTGTTGATATCAAGGCGCAGCTGGGGGGCGTTTTCGCATTTGCATCCCCCCTGCATGTGAGCGGATATCATGTTGACCGGCGCAGCGGCCTTGATCCGTTCATCGACCGCATACAGCAGGAAAGTCTGAGTTCCCCCGCCCGAAGCCCCGGTGCAGGCGATTCTTTTCGGTTCGACATCGGGGAGAGATCGTAGAAAGTCAAGCGCTTTCAGGCTGGTGTAAAGCTGGAACCCAGCTGGAATGATTCCCCACAGCGCTTCCCTTCTTCCACCGAAATTATGATCGAGCAAGGCCTTGTTATCACTATATCCCACCATGTCATAGGCGAAGCAGACATATCCTTGCCGTGCGAACGATATCGAACGGGCGGCCAGTACCGAATCATCGGCGGTATGTGCCAGGCGGGCATTCGTCCAATGTCCATGCGGGCAGAGAACCCCCGGATAACGCTGGCCCGGGTTGGCTGGGTCCGGTTTCGGACGATACAGGTTGCCGGTTGCATAATAACCCGGGAAGGTTTCCAGCAGCACTTTCTCGACTGTGTAGTCCTCATTCTCTTTCTTCTCGAAGATTTCATATTTTAACTGGCCGGATTCCGGCATCGGCCACAATCCGCAGGAAATCAGAATTTTGCGGCGGATTCGGTCCCGTTTATTCTTCCATTCATCAAGCGATGCAGGCTTCTGGAAGGTCCAGGGTGTATCATGTGTTTTAAGGTCGGTCATGCGGCGGTCCTGAAGGCGCTCGCCATCTGCCAGAACATTGAGATTCCCGGCTGGTGCTGACATGGCTGATCCTCCCATCAGGCAACTGAAAAGCAGGATTGGTAACATCATCACATTCCAAAAGCCCCTCATGGATGCATTGCTCCTTGTTTCAGATTGAGGGCGATTCTACCAGCCTCCAGTCCGGCATGGAAATCCCCGCTGATCCCCTCTTCAGGAAGGCCCCGGATTCCGAAGGGCAGCTGGTGCCTGTCGGCATGAAATCCATCCGAAAAATCTGTCAATCATGATCTGAAATTAATGCTTCCTTAATTCCGTTAATCTGGTATTCTTTTATAATAAGAGGAGGGATAAGCCCACACAAAGGACACCCTGATACGATCATTGATTAAAAAATCTGTCTGCTGATCACAACATGGAATGAGTTGGTGAATCTCCGTGAACATCATAAAAGATTGGAACTGGAGGTCAGAAAATGGCAGATGTCAAAACACTCCGAATGGCTCTCAAAAAGGTCGAGGACCAGCTCCACCATCAGGGAATGTGGAAGCTGCCTGATCGCACCCCGCCGCAAATTTTCATTGATGAACGCTGGGATCCCAGAACCAGGGAAGTTGCCGATGTGCTCAATGAAGTTTTCCTGATCCGCTCCATGCCGGTGTGTGTCAAGATGTTCGGGCCGGTGCGTGACTCCACAGTCCAGGCCTTCAAATATGATTATGTGACCCCCATCGACCGCATGGAGTATGCACGATCACAGCTGAACCGGCTGATCGCCGATCTGGGAATGCTGCCTCGCATCGATCGGACCCAGCTGATGAAAGTCGAAGGGTGATCGAGACGCTTCGAAGCATCAGCCGCCGATGCCACATTCACGGGCAGAGGAATACAGGGCCTCGATGTTTTCCAATGGGGTCCCGGGCGCTAGATTATTGCCTTCCCGCAGCACAAAAAGCCCACCCTCCAGCACCCCGCTGGTGAGGATTCGCCTTGATTCCTCACGAACCTGCTCAGGGGCTGCGCTCCTGAGCAATTCGGCATGTGGCCCTCCATAAATTCTGACCTGCGGCCCCAGCTGCTGCCTCAGCCAGCCGAAATCGACCGGGAATCCGGTATCGAAAACCATGATTCCGAGCTCGTCATGCAGCGTTTTGAAATGGCGTGTTGCATTTCCGCACAGATGAATTCCACGACCCCTGTCCTCAGCGATGCTGGCGTAGAATTTTCGATGATGCGGCAGGATCTGATCACGGTACATGGAAGAAGATATCAAGGCAATGCTGTCATCGGCCTGCATGCAGTTTTCCTGTTTCTCGGGCAGGCCATGATATTTCCGCCAGGCCCGGATGCGCTGAATGGTGCTTTCGTTGATGAATGCAAAGAGCCGCTGGATACGTTCCGGTTCGTTTGCCATTGCGGTGCAGACAAACTCAGGTCCAAACAGGTTGCAGGCAATGGTCATCACCCCATCGCTGCCGATGAATGGGCAGGCAACCTCGATCGGACGGCCGAGGAAGTCTTCTTTGCCTGCACGCTCCTTGAATCGTTCGAAATAATCTTTCCCCTTGGCATAAATCCCGCCGAAGGGGTCAGGAATTCCCTTTTCCATGACCTTTTCCGGGCAATCGGCGAATACCGGGCGTGTGTCCGGGACCTGGCCATCAAAATACTGGATCGGGCACCCATACCAGGCTGATTCCGAGTAGTTCTGAAAATCGACATACAGCAGCCATTTGGATGGAAGCCCAAGTTCAGCATCCTGGAGCAGGTTGAATTTGCTCCAGCGCATGAAGCGAAGCTGGAAATCAAACATGACATCGGGATTTTCTGTATAACTGTGGAAATCCACCCCCTCCGGATTGGCCAGCTCCGAGGCTATGAAATAGCGTGCATTCAAGCCCAGGATGCAGGGGGTGCGGAAAGGCCTGCCGGCTTCAAAGGATTTCCAGAGTTCAGCCACCTCGAAGTTGTGAGCCTCGAAATTGAATTCTTTGAGCCTGTCATTGGGTTGGATGGCAAGGTTCAGGTCGGTGCTCATTGGCCACCTCCGTGAATTCGTGCGCCAGCTGGCCGATGTTTTGAGCATGGCTCGAACAGCAGGATACTCCAGATGGCAAGGGCAGGGCAGGGCAGGTGAACTGCCGGTGTTCGTGGAGTCTTTCAAAAATGTTGACAGGCGTGTGTGAATCGGTGAAGATCGAGAAAATCCAGACCGAATGAAAAAAGCCGGGATAGCTCAGTTGGTAGAGCAACTGATTTGTAATCAGTTGGTCCGGGGTTCGAGTCCCCGTCTCGGCTCCATCGAATTGCCTGATTCTGCTCTCCATCCGTTCTCAATCCCTGAATAGACCCGCCCCAGTAGCGCAATCTGA
>JAANMT010001765.1_pt1 | contig 20100 bp, 20 predicted proteins | sample 7279711 | NCBI WGS metagenome assembly JAANMT01 (sample SAMN14094538, study PRJNA606508) | bioreactor metagenome | isolation source: A lab-scale SPAN reactor treating ammonium-rich wastewater day 1 | place: Ireland: Galway | collected 2017-01-16 | reverse complement strand
CTGCTCCAGAGGGTGAACGACCTGCGCATCGTTGAGAACGAAATCTCCCGAGCCCTGAATGCCGAAGAACGCAAGAAGTTGATCGAAGTCCTCGAAGTCAGCCGGAAACTGACGCTCAAGCGCGCCAAAGACGGGCTCAGTGTTCCCGGTGTTCTCAATCTGGGAAAGAAGGCCAAGCTCAATTTCGGCCGCGACGATGAAGATGAAGCAACTGACTTCCTGCCCGGCAACCGCACCGCCGCCGACCTGTGCGGTATTTTTGGCGAAGCAGTTTGGCGCGCGCTGCCGGCAGAAAGGCAGCGCGAGATCGCCGACGCCTGTTGGAAAATCGACGACGCGGAAACACTGGCCAATCTAGCGGTCGAGCAATGGGGCCTTTCGCCTGAACAGGCCATGCGCCTGGATGAAGACGTCTCACTTGAGGACGACTACTGCGGCCTCTCGCGCAAGGCCTTACTTGCACTACTTCCCCGCATGGAACAGGCCGAGCCGTACACGACCGCCAAAATCGCGGTGTTTGGCGAGGACCCCGCACCGCCCATTCGCGACCTCTTGCCGCCCGTGAAAGAACATTTGCCAACGCTGCGAAACCCCGTGGTCAGCCGTGCGCTCACGGAGCTGCGTCGTGTCGTGAACGCGGTCATCAAACGGCACGGCAAGCCCTTCATGGTGCGCATCGAGCTTGCCCGAGAGATGAAGAAGTCCAAAAAGCAGCGCGAGGAAATCCTGATCGAAAACAAAAAGCGCGAAAAACGCCGTCGCGCGGCTGCGGCTGAAATCGTTGCAAAGGCCGGCGACATATTGGGCGTGCGCAATCCCGATGACGTGAAGCCCTGGGACATCGAACGCAAAATGCTGCTGGAGGAGTGCAACTGCATCTGCCCCTACACGGGCCAGAACATCAGCATGCAGCAGTTGTTCAATGGCGAAGTCGACGTTGAACACATCATCCCCTACAGCCGCTCGCTAGACAACAGCTTCCAGAACAAGACGCTCTGCTTTCACAGTGAAAACCTGAACAAGGCCCGCCGCACCCCGTTCGAGGCTTACGGCCACACAGACAAATGGGGCGAGATTGTCGGCCGCATCGAGCGCTTCAAGAACCCGGACAAACTCAGGCGCTTTGAGCTTCACGGCACAGATCTTGAAAAGTTCCTGAACGAGTTCACCAACGCCCAGCTCGTGAACACGGCCTATGCGGCGAAGCTTGCGCTGGATTATCTTGGCACGCTCTACGGCTTGCCGCCGGGTAAGTCACACACGGCCGACGCCAGCGGCAGGCAGAAGATTCAGGTCTGCAATGGCCGCCTCACCAGCCTTTTCCGCGCCGCATGGAGGCTGAACGACATACTGGGCGAGGACGGAAAAAAGAAACGCACTGACCATCGCCACCACGCAGTGGATGCGGTGTGCATCGGCGTGACCACCGTGAAATCACGCCAGAAGCTCGAACGGCAGGTTGCCGAGTTCGAGCGCAAGCGCCCCGTTGGTTCCAACAAACAGTTCTCGCTCAAGCATGGCGACGTCCCGCCGCCGTGGGGTGATTTGCAGACCTTCATGGGCGAAGTTTCGGGCCGTATTGCTAGTTGCAACGTCTCCCATCGCGTAGACAAGAAAGTCAGCGGGGCGTTGCACGATGAATCGCTTTACAGCCCGCGCTATGACGCCAAAGGACGCCCCGATCCCAGCGGCGAATACAGCCATATCCGCAAGCCGGTGCACCTGCTTTCCGCCGACGCCATAAACAGCGAGGATGAATTGGACAAGAAGGGGGCGCTGAAGAACGCCGCAACCATTGTCGACGCGGAGATTCGGCGCTGTGTGCAGCAAAAGCTCAAGGAACTGGGCGACCCCAAGAAACTGGAGCAAGACCCGCCGAAAATGAAATCCGGTATGCCCATTCGCCGCGTGCGCATTCGCAAGAAAAACAAGACGCTTTCCGTAGGACACGGCATCCGCCGGCGCCAGGTGGAGTCGGGTTCAAACCATCACGTGGAGATCGTCCAGGTCATTGACAAGAAGGGGAATCCCAAGTGGGAAATGCGTTTCGTGACCATGCTTGAAGCCCATAGGCGTCAGAAGCAGAAGCAGCCCGTTGTCAATCGAAAGGCGGGGCCGGACGAAGAGTTCGTCTGCTCGCTCGTAAACGGCGACGCTTTCCTTTGGGAAGCGGAAGAGGCCACGCCCGAGGTTTTCCGTGTTCGCACGTTGGACGGAACGGGAAAAATCTGGTTTGTCCGCAACCCTGAGGCTCGCAAGAAAGCGGATTTCCTTGACGAGGACAAACAGTCCATGAAGCTCGCCAAGGCGTCGGGAAAACAGCGTGCCGCGGCCCAGCAGAATTGGTTTCAGGCTTCGGGCAATGTGCTGCGAGAAGGCAAATTTCAGAAAGTAACGATCACGCCCCTCGGCGAGGTAAGGCCAGTCAATGACTGAGCGAATCCTCGACTTCTCCGATGAACCGGCGCGGCTATCGGCCCGCAACGGCCTGCTTGTTGTTTCGCGCACGGACAAGCCGGACGTGACCGTGCCTTTGGCGGAGATCGCGGTCGTTGTGGCCTCTCACCCCCAGGTTTCGCTTTCGTTGGCTGTGCTGGCGGGGCTGGCAGAGAACAAGGCCATGCTCGTGGCCTGCGACGCAAAGCGTCTGCCCGCCTCCATGACGCTGCCCATCGCCGTTCACTTTGCGCAAGGCGATATCTTTGAAGCTCAGGCCCGTGCTTCGCAGCCCACACGTAAGCGCCTATGGAAACGCGTTGTGCGCGCCAAGCTTCGCGCGCAAGCCGCGTTGCTGGCTGCCTTCGAAAAAGGGTCTGGCTCGGCGCCGTCTGCCGTGCCTGAACCCTTGTCGCTTGAACGGGCCGCGACAGCAATTCTGGCGCTGCTTCCCGAGGTCACTTCCGGCGACAGAATGAACATCGAAGCCCAAGCCGCCCGCAAATACTGGGGTGCGCTCACTGCAGCAAAGCTTCTGACTGATGGCTTCTCGCGCGACGCCGATGGCGAATGGCCCAACCCGCTCTTCAACTATGGCTATGCCGTGCTGCGCGCCATTGTCGCCCGTGCGCTGTGCGCCTGCGGCCTGCATCCCAGCTTCGGCCTGCACCATCACAACAAGTACGACGCTTTCCGCCTCGCCGATGACCTCATGGAGCCGTTTCGCCCCATCGTCGATCGCGCGGCTTTGCTCTGGCTCAGCCGCTTCCCTGACAAGAAGGAACTTGACCGCGCCTCCAAACAACACATGGCGGGCGCACTGCTGGAACGGCTTGTGTGTGAAGAAGAATCACGCACGCTGTTTGATGTGGCCGCGCGCCTGTCACAGAGACTCGCCAAGGTGCTGATCGGCGAGAGGCAGGTCGCGTACTTCAAAGTCCCGGAGGTGGCCTATGCAGGTGCGGGAGGCTGACGAAGAACGCTTCAACCCTTTTTCGGGGTTTCGCGCTGTGTGGCTATTTGCCATGTTCGATCTGCCGGTGAAAACGCGCAAAGACAGGCGCAACTACACGCGCTTTCGTAAGGCGCTGTTGCGCGAGGGCTTCATGATGTTGCAGTTCTCCATTTATGCGCGCTATTGCCCCAGCGAAGAAGCGGGCAGCGCATATCGCGTAAGGGTGCGGGATGAACTGCCACCCAAGGGACAGATTCGGCTATTGAGTGTGACGGACAAACAGTTCGGGAAGATGGAGAATTTTTTCGGAAAAGAGCATGAGCCCACGGAGGAACCACCCCATCAACTGCTGCTTTTTTGAAGGCGCAGAAGCCATAACTCCCAGCGAGAGCTGGGAGTTATGGCAAGAAGAGTGTACTTGAGCGCGGTCTCTCGGCCAGCCACAGCGCATCACGATGGCGTCTATGGCGTCTCGCCAGTGTACTTGAGCGCGGTCTCTCGGCCAGCCACAGCGGTCTGCCCCGTGATAACAAGCCGCTACACAGTGTACTTGAGCGCGGTCTCTCGGCCAGCCACAGCCCCAAGCGGTTCGTTGACCTTGTAGCGAGGAGTGTACTTGAGCGCGGTCTCTCGGCCAGCCACAGCCGTGACCAAGATTGAGGCGCCCAAGGCGGAAGTGTACTTGAGCGCGGTCTCTCGGCCAGCCACAGCGTGCCGACACAGGACGCCTCTATCTTGACCAGTGTACTTGAGCGCGGTCTCTCGGCCAGCCACAGCGACAATGGGCAGGGCCGCTCGATGCTGTGGAGTGTACTTGAGCGCGGTCTCTCGGCCAGCCACAGCGACTCCATTGCCCCTGACGTGGATGCCTATAGTGTACTTGAGCGCGGTCTCTCGGCCAGCCACAGCGCGAACAATGCAACGGTTGACCGCAACGGCAGTGTACTTGAGCGCGGTCTCTCGGCCAGCCACAGCCTGACGCGCTCGCGCGCTTTGGCCCGCGCAAGTGTACTTGAGCGCGGTCTCTCGGCCAGCCACAGCAGGCGCTATCAGCATGACCTGCGTATAAATAGTGTACTTGAGCGCGGTCTCTCGGCCAGCCACAGCCGATACAAAGGTTAGCCTAGTTTCACCATAGTGTACTTGAGCGCGGTCTCTCGGCCAGCCACAGCCGAGCTTTCAACCGGGGACTACTTGGCCGTAGTGTACTTGAGCGCGGTCTCTCGGCCAGCCACAGCAACTTGCCTGACCACAGGCGAACGTGCATTAGTGTACTTGAGCGCGGTCTCTCGGCCAGCCACAGCAGTCCGTGCTGGGCAAGTCCACCGTGGTCAAGTGTACTTGAGCGCGGTCTCTCGGCCAGCCACAGCGCCAGCCGGCAACGGGTAACCGTCGCAATCAGTGTACTTGAGCGCGGTCTCTCGGCCAGCCACAGCCAACATGAAGGGGAGGGGTGGGCTATGTATAGTGTACTTGAGCGCGGTCTCTCGGCCAGCCACAGCTATAGTGGCTTTGGGCAGGCGAAGCTGGGAAGTGTACTTGAGCGCGGTCTCTCGGCCAGCCACAGCCCTGTCTTTGGCGCTTGCTGCACGCCACGTAGTGTACTTGAGCGCGGTCTCTCGGCCAGCCACAGCACAGATGATGGTCGCACGTTCACACCGGCAAGTGTACTTGAGCGCGGTCTCTCGGCCAGCCACAGCGCGCAGAAGTACGCGAGATCCACCAGGGCGAGTGTACTTGAGCGCGGTCTCTCGGCCAGCCACAGCCCCATTCCCTGCACAACGCCATTGTGCATGAGTGTACTTGAGCGCGGTCTCTCGGCCAGCCACAGCGCGTCACGGTACCTTGGAAATCAGAGTCTAAGTGTACTTGAGCGCGGTCTCTCGGCCAGCCACAGCATATGGATATGGCATCCACAACGCCCGTTTAGTGTACTTGAGCGCGGTCTCTCGGCCAGCCACAGCACGCATGAGCAACGGACGCTTCCGCAAGGTAGTGTACTTGAGCGCGGTCTCTCGGCCAGCCACAGCCCGCTTGGGCACATGGGCGGAGGAGACGGGAGTGTACTTGAGCGCGGTCTCTCGGCCAGCCACAGCCATGCTGCTCACTGGTCTACCGCTCACGCGAGTGTACTTGAGCGCGGTCTCTCGGCCAGCCACAGCCGGTTACCGAAATATACCCTATGAGGGGCTAGTGTACTTGAGCGCGGTCTCTCGGCCAGCCACAGCAAGCGGTAGTAGAGTAGCTGGCCTTGAGGAAGTGTACTTGAGCGCGGTCTCTCGGCCAGCCACAGCTCAGCGGCATGGGCGGTAATGGCCGCTCCGAGTGTACTTGAGCGCGGTCTCTCGGCCAGCCACAGCCCCAAGGTGGCGCGGGTCACGGGCGCGACAGTGTACTTGAGCGCGGTCTCTCGGCCAGCCACAGCTTTTTCCTCGACATCCTCGAAGCCATTGTGAGTGTACTTGAGCGCGGTCTCTCGGCCAGCCACGGCCAAGCAAGACGTTCTGAGAATCAGAACGTCTTGCTTGGCTAATAAAGTGAACCGAATTGCTCGAGTAGCCAGTGAGCCTCGGCTATCTCGTGCGTGCGTTTCGGGTGGCGCGCCCCGCAATGGTTCCCGTCGATCAGTCCAGTGAAGTCGCCGGGACGCTCATCTGGGGCAGGGTTTGCAGCGAAAGAACCTTTTGCGAATGAACCGGCGACAAATGTTTTACGAACGTCCATGGGCCGAGTTCCTGCGGATGCCCTCAGGAGATAACGTGTCTTGGTGATTGGCGTTTGGGCAATCTGCTCGCCCCAACGGCTCGGTTCGGCGCGGACACCGGTGTTTTTACCGATTTTGGGGTGCCGTACTGGGTGCCGTCTGCGCCGATCGCCCCGCAAATGCGAAGTGCCGCAGGGGCGTAAACCCTTGCGGCACTTGGCTTTGAGTCTGGTAGCTGGGGCCGGACTCGAACCGGCGACCTAGGGCTTATGAAAACAAGTTTGCTCGCAGGCCGGACTTTCCGAAGTTGTCCGCAACTGTCTCCAGATGCCTCTATTTAGGGAGTTTGCGGCGATGCGCAATGGAATGACGGCTGGGCAAGTTGGGAATACTAAGGACTTCCGATGGGTGGCGTTTTGGGTGGCGCGGGCGCGCGCCCGATTCTACGCTGACCAGCCATGAGGATGGCTTCACGTGCACCCAGGAAGAGGAGGTTGCGGACCGGGCATGCGGGGGTGAAGCTCCTGCGTCGGATCCGCAAAGCATCGGAGGTATGGCTGGCGCGATGGACCGACCCTGACACCGGCCGGCCCCGCGAAGCCAGCCTGACGGCCCTTGGGCTGACATCCGAAGAAACCCGCCGCTCGTGGTGCATTCGCAAGTCGGAATCCGTTCGCCAGAGACGTGCGGCACTGGCGGCCGGGGCGGCGCTGGCCACGTCTACCGGCCCGGAGGACGCGGTCGCCGGGTTCTTCGCCCGTCGCGCAACTCTGAAAACTGTGACGCTTGCCAGCTACCGCAACGGCAGCGACGCCTTTCTCGTTTGGTCGAAGTCTCGGGGCATCCACAAGATCGAAGCATTGATGCCCAAGCACGTGATGGACTTCCGGGCCTGGTGGGTGGCGCGACCCAAGCTGCGGCAACTGAACGGTTACGGTGTTGGCCGGGGCGCGCGCAGCGAGAGCGATCGAAAGCGCAGTCCTCTGACGATCAATCGCGGCCTGCGCGTGGTCAGTTCGATGCTCAACGAGTGGCGCATGATGGGCCTGACGCCCAACCTCTCGTCGGATGCCATCCGCGACGCCTTACGATATGAACGTCGGCAGAAGCCGCTGCCGCGCTTCCTCAACCCCCGGGAAGTTCGCGAGCTGCTCTCCGCCGCCATCTTGCACGACAAAGCGAAGTTCAAGATCACCCGTGCCGAGCACGCGGGCGCGCTGTCACCCGGATCAACCGCGCGGTACGAACCCATTGCCCCTTTTGTCGCGGCGGCGCTCCTCACGGGGTGTCGTTTCGAAGAACTGGCGAGCCTGAGTTGGCAACAGGTCGGATGGGATGTCCGACAAATTGTCCTGACTCACGAGCACACGAAGACGGGACAGGGACGCATCATTGATCTCGCGCCTACACCGATGCTGTTGGACTTGTTGCAGGCCACGCACGCCAAGTCCGAGGGCGCATTCTGCTTTGGAGGAGGCGCTGCGCTGCGCCGCGCTTTGGCCGAAGCGGCACGCAAACGCCTGACTAAGCGATTTGGAGCCCCTCGGTTCACATGGCATGACCTGCGCCGGACCTGCGGCACCTATTTGACCTGCGCGCCGGGCATCTACGGCGGTGCGTCGGCGTACCTGTCGGCAAAGCGGCTGGGCCACTCCGTGGTCGTGGCGGAGACCCACTACACGGGAGCGTTGACCGGCATCGACCCCAAAGCGACAACGCTTGAATCGGCCATGGGAATCGACGACTTGGTGGCGACTATCGTTGCAGGACTTCGAGGCGAGCATGACCCGAGCAAGAGAGAAGCAGCCGGACGACACGCCGCGATCGGCACTCATCCAATGCGCCCGCGAACTGCGCGAAATCGCCGATCACGCACTGCGTGAGTTGCGCCCATGGCCGGACCTCTCCCGCAAACCAGCGGACCAGGGGACGCTGAAGGCGCGGATTCGGCTCTTGGAGAGGTGGCTCAATCACGCTGCCACGGTCTACAACGCGGTGGTGGACGTATACACGAATCGACTGCCGTCGATGCCGCATATGGCTGGGCGGTTGCCCCCGCTGACCGATTCCCTTCTGCATCCGCGTGGCAAGCAGATGGTGCCACAGCCTGTGGACGCAAGACCATGGGACATGCTGATGGCGACGTCGGACGACGCCATTGCCATGCGCACGGGCAAGTTGCCCGTACACGTTGCCGACGCTGATTGCAGTACCGATGCGCTGATGCCGGCTTACCAGCCGACGCTTGACCAGTGGCACCGGCTCGTCACGGGAGCAGAGCAGTGCATGGCCTGGAAACGCGCTCGGATGGCCGAGTTGGCGAAGTGGCTTCGGCAGACAGCAGAGTCCCTGGAGGCATCCGTACTGCCATTGTTCAAGGTCGGTCAGTTGCTTGGAAACCGCTTTGCTGTCGGCGTCCTGACCGAGGCAGGGACCGTGACGAGGCATGTGAACTTCACGCTGATGGAATGGGTCTGGAAGCTCTGGAGAAATGCGCACGTCGCCGACTCACGGAATGCGAAGCTCAAGCACCGCATTGAACACGAGCTTCCCGAACTCGGGCCGTACATTGCTTCCATCGGTGGCCGCCGCACGTCTGGGCGCGCTCACCTCCCTAAAGCCTACGCGCTGGCCAACGAGATTCGGCACCGCCTCAGCTTCGAACCGGAAGCAGAAAGGCATCTTGGTGGAAGTGCTGGTCGCGGGCGCTGAACTCCCTGAAAGCCTGAGTTGAAGGGCTTTGTGCCCGCAGGCGTCTGAAACCAGAGAGCTGCTGCGCGGGAAGTGCAAGGGCCTGCGATCCCCGGTCAAATGCGCCCATGGCCCCAAACGGGGTCGCCGCCTGCCCGGAGCACGATCATGAGGTCTCCCGCTTCACCAGACGACATGCCGGCCATGCTGACCAAGGCCGAGGCTGCGGCCTTCCTCCGCGTGGACATCCGGACCATCAGTCGCATGATCGCCAGAGGCGACCTGGCGGCTGCACGGCTGGGTGCACGACGCGGCTGTGCCGTGCGCATTTCGAAAGTGGAGATACTTAGAATTGCCGGCGGCCGCTGTGGATAGGGACCAACGCCGGCCAGCCGTGCTGGTCACCAGTGAGCGTTCGACCGGCCCATTGGTTTCAGTTGCCGTTTTCCCCAGCCGGACGCCGTGCTATGCGGCAGGTCCGGATTCGCGTGGACCGAACAAGCCGCAGATTCGTGCCCATGAGGAGGGCTGATAGTGAAATTCAGGCTGAATCCGGCGCAGAGGCACTATGTTGCCGCGTTGGCGGCGCGTGTCGCTCGGAGTACACGCGCGCCATTGATCCTGGAGTTGCTCGCCGCAGCACGGCTGGAACACGCGGAACATGCGCCCAAGCAACTGGCGGGCATGACCTGCAAGCAGGTCTACGACGGGCTGACGCGCCAAGCTCGGGGCTGCACCTGCGAGGCCGTCCGCAAGCTCTTGATAGGTCTCGCGCAGTCCGGCGTCGTGGACAGCCACAAAGGGCGCTACGCTCTCGCGGATGACGTGACTGGCTGGCTTAGGAGGCTTTCAGGTCCATCTGCCGATAAAGCAGCAAGTCCTGAGCCATCCATGGACAAGGCGCCGGCCAGTCGGCCCGTTACGTCCGAGATTGGCGCCGAGGGGACCGGCTACGAGGTCAACAAGCGGGCAATCCGCTGCTTCGTCGACGTCACCGCCAGATTCTGCTGCCTGCCGCGCTCAATGGTCTGGCTGCAGATCACAGCCTGCCGTTCAGCCTCGCTTTCGCAACTCGCGGACGCGGCGAGCGGCTTTGCTGTGGCGATACTGAGCAATCGCGGACGCTTCTCCCACTTCGGCGATCTCCAGGACGTCCTCGACGGCAGGTCGACGATTGAGCCTCTGTCCGCTGCGACCTTTGCCTTCGCCTACGAGTCGTTCCAGCGCGAGATCGCCGCCGAAGTACGAGCCGGCGTCGATGCCGCACATGCCACGGCCTGGGCGCCCAGAGCCAATGACCTCCTCGAAGCGCTCATGAAGCAGCTGGCGCCCGAAACGGCGCCGGGGACGGCGCCGGACCGTGTTGAGAACGCCGCAACGTCGCCGAGCCCAAGTCCCCAGGACGAGCGCCCTCTGGCCAAGATTTTTGTGCTTCGCGCGCCTGACGAATACGGCAGCGCCGTGTAGTCGGTCGGGCTTGAGACTCGCCCCACTCCCGCGAACCGGCGACCATCTCTCGGTGGGTACCCGCCCGTGCCCATGCCGCTTGCGGAGAAGCTCGCATCTGTTGTGAGGCGCGTCCCCGGAGATTTCCTGGTGCAACGCAGATGGATTGGACGCGAAAGCGCGCCCATGTTCGATTGTTGCGTACATCGACACAAGCAGGAGGCAACCGCATACAACCCCGAAACAACCCCGAAGCAACCCTGAAACAACCCCGAAGCTACCGGCGTAACGAGCGGGTGTTCCGTAGCTCTGGGCCGGTCTTTCTTAGCCTGGTGGGCGGCCTCGTCTGCGGGTGTACGAGAACGTTCCAGCATTCAGCGTGAAACCACGGCCCGCTACGGACTTGGGGGGCGATGGTGTGCTGTTGCGGGCGATGATTGCCGGCGCGAAGACTGATCCGGGCGGGAATTGGCCCGCGGCACGAAGCGCCAGGGGGCTGCCGGAACACAGGCGAAAAGCGCGGCGGGGGGGATTTGCTGCGCCGGAGTTTTCCGGGTTATTGGTTGGCTTGGGGCCTCGAGATTCAGCCTTCTTGCGGAAAATTGCCGGAGTTTCGTTTTCGCTCGCCCTGGAAAAGGCTTTGCAAGCGGCTTGCGAGGTAAATGCCGTTTCCCGGCATTTATCCGGCCTGGAGCGTGCAAAGGCAGGCATTTTTGAGCGCGACGACTTCGCGAATGAATCAGCGCAGCACCACAGGTTGCCCTGCGTCGCGCAATTGCCGGCGAGCCGCCGGGAATGGCCGGGGTGCGACGGGCCGCCCGCGCAGGACTCAGCGGCGCCCGTGCATCTGCCCAAACGGTCCTAATGGTAGAGGCACGTATACGGAGGTGCTTATGCCCGCCGGCCAAACGGCAGCCCGGGCCCCGCAAGGGGCCCGGCGCGCTGACCGCCCCGCTTCGGGGCGGTTTTTCATTCAGGAGAGTCCCATGCTTTACCTGAAGAAGTTGGGTCTCGTCGCGGTGCTTGCCGTGGCGAGCCTTTGCTGGCTGCCCCTGCTTTCCGTGCGGGGCCTGCTGGCGTCGTTGAACGCTGTCGGCCGCGCTCTGGTGGCGGGCCGCAAATCCAAGGACAGCGGCCTCAGAGCTGCCTGCCTGCTGGGTCTGGCCCTTTTCGGCCTGCCCTGGCTGGCTGCCATCGGGCTTATCATGGCCCTGGCCAGCTATGAGGTCATGTGCTTTGGCCTGATGCAGGCCCTGTTCAAGGTGGAAGACATCGGCTATCGGCCCGGCCACACGCCGGAGCCCTCGCCGCCTTCCACCTCGACGCGGCCTGCTTCCCAGCCTGCGGCGCGGGTGCTGCAGTTCCCGCCCAAGGCACAGCCGCTCACGATGTCGCAGGCCTTGCGCGCCAGCAGGGAGCGAGGCTGGAACCCCGTTGACCTTGGCTACACCTGGTCGAGCCAGCATCAGTGCTGGTTCAACCAGGAAGAGGCCGTGGACATTGGTGGTGACCCCGTGGGTCGCGTCGTGAACGGCGCGATTCATGCAGCATGAGCAGCCGGGCCCCAAACGGGGCCCGCGCGCTGGCCGCCCGTTTCGGGCGGTCACCAGTGGAGAAATCCATGTTTGACAATGCCTGTCCGGCCAAGCCGGACAACGAAACGTTCTGGTCGGGCCTGCTGTCGATGCTCAGGGCTTTGATTCTGGGCCGTCGCCTGCCGCCCGACCAACTGCGGACATTTTTGCTCTTTGCCGAGCCGGTGCCTTACCTCTCCGCCGAGGACATCGCGGATGCCCTGGGCTGGGGCTGTGGCCATGAAGGCCACGAGCTTGAGCCAGAGCTTCCCGAAGGCTGGAGCCAGGGGCCGAGTCTTAACGACCCCGACAACGGCGACTATTACGACGCCGACGCGCAAATCGTGGGCCAGACGCTCATCAATTTGCTGCGCAAAGAACACCCGGAGTGGGAAAACGACTGGCACATCACGCACTGCGAAGAGGGCTATGACTTTCTCTCTTATCGTGTGCTCGATGCGCGCGGCCGTGTGGCGCCCATCGCATGCTGGTTTGAAGGCAAGCTCAAGCTCTTGCGCGACGGCGGCCTGAAGGCCGACGAGAAAGCGCACAGGGAGGTGCTCTGCCACTTCATCAAGGAGGCTCTCGAGTGGCTTTGCGAGAACGTCGGCGACCCCAGCGAAACAGCGGGCCTGCCGCCGGACTATCAGGAAGTCTGCGAGCTCTTGACGCAGTGGCTGACCGGCAAGCCCGAGAACTTCTACTACGAAGTGCTCGATCGCTGCGCCGGCCAGCTATACGACTCCGGCAACTGGGCGATTGGGGAGTGGATGGACTACTGGGCTTACGCGCCCCTGTTTTGGGACGCACTCAAGGCCCTTGGTTACGCCCACCCTGACTATCACCAGCCGGACAAGAAGCAGAAGAGTCTGTTCGCATGAGCCAAGCCCTTCGCGGCCTGGCTGCAGAAACCCCCGACGCGCCCATCAGGGCCAGTCGGGGAGTTCTGCCCGCCCCGCTTCGGGGCGGGTAACGTACGCGGAGAAATCCATGACGACTGTTTCTGCTTCACCCGCCAACGCGGCGGTTGTTGAACGCGGGCGTGCCGACTACGCCCTGGCCAATCGCATCATGTTCAATGCGCCCCAAGACGCGAGGTTCAAGGACTTCGCTTCCATCAAGGCGCATGCTCGCGCCCAGCGCGAACGCAGCAAGGAACTGGAGACCGACATCAGCGATTTCCTGTTCGCCCACAAGGACGGACGGGACTTTGTTTACGTCGGCGACCACGACCTGCGCCTCACCAACCTGTTCTACAAACAGGTTGCGCTCGAGGCCGGCGTTCGCATGGAGACGCTCTCCCTGCTCAAGCCTGAGACGCGCGTTCGCGTGCTCAACGAGCTGTGGGAGCCGCTGCGCGGGCGCAAGGAACAGCGCAAGCTTCTGCTGGAGACCAACGACCACGGCGGTCTTGATGTGCGCGCCATGAACGGCGCACGCTATGAGCGCCTGTGGGACAGCGAGGTCTTTTCAGAAATCGACCGCTGGCTCCTGGCGAGCGGCTGGGTTCCGGCCTACCCCACGTTCAACATCGACCCCGCCACGCCGGTGGAAGAGCGCCCCAAGGCGCTGGTTCGCACCGACCGCTACAGCTTCACGTTCTTCTTCACTGAGCCGAAGTTCAAGGCCGGTGACGGCTTTTCCAGCCAGCAGGCCGGCGGTTGGGCGCAAGGCTCAGCCGACATCGCGGCCGCCCAGGGCTTCAAGCAGGGCGACACCGACGGGCTTGGCGGGCTGCGCAAGGGCCTGATGGTTTACAACGGCGAAACCGGCCACAAGTCTTTCGGCTGGCAGATGTTTCTTTTCAGGAACGTCTGCAGCAACTTCAACATCTGGGACCTCTCTGAGGGCCGCACCAAGCGCGTGCGGCACACCAAGAGCATCCGCGATGCCTTTGAAGTGTTCAAGGAAGACGTCAGGAGTCTGTCGGGCTCTCTCACGGAGTTCGAGTACGACTTCCTGCACAAGGCGGCCAAAACGCCGTTTGCCAAGGACGACGAAGCTGCGGAAAAGCGGCTCAACCGTTTGGGCGTCAATCGCCAGAACGCGCGTGCCGCGGTCGAATCGGCCAAGCTGGATGTCAACGGGGCGGACCTTTCGGTCTGGTCCGTTGTCAACGGCTTGACCTGGCACGCCAAGTCCCTCGAGAACGAGGACGAGCGCGTGGCCCTCAACACCCAGGCCGGCGAGGTGCTGAATCTCGCCATGGCCGGGTAACAGAAACCCCCGCCGCGCCCATCAGGGCAAAGCGGGGAGTTCTGCCGTTCCACCCAGGAACGGTAACCAAAAGAGGAGAAGTACATGCACATTTCCAGATTCAGCAATCCAGTGATGCACAATGCCATCTTTGGTGGCCTCACCCCTTGCACGGTTTGCAAGCTGGACGATGGCTTCCAACTGGAAGTCGTCAACGGCATCGGGCGGTTCACCAACAGCCCGGGCCGTCGGACGACGGTGCAGCTGGAGCCGGACACGTCCGGCAAGCCGCTGACGCTGTGGCTCGCGAGGCCCAGCATCGGCCCAAACGCCCGCCGCGAGGTCGACCTGAAGGACGTGGGGCTCTGCCTCACATTCACGTTGACATCATCGGACTACGAGCAGTGAAGCCCAGCCCGCCCCAAACGGGGCGGGTTTGGCTGCCCGCGCACTTCGCGCGGTCAACAACAGCCCGCCAGTAATGGCGGAGCATTCTCAAGGATACCTATGAAACCGATGAACCCTTCGCCGGAAGAAATTTCGGCGGCGGCGCGCGCCCAGGAAATCTACGGCGACGACGAGCTCGAAGAGTTCGCCGCCCGCCTGAGAGCCTCGGGCAAAACACCGCAAATCGAGGTCGGCGTCAAAGACGACCTCACCGAGCTGATCGAAGACTGACAGCCCAGCCCGCCCCAAACGGAGCGGGTTTGGCTGGCGGCGCATTCGCGCCGTCAACAACGACACAACAGGAGAGAAACATGAACCGTTACCCCAGGCCGAGGCTGGTTCACATCAGCGCCGGCGCGAAACAGCTGTACGCGCTGGAGCGGAAGGCCACGGATGCCGTCAAGGCGGCCGCTGTCGAGCAGGGCAAGCTTTTGGGTTTCGACCCCGAAAAGCAGCTCTACTCGCACTGCATCCCGCACGCACTGCTCCAAGTGCTCGACAGCTTCGAGCCGGAGTGCGGCGTGCGGGCGGCCGAAGCCTTCCTGCTGGCGGCCAAGGCCAACGACCTGCGCTTTAACGTCGAGCGTCCCAACCTGCTGGCTGATGCCATCAGGCTGTTGACGCGCCTCAAGGACATCCTGCCCATGTGCGTCAAGCACGACGGCACCATGCCCATCAGTCTCAAGGACTGGCTGGATGATCTGGCCGGCTACGAGAAGCAGGTCATTGAATTGCTGAGTCAATAGCAGCCGGGCCCCGCAACGGGGCCCGCGCGCTGGCCGCGCACTTCGCGCGGTCAATTTATCGGAGCATCACATGTCCAATCAGAAGAGGCCCTTTTGCCCATACAGCAACGACTACACTGTCTGGGCCTCCGACACTGATGAAAACGGGCAGGCCGTTTCCATGAGCTGCCATGCGCAGTTCCGGTACTTCCAGGAAGCTCTGGATTACCTGACCTACTGCCTGAAGGCCGGCAACTATGCCGTCTGGCGCTACCGGCGCCCCGACGGCACGTTCAAGACCGGCGCTGACGCGGCCAAGCTCAGCGCCGCCGGGCAGTACATCGGCGCTGACCACACCGGCTACCGCCAGGTGGCCGTGTGAACCTGCCCAAACAGTCGCATTTGTAGAGGGACTGCGCCCGCGCAAGCGGGCGCAAGCCCTGCCCACCCCGCTTCGGGGCGGGTATCGCTGCTCGCTTCGAGCAGCGCTTTTCAGGAGCAATCCATGTTCAAGTTGCTGGCTTCAATCTTCCGCAACGTCGTGGCCCAGAAGCCGCCCGCGCAGACCAAGTTCCGGCGCGAGCGGGGCCTGACCAAGTCGCTCGACAGCTTCACGCAGACCCTGCTCTTCGACAGCGAAGGCACGGTCACGACCGACGGCGCGAGCCTCATGCAGGTGCCTTATCTGGAAGCCCCGCCCAAAGCCCTGATTGGCAAGGCGCTGGACATCCGGGACGGCAAGAACCTGCTCAAGGCTCTGCCGCGCGGCGCCATGCGCGAGCTGCCCGTCGAGGCCACGTTTGTGGCGGACGACAACAAGTTCACCTTCAAGACGGCCGCCGGCCAGAAAACCGAAGCCAAGGTCGTCGAAGGCCACCCGGCCAACTGGCCGAAGTGGCAGGACAAGCTGCCCAAACACGGCGAGTATCACGAAGTCGTGCTGGACGGCAAGCGCTTCAAGAAGCTGGTGTCAGAGGCTGTGGCGCAGGACAAAGCGCTGGGCAAGGCCCGCAAGGGCAAGAAGTACGAGCCCAGGCTGCTGGTGTAAAGGGCGGTTGAAAAGTGCAGCGGTGGGCGGTCGAATAGTGCAGCACCTTTGACCTGTGTAATGCCCTTGCCGACCGTCGGCAAGGGACTTTTTTCGCTTCTCCCGTTTCAGCTTTCTCTATTCAGCTTTCTTTGCTGCCTGTTGGCGCCGCTTGCGCGGCTTCCTGCTCGTCTTGCTTCCTGCTTGCGCCCTTGCCGCGCTTTCTGGCGTCCTGCAGGCGGTAGCTTTGACCGTTGGCTTCGAGGATGTGGCAGCGGTGTGTGAGGCGGTCCAAGGCCGCGCCGGTTAGTCTCTCTGACCCCAGCACTTCGGGCCATTGCTCGAAGGGCAGATTCGTGGTCACGATCAAACTCGTTCTTTCGTAGGCCGTGCTGATGACGTCAAACAACAGCTCCGCGCCCGCCTTGCTGGCCGGCACGTAGCCCAACTCATCGAGCACGATCAGGTCGAGCCTGGAGAGCTGCTTCCTGATCCGCAGCAGGTTCTTCTCTTCCCGGGCTTCCAGCAGGCTTGTGATCAGCTCCGTCACGCGCCAAAACGCCACACGCTTGCCCCTGGCGCAGGCTTCAAAAGCCAGCGCCGTGGCCAGGTGCGTCTTGCCCGTGCCCGGGTTGCCCACGAGCAGGATGTTCTCGTGCTTCTCGATGTACTCGCAGCGCATCAGTTCCGTGACGAGCACCTTGTTGATCGAGGGCTGCGCCTTGAAGTCGAAGTTCTCCAGCGTCTTGAGCGTGGGAAAGCGCGCGGCTTTGATGCGCCGCTCCTTGGCCCGGCGCTCGCGGTCCACCAGCTCCAGCTCGCAGAGCTGCAAGAGATAGCCCAGATGATCGACGTTGTCCCTAGCGCATGTAGCCGCGACTTTCTCGCACTCGCTGAGCATCGTGGGCAGCTTGAGCGCCTTGAGGTGATGCTTGAGCAGGACTGTGCTCTTGGTTTCGAGCTTCTTCATGACGCCACCCCCTGCGGCAGCGCCGCTTGATCGAGCAGCGTTCGATAGCCGCTCAGGTCGGGCGGATCGACACGCACTTCGCTCAGGTGCGGGCGGCCGTCGAGGCAGAACACGCTGGTCAGCGGTTCTCCCAGGCCGTCGAGGATCACGCGCAGCGCACTGGCATCCGGCGTGGACTGGCCCAGGCCATAGGCAACTTCGACGGCGCGCCCGAGTTGGGAAAGTGAGCAATGCTCCAGCAGGCGCAGGCATTTAATAAACTCGCGCGTTCCCTGATGACCCAGCTTGGTCTCCAGCCTGCGCCGCAAGAGCAGCAGGCTCTCGGGCAAGGGCCAGTTCTCAAGCGGTCTGGCGTAATCCAGGGCGCCGGGCTTGCGCTCCAGCAGCGCCAGATAGTGCACGGGGTCAAAGCTGATGCGTTCCTTCTTCCAGATGCGCCTGTGCCGCGCCGCCGGCGTGGAGCCCGCGACGATCCTGACTTCATCGACGCCCGCGGTGATCGTGACTTCGTGGTGGGCGAACTCCGTGGGCACGGAGTAGTCATTGGTGTCAAAGCGCACCAGCGACAGCGAGTTGGCGCGCGTGGAGACGATGCGGCGCGCTTCAAATCTCTCGACGGGCAGGGGCAGAAACTTGCCACGTTCATCGTCGACCAGGGCCTGCTTGGGAACTGCCTTGCCGCGCAGCGTGCGCTTGAGGTCTTCCTTGCAAGCTTCAAGCAGGCTTGTGTTGAGTTCCTCAAAGCTGCGCACTCTGGGCACGGGCACGAGGTAATTGTGGCGGGCGAAATCGACCAGGCGCTCGACGTGGCCCTTCTCGTTAGCCTTGCGCACCCGGCAGAAGTGCGTCTCGAACAGGTGATGGCTGACGAGCCGCGAGAATTCGTGGGTGAACGTGCGCTCGCGGCCTTTGCCGATCTTGGCCACGGCCAGCGTGGTGTTGTCAAACGTGATGCGTCGCGGCACGCCGCCGAAATGCTCAAACGCCCGCACATGGCCATCGAGGAAGGCTTCCGTGGTCTCGCGCGGGTAGGCCTGGATGAAGATGGCGTCCGAATAGGGCAGCGTCATCACAAACAGCGCGGCTTTGAACTGCTCGCCATCCACAAACACGTCAGCGTGGCCGAAATCCACTTGGGCCTCGCCGGGGTAATGGATCAGCGGCACGAAGACCTCCTGGCTGACGCGTTTGTGCTCGCGCACGAAATCTTTGACCACGGTGTGGCCGCCCTGGTAGCCGTGCTCCTTGACCAGGCGATTGAAAATGCGTCTGGCGGTGTGGCGCTGTTTCTTGTGGGCGCCTTTGTCCTCTTCAAGCCACTGGAGGATGACGGGGATGAAGGGATCGAGCTTGGGCCGCTTGCGCGGCTTGGACTTCCGATAACCCGGCGGCCCGCTGTGGGCGAGGATCTTGTTGAGCGTCTTCCAATGAATCTTGTGAAGCGCCTGAACCGAGCGCTTGGATTGCCCGCGTGCGAGGACACGGCGTCGTACGTCTGTCCATAAATCCATGTCAGTGTACACCTCCAGGCCCCCTTGGGCCGGCGGCGCGCGGCGGCGGAATACCGCCGCGCCGTCCGGCCCAAAAGGGGGCCTGCCCGGAGGCGCTACACTTTTCAACCGCCCTTTTTCATCCCCTCAACCGCTGCACTTTTCGACCGCCCTTTACATCTCGCCCTTGAGGATGCTGACCACCAGCGCTACTCGCCGCTTCGCGGTCCAGCGCTGAATATCCTGAGGCACTTCACCCTGTAGATCCGCCATGTTTCCACCCTCCCAAGGCCATCATCGGCCCCAATAAGAGTGGCTTCAACTCCGAGGGGAGCGGTATAAAGTGCTGCTGCGATTGTTTGTGCACAACGTCGCGATGCTCTGGCGCCCCAGCGGGTCTGCTTTCAACGGAGCATCCCCATCAATGACTAATTACCCTCGTGCTTGTCAATAGACCTTGATCATCAAGTTTGATTACCAGAGTACTTCCATCAACTGGAAAGAATCCTGTCAATCCCAATTCGTAACAGATCTCTTGCTTCGATTCGGAGTCCGGTTCGCCGAGCAGTATGATTACCTTCTCGCGAGAAAGCCCCTTATTGAGATAAGCACCTTGGAGGTCATGAACCATCGATTTTCTTGGGTTGGAGCTGCCATTGCGACCTCTTGCACTCTTCCATTCAGCCGAGTCGAATGCTGTTTCTCCCGTTGACCAGACCACACATGCAGCGCAAAGAGAAAAAGCCACGAGAAGGCCAATGATCAAGAAGATGCGATAGCGATGCATGGCTGCGTTCCAAACCAAAGGGCTACCTAAGTGTTCCAGCACTGTCGTCCGTTCCATCGCCGCCGCTCGCTTTCGGTCCACCTTTCCCGTTGGACTTGAACGGCTTAGATGCCACTTTATCGCCCTTACCCAGCTTAAGCACCCGCAAATCTCCATTGTCAAGCGCCTTTCTGCATGATTTCCGACAGTCAATCGTACCATCGTCCGCCAACCACTCTTTTGGGCAACCGGAAGGGATACCGGACTTCTCTTTCAATTTCATCTTTCCAATCATTCTTCCAATTGCATTATTGTGCTTGTCCATCTCATGGTCTGCTTGGGCTGCTTTGTCATCTTTGTCATCGCCGACCTCCTCATGGGCATCCCCGAATGCTTTCGCCCTCTCCTCTCCCTTATCGGCAGCTTTGTCGGCCTTATTTTTGTTGCCACGACAATTGGTCAGAAGTTCACTAAGAGCTAACATAAACGTGGTGCAGCATTGCCAAACACAATGCCTGTATGCATCAACCTCATTTTGATTGCCCGCCTGGTTTGGGAATTCAGCTTTTTGCGCCTCTTCTGCTTCACTAGCACACTGTTTTCCGGTTAGCGCGCCGGTCGGGTCGTTCACCGTGACGGTGAGGGTGGCCGTGGCGGCCGCGGCGGGCGCTCG
>JAANMT010001763.1_pt1 | contig 20114 bp, 15 predicted proteins | sample 7279711 | NCBI WGS metagenome assembly JAANMT01 (sample SAMN14094538, study PRJNA606508) | bioreactor metagenome | isolation source: A lab-scale SPAN reactor treating ammonium-rich wastewater day 1 | place: Ireland: Galway | collected 2017-01-16 | reverse complement strand
CGCCCTCGAGCGCCGCGCGATCCTGGACGCCCTCGCCCTCTTCGAAGGCAACAAGTCCAAGGTCGCCCGCCACCTCGGCATCACCCGCAACGGCCTGGCCCTGAAGATGAAACGGCTGGGGATCGGGTGACCGTCACTGGCCGCCCACTTCGTGGACGCCCACGCCCACCTCATTGATACCCCATGCGCACCGCCGGCACCCGTCCCAGCCGGTTCGTTCCCAGCCCGGGGCGGGTTCGGCCTTCTGACCCTGCTCTCGCCGCCTGGTCCGTTTCCAATTCTTGACCGGCTTGTTGGCACTACTGCCCACGACGACGATACCTGTCGCTCACCCCGTGCGTGCCCCTAGCGATGGCCGGCCGCTTGCATTACCGAGGCGCCAGCACGGACGTCTTCCTCGAGTCCCCGAGATCGCACGGCCCGTGTGGAATCGCATTCTCGTTGTGAGGAGGAGCCCATCGTGACCAAGCGCATTGCCGGACTGGCCCTGCTGTCCCTGATCTTCTGCGTGACCGCGTCCGCACAGCAGGCGGGCCCCGACCCGTTTGCCAACTACCTCACACTCGACTCCCTGCTCAAGTCCAAGGGCTTGACGCGGGCCGACGTCGAGTTCAAGGATCCCAAGCCCGAAGACGTGTTCGATCCGATCACGCGAGGCATCGATCCGGGAAAGGTCGTCTCCCAGGTCTGGACCAAGCGCCGCGAGGTGCGTCCGGCGCGTCCGGCCGAGTTCGAAGAGGCGCAGCCCGTCCGCTTCGCCGACGGCACGCAGGTCTTCAAGACCGACAAGGTCGGAGAAACCTGGGTGTCCGAGAAGAAGCCCGTGAACTCGACCACGGAGATCGTGGTTCGCGAGAAGACGAACCGCACGGAGGAGAAGAAGGTCACGGAGAGCAAGCAGAAGCAGTACGTCACCCGCGGCCAGTAAGTCCGAACACACCAGGGTGCCGTGGACGCGCGTACCCGCCCACGGCACCCCGCCAAGGCTGCCGAATGTCCCCGAAGGAACGCCGTCTCTGGCCGTGCCTGCTGCTCCTGGTTCTTCTCGCGGCGCCGGGGTGCACCCCACGCGCCCCACTGGCAGGGCGCTCTTCGCCCCCCACGCCACCGCACTACGAGCTTGGTGGTGATCCCGCAACGTCGTGCAGTGCCGTTTGGAGTCCCCTGCCCGGGCGGGCCACCGCAGGTGCTTCCGCGACCTTCACCGAGGTGCTACAGGCGCTGCAGCCCGCGTTCATGACGGAAGGCCTCGTCCCCTCGTTCTCGCTGAACTCGTTTCCCGTTGTCGTTCTGGACCGCAAAGCCGAGCGCGCCTGGTTGCGGTGGCCCGGCGGGCGCCTCGACAGCGCAGCCCGGTTGCGCGGCCCGACGGCGCTTCCCGTCGATTGGAGTCGCTACTCGTTCCTGGCAAGCTCGGTCGCCCCGGGGTCCCACCTCCTGCCGCCTGATGTCTGGGCTCAGACGGGCTCACCGCTCCTCGCCCTCGACTGTTCTGCGCCCCTGAACTCGGGGGGCGTCGGTGACTTGCAGGGGACGCTGGTCCACGAAGGTTTTCACCTCTACTACCAGCGTGTGGGATGGGAGGATATGAGCGCCATGGCCCCCCCGGGGTCAGAGACTTCCCTGGTCCCGAATCGCTCTGCCTTGCGCCTCCAGTTGGAGCAGCACTTCCGCGAGCCCCGGTATGCGACTGCTCTTTTCGCGGAGATCACCGCTTTGCGGTCGGCTCGCAGTCACTTCGGTGCCGGACACACGGCAGCGGGTTTGGCTGCCTTGCACAACTTCCTCTCCTTGCGCAGGGACCGGCGCAGGGAGCTATCTCTCGAGCTCTTCTTCGGAGAGGACTACTGGGAGTACACGGAGGGCGTCGCCTATTTCGTGGAGCAGCTGTATCGGAGGACGGTACCTGGACTCGTCCCCCCTCGCGTCGATCTAGGAGAGGGAGTCGCGCCGGGCTATTTCATAGACAGTGGGGCACTGATCGCGGCCGCCCTGGAGTGCTGGGAGCCCGGATCGCTGCTTGGGGCGATATCGCCGGGCCGTCCCCTCAACCTCACACGGCTGCTGGCGAGCCGAGTCGAAGGTCGCACCCGTCACTGAGATCCCGGCGGGGTCTCCCGGAGGAATCACGTGAACCAGCGGATCGCTCGCCAGCTTCTCGTCCTGCTCAGCCTTTGGGCGGCTGTCTCGCACGCCGACGATGTGCCGCCCCCGTGTCGGTTGGACGGCATCGTCGACCACGCCCCGCTGACAGCCCTGGGGTGGAACGCAGTCGAGAAGGACGAGGTGCTGCCCTTCCGGGAAGAGGGCATTCGATCCACGTTCGTCACTGCCCTGCGGTCGCCCGCGGGCTCGTGGCTCTTCGCCAGTTGCACCGAGCGCGCCGGCGATACCGACGCGATCACGGTCGACTGGCTGGAAGAGATGGTGTCGGCTGAAGCCTATGCGCGCCTTCGACCCGTCCGGTTCGCCGTGAAGAGAACCGAGCGGGCCCTCGGCACGGAGGCGCTGGCCGCCATAAACGTGTCGTTCGTGAGTTCGCACCTCGGGTACGGCGTGGGCACGAGCGACGGCCCCGTCGAGTACCGCGCGGTGTTCCTGCCTTTCGTCGTTCAACGCGGCACGCGTTTCGACAAGCTCCTGCTCGTCCTGGACTATCGGGGCGCGCGCGGCCTCACGGCAGACGTACAGCAGCTCGAAGCCGTGGCCTCTCACCTGCGCTGGCCGTTCGCCGACGCCGCCGTGCTCGACCCCGACGAATACAATCGCGCCCGAGGCCTGTTGGCGCGGCTCGGGGAGAGGTCCCCACTGCCCTCCGCCCAAGTGCCGGTCTCTACGCCTGCGCCGCCTGGCGGACCAGCCCAGGTGCTTCTCGACGGCGTAGCCGGGAAGGCGACTGCAGCGCAACTGGAGGGGCTCTCACGAGAGTTCGTCGGGGCTACAGGACGTCTCGCCGCCTCGCTGGCGTCCGACGCACGACATCGCGAAGCTTCACAGGTTCTGGCGGAACTCAGACGGCACCTCGCTTCGCACGGAACTCGCGAGCAACAGGTCGAGCTGCTCGTTCGCTCGATTCTGGCGGGAGTCGAAGCCGAAGACCACGAGTCGGTCGAACAGAGCCTCCAGTGGGCCAGCTCCGTGGCCGATCCGCGAGGCCCGCTTCTCGTCGCCGAGGCTTCTCCGGAACGGCTGCGGACGTTCCTAGCGGCGGTCCTTCCGCAGGCGGCCGCACGCGGCAGAGCTATGGACCTGCTCCTGCGCGATCCCGCCTCACCGGCGCTGCGGCTCGAGAACGAGTCCCACCACGCAGCTCTGGGCGTCGCCGCACGCAACTCTGGGCATGCCCTTCCGCTGATCGAGACGTTGGCGCGCCAGACTTCGGGCGGCTGGAGCCCGAATCGCGGCGTATCCCATCCGACGCTCGTCCAGGAAGGCCCCTGGATCGGCTGCCTCTACCCGAGCTCGCGGGCCACCCCGCACTTCGTCAGACTCAAGAGCTTGGCGGATCTCCGCTGTCGCACTCGGCACTGAGGCCCACGGGGGCGCGGCTTTCGCGGGCGCCGCAGATCGGTTCTAGCTCAGCCCGGCGAGCAGCGAACTCACGATCGCCCCCCCGGTCAGGACGAGGAGGGCGATGAGGATCAACGGGATCCAGAAGTGGGTGATGATGAGCAGGGTCAGGCATCCCATCCCCGGGGGAGATTGGCCAGTCAGCTTCTGGACGCCTTTCGCTTCGTTCAGGTAGACGAAGTTCATGATGACGCCCGGGAGCCAACCGAACCAGTAGAGCACCCAGGTGAAGAACGCGTTCCCGGTGAAGGACTTCTGCGCTGCCAGCGCCACGGCCAGGTCCGTGCCGAGCCCCGGCGACGCGACCACGGGACCACGAGCCTGAACCGGAGTCGGCGGCGAAGAAGCAGCGACCGGGGCGGGGGCTCTGGCGGGAAGAGGTGGCCCCGCTGACAGGTGGGTCGCGGGGAGAGGCGGGGGAGCCTGGGGCACGTAGAGGCGCAGGTCGACCGCCAGGCTTCCGAACCGAACCGCATCGGATAGCCGGACCTGTGCCGACTGGATGCGCTGCCCATTCACGAAGGTCCCGTTGGTGCTGCCCAGGTCGATCAACCGGTAGAGATCGCCGCCAAGCGGCTGGATCTCCGCGTGGCGTGCCGACACCTGTGGCGCCGCGATCACGATGTCCGCTGGCGGCTCGCGTCCGATGATGGGCATGGCGTCAGCTCTCCGGAGTTGCCGGGCTTGGTCCCTGCGGGCGGGTTGTCGGCCGGGGGCGCATTGCTGACACGCCTCGGCTCACGCCAAAGGCGACGGCGATCGGGCGTCAGGAGCGCAGGTGGATCTCGGTCGTCGTGCGTCCCGGGCTGCCCGCCCCGACCCAGTCACCGGACAAGGTGTAGGTCCCTTCGGGCGCCTGGTTCGGGAACGGGATCTCGAGCGAAGTGACGTAGGTGCCCCCACCCACCTCGGTGGTGCACGCCTGCTCTCCGAGGTCGCCGACCTGGTCGCTCCCGTACAGCAGCTTCGGGTGCACCTTGACCGGGGCGGAGTCCCAGTCGTTGGACGGCAGGACCGTGTACCGCACGACCATCTGCGCCGTCGCCCCGGGGGCGAGCGCGCTCGGCATCACCGTCACTTCGTCGATCCTGAAGTACGTGCCACTGCCACTCGTGTGCCCGACCCGCTCCTGTGCTTCGCGGCGCGACGTCAGACGGCGCGTCTCGATCTTGCCGATCGCGTAGCCGATCGCGGCCCCGATCGCGGCGCCCTTCGCGGCCGCTCCGAGCACCTGCTCCGGGCTCTTGCCCTGGATGATGGCCTTGGCCGCCCCGAACAGCCCGCCGAGCAGCGCGCCCTTCTTGGCCTTCTTCTTCTCCTCGGACCCGCTCGTCTGCGCCACCGCGGGGGTGACCAGGCTGAGAACCAGTGCGCACGCCACGAATCTCCTCATCACGCCCTCCTAGGGGTTCTTCTTCGTCACCGCGGGTCCGGCCCTGGTGCCCGCGAACACCCTCCGCAACCCTTCGAGCGACTCGGCCAGGAGGCGATCCGTGGAACGCCGCACTTCCGGGTCGAGGTCGGGCTGACGCAGCAACTGCTCGCAGGCGTTCTTGGCCTCGGTGAACTTGCCCTGGTCGTAGAGTTGCCGGGCGGCCAGGACCTGGTCTCGCTGGACCCGGAGGCGCGCTTCCTCCGTCGCGGCCGCCGCCTGCTTCGCGATGAGCGACTCGGTGGCCTGGTCGAGGAGCCGCCTGAGCGCGTCCGATTCGCCTGCGACGTCCGTCGCGAGATGCCCGGGCACGCCGTCGAGAGCCGCCCGGACGACCTCGCGCGCCTGCTCGGGGCGCCCCCCATCGAGGAGCGCACGAGACTGGGTGGTGGCCGCGTCCAGTTCCGCTCGGAGCAGTTGCACGGCCTCTCGTCGCCGCTCCGCTGCCTCGGCCTGTTCGGCCTGAGCCTGAACCTGCGCCTGAGCCTGAGCCTGCGCTTCGGCTTCGGCCCGGGCCTTCAGCTTCGCGAGCTCCGCCTCCGCAGCCTCGGCCTTCGATCGCGCCGCCGCAGCCTCGGCCTCCGCCCTTGCGTTGCGTGGGTCCGGAGCAGCCGTCGAGGGCGGGGCCGGGGTCCCACGAACGATCCCGAACGTGATCGCAGCCACGGCCGCCAGCCCGACGCACGCGCCGACCACCCACTGACCGACGCCACTCCCGGCCGCCGACACGGGCTGGGCCACTCCCGGCGCCGCAGGCCGGACTAGCGTCGTCCTGCGCCGCGGGGCAGCGACGCCCGCCGTCTCGCCGCGCAGTGCTGCCGCGAACTCCTCCGCCGACGCGAAGCGGTCCGTCGGGTCCTTGGCCAGGGACCGGTCGAGAATCGCCTGCAGCCGGGCGGACACCGGCGGGGCGGAGGCCGGGAGCGGCGGCGGCTCCACCTCGAGCACGTGCCGCATCAGTTCGTACTCGGTGTCCTGGGGGAAGGGCAGCCGTCCCGAGAGCATCTCGTAGAGGGTCACCCCCACCGAGTACAGGTCCGAGCGGGCGTCGACGCTCTTCGGGCTCCGAATGTGCTCCGGGGACATGTAGGCGAGCGTCCCCATCTTGGCGCCGGTCGCCGTCATCTTCTTGTCGTCGCCGAGGATCTTGGCGATCCCGAAGTCGGTGACCTTCGCCACCCGCTGCCCTTCGCTCTCCCACACGAGGATGTTCGCGGGCTTGATGTCGCGGTGAACCAGGCCCCGCGCGTGGGCATGACCGAGAGCGGAGAGGACCTGACACGTGAGGTCGCTGGCGAGTGACTCGCCCAGGCCGGTCGGGGAGCCGTCGAGGATGGCCGAGAGTGGTCGGCCTTCGACGTACTCCTGCACCATCGCCAGTTCGTCTCCGTTGTCGACGAAGTCGATCACGCGGACGATCCCGGGATGGTTGAGCTTGGCCTGGATCACCGCCTCCGCTCGGAAGCGCTGCACGATTCCCGGGTCCCGCTGGTAGTGCGGGTGCAGCAGCTTGACGGCCACGAGGCGGTCGAAGCGCGGGTCGCGCGCCTTGTACACGCTTCCCATGCCACCGTCGCCCAGCAGCGAGACGATCTCGTAGGACCCGATCGACCTCATGAGCCTGATGCCTGCCGGCTCGACGCCGTGCAACTTTCCTGCCGACTGGCAATCGCAGGTATCGCCCGCGCGGGAAGCCGCGGGGCTTGTCGATCCAGCTCCGAGGCGCCAATCTTGTTGGCAGTCGCCGCCCATCGATGCGGCATCCACTGGCAGGATTCGGGCGCTCGCAGCCACACTTCTTCAGGGGTGGAAGCCTCCTTATTGCCGCGGGCGTTGGCGCCCAATTTTCCAGTCGATGGCATCGCCGTTGCTTGGCTAGGGACGGCGTGTGTCGCGGGCGACTCAGAGTCGCGGCCGCGTGACTCCCAGCACTCAGGAGGCGAGCGATGAACTTCTGTGCCAACTGCAAGGCCGACGTCGCTGCGGCCAACGGCTACTGCAGCCAGTGTGGGACGGCCCTCAACACCAGACTCTGTTCCAACGGGCACATCATGGATGCCTCCTGGACCGATTGCCTCTATTGCGGGGCTGCGTCGGGCAAGGGCCGCACGGCCGTCGAAGGCTCCGGAGGCGGCGGCTACTTCCCGTCAGGAGGAGCTGGCAAGGGGCGAACCGTGATCGAGGGTGCCGGCGGTGCGGCACCGGGACCGGCGGGTGGCTTCGTGCGCGGTGCGACCCTGCTCGAGGGCGGCGGTGGCGGTGGCGCCGCTGCGCCCAAGGGCCGCACGATCCACGAGGACTCGTCGGGTGGCTCAGGGGGGTTCGGGAAGGGCCGCACGGTCGTCGATGGACCCTCTGGCGGACGTCCCAAGGCCCGGACCGTGTTCGATCCGGGCCCCTCAGCAGGGTCCGGTCCGCGCCAGAGCCTGCCGAAGCTCTCGGGCTGGCTGGTCACCTTCTCGAATGAACCCTCGGGGGAGGACTACCGGCTCCGCGAGGGGCGCAACGTGATCGGCGCCGACATCGGCGAGTGCGACGTCGCGGTGAGCAGCGATGGCTCCATCTCTTCGAAGCACGCCGTGATCATGGTGCGCAACGGGGTGATGCAGATCCGCGACAACGACTCGACGAACGGCACCTACGTCAACGGCCAGGACGTGTTTGGAGCCGGGGCCGTTCCCCTCCAGAACCTCGACCGCGTCCGGCTCGGGAACACCGAGTTCGTGGTCTACACCCTTCGGCAGTCCTAGAACGCGCGGAGGCCGCCATGGCCATCGTCGGACGTGAGCCCCTCGTCGACATCGTGCTCCCCTTTCCTGGCGTCAGCGGCCGCCATGCCTGCCTGGAGGCCCTGGGGGCGGGCCGGTTCCGCGTGACCGACCTCGGCAGCTCGAACGGAACCTACGTCCGCGGCCAGCGCGTCACGTCGGCGGACCTGCAGTTCGGTGAGGACCTCCGGTTCGGGAGCGTCGTCTTCAACTGGGCCGAGCACCGCGCGCCGCTGGACGCGGAGTCGGCACTGCCGCGCGGCCTCGTCCTCGGCCGCGACCCTTCCTGTGACCTGGTCGTCGCCGACGGCCGGGTGTCGGGCCGGCACCTGCGCGTGATCGCACAGCAGGGTGGGCTGCTGATCCTCGACGTGGGCTCGGCCAATGGCGTCGCCGTCAACGGCCGTCCCGTCACCAAGGCGCTGATCACGCCGGCCGACCAGGTGACGCTCGGTTCGATGCGGGTCGACGTCTTCGGCCTGGTCAACGCGAAGAACGCCCCGCGGCCCGCCCCGATGCCCGCGCCGACCTACGTGCCGTCGCCCGCTCCCGTTGCGGCTCCGCTGCCGCCCCCTCCCCCGCCGTCGGGCTTCCCGCTCTGGGCGCGCTTGGTCGCCGCCCCCCTGGTGCTGGTGCTCGTCGGCGTCGGCGCCGCTTTCGCGAGCCGCGTCGACGTCGTGGAGACGTGCGAGCTGTGCCCCACACCGATCGTGAATCGGCCCGGTGTTTTCTTCTGGGAACGGCAGCAGGTGCAATCGGAAGCGACTACCGAGCGCGACCGGGTTCGCTGGTGCAACAAGCACGCGGAGGAGCCGATCGACGTCACGAGGACGTTCGTCTGCAAGCACTGCGGCAAGACCTACGGGACGCCCGAGGTCATCAAGCGCGCCCGGCGGGAAGTCCCGAGCGGCGTGATCGAGGATCGCGAGGGCTATTGCCCGTATGACCTCGAGGAGGTCGCAGAGAGGACCGAGGTCCGGTGCTCTGTCTGCGGCAATGTGTACGGTCCGCCGAACGTCAGGATGCGGCCCCGCTACGCGGCACAGGACAAGCAGGAAACGCATGGCTACTGCTCCGCGACCTGCCGGGCGCAGGCGGTCGGCGGCGAGTTGCTCGGTGGCGGCAAGGACCTCGTCGAGAAAGGTCTCGGAGTCCTGGGCGAGGCGCTCCGTCGGCCCTAGAGCCACCCCGGCTCGAGGCCGACATCTTTGGGAGGAGTCGTGAACCTGCGTCAACAGAACGTCGCGTTCCTCGGCATGGTGTGCTCGTCGCTCGCTTCGGTCGCCCTGGCCCAGTCGCCTCAGCTCGACGTCTACCGGGTGGACGCCTCCGGCTTCCCCGAGGTGCGCGCGGCGATCGAACTGCGCCTGCCGTCGGGCGAACTCGCCGACTCGCTGTCGGCCGTCGCCCTGCGCGTCGCCGAGGGCGATCGCCTGGTGCCCGCACGGGTGGTCGAACCCGCCACGCCGGAGCCCACGGCCTACCTGTTCGTCGTGGACGTGTCCGGCAGCATGAAGAAGGTGCTGCCCGACGTGCGGGCCGCCGTGCAGGCGTTCGTCGACGGCCTGGGCGAGCGCGATCGCGCGGCGATCGTCGCCTTCCACGACGAGGACGACCTCCTCCATCCGTTCACGGCGGACCGCGCGGCGCTGGCGGGCAACCTCGAGAAGCTGCAGCCCGCGGGTCGCTCGACCCAGCTCTACCGCGCGCTCGTCCGCTCCTCCGAGGCGCTCAAGACTGTCGGCTTGCCCGACCGCCGCATCGTCGTCGTCGTCTCCGACGGGCACGACGAGGGCACCGCCTACACGCTGGACGACGCGATCGAGAAGGTGCGAGGCGCCGGGGCATCGGTCGTCGCGCTCGGGGTGACCAGCGGCGACCCAAAGTACCTCCTCAACCTGGAGCGCATGGCCGAGAAATCGAAGGGGCTGTTCCTGCGCGTCGAGCCGGACGCTTCCTGGAGCGAAAAGGTCGCGCTGGTGGCCCGGCACGTGCGTTCGCGCTTCCTCGTCCAATGGACCTCCGGCCTGCCGACCGATGGGGCCACCTCCAGGGTCCGCCTCGAGGTCTCCATGGGCGACGGCTCGGTGGGAGCGGACCTGGACGTGCCCGCTCCGCTCGTGGAGCCCCCGCTCCCCTGGTGGAAGACGCCCGGGGGCATGGGCGGCATCGCCGGCGGATTCTGCGTCCTCGGCGTCGCCCTCGCGTTGTTCGTGCGCGCCCGTCGGCGGCGGCGCGCGGAGATCGCGGCGCTCCAGGAAGAGCTGGAGCGCGAGCGCCAGCAACGTGCGGACGTCGAGAGGGGCATCGGCCAGGGGCTGGAGGAGGTGAAGGGCAAGCTCCAGGACCTGGATCGGCCCGGGCAGACGCCCGGCGCGGCGCCAGCCGAGGCCCCGCACGCCAAGCGCCGCACCGTGTTCGTGAGTGGCGCCCAGCCGGCTCCGAGCCGGGTGCCCCCGCCGCCGTACGCCTCCGCGCTGCTGGAAGTCCAGAACGGTCCGCTGGCGGGTTCAAAGCTGCCGCTGCCCCCGGGACGCTGCACGCTGGGTCGCGACGACGTCAACCAGGTCGTGGTCCTCGACGAGAAGGCCTCGTCGCAGCACGCGGCCATCGTATTCGACGGCGGACGCTGTGTGCTCGAGGACGTGGGCAGCACCAACGGAACTTTCGTCGACGAGCAACGCCTCTCCGGCGCCTGGGTGCTCGCCGACGGCGAACGCGTGCGGATGGGGGGCACGACGTTCGTGTTCCGGGGCCAGTAGGGTCGCCCGGTGGCGGTCCCGCTGCTCTACCACAACGCGAGCGACAAGGGCCGCGTCCGTCAGGTCAACGAGGACGCGTTCGGCGCGTTTCAGGCCGGCGAGCGCCGACTCTTCGTCGTTGCGGACGGCATGGGCGGCGAGAAGGGCGGCCAGGTGGCGAGCACGTCCGCTGTGGCCGCCGTCCGCGAGGTGTTCGAGGCGCACCCGGACGCCGCTCCGCCAGCCCTCCTGCAGGCGTGTGTCGCTCACGCCAACGAGGCGTGCCTGGCGGTCCAACGGCAGGACCCCGAGCTCTCCCAGATGGGCACCACGCTCGAACTGCTGCTGGTGGAGGGCGACCTCACGTGGTGGGCCCACGTCGGGGACAGCCGGATCTATCGCGTCACCGACGGGCGCGCGCGGCAGGAGACGCGCGACCACACGCGCATCCAGCAGATGCTCCAGGACGGCCTGATCAGCGCGGAGGATGCGGCTGACCACCCTCAGCGCAACGTCCTCAGCCGGGTCGTCGGACGCGAGCGGGAGTGTGTCCCCGACGTCACCGAGCAGCCGATCGCCCTCAAGGAGGGCGACGCCTTTCTGATGTGCTCGGACGGCCTGACGGACCTCGTGACCGACGAGGAGATCGCTTCCACCGTCGGCCGCACCGACCCCGGCCGCGGCTGCAAGAAGCTCATTGACCTGGCCATCGCGCGCGGCGCCCCGGACAACGTCACCGTCCAGATCGTCTACAAGGGCAAGCCCCTGTCCGCCTGGCAACGCTGGCGCACCCAGGCCCCGGACCCGGGCCGCCGACGCCGTACCTCGCGGGTCCACTACGTCGTCGCAGGACTGGCAGTGGTCGTGGCAGCCCTGCTCGCGGGCTTCGGCCTCGGACGGCTGTACAACCAGCCGCCCGAATCGCTGGTTGAAGGTGCCAAGGCGTCGCAGGCAACAGGCCCCTTGCCGATCACCCCGCCGATTGCCGGGCAGGAGAAGGCAGCCGCTGCAGAGTCCCCAGGCATCTTGTCACCGAAACTCCCAGCAGTACCCGCCGCTGGCGTCGCAGGCTCCCTTGCGACGCCTGCGGCGACGCCCGGAGTCCCGGTCGTGAAAGTGGCGGTCACCAAGACCGCCCTGCCCGAGCCGTGCACCATCGACGGCTTCGACGGGGCCAGTTCCTTTATCGGCCCGGCCCTCAAGCAAAGATGCCTTGCGCCAGTTGCCGAGTATCTCAAGGCCGCACCTGGGTATCGAGTGATACTTGAGTGTTTCGCGCTCTCGAGAGAATACGAAAAGGACAAAGCCGGCCGACGAATCGACAAGACGGGCAAGGACGGGAAGGCCGTAGCCTTGGAGCGGTGCCAAGCCGCCGCAGATGCCCTCGTCGAGTTGGGGCTCGAACCGACGGTAGACGTCCGGAAGTCTCCAAAGGTGGACCGCGACCAGAAGATCGTGGTCACCGTCGAGCCGACCACCGCGACGCGGGTCCGCTGACCCGCCGTGCCGATCATCGGACGGGAGCCGCCTTGCGAAATCGTGATCCGGGCGCCACAGGTGTCGGCTCGCCACGCGGAGATCCGTCACCTCGGGGGCGAGTGGTTCGAGGTCGTCGACCTCGGCAGCAGCAACGGCACCTGGGTCAACGGCCAGCGGGTCCAGAGCGCCCGCGTGCGCGCGACGGATCAGGTACGCCTCGGGCCCGTCCCCTTCAATCTCGCGGCGCTCGGCCACCTCGTCGGGGGCTCCGCCGACTTGGCGCCGGGAGTTCCCCCTCCTCCCCAGCAAGTCCCGGCCGGCCCCATCGTGGGCCGCATCGGCCCCTACGAGGCGATGCGTCAGATCGGCGAGGGCGGCATGGGCGCCGTCTTCCTGGGCCGCGACGGGCGCAGCGGACGCCCGGTGGCGATCAAGGTTCTCCACCCCCAGTTCCGGCGCGACCCACACGTGGTCGAGCGTTTCGAGGCAGAAGCGCGCATCCAGGCGGCCCTCGACCATCGCAACATCGTGAAGGTGCTCGACCTGGTCTCCGCGGCCGACACCACCGCCATGGTCCTGGAGTACGTCGCCGGCGAGTCGCTCGAGGGCATGGCCTTGCGCGCCCAGCCCCTGCCGCTGGCCCGCGTCGGCCGCCTGTTCGACCAGGTGCTGGCCGCGATGGCGTACGCCCACGCGCGGGGCCTGGTGCACCGCGACCTCAAACCCTCCAACATCCTCGTCGAGCCGGCCGCGGAGGGCGAACAGGCCCGCGTCCTCGACTTCGGCGTGGCCAAGATCCTGGGCAGCCAGAAGGCCCGCACGGCGACTGGGGCCCGCATGGGCACCATCGCCTACATGTCCCCCGAGCACCTGCGCAGTCCCAAGGACGTCGATCCCCGCTCGGACATCTACTCGCTGGGCGTCGTCCTCTACGAACTACTGACCGGCCGCGTCCCCTTCGACGCCGGCAGCGAGCACGAGCTGATGCGCCGGATCATCGACGAGCCGCCCGATCTCGGTGCGCTCCCCGCCAGTGTCCCGGCCGGCCTCCGCGCCCTCGTCGGCCGCGCCCTCGAGAAGGCCGCCGAGCGTCGGTTCCAGAGTTGCGACGAGATGCGCGCCGCCCTGCGCGCGGCCCTCCCGGCCTCCTACTTCTCCATGGCCGCTGGCGTCGCCCTGCCTGCACCGCCACCGTTCGCGGTTCCCGCAGCGAGCCAACCGGACTCTGGCCAGACGCTGCACATCTCGGCCTCCGACCTGGAGCCGACACCGCCCCCTTCGGCAACGCCCCCGCTCGCCCGGATCGTCGTGGCCACCGTGGCCTGGCTCCTCCTGATGCTCTTCCTCTACGCCGCCTCCAGCGGACGGTGAGTCCGCGCCACTCGAATCAGCTCGGCCGCCGTCAGGTTAACCGCACGATCGAAGGGCCACGAGAAGCAGCGCACCCACGGCGATGAAGCACGTGAGCATGACCCCACCCAGCATTGCGCGAGTTCCGGCCTCGAACACCGCCGAGAGGGGGTCACCGGAGGCTCTCGTGCTCGCGCGGGTCCCTACCGCCTCGAACCCGTCAGCCCCAGAACCGGGAGGCTGGAGCGGAGCGACGGCCTCCTTTGCGAATGATCGACTGGGGGCCGCACAAGATGTGCGCGTTGCACGACGAGTCGCGGGCAGATGGTCAAGCGCGCCTCGGAACCCCTCACAGGTCTGCGGCCGCCGCGACGGGTCTTTCTCCAGGGCGCTCAGGGCCAGGGGCCCCGAGCGGAGCGGGGACCTTCGGGTCGCTGATCGGCGCGCATGGCTGCTCGACGATGGCGCGCATGAGGTCGTACTCGCAGTCGGCGTCGAACGGAACGCGGCTCGTCAGTAGCTCGTACAGCGAGTACATGTCGCTCCGGGAGTCCACCCCCTTCGGGCTCTGCACGTGCTCCGGGGACATGTACGCCAGCGTCTCCATCTTCGCCCCCGTCGCCGTCCGCACCTTCTCCGAACCCAGGATCTTCGCGATCCCGAAGTCCGTCACTTTCGCGTACTCCTGGCCCTCCAGGTGCTGGATCAGGATGTTGGAGGGCTTGATGTCCCGGTGCACCAGACCGCTCGACCACTCCGGGGTCGGGCCGGAACTGGTCGTGCAGGACCTTGATCGCCACCTCGCGGTCGAACTTTGGGTCCCGGCCCCCGGACGCCCGGGCCGGCACGCGGACGCGGAGGTGGCGCGCTCGCGACGGCAGCCGGGCTGATCGACTGGCGCCGCGACTCCGGCCGTGGAGCGCCCCCGCGCTCCGCTCCGCCTTCCGGGCACAACGAAAGCCGTTGTTGTCGTTGCTCTTCGACGGGTGGTTCCTGTTGCAGTTCGAGGCACGCAGGCTCCTCGGATCGTTGTTCCAGGACCCGCCGCGAAGAACGTCAGGCACCGGCCCGCCGCCAGGTCACGTTGGCGAACAACTGCGAGGTCTGGTTGCCGAGCGGAAGCCCGCGGCGGCGCTCGTGGGGAGAGAACATGTCGTCGCGCGGCAAGTAGCCGACGGCGTCTTCCTGCGGGTTGGAAGCGTCGATGAACCCTGCCACCAGGGCCAGCGTCGGCCAGTTTGACCATCCGCGCCTGCAGCGACTTCGGGATTTCGTGGTCGATCGAGGCGAAGTACCGGCGCACGTTGCACTTGAGCCTGAATCGACGGCGCGACAGGGAACAAGCAAGAGGATCACGGCGCGTCCCAGGCACAACGGAAGCCGCGGTTGACGTCGAGGCCCGACGGGAGGACCCTATCGCGGAACGAGGCTCGCAGCTTCCCGGGATCGTCGGCCCAGGACCCACCGCGCAGAACGTACTTCGAGGAATCGTATCGGCTCGAAGTCCACTCCCAGACGTTCCCTGACATGTCGTGCAGACCGTACCCGTTCGCCGCGAAGCCCCCCACGGGAGACGTCCTGCTCCATCGGTCGCGCCCGCCCGTGCCCGAGTAGTTCGCGTCGTCGGGCGAGATCGAGTTCCCCCACGGGTACTTCGACCCCTCTCGCCCGCCCCGGGCCGCTCGCTCCCACTCCTCCTCCGTCGGCAGTCGCCCGCCCTGAGACTCGCAGTGCGCCTTGGCCTCGTTCCACGTCACGTTCACCACAGGATGGTCGTCTCCGTTCGTGTTCCCGGAAGGAGGGGAGCCGTACGACCGGTACGCCCCGACGGTCACTTCCGTCGTACCCATCCAGAAGTCCCGCAGGATCGTCACCGTCTTTCGCGTCTCGTCCGAGTCGCACTCGGTGTCCCCCGACACGCAGCCCATCTGGAACGTTCCCGCAGGAATCCGCACGTAGCCCATCCCACCGCGGCTCGAAGCGGAGGGGCCCGAACGCTCGCCCTCCTCCTCGGCCTGCCGAAGTCGCTCCGCTTCGAGCGCCTGCCGCGCCGCGCGGGCCTGCTGCACAGCCGCTTCGGAACGGCGGCGTTCCTCCGCGATCGCCCGGGCCCTGTCCTCCTCCGCACGACGTCGCTCCTGCTCCACCTGGCGCTGCGCTTCGGCCTGCAGCCGGACCCGCTCGGCTTCCGCCGCCTGGCGCGGCTGCACCACAAGCACCAGGGCCACCGCGACAACCACCGTGGCGATGGCCGCTCCCCACGCGACTCCTGCCGACAGACCCGACGGCGATGCGCCAGGGATCGGCTCCGTGGGCGGCCGGGGCGGCGGCGGGGAGGGAGCTGCTGCCGCCACCCGAACACCCGGGCTCGCAACCCCAGGTGCGTGCCCGGGCACCCCGCGCAGCGCCTCGGCCATCTCCTCGCACGAGCCGAACCGCGCACCGGGCGTCTTCGCCATCGCCCGCGCCAGCACCGGCCGCAGCCACGCCGGAACCCGGCCGTCGAGCGCCGCCTCCACGGGCTGCTCCACGATCAGGCGCATCAGCGCGTACTCGCTGTCGGCGTCGAACGGAACGCGGCCCGTCAGCATCTCGCACAGCACGACGCCGAGCGAGTAGATGTCGCTCCGGGAGTCCACCCCCTTCGGGCTCTGCACGTGCTCCGGGGACATGTACGCCAGCGTCCCCATCTTCGCCCCCGTCGCCGTCCGCACCTTCTCCGAACCCAGGATCTTCGCGATCCCGAAGTCCGTCACCTTCGCGTACTCCTGGCCCTCCAGGTGCTGGATCAGGATGTTGGAGGGCTTGATGTCCCGGTGCACCAGGCCCCGCTTGTGCGCGAATGCCATCGCGGACAGCACCTGGTCCATCAGCCGCACCGCCCGGTCCACGGCCAGCGGTCCACGCGCCGCCCGGATCACCTCGTCCAGCGGCTGCCCCTCCACCCGCTCCATCACCATCGCGAGGTGATGGTCGTCGGCCACGAAGTCCAGCACCGACACGATGTGCGGGTGGTTCAGCTTGGCCTGGATCACCGCCTCGCTCTTGAACCGCTCGACCACTCCGGGATCCCGCCGGAACTGGTCGTGCAGGACCTTGATCGCCACCTCCCGGTCGAATCGCGGGTCGCGGCCCCGATAAACCGCTCCCATCCCGCCCTCACCGAGGAGGCCGAGCACCTCGTAGCTACCGATCCTGTCCGGCACCATCACTCCTCTCGTCCGGCCACGTTCGCCGTCGGCTGCCGCGCACCTTCGACGCCGGGGCGGGGGCGTCAGAACAGCATGTAGATGAACGGCGCGAAGGCGCTGCCGCCCCTGCTCAGCGCGACGAGAACGAACACGAGGCCTCCCAGACAGAGGAACTGGGGCAACAACACGGCGAGCGCAGCGCGCCACCGCGTGATCTCGTGGCACTCGCTGTAGCCTGCGACCTTCATCGCGGGCCAGGCCACCAGGCCAAAGGCCGCGCCGACGAACGGCACGAACGTGGCGCAGTTGACCGAAGTCGAGTAGGCGCCGACCCTCAGCGTGGTCGCCAAATCGCCGCGACCGCCCACCACCACAAGGGCAACGTGGTCGACCAGCGCCATCAGGAAGAACCCGATCCCCGAGACGACAGAGGCAATGACCGCCGCCAACACCATGGTCACGGGCGCCTGGGTCAGGCTCGTCCTCGGCGTCGGGACGACCGTGAGCCCCAGCATGTCGTGGACGACCGCCAGCGGTGCGACGAGTGCCGGCAGGAGGAAAACGAAGACGAGCGGAATGTCCTGGTCCCGGCCGGCATGGACGCATCGGAAGAAATGCGCCGGGTTCCGGAAGAGACCCAGCACGCTGCCAGCGATGGCCGGCGGCAGACCGATCCGGGTTCGCTGTTGCCAGGCTGTCAGTTCGAGCGGACCGCGGTGGAGATTCAGGACGACGATCGCCCACGCGAGGCCCCCGAACAGGCCCGCGACGGGGATCAGTGCCAGGAGTTCGCGGCCGCCGAAGCCGCTCATTGGTAGACCGACCGTGAGAACTGACGATCGACGACGGCCTCAGCGAACTGCGATCGCTCGCCCATTCTGCCCCCCCGTGCGGTGCGCCTCACCCGTGCTGTGTCACCTGCGAGCAATCCTCAGGCCAGACAGGTCATGGCGGGCAGTCGTCCGCATCTCCGGGGACGGCATCGCTCGGCTTGGCCCAAGCCTCCCGGCTGATTGATGCCGCCCGGCGGGGCCGGCGGACCCGATGGCTGGTGGCACGGTCCTCGCTAGTCAGCGGTCGGCTGCTTTCGACACACGGGTGAGGCGGAGGGCTCCAGTGCAAGTCGCGGCGAAAGCCTGAGCGTGGGCGACAACGTGAGAGATCCAGGCGGCGCCCGAGCTTGTGGCCTGACAACTTGCTGGTCGGCTTTCACGAAGATTCTTGGCGTGCCTGCCGCTCATCGGTGGGGCGTTCGGGGGACGAGGGGATGCTCCGGCTGATCGTGCGGCACGACGGACAGCTCTATCACGTCGCTGCGCCGGAGGGGTCGGCGATCCTGGGGTCGGCTCCTGGCAGCGACATTCACCTCCCGCTGCCCGGAGTGTCGCGACGGCACGCATCGGTCGAACCATCGGCACACGGACTCCGCCTGCGGGACCTGGGCTCCAAGAACGGTCTGGTCATGGCCGGTGTCCGGCTGACCGGCCTCGAGTTGCGACGGGGCGACCGAGTCTTCATCGGACGGGCCGAGGTGACGCTCGAGGAGGTCGCACGGGAGGACGGGGAGGTGTCGGTCGCCCTGTCGCGGCCCCGGCCAGTACGGGTGCTCCGCGACAGCTCGACGGAGCCCGAACGGGCGAGCCTCCTGGCGGGTGCCCCTGCTCGTCTGGTGCAGTTGATCAGCGAGTTTGCGGCGCGGCGCACCACCGATCCGCGGGCCGCCGGAGCCGTGCTTCTGGAGGCTTCCCTTGAGGTGCTCGGGGCACGACACCTGTTCTTCGTGAACTCGGTCGACGGCCGTGCCGAGACGGGGCGGGTTCTCGGCCGGCCCGCCTCTCCGCGCCTGATCGAGGCCGCGGGTCAGCAGGCGGTCGGACTACCCGCGGGGAGTACGAAGCTCTGCCGCCTGGCCGGACACCCGGACGTATTCCTGCGCTCCGGGCAGCGCTCCGCGAAAGACCTGGCCGCAGCGATCATCCTGGATCCGGCGCCCGCCTTCCTCGAGGCCTGGCAAGAGGACTTGCTGGACTTGTTGTTGCAGACGATCTCGGGGGAGCGAAGCGCCGGTGAAGGCGCGGCGGGCGACCCGCTGGTCTATCCACGAGGTTTCGTTCCGACCCGCTCGCCGGCCATGGGTCGCCTGCTTGCGGACCTGCGTGCGGCTGTGGCGAGTTCTCTCGATGTCCTACTGCTCGGCGAGACGGGGACCGGCAAGGAGTTCCTGGCCGAGATCGTCCACGGCTCGGGGCCCTCCCGCCCCGGCCCCTTCGTCCCGATCAACTGCGCCGCGATCCCCTCCGAGCTGCTGGAAGCCGAGTTGTTCGGCGTGAAACCACGGGTCGCCACGGGCGTCGACGCGCGCCCGGGGCTGCTCGTGCGGGCGCGCGGCGGTTGTGTCTTCCTTGACGAGATCGGCGACATGCCGCTGGCACTCCAGGCCAAGCTGCTCCGCGCGCTGGAAGAGCGCGAGGTGTGGCCGCTGGGGGGACACCAGCCGGAACCGATCCAGGTGCGCATCGTCAGCTCGACCAACCGGGATCTGCCAGCACTGGTCCGCCAGGGACAGTTCCGGGCAGACCTCTACTACCGGCTACGCGGACTGGAACTCCAGGTCCCGCCGCTCCGACAGCGGCCCGAAGACATCGCCGAACTCGCCAGCCACTTCGCGGCGCGCGCGGCACAGGCCTACAACAAGGACGTCGGTGGGATCTCCGGCCGCGCACTGGACCTGCTACTCGCCCATGACTGGCCCGGGAACATCCGCGAGTTGAAGGCGGCCATCGATCGCGCGGTCCTGCTTTGTCCCAACGGGGGCGTGCTCAGCTCCGCGGAGTTCGAGCCGACTCTCGCCAGCCGCGAGCCGAAGTCGGCCGACGCCCGGATGACAGGTGTCGATTCCACCCTGCGCTCCGCCATGCCCGACCCGCAGGCCGACCTGCCCCGAGACCTGGGTGGCGAGGTGAAGGCTCTGGAACGGCGCGTCATCATCGATGCTCTCGCCCGCTTCGACGGCAACAAGTCCAGGGCCGCGCGGTACCTGGGGATCACCCGGAACGGACTTGCGTTGAAGATGCGCCGTCTGGGTCTGTCCTTCCAACGGGACGCACCGGACATGTGAGGAGCGCCCGGGCCCAGGTTCGCGCTGCCACGCATGGCATGACCTCCTTCCGCTGACCGAGCGCCCAACACGAAGGCCTGCCCGGGCGCAGTTCGTGCGACGATTCGGTCCGAATCGCCTGCCATGAGCCAGCCCACCCGCCACATTTCCCGGGCATCGGGCCGAGACACGACCAGCGTCACGCCAGAGCAACTCGACGCCGGGCTTCCTGCCGCGCTGACAGCCGGCGTACTCCTCGGCGGTCGCTATCGCATCGATGCTGTGCTCGGGCGCGGTGGGTATGCCGTCGTGTACCGGGCCGTCGACCAGACGACCGGCGAGCGGGTCGCGCTGAAGGTGCTGCGGGCCGACCGGGCGAGCGGCGTGGCCGTGCGGCGGTTGCAGCGGGAGGCCGAGAGTGCCGGGGCCGTGCGGCATCCCAACGTCGTGCGGGTGCTCGATCACGGGGTCGCGGCCGAGGGGGCG
>JAANMT010001757.1_pt1 | contig 20145 bp, 19 predicted proteins | sample 7279711 | NCBI WGS metagenome assembly JAANMT01 (sample SAMN14094538, study PRJNA606508) | bioreactor metagenome | isolation source: A lab-scale SPAN reactor treating ammonium-rich wastewater day 1 | place: Ireland: Galway | collected 2017-01-16 | reverse complement strand
CGTTACGCAGAAAAGATTATATTGGTCATCGTAATGCGACATTCATGTCGCTCTTGCCCAGGAAACGCCTGAAAAGCGAGACGCTACGCAGTCTCGCGTAACGGGTATCATTGCGTAACATCAATCCATAATTCCAAACCTGTACTATTCGCCTTTCTTTTCCAGATAAGTTCCCACGGTAATACCAACCAAAGCCGCAAGGATCAATCCCAGTTTATAAGGCAGGGAATGGGCGACCAGAGCGGTCACACCGGCAGAGAGAGCCGCCGCAATATAGGGGCGTCCCTTCAACACCGGCACGACCATCGCGATGAACGTCAACGGCAGGGCAAAGTCCAATGACCAGGATTCGGGAATGGCTGTTCCAAGAAAGATCCCCAGCGCAGTGCTGACCTGCCACATCCCCCAAAGCGCCAAGCCCGCCCCCAAAAGAAACCAATGGGTGTGAGGGGTCGCGCCTTCCCGTTCGTACTTGAGGATCGTCGGGGCATAAGCTTCATCGGTGAGGAGATAAGCCAGCAGCGTTTTCCAACGCGTCGAAAGAGGAGCAAGATAGGGGGCGAGAGAGGCGGAATACAGCACGTGCCGCAGGTTGACGATGGCGACGGTCAACACGATCACAAATCCCGGCGCGGATTCACGGATCAATTGCGCGGTCACGAATTGGGCTGATCCCGCGAACACGATGGAGGACATCGCCTGCGCGGCGGAGGCGGTAAGCCCGGCGTTCAAAGCCAGCGCGCCGTAGATCATGCCGAACGGAAAGACGCCGATCAGAAGCGGGATCTCGGCGCGAACTCCCGCCCAGAAGAATTTTGCCTGCTCTTTCATTGCCGCTCAATGGGGGAGCGGGACGCCCGCATAATGTTCACCCGCAATGTCGAGATACAGATTCTGTATGGCGGATTCCAACACGCGTTTGATGCGGATGCGTTCCTTCACGGGATCGTTGTTGGGATTATACAGGACGGGTTTGCCGATCTTGATTTCGCGCGCCTCGGGATGAACCGCCAATGGATGAAAACGCAGCGCCCTGTTCGTCTTCTCGTAATACATTTCGCCTAATCGCGTGAAGCCCTTGTAAAAGGGGGTCATTTTATACGTTTCGTTCATCGGTCGGGAGGGGTCTTCGGGGAAGATGAGCAGGCTTCTGCCTTCGACGAGATATGCGATGCTGATGCGGTACGTTTCGTGGATCATTTTCCCGCGCCAGACCGGGATGCACGCGACTGCGTGGAGCAAACGCACCGACAATTGCGAGAGCAGCCCGGATACGATCCCGCTCGACGCGGGCGGAATGTGAAGTTGCGGTTCGACGAAATCCTTTCGCAGGTATTCCGCCGCCTTGTCCCATTCCATCATGTCGCTGACGACCCAGGGATGAACGCGCACGGGCAGGGAGGACATCACCGCGATCGGTCCGAGAGCTCCGGCGTGATTGGAGATAAAGACAACCGGGTATTCCTTGGGCAGGGATTCCTCGTTCACCACCTCCCCGCCCCAAACCCATTCGTTCAGTTCGCCAGCCAAAAACCGATAGAGCGCGTCGCCTTTCATATTTTAGACTCTACCACGTTCAACCCCCGATTGCCAGAATCGTTGTCGCGGCAGCCTGGGCGCGGACGGCTGCAAGGCTAAAGCGAATTCACGTGCGTCAACCAGTGTTCGTATCGTTTAGCCCGGCCGTGGATGGCATCCTGAAAAACCTTTTGAATCTCCTTAGTGATGGGACCTGTCTCCCCGTTCCCGATCCTGCGGAAATCAATTTCGCGCAAGCCCACCACTTCCGCCGCCGTGCCGCAGACGAAGACCTCCTCGGCGGTGTACAGTTGATCGCGTGAGACGGGCTGCTCCAGCACTTCGTAACCAAGATCCCTGGCAATGACAAACAGGGAGTGGCGCGTGATCCCCTCGAGGATGGGGGCGGTGGAGGGCGTGATAATCTTCCCTCTGCGAACGAGGAAGAGGTTTTCGCCCGTACATTCCGCCACGTATCCCTGCGGGTCGAGCAGGATCGCCTCGTCGAAACCCAGCCGCACGGATTCGGTCTTCGCCAGGATGCTGTTGACATAATTTCCCGAAACCTTGGATTTCGTCATGGAGGCGTTCGGGTGATGACGCGTGAAGGAGGAGACGTTCGCTCGCACGCCCCTTGAAGCTGCCTCCTCGCCGAGATAGTTCCTCCACTCCCATACGGCGATGCCCAGGCTGGCTTTCCCGTTATCCAAATTCAAGGTGGCGACGCCGGCGTTGAAATAGATCAACGGGCGGATGTAACACTCCGCAAAGCCGTTGACGCGGGTCGTTTCGAGGATGGCGTCCGTCACCATTTTCACCGTGAAGGGCAGATCGCGAAAGCCAAAAACCTCGGCGGATTCGATCAGGCGTTCCGCGTGTTCCCGCAGGCGAAACACAGCGGGACCCCTGTCCGTCCTGTAGGCGCGTATCCCCTCGAAGAGAGCCGCGCCGTAATGCAATGCGCCCGTCAGGAAATGGACGTGCGCCTTTTCGTATTCGACCAATTTTCCGTCCATCCAGATGAATTTCGATTCGGTTCCCATGCTATCCTCCTGGTTCGATCTTGATGGCAATCGTTTCCTTATAAATTCCCGACAAAGGACTGAGCGCGCCTCATCCCAGCGGATGCCAGCGGAAGGACAATGCCATTGCCAGGAGGATCATCAACGCCGCGAAGGCTGTGAAGAAGACGCTGACCTCGATGGTCTCGCGCGTAACGATCACGTAGGAGGGCAGGTTCTGAAAGACCTCTTCGAGTTCGTTCGCGCTGGTTGCGGCGTAGTATGCGCCTCCCGTCATATCGGCGATCTGTTTCAGGGTGGTTTCGTCCAATTGCAGGCGGAAATCGCGGAAGTTCTGTTGATTCCACTGGGAGCCGCCCCAACCAAAACCGAATTGATCGCCGAAATTGTCGCCGCAATCCATGGGCGAGGTGTTGTTCACGGTTCCATACCCGATGGTGTAGACGCGGATGCCGCGTGAAACGGCTTGCGCGGCGGCGGTAAGCGGAAAGGGGCCCGCATTGCTCGAGCCGTCCGTCAGGAGGACGATGATGTGGGGAGATAGCTCCACCTCGGACGGAGGCAGATCGAAGATCCCGGAAGAAGCGGAGACGTTGTCGCTCGGCGCGATGCGGTCGTCAACCTCCGCGAGCGCGTCAATCGAACGAAGGATGGCGCTCCCGATCGCCGTGCGGCGGGCGGTGGTCAGGTTTTCGATCGCGCCGTGCAGGGCGCGCGTATCCGTTGTGGGAGGCTGGACCAGTTCGGCAAAACCGGCAAACGCCACGATCCCGATCTGCCTGCCGGAGCGGTGATTTTGAACGAAGGCTTGAGCCGCATCCTTGGCGACCTCGAGGCGATTGGGAGAAATATCCGTGGCGCACATACTGCGCGAAACATCTATGGCAAGAATGATGGTGGCTTGATTCGAGGGGACGGTGACGGTCGCCACAGGACGTCCCAACGCCAATATCAGGCTGGTCAACGCGAGGAGGAAGAGCGCGAACGGCAGGTGTCTCCTCAGCCAGGTCTGATGCGAAGCGGCTTCGCGGACCGGCGAAAGACTCGAATAACGAACGGTAAACCTTCTGCGCCTCCGCAGGAGGAGAATGTAGGCAACGACGATGAACGGGACAATGGACAACAAAACCAGTAAGGGAGACCAGAGGAAACTCATCCTTCCTCCTCACGTTCCGCGCGCGGGCGGCGCGCATCAACCTGCAAGAGCGCAATAATTCTCCGCGTCGTCCGTGCGATCCGTGTGCGAACGATGTTCAAATTCATACCACGCGTCCAAACCACAGAAGCGACAGCGCGCCTCCGAGCAAAAATACCAGAATGCCGACCCCCGCGAACAGGGACGTCAACTCCAACTCTTCGGGCTTGATGGAAAGCGTCGGCTCGAGGTCGTTATAGATCCTTTGCAATTCCGATTCATCCCCGGCGTAATAATACCGCCCGCCGGACTCCAGCGCGATCTGTTGCAGCAACGGTTCGTCCATTTGCGTGTGGATGTTCATCCCTTCCACCTTGATGGTCGCGCCTTCCGTGCTGCCGATCCCGATCGTATAGATGCGCACGCCCAAACCCACCGCCAGGTCGGTGACGAGGAGCGGGTCGGGCCGGTCATTGTTTTCGCCGTCGCTGAACAGCACGATGACCGCGGAGGGATACCACCCCTGCGGCGCGGTCAACACCTCGTCCATCGAGAAAACATCGCCGACGTCGGTGTCGAGAATGGGCGGGTCGCCCGCATCCACGGCAATGGCGTTCAGGGCGACCAGTATCCCGTTGCCGAGCGAAGTGCCCCGGCGCGGCACGAGCCGTTCGATGGTCGTCAGCGTCGCCTCCCGGTTGACATCCGGCGGCTGGACGCTGAGCCCCCCATCGCTGAACGCCACCGCCCCAACCCGCACGCTCGACGGCTGATCCATCACAAACCCGGAAGCCACCCTCTTCGCCGCCTCCATGCGCGTCGGCTCGATGTCCTCCGCCGCCATGCTGCCCGAAACGTCGAACACCAGGATGACCGTCCCTTCGTACTTCGGCAAACTGATCGTCGCCTGCGGACGCGATAAAGAGAAGAGCAGGATCGCGATCCCGAACAGGAAGATCAACGCGGGGACGTGGCGGCGCCGCTCCTCCCCGCCCGATACCGGCTCGACCTTTACCGCGCGCGCCAGACCAAGCCCGAATTGCGCGGCATATTTCCTCCGCCGCCGCTGCGCCCAAACGTACAAAAGCGCCAGCAGCGGCACGACGATCAACGACCCGAGCAGGGACGACCAGATGAACGACATGATGAACCCGGAACCTAAACCTTTCTCCGAACCTGCCTGCGCTGGTTTGCAAAACGCAGGATCGCCTTGATCAAATCGTCGTCTGTCGAAAGCGTCATGGCGTCCACGCCCGCGCGTTTGAACGCCCGGTTCAATTCCTCCTCGCGCTTCCGCGCGGCTTCGTAAAACCGCTTGCGGAACTTCGCATCGTGCGTATCCACGAACAACTGCTCGCCCGTCTCGGCGTCCTCCATCACGATCATGCCCACGTCCGGCAGTTCCGTTTCGCGCGGGTCCACCAGGCGGATGGCGAGCGTTTCGTGCCTGTGACTCAACATCCCCAGCGGGCGTTCCCAGCCCGGCTCGCTCAAAAAATCGGAGATCACAAAGACCAGCGAACGCCGCCTGATCGTATGCAGCGCGCCCTCGAAGAACGGCTTGAGATTCGTGCGCGGGACATTGGACAAGCGCGGCTGTTTGAGCATATCGTTGATCAGACGCAGCACCTGCGCCTTCCCGCTTCCCGCAGGGACCGTGTGCTGGATCCTGCTCCCGAACATCATCGCCCCGACGCGGTTCCCGTGACGCGTCAACAAGCGCGCCAGCACGGACACGAAATCCACCAGCATCGTCCGCTTTTCGTTCCGCGTCCCCGCCGCGCCGAAATCCACAGACGGACTCATATCCAGCAGAAACCAGGCTGTGATCTCGCGATCCTCCAGGTACTGCCGCACGTACGGCGTATTCATGCGCGCGGTGACGTTCCAGTCAATGTAACGGATGTCGTCCTCGGGCTGGTACTCGCGCAGGTCGGCAAAATCCACGCCGAAGCCGTAGAAGAGCGATCGGTAATCGCCCTGCAGCAAACCGTCCAACCGGCGGACGACCTTCCAATCCAGCCGGAGCAGGATCTTTTCAGGCGTTGTCGCGGATATTGACGTGTTCATGCAAAGGCACCACAGGGATCGGAACGCTATCCAGGATCTTCTTCAAAATATCGTCGCTCGTCACGTTGTCGGAAAGCGCCTCGTACGTCAGCACAATGCGATGACGCATCACGTCCAGCGCCATATCCAGTACGTCCTGCGGCAGCGCATAGTTCCGCCCACGGACGAACGCCAGCGCGCGCCCGGTCAGGATCAAGTTGATCGAGGCGCGCGGACTGGCGCCGAACATGATGTAACGCTCCAGTTCCGGCAAGCCCACCTCCTTCGGGTTGCGCGTCGCCGTCACCATGCGGACGGCGTATTCCATCAACGCCGGGTCAACGTACACCCTGTCCGCCTCCCTTTGCTGTTCCAAAAGTTCGTCAATGGACAATATCTTCTGGACCGCCTGCAAAGCGCCGGTCATCCGTTCCACGATCACAAATTCCTCCGTGGCAGACGGATACCCGATCACCACCTTCAACATGAAACGATCCACCTGCGCTTCGGGCAGGGCGTATGTTCCCTCGGTCTCGATCGGGTTCTGCGTCGCCAGCACCAAAAACGGATTTGGCACCTTGAAGGTCTCGCGTCCGATCGTCACCTGGCGCTCCTGCATCACCTCGAGCAGCGCGCTTTGCACCTTGGCGGGCGCGCGGTTGATCTCGTCCGCCAGCAGGAGGTTCGTGAAAACGGGTCCCAACGAAGTCTCGAATTTGCCGGTCTTCTGGTTATAGATGCGCGTCCCGACCAGGTCGGCGGGGACAAGATCGGGCGTGAATTGGATGCGCTTGAATTCCCCTCCGATGGATTCCGCCAGGGTCTTGATCGCCATCGTCTTCGCCAGCCCCGGCACCCCCTCCACAAGGATGTGTCCGCGCGCCAGCAGGGCGACCACCATCCGCTCGAGCATGTGATCCTGCCCGACGATGACCTTCTTCACCTCATATAATACCTGCTCCATCGGGGTCCGGTTTTCGGGATTCTTATTTTGCATGACTCATCTCCTTCGCTCTCCAATTCTCAATTCTCTAATTCTTCGCTTCCCGGTCTTTCGGAATACTGCGCTCATAAAGAAGCCTTCCGCACGATCTCTAATACGGCGGACTCCCTCCCCCGCCCGCCGCAACGTTGATCGGCACGGCAAAACCGATCCCCACGAAGAAGTTGCTGTCGGTCGGGTTGACCAGCCCGGTGACAATTCCGATCACGCGCCCGTTCCGGTCCAGCAGCGGACCGCCCGAGTTGCCGGGGTTCGCCGCCGCGTCGAACTGGATCAAGCCCTCGAGAGTCAGATCCGTGCCTATCGGCTTGAAAACGCGGTCGAAACCGGAGATCACCCCCGCGCTCATCGAACTGTACAAACCGAACGGGTTGCCAACCACAAACACATCGTCGCCCACACGCATTGCCCCCGGATTCCCCAATGTTGCGGGGATGAAGAACTGCGGGAAATCGAACACGCGCAGGACTGCGATATCCTGTTCCGGCATCGCCCCCAGAATGAAAGCCTCGGACTTCGAACCGTCCGCAAAGGTGACCTGGATATTCCCTGCATCCTGAACAACGTGCAGGCTGGTCAAAATATCGGCGGCGTCATTGATGATCACCCCCGTTCCCAGCCCGCCGTTCCTCCCACCCTCCTCCCTCGTCTCGATGTATACGATCGAAGGCTGGACGATCTGATACACCTGCACGGCATCCGGCGGGCGCGGCGTGGCGGAAGCCATTGCATTGGCAATGACCTCGTTCAACTCGCGCCCGGTCATAGGCTGGCTGGACGGGAAAAGGAGATCGAACAACAAAAGGGCAAGCAACGCGGCAAACACGCCCGACGCGAACGGAAACACCCTCCTCATTCGATCTCGCACGCGCATCGGAAGGCTTCGAGCAGGAACGGCTTCGGGAGCGAACGGTTCGTTTGCTGGCATGGCGGATATGAGTTTAATCTTACGGAAAACGGAAACCTTTTCGATTAAATCCTTGTGAGAAAATCGGGGAGAGGGTCGAATAATACTGTCAGGATGCAATTGACGCGGGAATACTTACCCAACGACTTCCCTACGCCTCACTTCCGACCCGCAGCCTGCTCCTGCGAAATCAGCCTCCTCTGCCCGACGGCAAACGCGCGCTCATCCGATCATCCCCGCCAGTCCGCGCAGACCCAGTTCGTAAGAGCGCCATCCAAAACCGGCGATCTTCCCCCTGCAGACCGCCGAGATCATCGAAACGTGGCGGAACTCCTCGCGCGCGTACACGTTCGAGAGATGCACTTCGATCACGGGGATTTGTATCGCCGAGACCGCGTCCCGCAAGGCAATCGAAGTATGGGTATAGGCGCCGGGGTTGAACACCACGCCGCCTGCCCACGTCCGCGCATCGTGCAATGCGTCAATCAACGCGCCTTCGTGATTCGATTGCAGGCATTTGACCTCCGCGCCCAATTCCCTTCCCAACTCGATCAATTTATTGTTGATTTCATCGAGGGTCATCGAGCCGTATACCTCGGGCTCACGCGTGCCAAGTAGATTCAAATTGGGTCCGTGCAATACAAGTATTTTCATGGTTCCTCTCATTCACGTCATTGTGGGCGCCGGTCGAGTACGAAGGTATCGAGACCAACAGCGAAGCAATCCCCTTATCGGGAGATTGCTTCGTCGCTCACTCCCGTTCACTCCTCGCAACGACATCCTCCAACTCACTCACTTCCACCAACTCCACCCTGCCGATCTCCACCGGCAATGCAAAGCGGATTGACCCCGCGCCCCTCTTCTTGTCTACGCGCACCAGGCGGATCATCTCTTCGCGGGAGGTGCCTTTTGGAATTTCGATTGGCAAGCCCAATTCAGATAACACCTCCCCAATCGCATCCGATATGCCCTTGTGCGCAACGCCAATCCGTTCGGCGTATTTTGCCTCTGTCACGATACCGATCGCGATTGCTTCGCCGTGCCGTAATTCAAATCTGCTTGCCAGTTCAATCGCATGTCCAACGGTGTGACCCAGATTCAGCGCCGCGCGGACTCCCCTTTCATAAGGATCCTCCTCGATGATTCGTATCTTCACTGCCATCGCCCGTTTGACGATCTCTTCGAGATTCCCTTTTACCCAGTCCAATCCACGCGAGCATAATTCAAACAAATCAGGGTCGGAGATGATCCCATGCTTGACCACCTCCGCCATACCGGAGCGCAGTTCGCGTTCTGTCAGGGTGAGTAAAAGGCTGGGGTCCGCAAGAACCAGTTTCGGGGGATGAAAAGAGCCGACCAGGTTTTTTCCTTCGGGCAGGTCAATGCCGGTCTTGCCTCCGAGGGAGGCATCCGCCATTGCGAGCAAAGTCGTCGGGATGGCGATCCAATCCATCCCGCGCATATACGTGGACGCGGCAAAGCCCGCCAGGTCACTGACCACGCCGCCGCCGAGCGCGATGACCGTGCTTTTGCGGTCGAGCCCGTTTTCGAGAAACGACCTCCAAAGGAACGAAACGGTTTCGAGGTTTTTATGTTCTTCGCCGGGAGGGAGGATGATGCAAGGAACATCCCGCCCGATTGTTTGTTTGATCTTTTCGAGATGATACTTCGCCGCGTTCTCATCGGTGACGATCAAATCGCCGTGGGGCAAGTTGTCCCTAAGGGATGCTTCGCGAACAACTTGCCCTACAATGACATCGTACTCCCCCATCGCAGAGAGATGATGGCGACCGAACATGACCTGCGCCTGATAAGCATTTTGTTCGACAGATTTTCCATCCACATGCAGTTGGAGAGGAAAGGAGTTGTAATGTTCGCGGCGGTTTTCCAACAGGGCTGTGAGTTTTGCTCTCAAATCGCCCGCCAGCAACGGACGATTCTCCGAAGTTGAGTTGAGCCTTTCAAGCAAAGTGTCCAATTCGGCTGTGAGCAAAATAACTTTGCCATTTGATTCCGCAAATGCGCGATTTTCCTCCCGCAACAACGCGCCGCCGCCGAGGGCGACAACCACGTCCCTCACCCCCAGCCCCTCTCCCAGCGGGAGAGGGGGGAGGGAGTGCAACGCGGCAGTTTCCAAATCGCGGAAGACCGATTCGCCGCGTTCCTCCATGATCCGCGAAATGGATATGCCCGCGTTCGCTTCGATGACGCGGTCGAGGTCCACGAAGGGAAGTTCGAGATTGCGGGCAAGGGTTTTCCCGATGGTGGTTTTGCCTGTGCCGGGAGGACCGTAGAGGAAGAGGTGGGGCATAAGTGGAAAGTAGAAAGTAGAAAGTGGAAAGTGGAAAGTGGAAAGTAGAAGTAGTGAGTGATTAGTCCCAGAAGATGTGTGGGGTATTATCCATAGGCAGGTCTTCGAGGGTGGCTTTTCGGAGGGATTCGAATCGCGGTTTCATTTCGCTCAGCGAGTCGCCGCCTAGTTTTTCGATGAGGGCGTCGGCAAGGACGAAGGCGATCATCGCTTCGAGAATTGGAACGGCGCGCGGCACGGGACAGAAGTCGGAGCGTTCGTATTGGGTTGGCGCATTCTCTCCTTTGGCAAGGTCAACGGTTTGCTGCGGGGCGAGCGTCGTGGCAATGGGTTTCATCGCGGCGCGAATGAGGATGGGTTGTCCGTTGGAGATTCCGCCTTCGATGCCGCCAGCGCGGTTGGTCGAACGTTGAAGGCGCTGCACTGAGCTTGTCGAAGAGTCAAAGGTCGAAGGTCGAAGGTCAATCCGATCTTGCGCCTGGGTTCCAAGTCGCTTTGTATTTTCGAACGCGTCGCCGACTTCGACTCCCTTGATCGCTTGTACCGACATGACCGCCATGGCAAGTTTTGCTTCGAGACGTTTATCCCATTGCATGAAACTTCCAAGACCGATGGGAACGTTCAACGCGACGATTTCGAGAACGCCTCCCAATGTGTTTTTGCCGCGGATAGCTTTTTCGATCTCCTCCCGCATCCTCTGCGCGGACCTTTCGTCCGGGCACCTCACATCGGACTCTTCTGCACGCTGGAAACGTTCTTCGTAGGGCATGTCGCCAAAGTCGGCTTGGATTTCGCCAATGGAGGCAACGTATCCGCCAACGATGAAGCCGAATTGATTTAGAAAGTGTTTGCACACCGCGCCGACCGCGACGCGCATGGCAGTCTCTCTTGCGGAGGCGCGTTCGAGTGCGGGACGCAAATCCCTGTACCCGTATTTGACCGCGCCGGTCAGGTCCGCGTGACCGGGGCGGGGCGCGGTCATCGGTTCGACGGCTTTGCCCTTCCACTTAACGTGATCCGCGTTTTCGACGAGCATGGCAATGGGGGCGCCGGTCGTTTCTCCCGCCATGACTCCGCCGAGGATTCGAACCGCGTCCTTTTCGATCTTCATGCGTCCGCCGGAGCCGTAGCCTTTTTGGCGGCGCGCCAGTTCAAGGTCAATGATGGAGGCGGTGAGGGGAAGTCCAGCCGGGATGCCGTCGAGGATGGCGGTGAGGGAGGGTCCGTGGGATTCACCTGCGGTGAGGAAGCGGAGAGGCATAAGAACTCCGTAATTGAGCAAATCGTAATTGGAGGATCAGAGGATCAGAGGATTAGAGGATTGGAGGATTAGAGGATTGGAGGATTGGAGGATTAGAGGATTAGAGGATTAGAGGATTTGGTATCGAGGATTTGAGACTGGAGATTGGAGATTGTTCAACGGAGGCGTGAAGAATATTGCAGGGAGGATGGCAGCCTGTCCATATCGCGAAGGAAAGCGCGGCTTGTTCGATCAACATGCCAAGGCCTGTAGTGGCGTGAAGTCCTTGCGAACGGGCATCGCGTACGAGTTTGGTTTCGCGCGGATTGTAGACCAAATCATAAACGATGATGTTGGGAGGGAGCATTACATTTTCAGGTAAAGGGGATTGGTCAGTGTCAGGATACATGCCGAGGGGGGTTGTATTTATCAAAAGGATGAAGGATGAATTATGAAGTATGAATTGATCGTATTGCGTAATCCGCAAGTCGTAATCGGGAAAGGATGAGGCGAGTTGTCGGGCTTGTTCGATGTGACGCGCAGCGGCAGAAACATCCCAACCGTCCTTGAGCAGGGCATAGACGACTGCACGCGCGGAACCGCCCGCGCCCAGAACAATTGCCGATTTCTCCCTCACCCCTGCCCCTCTCCCAGCGGGAGAGGGAAATTTCGCCAGAAATTTTTTCAAATCAACGATAAAACCTTGCGCGTCGGTGTTTTCGCCAACAAGATGATTATCGCGCAAATAGATCGTATTGACCGCGCCGATGGCTTTTGCAGTTGGCGTGAGTTCATCGAGAAACTCGATCACGGTTTGTTTGTGCGGGATGGTGACGTTGAGTCCGTGAAGTTTACCGTTGCGGAGGCGGGCGAGTATATCGTTCAATCCTTGTTTGTCATCTGGCGGGATGGGGAACAAGGAATAATCGCCCTGTAATCCACATGCCTGTAATGCCGCCCTGTGAATCGTGGGTGAAAGGGAGTGGTCGAGAGGATAGCCGATGAGACCAAGACTAAACATGGTTATCAGTGAGCAGTGAGCAGTAATCAGTGATCAGTAATCAGTGAGCAGTGATCAGTGAGCAGTGATCAGTGAGCAGTGAGCAGTGAGTAGTGAGCAGTGAAGGGCTGGAGATGGGATTCGCAAGGTTTCGAGAACCTGGAAAAAATCGGGGAAGGTTTTTGAGACACAGGATGGATTTTCGATGGTGATACCTTCCACGCGCAGACCAATGAGGGAGAAGGACATTGCCATGCGGTGATCGTTGTAGGTTCGGATGACGGCGGGACGCATCTTTTCTACGGGATAAATGGTCATGCCGTCTTCATGCTCCTCCACGCGGACGCCGAGCCGCGCCAGTTCGGTGCAGGTCGCGTGGATGCGGTCGGTCTCCTTGAAGCGGGCGGAGGCGATGCCGCGGATTCTTGTAGGCGAATCAGCGAAGGGGGCGATTGCCGCGAGGGTCTGGGCGGTGTCGGGGTTGTCGCGCAGGTCAACGTCAATGCCGCGCAGGGGAGAGTGACCAGTGACCAGTAAGCAGTTATCAGTTTCGGCGATGGTGCATCCCATTTGTTGGAGAATATCGAGAAAAGCAATGTCCCCTTGTTTCGAATTGCGTGAGATGTTTTCGATTTTGACCGTCCCGCCGCAGATGGCAGGGGCGGCGAAGAAGTAGGAGGCGGAGGAGGCGTCGGATTCGATGGGGTAAGTGGATGATGAAGAACGAGAATTAGAGATTGGAGACTGAGAGGGGAGAATTGGAGAATTGGAGGATTGGAGATTGGGTAATTGGTCCGCTTCGCTTCGCTTTGGGATAGAATAATTCGCAATTGGGATGGAAAAGGATTGATAACCATTGCGTTGAACACGAACTCCGAAGTCTTGCATGATGGCGAGGGTCATGTCCACGTAGGGTTTTGAGCTGAGGTCGGTGGTGAGTTCGATTTCGATGGGGTTTTGCGCGTACGGCGCAACCATCAACAACGCTGATAAGAACTGGCTTGAAATATTCCCCGCGAGTTTGGTTTTGCCTCCGGGGAGTCCGTCCGCGATGATTCTGAGGGGAAGGCAGATCTGCGAAGGATGAAGGCTGAAGGATGAAGGATGAATGGTCGCGCCAAGTTGAGTCAAGGCTTCAACCAAATCACCAATGGGACGTTCTCTCATGCGGGAGTCGCCGTCCAAAATATATTCGCCATTTCCGATGGTGAGGAACGCAGTGAGGAAACGTGCGGCGGTGCCTGCGTCCCCGATGAAGAGTTCGGCTTTCTTTGCAGGGATCTTTCCGCCCAAGCCGGTGACGGTCATTTCGTTATTTGCTTCATCCAATTGAACGTCAAAGCCCAATGTTTGCAAGGCTCTGGCAAAGTAAAGCGAGTCGTCGGAGAAGAGGGCGTTGGTGAGTCTCGTTTTCCCAGTTGCAAGAGCGGCGATGAGCAAGGCGCGGTTGGTCAATGATTTGGAGCCGGGGACACGGACGGTTGCATCGAGGGGATGAGGGATGGGAAGGATGCGCATTGGGAAGGGTGAATGGAAAGTGGAAAGTGGAAAGTAGAAAGTGGAAAGTAGAAAGTAGAAAGTGGAAAGTAGAAAGTGGAAAGTGGAAAGTGGAGGCGTGTTTACCTGTCTACCTGTCTACCTGTGTACCTGTTTACCTGTATACCTGTATACCTGTATACCTGTGTACATTCTCAGAACCACGCGTCAGCGAGGAGAATGCCCAAGGCGGAGAATCAAGCCAAATCGACGCGTGAAGCGGAGCAGGTCATCCCGTTACCATCCCAGGACGACAGGCTTCTTGACCGGCGCGAGGCGTCGTCCCAACACTTCCGCAATCGCCTTGATTTGTTTCACCATCTCGGCAAATTTTTCGGGCTTGAGCGATTGTCTGCCATCGGAAACGGCGTGCGCGGGATCGGGATGCACTTCGACGATGAGACCGTCGGCGCCCGCGGCGATGGCGGCGCGCGCGATGGCGGCGACGTAATCCGCGTGACCCGTCGCGTGCGATGGATCGAGGATGACGGGCAGGTGCGTGAGGCTTTTGAGGACGGGAACGGCGTTGATGTCGGTCGTGTTGCGCGTGGACGATTCGAACGTGCGGATGCCGCGCTCGCACAGGATGACCTGTTTGTTGCCGCCCGCAAGAACGTATTCGGCGGACATCAGAAGTTCCTCGATGGTCGCGCTCAAGCCGCGTTTGAGCAAAACGCTTTTGCGCGTTTCACCGAGCGCGCGCAGGAGGCTGAAGTTTTGCATGTTGCGCGCGCCGACCTGCAGCACGTCCACGTATTTCAACATGAGGTCGAGTTGCCGCTCGGACATGATCTCGACGACGAGGGGCATGCCGGTTTGTTCGCGCGCTTCGGCGAGATATTCGAGACCTTCCTCGCCGAGTCCCTGGAACGAATAGGGCGACGTGCGCGGTTTGAAGACTCCGCCGCGCAACGCGTTCGCTCCCGCTTCTCTCACCGCCTGGGCTGTTTCCAAAATCTGATTCCGCGACTCCACCGCGCACGGTCCCGCGATCAGGACAATGTCCTCGCCCCCGATATTGAAACCGTCAATCGGAAAAACGGAATTTTCGGGATGCACCTGCCGCGACCCAAGTTTGAACGGCTGGGAGATGCGCCTGACGCTCTCGACCCCCTCGAGGAGTTCGATCGAATCCAACGACGGATCGTGAACCTCGCCGACCGCGGTGATGAGCGTGGTCTCGATGCCGTGTGTGATGTGCGGTTTCAGTCCGCGCGCCCTGATGGCGTTGATCACCGCCTCGATCTGCTGCGGCGTGGCGCCGGGTTTCATGATGATTAACATATCGAGCTCCTTGACGGTAAAGAGGAAAATAATTGCGGGGATGAAGGGGGGAAAGAGATTTGGGAATTGCGCCTATTCTATCACTTGGATTTGATGCGGTACAATCTTGATATATCGGGGGGAGCTCAATGATTGTAGATAGGCTCGCTTGCGGAGCTAAAGCTGCCTGCTCAGAACATGGAAGTCCTTTCGGACTGGCGCAACGAGTCGGTTTCAACCGACTTCCACGAACTGAGGCAGGGCTTCAGCCCACCGAATATCCGTCACGTTCTGACCCACGCAGAATATGACCGAGGAGATTGGAAAAATGACCCTCGCAACTGAAGAACTGCAAATCCACTGGATGAATATCGCCCCCCTACTTACCATCCGCAACGAGCGCGAATACAATGCGGCGGTAAAACGGCTCGATGAATTATTGGATGAGATCGGGGATGACGAAAAGCATCCGCTTTACAGTTTGCTGGATACGCTCGGCACGCTCATTCATGCCTACGAAGAAGAGCATTACCCAATCCCCGATGCCAGCGGCGCGGAAATATTGCGCTTCCTCATGGACGAACACGGCTTGACCCAATCCGACCTGGCGGAAGTGGGTTCACAGGGCGTGATCTCGGAAATCCTGAATGGCAAGCGCGAATTGAACGTTCGGCAAATCCGTGCATTGGCGGAGAAATTCAAAGTTTCAAGCGCGGTGTTTGTCTAGCGCGCATCGGAACTTCTCGCCACTCCACGGGCTTTTCACTCCCCCAATCCTCTCCATGCACACCGGATCAAAAACAGGCGCTGTGACGCGCCTGTTCTCATTCCCATCAAGAGGTCATCCCGTCTTTGTTTCTACAAGTTTTTCCTTCAACCACAAATTAACCAGTGTCTCCACATTGATCCCGCGTTTATGCGCCAATTCTTCAATATCGGAAAGCAAATCCGGCTCAACGGGAATCGCGACTGTTACGTGAAACTCAACGTCGGGCGCATTTGGGTCGTCGAATTCGGTGAAGTCATGCTTGTCCCAGAATTCACCCATCTTCTCAAGGGAGTTGGCTTTTGAAATGGAACTTTTATTTGCGGGCATAGGATTTACGCTCTTTCCTGCTCATGTCGCGTGCGCTAATTATAATCGCTGTGCTGTTCTTCGGCTTGAAGACGAAGAACACCGACAGATACCTTCCGCCAAAGGTCTGGCCGAAAGCAACGTACACATCCTCGCCTTCGGTATACCCTTTTTCCGCAAAGCGGATGCGGGGCTATTCAATAACGCCTGGCGCGCTTCACGCAAACTGACCTGATGTTTCCTCGTAAGTTTTTCTTCAATATCGTCCGGGCAAACAATGTAATCAATTTACATGACGAATTCTTCCCGCCAGTTTCCGCATCGCCTCCAGCGTGGACTCCGCCATTCGCTCGGAGGAAAATTGTTCGAAGGCGCCCTGCCGCCCCTGTTGACCCAATCGCTTGCGCAAATCCGCGTCCCGCAATAACATGGCAAGTTTTTCGGCGAGGTCGGCGCTGTCGTGGGGACGATGCAGCAATCCGCCCCGGGTCGCGTTGACCCATTCGGGATACGCGCCGTGATCCGGCTGCACGACCGGGACTCCGCTTGCCAGCGCTTCGAGAATGGATATCCCTTTCGGCTCGCGATAGGGCGCAGGCACCGAGAAAACGTCAATCTGTTTGAAGAAGTTCAACTTGTCGGCGCGTTCCAGCGTGCCAAGCAGTTTGACGCGCTCTTCGAGACCGTTCTCCCTGATCGTTTTGCGGATGCCGTCCACGTAAGTTTTGTACGCGCGGCTGACGTATCCGCCCGCGATCAGGCGCAGATGCGGGAATTCGCCGGAACGGCAGAGGTGGACGAACGCGTCCACGAGCAGATGCAGGCCCTTTTCCGGGACGAAGCGGGCGAGGAATCCGATCGTCAGGGGGCGGTGATTCGACGAGTCGGGCGTCAGGTTCCAATAATCGTCCAACGCGATGCCCGGATACACAACGTCAATTTTGGATGGATCCAATCCCACCCACTTCGAGAACATATCGCCGTAATACGCGCTGATCGCCAAAAAACGATCCACGTCCGCGGCGCGCTCGCGGATGATTTCCAGCGCCTCGTTTTGATACGGCTGAGGCAGCCCCTCGAGAAAAATATCCTCGCCGTGCAAGCCGCAGGTGATCGGCACATCGAGGGAACGCTTGAACTCGCGCACAACGCCGATGAGCAGCGCGTTCGTCACGTGGATTACGTCCGGTTGATGGGTTGATTTGATCCACTGCACAAGTTCGGTCAGCAGCTCGCGCTGGTTGCCCTTCTCCCCCTTCAACATGGAGATCGTCAGTTCGGCGTTCGCAACCGGGTCCACAGCGGAACCGATGTCGAAACGGGGCATCAGCCGCAAAAGCGACTGCGACCCGGCGACGCGCAGCAAAAGATCGCGTCCAAAGAACGGACGCGGATATTTCTGTATCAAATACGCCTTGATGCCGCCATAGAAGATCCGCCGTTCGCCGACGTTCTCTTCATCCAGGCGCATCGGCGTATAAAGCGGGTAGAGATTGACGTCCTCGCCTGCGGCTTTCATCCCTGCGGCGAGGGCGTTATCGTGCATGCAACTGCCGCAGTACATGTTCGCCGCGCCGGAAGCGATGTAGATGATCTTCACGCTTTCCTTCCCAGAACGATCTCCACAGGCAAGCCCCACATGGAGGCAACGCTCACGTCCTGAATCGCAAATCCGCTTTGTTCGATGGATCGCCGCGCAAAGATCGGGCGGCAGTCGGCGTAATTCGGCACGCGCTCATGGAACCATTCATACATGCGGACAGCCAGCCCCGGCGGGTCCGTCTTGGTCATCGAAACGACCGCGATCCTGCCGCCGGGCTTCAAGATGCGATGACATTCCCCCAGCACGCGCGGGATCTCCGGGTTGTCGAAGAGTTCCAGGGTAAAACTCATGAACACGCCGTCCAAACTCCCCGCCTCGATGAAATCCAGGTTGGCGGCGTCGCCCAAACGGAGTTCGACGCGGTCATCGAGTCCTGCCTTCCGAAGGCGTTCGCGCGCAATGGCGAGCATCCCATCGGAGATATCCAAACCGATCACGCCTCCCGCGGAACCCACCGCCTGCGCCAGCGACACGAGGCAGTGTCCCGTCCCGAACCCGATCTCCAAAATCCTTTCGCCGGGCTGGGCGGATAACTTTTCCAAACCCCGATCGCGATACTTCTTCTCCGTACTTCCCGCGATCGCATCATACCAGCGGCTGAGGCGGTTGTAACTCGCCCGCGCCTCTTCTTTGGAACGATTCACTCGACGAATGGATTTATCCATGGCTGATCCTTTGAGCCGCAATTATATGATGGATTTATCGGAATAAACAGGACGCTTCGCCCCCAGCCGACGCCTGATTCTGTTCCCAAACTTTCACCTCCCTTTCAATTTTTCCCACCCGCGCCGCGCATTGACGCTCAAAAGGGATCTTCGGCGCGCCTGATATAATCCCGTTCGAGGAATTCATCGTTGCTCGAAAAACCGGATATCCCCGACGAACTCATCGCCTCCCATTTGCAGGAAGAATACGACTTCCGCCCAATCTCACTAACCTTCCTCCCCCTCGGCGCGGACGTGGGTACCGCCGTCTATCGCGTCGTCGCGGATGATGGAACCGCGTACTTCCTGAAGTTGCGCAAAGGCTTTGACGAAATCATTGTGACCGTTCCGCTCTTTCTCAAGTCACAAGGAATCAAAGAGATCATCGCACCGTTCGAGACCAAGTCCAACCGAGGCTGGGCGGACTTTGGCGAGTACAAGATGATCCTGTATCCGTTCATCGAAGGCAAAAATGGATTCGAGATGGAGCTATCCGATTCCCACAAGCGGACGTTCGGCGCGGCGCTCAAAGCGATCCACTCCGCGCAACTCCCACCAGCACTCAAGAGTAAGATTCCACAAGAGACGTTCTCGCCAAAATTTCGCGAACAGGTGAAGGAATTTCAAAGGCAGGTTGAGAATACTACTTTCAGCGACCTGAATGCAGTCAAGTTGGCAAATTTCATCAAATCCAAACGGAACGAAATTGATCGTCTTATCAAGCGGACTGAAGAACTTGCTAAAGAACTTCAATCCCAATTGCACGAATCCGTTTTGTGTCACACCGATATTCATGGAGGCAACATTTTAATCACGAATGAGGACCAGTTTTTCATTGTGGATTGGGATGCTCCACTCCTCGCGCCCAAAGAACGTGACCTGATGTTCATCGGCGGCGGGATTGATGACATCTGGAAAACCAAACGAGACGAATCCGTTTTCTATGAAGGTTATGGAAAAACGGACATTGTTTTCCCCGTGATGGCATATTACCGCTATGAACGCGTGATCGAAGATTTAGCTGCGTATGCAGAGCAATTGTTATCCACCGACGAAGGCGGCGCAGATCGAGAGGAAGCGTATAGAAGGTTCACAGGCAATTTTGAGCCTGGTCAAACCATTGAGATTGCGGAAGAGACATATAATTTGATGACCAATCGATAAAAGATTGTATTTGAAACACTTTGCAGTCATGCTATACTATTTCATGAGAAAGGCTTACGAGACGGGTAGAAACAATGGCTAATAAGAAGAACAAAAGTAATCCTCAATCATCCAATCCTAAATTAAGGATTGAAACTTTTATGTCTCAATATGGTTTAGCAGTCATTGTGGCTGTGATCGGCGCGTGTGGAGCCATAGTGGCTGCATTTGTGGGATATTTAGGAATTCGAGCTCAAATCTTCATACCCATGAATGCTACTCAAACCGCTGAAGCCAATTTATTATTAACACCATCCCTGACTCAAACCCCAATTCCATCTCTAACATTCACTTTACAACCCACAATAACTAAAGCGCCAACAGCGACACAAAGGGTTGAGATTGTTACTCCTGCACCAGTGGATTCTAGCGATGTTGTATTCCCTGCTCCGACAATCGGAGCCCAATTAGATTTTTCCCCGAAGGGAGAGGTCAATACAGATGCGTTTAAGAGAAGTCCGTTCAATGGCATTTTTATGTCCGAAACAACCATAGAGAGGTTTGCTCCAAGTTGGTATGCCATATACTCAAATGGTACAAGAATCAAAGCGGAGTCCGAAGTATGCTTAATAAACC
>JAANMT010001747.1_pt1 | contig 20231 bp, 15 predicted proteins | sample 7279711 | NCBI WGS metagenome assembly JAANMT01 (sample SAMN14094538, study PRJNA606508) | bioreactor metagenome | isolation source: A lab-scale SPAN reactor treating ammonium-rich wastewater day 1 | place: Ireland: Galway | collected 2017-01-16 | reverse complement strand
TGGTTGCGGAAGCGCGGCGATGAGGTGTTTGCTTGGTCGATCGATATGCAAAGCGCCGCGTCCCTCGGTGAATGCGGGTTCTCCCAATTCGCTCTGAATGCGTTCGAGAAACAACGCCTCGTTCATCTCGCCCGATAGCATGTCGCCCACCGGGTAAAACCACGTCTCGATGCGCGAACGCACCTGTTCCGGCGCGGTCACTTCCAAAGTCGAGCCATCGACCACGCGGTACGCCAAATCCATGGGGGCTAACAAACGTGTCAGCGTCTCGCCCAGCGGCGCACCGTCTGCCACCACCGAACCTTTCGCGCTGGGTGGCCAACCGACTTCGCTCGCCATCCGCCAATCAACAAGAAACTTTACGCCCGCCGGCTTGCCCAAGGCATTCAAGATGGTCGTTAGTTCGGTTGGGCGGCGGTAGTTGAGAGTAGTCGGCGTTGCCAATTTAGCGCGAATCGCTTGTTGCGGCGACTGCGGCTGAAAGAGCGCAGGGTCAAATCGTGTACGGGGCGAGGAGCCGCGGGCGGTGCGCAAAGTTTCGCAAAACACGATGACTCGAAAATGAATGCTCTCGGTTTGCTGAATCAGCAACCCTCCCTCGCTGGGTTCAAGCAACCCGGCCCCGCCAGCATCTTTCCAGCTTTCAGGGGCCACGAGACGTTGGATAAGCCCCGCCAACTCGGCTAGCTTCGTGTCGTCTCCCCCCGTGAGGTCTTCCACGGGGTGCTTGATCTGGCGAAAGGCACTGTCCCGCGCGCTTTGCGTGGTGACAGTCAAATGGCCATCCTCGACGACATAAGCCAGCCCGAGTGGGGTTAAGGCCGCGACGAGGACATCTTCAACGGTGGCGCTGGACAGGCGCACGGACACATTCGTTGTTGGCGTCAATCGACGCCACGCCAACGCTTCAGGCTCAACCGAAATGGGAATGGTGCTTAGGTCCGATACGAACTTGAGAAAGTCGCATAGCGCAATCGCGTCAAAATCCACTTCGTCCAGCGGATCAGCCAGACGCGCGGCAACATCAACAGGTCGGATCACCGGCCGCGGCACAGGAGTTTCCTCAGCGGCTGGTTCACTTCCTGTCGCATCCGATGGTTCATCCGATCCCGAAGAAACATCGTCGGACGGCGGACGGCGGAGTGGTGCGACCGCCTCGGGCGCCACGAAGGTCGAACTTCCCAGAAAATCGCCAAACTTATCCAGCACATCGGCATTCGAGGCAATTTCAACGCGTTCCGGCGACGGAGCCGCGCGATCGAACGGCGTTTCATTTTCTTCGCGCACGGGCGGCGGTGGAGTCGCCTCATCAGGCGTTCCCTCCGGGCCTGTTTCAACATCGCTGTTTGCCGAAGAAGCCTCTTTTGGCGTGAAGGAATTCGGAGGAGCGGGAGTCACATCGTTGTCGGCTTCGCCCGCGATAGGATCGATGCTCACTGAAGCGTCTTGCGCAACTTCCAGCGGCCCGTGCTTAGTCGTCTCCTGGGGGACAGCTTCCCCAATAACGGGACTGGATTCGTTGGCAAGCGTAGCGTCAGCGACGGTCGCTTCAACGCCGCGATTCGCATGTCGCACGGCGTATCCGAATACGCCAATGGCCAACCCCATGCCCAACGTCGCGGCTCCTCCGAGCAATGCCCACTGCCGCCAACTCGCCGCCTTTGGCGAAATCCAATCGTCCGAAGGGAGCAAAGGCCCGGAATCGGTTGCTTCCTGCGGGGGTGCGTCAGTCACCGCCGGCTCGTCGTCGGCGTCCAACGTGTCGGCCATTCCCGCCAGTTCTGGCGCATCCGCTGGCGCCGGAGATGGGGCGTGGGCGTCGGTTGCGAGTGGTTCGCCGACGGTAGGCGTTATTGCCTGAGGCGGCGGGATTTCGTCGACTGTATCGGACCAAGGATCGATACTCCGCAAGGGAGTCGAGGTCGAATTCGGCGGCGCGTGAGGCGGCGGTCCCGCGAGCGACGGCGGCGTCTGGGCGCCGAGAATTTCCACTGCCTCGTCAAAGGTATAGTCCAGCGCCGGCGCGGTTCCGGACGCGGCGGCTGCGGGGGTCAGCAACTCATGAGATGATTCGCTCCCGCCTGCCCCTGCGGAAGGCAACTGGCGAGGCGGCGTGATCATCACCATGCTGCCGCACCGCGGACAGGTGTGAATCTCGCCTACCGCGGATTCATCCCGCACCTTCAAGCGAGTCTTGCACGTTGTACACGAGATATAAAACGGCGCCACGGCTTGGATCAGAGTTGAGGGTTGACGGGAGTCGCCTGGGCGAGCAAAGCGCGAAAGCGAAGGTCGATCACGGTTGAATCTTATTATTTGAATGCATCGGGCAACGTGTAATTCTTGGCCGCGGCGGCGTCGCGCGTGGTAATGAGAATAATATTTTTTCCCGCGTCGGCCGGGTCCGGTCCGACGACCCAAATCAGTTTTTGGTCCGTCTCGTTCGGAGCTTTGACCGTCGTGATCGGGTTTGCCTTCATCACGAGCGCGGTCAGGACTTCGTTCAACGGCTTGTCGCGGGCCTCAAAGTCGCGAATGGCTTGATTCTGCGTAATGCCGTTCATTTCGAGGTCTTTACCGATGATCTTGATGTCAAACGGGAACGACAAATTGGGGGCCCCATCGCGCACCTCGTTGGCGACGTCGCGCATGGCGAAGTCAAGGGATTGTTGCGGGAAGCTGAGGTTAATTTTGTGGTTAAGCAACTCGTTGAGATTCGCAATGACAGGTTTGGCCGGTCCAACTTCCGCTACATACGCGGCGCCTGGTTGCGAAACCAGGGCCAACTCCGTCGCGGCGATCAGATTCGGCGCCGCAACTCCGGGCAAGACGGCATTGATGACGGCATGATCGTCTTCGGCGGCGATTCGTGTTTGCCGGTGCATAAAACGAATCATCGGTGGAAAGCGAAGCGCCAGTTTGCGCCAGTAGGGGTGCGGCACAAGCCGGGCCACGTAGTCTTCAATTTGATCCGGCAATTGCGCCAAGCGTTCTTGCATGTCGGACGCCAACGTCCGCTTGTCGCGATCAAGAGTTCCGGCCAAGCGCATTTCAATGAAAAAGCGGTCGCCAAAGTGGACGCTCGCGAGCGACGCCTGCAATCCGTCTCCAAGGAAATCTTGAACGGGCTTTTGTAATTTCTCGAAGTCGCCCGAAAAAAGTTTTTGCGCGTCAAAGAACAAGAAGTTCGGAGCAAACATCACCGAGACGTGACGTTGGGAGTCTGAGGCTCGCAACAGTCGCTCCATTTCTCGCCCTAAGAGAGGTTTTGCACGAGGGTTCTTGGCGACATCTTCGACTTCCGTCGCCGCGCCCATGAGGAATACGCCCGGGCGGTCTGAGGGAATGAAAAACGACCATCCTTTTGCCGAATAAGTTGTCACGCCGCTTTGCTCTTTTGGCGACGGATTACCCCACCGCGAAAGCAGCGTCGGCTCGTCCAGCGGCGTTTTGAGCCACACGACCAACGACGGTCGCGGCGCGGCGCCGCTGTTTTCATGCAGCGACAGCACAAGTTGATCGACCTCATTCAATTGGACGCCAGCGGCGCCTTCCCAAGCCTTGACCAGCGCATCGAAACGTGGTCCCAGGGACTGCATCAGCGCGGGACCATGCGGGCTGGCGAGAATGTCCGCCGGACGGAACGCGACGAACATTTGGGAACCGGGCGGCGCATAGGCCAGATCAATCGGTGGGCCGCTCGTCGGCGAAGCCCAAGGCAGCGTTCCGTCGTCCGCAACAACCTCCTGCACGGTCATGGGTTGGGGTGTATTTAGCGTAACGTCGGAGGCCACCGTCGGCGCGGCGGTTACGGCTGGGGCATTCAAGTCGCGGGAATTACCAGCTTGCTCTAGTGTTTCGTCAGGTAAAGGTGTTTCCGTGGCGTCATTCGTTGCGACTTGGTCAGCGGATTCTGGGTCGCCGCCGCCGCCCAGGTAACTCAACCCCGCTAAGATTACGATGAGCAGCGCCGCCGCGGACCCCAGCAAAACCGCCAACCTTTGCGGAGTCATTTCGGACTTGCGCCGCTCGACCCGCACGGGCGGCGGCGCGGTGGCGCCAGGGCCTGGCCCCACCGCCGATGGCTTGGCGAGCGCGCTAAAATCCACCGGCCCTGAAGAGTGCGGTCCGGCGGCCGTCCGCGCTGGCGCCGTTTGTGGGAAGCCGATGCCGGGGCCGCCCGTCGCGCTACCTACGGGCATGGCGCGACGCGACGCCACCCGACGTTGTTGTGCCGCTTCGCGTTTGGCATATAAGTGGTGTTCGAAAGCAGCCAGGGTAGGCGGCGGCGCTGGCAAATGAGAATGCAAGTGCGCGGGATTAATAAATGGCGTTAACTGCTCTGCCACGTTAGCTGCTTCTTGAAACCGCAATTGCGGATTCTTGGCCATCATGTAAGCGACAATTTGCCCAAGCTGCGGAGGCGCTCCAACTTCTTCGAGCGGCTGAATCCGCGCCGTGGCGTGCAAATTCATCTTTTCCAGCATATCGCCGCCCGCGAACGGAGGCCGGCCGGCAACTAAGGCGTAGAGCGTGCAGCCTAAGGCGTACACATCGGTTAGGACGTCGGGCGAGCGGCCGGTCTGGCTCATCTCGGGCGCTAGATAGTTCGTACGCTCGAGCAATTCGCCTTTCGGATCAGGGGCCCCCCAAGGAAATGGTCCTGGTGGTGAGGCGAAATCGCGCAATACCTTAACGTGCCCTCCAGCTTCGATCCAAAGATTACCAGGCCGGATGTCACCATGAACGCGCCCGGAATTATGGAGATCATGGATCGTCAATGCCGCCTGGCGAACAATGCGACAGGCCTCGGGGCCTGGAAGGTCGCCTTTCGCCATTTGTTCCGAAGCGGCATGCCCATACACGTCTTCAAGAACAAGAAACTTGTAATCGTCGAGATCAATGACCTCGTAACATCGTTGCAAGCCAGAATGAGTAAAACCGGCCTCTTGTTCGGCCCACGCGGAAAATGCTTGCCAGGCCGCGTCGTCTTCAATGAGCATCCCGGTGAGGAACTGCAACATGACGGGATGGCTCGTTCCCGTATGTACGGCGCGAAACACCCCGGAGAAGCGCCCTCGATCCACCCGATCGTAGATGACGTAGTCGCCGTAGAAGAATGGCCCTGGCCGACCTGCCTGCAATAACTTGGATTGGTACGGGCTAATAATGTTCCGGCCAATAAGCCATTCCGCCAGAGCCACAACGCCAGCCGCGGAGGAAGCGGTCCTGGCCTGGGCAAATTCGGCGCTTAGTTGTTGACATTGTTCATGCGTGAGCAGGCGGCTTTCCATTAAGAGCCGCCAAAACTCCGAAATTGAAATGGCCATAAGAAACTCGCTAACGCTCGTGCCGCTATGCACTTCCTCTTTTCCAGTGTAGCGAAGCGCAAGTCGCCTTTGCAAAGTAGGTGGAGGAAAACCCTTAACAGACAATCATTTACGCAGATAGGAACAACCGAAGGTCGCGATTTTGTCGGTCGTGCGGCAAACGCTGGCGAACAGGGCGCCCCCCTCGCCTCGCGGGCATCACTCTCCCCAGCTACACCGCAAGCGTCTTGCTGGAAATTCCGAAGGGATCCTCGGGACTATTCCCGCGGTTGGTTTTAGGGTGGGTCGTGTCCGCCGGGGCAGAAGGGATTGCAACGGCAAATTCTCCACAGGCCTTTGGCGGCGCCGCGGATTGCTCCGTACTTTTGAACTGCCTGGATGAAGTAGTTGCTGCACGAAGGCGTGAATCGGCAGTGACGCCCCAAAAGAGGGCTAAGGAAGAATTGGTAACCACGGACAGCGATTATCATCAACCAGGCAGGAAGCAAAACGAGATAATGCCAAACAGTTTTCATGTTTCGCTTCGAGTCACCGCCGTGCGCGCAAGGAAGGGTCCGGCGAGACTGGCGGTCGCGGACGTTGATAAACCCGCTTTTCTAACCGCCGCGCCAGCTTGGGTAGCGACGAAACCAGTCGATGGAATTCCGGCTCCACGTCACGGCGTGGGATCAATACCACGTCAAGCCCTTGTGGCCACTCCTGCCGGCTGACGCGAAATGCCTCGCGTAGCAATCGTTTCCAACGATTGCGCACCGTCGCGTTTCCGACCTTGCGCGAGACGGACAGCCCAATTCGCGTGTACGTCAAACCATTGGGGCATCCGTACATGACGGCCAGTTCATCAGCGACCGACGTTTTCCGTGCAAAAACACGCTGAAATTGGTTTGTGTTCAGGAGACGGAATTGCTTCGGGAACGCCTGGTCGGACATGGCGGTTTATTACGTTGGCGGTTCTTCGTCGGAATGGCTTGTATGGGGCGTTTGTCGCGGTTTACTCGCCCAATCATCGAGGCGCGTGGGGCTTTTCTTCTGCGTCGTCACTGCCCGTCGCGACGAATTGCCGTAGTTGCGCGCCCAACGGGCGCCGAGCGACGCCAGCAACATCAAGCCGAACATGAGGATGATCAGTCCGGTTAGCGCCGCGAGGACTTTAGCCCGGGTCAGGGGGTCTAATCGCTCGATCGCCAAGTGCCGGTTGGACTCGCCTTGCGCCAAGAGCAGGCCCGCCCACGCGGTCCAAGGCCCCTCGCCGGAATGGACAGACACGCAACTGGACAGAAAAATCGCGGATGTGGCGTTCACCACGTCAGATCGATGCGAGGTTTATGGTTGTAATGTTGATCAAACTGACGAATCGACTCCTTGTCTTGCTCCGAGATTTTTTCCGGAAGCATGATTTGTAGCTCAGCGAAGAGGTCTCCGGGCGGTTCCCCAGCAGGCTGTACGCCGAAACCTTTGACCCGTAAGCGCCGGCCACTGGAGCTATTCGCCGGAACCGTGAGCGTAATTGTGCCTTGGGGAGTTGGCACGTCGATTTTCGCCCCCAAGGCCGCTTCGGCGAGCGTGACCGGTACACGAACCTCTAGATTATTGCCTTTGCGTTCAAACCAAGGATGCGACCCGACGCGCACCACCACGATTAAGTCGCCTGCCGGACCGCCGCGAACCCCTTCATCTCCCTGCCCACGCAAGCGAATTTTCTTGCCGTCTTGGATACCTGCGGGTATTTTCACGGTAAGGGTTTCCACCGCGCCGCTGGGGCGTTGGACCATAAACCGTGCTTCGCCGCCGCTAACCGCTGTTTGGAAAGGGATTTCGACATCGTGACGGATATCCGCACCGCGTCGCGTAGCGGCGCCGCGGCGGGGGCGTGCTCCACCACTAAATTGGGAAAAGAAATCGCCAAAACCGCCGGCCGGCTGTCCGCCGAAAATCTGACTAAAGTCGAAATCTTCAAACGTAGCGCCCCTGGGTCCCGCACCGCTCCATCCGGCGCCGGAATGTCCCGCGCCGGCCGCCGCAGCGCGCTCGAAGTCGGGACCAAAGCGATCGTACAACTCTCGCTTTTCCTTGTCGTTCAGGACCTCGTACGCGCGCTGAATCTTCTGAAACTTTTCTTTGGCCGACTTGTCATCAGGATTTAGGTCGGGGTGGTTCTTTCGGGCTAGTTCACGGTACGCTTTTTGGATTTCGGGCGGAGAGGCGTCGCGGTTGACTCCCAGGATCTTATAGTAGTCTTCGGCCATCGTAAGTCATTGCGGCTTGACGCTGTATTAGGCGGGCAGCAGAAGTACCAACCTGAACTATTCTACGAGCGCCCCCACCTTGCCAGCAAGGCAACCGAATCGAACACGCGCACGCGAAGGGGCAATGCAAGCCGCGGACGAGAATGGTGCGGCATGGAAGTGGTGGAGTTTGGGCAATACCGAATCGAAAGGCCCCAACGAACCTGGTTTGTCCCACAGCCATCGGGCTGTTACTCCATTCGACTCACTGCCCCGGATCGCGTCGCGCCTCGACCGCCTCCAAGTGCGATTTCTCGATCGCGTACCAGTTGCGCCACGCCTGCTGATTGAAGCCGAAGCCAGGGCCGCGCGCCAGGCGCGTCAAAGCGGCAAGCACCTCTTGGTTCTGCACGGCGTGCCGAACCACCCCGGTCCGGCCGCCGGTAGTAAAGCTTGAACCGCCATTTCCGGCGCTATCGTGAGAGAACGAGGTTGATATGGCGTCAGACGAGCCGCCCGCGCGGACCGCTTGCTCGTGAATAGTGACCAGCGCCTCGATCAACGGCGCGATGGCGGTGCAGTCCCCCAATTGACCTAATGCGATCGCCGCCCGGTTTATGCGGCGCGGGTCTCGATCCTTTAGCCACCGAATGTAAGGGTCAGCGAGGCCGGGCGGATTAAGATTCAGGAGGTGCTCTAACGCGGCCACGCGAACCTCTTCATCGGGGTGTTCGATGGACAAGACGATGAGAGCCTTAACGGCGTCTTCCGAAGCTACGTTGCGCAGAATTTCGACATAAAGCAGACGCACCGGACGAAGCGGCTCGCGCGCCAGATTCTCGCTCACGGCGGCTACGGCGCTTGGATCGCGTATTGCGGTGAGTTGTTGTTGGATTTTTCCGGAGGAGTCGCGAGCCAATGCTTCGCGAAGGCGTTTTAGTTTGTTTCGCCACTCGTCTTCCGACTGCTGATTCTTGGAGCGATGCTCCAGAAGCTCGATTTCTTGCACGAGCCGCCACCGCCCGCGATAGAATTCGTAGCCTCGTTCCTGAAGGCGATCCTTGCGCGTAATCCAGCGGCCTCCCGCGTGTGTGTAGCCCAGTCCCAAGCGAGCCTTGATATGGTCGGGATCCAATTCCAGAATTCGGCGCAGATGGAATTCGCGTTCGACGTGAAGATTGCGTTCCCGGCACCACTCGGCGATTTTCCACTGACCGTCGATGGTATCGGCGGCGAAAGGGGCAAGCCGCTCATGCTCGACTTGCTCCGGCCGTTGGACGATCACCTCGGCCACACGATCCTTTCCGATGGTGACGCGGCCCGCCGATGTTTCAATACGATAAACCGACGACGCCTCATGCCGGTTGACCCACGTTCCGCGCACCCGTCCGCCTTGGTGGAGAAGGAAATCATCGGCACGCGCCGGCGCGCAGGCGGCGATGGAGATCAGCAGCAAAAACAAAATTTCCGAGCGGACAAGCATAGTGACGGCGCTCGTGGTCGTTCGCGGAGTCGTGCCGGCCGGGTACACTGAAGAACCAATAAACCGCAACTAGTATATGAAATCCAATCCAACCGACGCAAACGACGCCGAGGTTTCTCCACGGAAAACCGGCGTACCCCGCCTGCGTATGAAAACCTTGTACCTTGTTGTAATCAGCCTGACCGCGCTGTGGGTCGTGGGCGATTTCCTGTACGCGCGGGTCATTACTTTGCGAATGGCCCGCTGGGAAGCGACCATCCAACGAGGCCCCGACGGCGTACGTGTCGGATGCGAAGCGTTTACCGTGGGAGACGGCAACACCGCTTTACTGCTGGTGCATGGCATCAACGATTCGCCCGCGATGTACCACAAGATGGCGCCACGCCTGGCGGAACGCGGGTTCACTTGCCGCGCTATGCGGCTCCCAGGGTTTGCCATGCCCATTGAAGATTATGCGGCGACCACGCACCAACAATGGGTCGCGGCGATCGGGAAAGAGGTCCAGACGCTTCGGGAAACACACGCGCGGGTCGGCGTTGTCGCCCATTCGCTGGGCGGGGCGGCAGCCATCCGTTTTCTACTTGAAAACCCGGATGGCGCCGACCACTGCGTGTTAATCGCCCCCTGCGCCGCCGTGTCGGACCGGCGGAGTCCGATGCTGAGCACCCGCGCGTGGCACACGCTGGGTAACTGGACCTTGTTCTTCACGCGCGTGACGGAAACGCCCTTCCCCAACGACGCTCACGACCCCGCCGAGCGAACCTATGCCTCACGCACCCGCTTTTGTCCGCGCACGGTGTTCAACGAATTGTTCCACCTGATCGACAAAAACCGCGGTCAAGCGACACACTTCCGCACGCCGTTACTCATGGTGCTGGCCAAAGACGACCAGGTCATCGATTGGGAGTCCGCGCACCGGTTCTACGAAGAAGTTGGCTCAACGGAAAAAAAAGTGCTCTTCGTTGAGGACGCCGGCCACGCCATCCCCGTCGATTACGGCTGGGAGCGCGTTGCGGACGAGATCGTCGCTTTCGTGGGCGAATAACGCGCCGCGGCTTATTTCAATATCTCCTTCAACCACGCATACGCTTGTTCTCGCTCGGCGTCTGGGAAGTCGTGGCCGGCATCGGGGTATTTGGCGACTAAGCGTTGGGGCGCAGCGAGACGTTTATAAACCTCCTCAACTTCGGTCACGACCTTTTTAACCCCTTCGTTCTCAAAGTTACTGTCACGCAGGGGCGCGCAAATAAAGATGCCACGCGGGGCAATAGCGGCCAGGACTTCGTAGAAGTCGAAAGGGACGCGATCGGGGGCGTTCGCGTAACGGTCCCGAATGAGGGGCATGTAACGGTCGCTCGTCCAACCTTTTAGATCGCCGCCGTAGTAGTGATGGAATGCGGTAAAGCCGCAACTGGTCACAACGGCTTTGATCCGTTGATCGAAGGCCGCCGTGAACAGGCTGTTGTGACCGCCCAACGAGTGACCGAGCGCTCCAATGCGGTCGGGATCCACCTCGGGCAGCGACTCCAACAGGTCGAGCGCGCGGACGTTGTTCCAAATGGCCTTCATCGACCCACTGGCGTAATGGGCGCCTTGGACTTTGAAATCGTAGGGGTATTCACCGAAGCTGGGGTAATCGGGCACAAGACACACAAAGCCGCGTTCGGCTAGCTCGTGCGCGAACCAGCGGTTGTCGCGCCCGCCAATCGCAGCGAGCTCGTCTTTGCCGATCGACGTGGTCTGGTGCAAGCACAAGACCGCCGCCGAGGGTGATTTCAGATCTTTCGGAACCAACAACCAGGCGGGCACGCGGTCGCCCGGTTCCACGGCGAAAGTGACTTTGCGGCGGTAATAGCGCGGCGTCTCTTCTTCCGACTCAATTTTCATCTCCAACGGCACGCGGCGGGCGGAGTTTGGAAACTCTCCCATCACCGCTTCCATGCTCTTAAGAATATCCACGCGGCGGCGACCCCAGTCACTCGGAGATTGAATCTCGCGGCGTTCTCCATCGTCCGCCAGGTAATACGAAAGATCACGTGGGTCATACTCTCTCGGCGCTCGCGCGACGATCGGCCGCGCGGCCGCATTCGCATCTGGTGATTTATTGACGAGCACGTTCTCGCACCAAAATAGCCCGGCGCGGCTGGGCGCGACAAAGTCCACGTCGCCGTCGCCGTCCAGGTCGGCCGCCTTGGGATCAAGATCGGCGCCCGCCAACCCCGAGTCGTCAATTACGCCGCGGCGCCACGTATGGGTATCTTTATCAAAGGCGTACCAATAGATGGCCAACGGGTCCCACTCGCCCGGATCGCGGCCATCGTGGCCAAGGTAACGCTTGCCGGCAATCAGCTCTTGCCGACCGTCGTTATTGAGATCGGCCAAAAGCAGCGCGTGGGGTTGCGACCATGCGGTGTCGATCGCGTGCTTGGCCCAAGTGCGGCCCTGGTCGCCTGCGAGTTGCTCCAGCCAATACAGGCCGATGTTATGGGCGCGACCCCAAATCAAATCGGCGTCGCCGTCTTCGTCCACGTCGGCGACGAGAATTGGAATACTCGCGTCTCGATGGAGCTTGAATTCCGGTTGGAGCACCCAACGGCCGTTGCGGCGGTCCTCGGGCGCGCGCAGCCAGCCATGCGGCGTAACCAAGTCGCCGCGTCCGTCTCCGTCAATATCGCCGAAGCCCAGCCCATGTCCCATCGCTTCTTTCGGCAAGTCGTGGCGTATCCACTCGGGATTGCCCCGCGCGGCCGACTCGGACTTGGGCTGTAATTCGTACCAGGCGGCGTACTGCGTGCCGTTTGGCAGCAGATCCAGTCTTCCGTCGCCGTCGATGTCGACCAACCGTCCGGTCTCGGAAGGTCCGGGCGTGTCGATTTCGTGTTTTTTCCATTCGCCGCCCGTTTCACCTGGATTTTCAATCCAGTAAATCGAGCGACTGCGGTAGTTCGCGCTAATCACGTCGGTCCAGCCATCGCCGTTGACATCGAGTGGCAAGTTGGCGTAGTCATCATACCGGCCGCCGATTTGTTGCACCTCGCGCACGAAGTGGCGTTTCCACGTCGGCGCTTCGTACCACCAGCCGCCAGCCAACACGTCGACGCGACCGTCTCGGTTGACGTCAAAAACCGCGCACGCGGGAAACTGTGAGTCCGGGTTCAATGGCTGCAGTCGAAATTGCGGTTCTTCCTGCTCTTGCGCAAGCGTCGCGCCATTCCAGGTCGCAGGAACGAACACGACCAACGCCAGACACCAACGAACGAATTTGCGCGACATGTCGTAGTACTCTCGCCAACCTGGGAAAGAACCATTGCGGGCGATTGTAGGCTCCGCGAAGCCGGATGCAAGCACTTTCTCGGAGGGCGGTTGTCGTCATGTCGCGGCGTAGGTAGGGCGTTTTCGTTGATAGTCCGTTGGCGCCGAACTATGCTTGGCAGGTAAACTCGGCACAGGCGGACAGGGGCTAATACTCGCTGGCAAAACGACTTAGGCGGTTTCAAGCTAGATTGCGCTGAGCGCCGATGGTGCTAGCAGTCGATGCGCGGTACACTGGTCGCTGGTTCGGCTTTGGCGGAACGGCGACGTTGGGATATAATTGTTCGCCCCTATCCAGGGCAACGATCTCCGTACAGGCAAGGAGCCTTACCATGGCCCGAGGATATTGGGCGGCCGTCGTCGCCGTAACATTGGTGATGAACATTGGGTGCGGGTTTTCCAAGCCCCGCTGGTGGTCCCCCGGCACCATGGGGCGGCAGCAGAATCGGGCTGTGGCGCACGACCCCTATCCCGACAATCAGGCAGGTCCGGAGGTGGTGGGCGGTCGTCCGCGCGAGTACGCACGGCAACTCCCGGAAGCCGAACGTTCTCAACCTCAATTCCTCGGCCCCGGCCGAGGATCATACTTTATTCCATGAGAAGACGACTCCTCAAATCCAAGATTCATCGGGCCACGGTGACCGAGGCTGATCTGAATTATCCTGGCTCGATCACGATTGATCTCGATTTGATGGAGTTGGCCGACATCGTCGAGCATGAGCAAGTCGATGTCTATAATGTCACGGGCGGCGAACGTTTCACCACCTACGCCATCCCAGGAGAGCCTGGGTCGGGGGTGATCTGCATTAACGGCGCCGCGGCGCATCTGGCGCGGCCCGGCGACTTGGTGATTATCGCCAGTTACGCGGACTATTCGCCGGAAGAAGTTCGCGAGCACGAGCCGCGGATTGTGTTGGTGGACGAAGGAAACCGCATGCGAGCCGATTGCAACGCCGGCTGGTAAGTAACTTCCCGACGTTTGTCCTTGCTAGGTTTATTACTTCGGCGCTTGAGCGCCGCATCGGGGGTTCCCTGCCATGACCGCATCGGAAACTGGCGAACGACTACAAAAAGTGCTTGCGTCCGCGGGCGTAGGCAGCCGCCGCGACTGCGAAGAATTGATCCGCGAAGGCCGCGTCGAGGTGGATCGCCGCGTGGTTTCGGAGTTAGGTTTTCGCGTCGATCCTGACGTTCACGAGATTCGCGTCGATGGCGAAGTGGTGCGGATCGCAAGCCGCGTGTACTACGTCGTCAATAAACCACAGGGCGTCGTCTCCACGAACTACGACCCTAGCGGTCGGCCGCGGGTCATCGATCTGGTGCCGCCGCACGATCATCTTTTCACGGTGGGCCGACTGGACCGCAGTAGCGAGGGCCTGATACTCGTAACCAACGACGGTGAGTTAGCCAACCGATTGGCGCATCCTCGGTACGGCGTGGCCAAGACATACCGCGTTGAGGTGGCTGGCCATCCGACACCCGAAGAACTCGAGCAACTAACGAAGGGCGTCCATCTTGCCGAAGGCAAGGTTCAAGCATCCGAAGTGCGTTTGAAAAAGCGGTTCAAACAAAGCACGTTAGTTGAAATCGTCCTCCGCGAAGGACGCAACCGGGAAATTCGCCGCATGCTGGCCCGGTTGGGACACAAGGTCATGCGGTTGAAGCGGATCGCGTTGGGTTCCCTCAAGCTGGGCGAAATGCCGGTGGGCGGCTTCCGCAAACTGGAACGACAGGAAGTGGCTGCGCTCCGTGAAGCCGCCGCCGCGGCCAAAGCACAGTCGGGAGCCACCGGCAGCGCCAAGCCAAGGTCACGTGCGGCGAATCCGCAGCGCAAACGCCGTCCATCCGCCGCGCCGCGGTCGCTGGGAAAGGTTCTTTCTCCGGAGTCGGACGACTTCGCGGAATTCCAAGAAGCGCCACCTGCTCGGAAACTCCCCGCGCAAGGCGCCGCGTCACGCGCGCCGCGAGGTAAAACCTCGCGCAACCTGGGCGGGACCCCTGGCAAGCCCCGTCACTCTTCCAATTCGCCGCGTCGTAAGAAGCGCCCGCGATGAGCAACCCTCTGCACGCCGCACATTACGCGGACCACGCCTGTCATTCCACGGTTGACGTCGTCGACAACGTGCAAATCGCCCGCGACACCTATCGGGTTCGGTTTGCATGCCCGGCGATGGCCCGCCAAGCGGTTCCCGGGCAATTCTTCATGGTGCGGCTGACCGGCTATAACGATCCGCTGATCGGCCGCGCGCTCGCTTTGTACGATACCGAGCTCGCGGAAGATGGCGAGCCGGCGTTGATCGATTTGGTGTACCTGGTTCACGGCAAACTAACAAGTCGCTTGGCTGCGTTTCGGCCGGGACAACAACTGGATGTGTGGGGCCCCTTGGGCAATGGGTTTCCACCCAAGCCGACGCCGCACCTGATTATGGTTGCGGGCGGCATTGGTCAAACGCCGTTCTTAACTCTCGCTCGCGAGTTTCTTGGCCAACGGCGCTACGGTAATCCACCGCGCACGGTAACTCCGTCACATAAGGTCACCCTCTGCTACGGCGCCCGGACGTCCGAATACCTGGCGGGGATCGAAGACTTTGAGCGGTTAGGGGTTGAAGTCCTCGTCAGCACCGATGACGGCACGCGTGGCCGTCATGGGCTGGTCACGGAGTTGCTCCAGCAAGTTCTTGCGCAGGAGGAGCTACCTCGCCGGATCGTGTGTTGTGGTCCGGAACGCATGATGGAAGCCGTGGCGCGCCTCGCCAATCAAACTAAGACAGCCTGCCAGGTATCTCTAGAAACGCCGATGGCGTGTGGCGTGGGCGTTTGCTTTACCTGCGTGGCGCGCGTGGCCGATGATGTCGGCGGATGGGATTACAAACGGACGTGCGTCGAAGGACCGGTGTTCGACGCGACCGAGATTGTGTGGTAGCACACGGCCGCGTTCCAACAAAAAGTCAGGGCGTTTTTTCCCGACCCTGCGGTCCGAGCGGCGGGCCGCTCCGCAAGTGCGTTTCGAGTACTTGCCGCCTTTCGGGCGCCGTCGATTACCGATGCTTTCGGTGAGCAAATACTCCATAAAAAAGTAACGCCGCCGAAGGTCCCGGGGGGAGTGACCATCGGCGGCGTCGTGTTCCCTGGCGTCGGGGCGATGCGAACATCGCCCCGACGCGCAGTACAACTCTGCTGTGAAGCACCCGTTCCGGCAATTGACCCAGAAATCGCCAGGAACGAGTAAATTGCTCCAACCCAGGAGGGAGGGTAAACGCCGGATTCCCGCAAACCCGACGTCAACAGCAGAGCTTTCAGTGTGTTGGTGTTTCTTGGTCCGGGTCATGGTGGGCCAAGCCCACCTTCCATTAGTTCACATAGTCGGCCATGCGGAAAATCGCGGGCCGTTCATGGGTGTATTCTTTTTGAGCGCCTACGTCGTACAGCCAACGCTGCGCGACGGCGCGGTCATCAAATCGGCGACGCTCGCCGCCGACGATCTGGTAGTCGTCGGTCCCCTTTCCGGCGATCAGCACCGTGTCGCCGATGCGGGCCTTGTTCAGGGCGTACGCGATGGCCGCCGCCCGGTCGGGCAGGACATGAGCGTTGGCGGGGCAGCGATAACCATCGAGCAGGTCGTGCGCGATCTTTCGCGGCGACTCGCGGCGCGGGTTGTCATTGGTGATAATCCCCCAGTCCGCGTACCGCTCGACCGCTCGGCCCAAGAGCGGTCGAAACGAGCGGTTACGCTGACCTTCGGCGCCGTAGACGCACAATAGGCGACCAGGCGTGACGCCACGCAAGGCGCGGAGCGTGGCGGCGAGCGCATCGGGAGTGCGAGCAGCGTCTACAAAGACCCCAAACGGCTGCCCGCACTCCACACGCTCCAGGCGGCCGGGAATCGGCGGCGCCGATTCCAGACCCCGGACCGTAGTGAGAAGATCGACGCCCAAGCCTAGCCCGACCGCTACCGCGGCCAGACAATCGGCCATCATGTGGTCGCCGACCAACGGCGTTCTCACCACGGCGGTTTCCCGCCCCGCCGTCAAAAGAAACGTTTGTTCGCTTTTATTTCGTTCGACAACCGCAGCCGTCACGTTGGCGGGCTGGTCCACGCCCACGGTCAAGGCAGGATGCGACAAGTCGTCCAAGATGGGACGGCTGCCGCGGTCATCGGCGTTCAGCACGCAGAAGCCGTGCGGCTTGAGATGCTGGAACAACCTCTGCTTGGCGCGGAGGTAGTTCTCTGGTGTGCGATGAACATCCAAATGATCGCGTCGCACGTTGGTCAACACAACCGCATCGAAGCGCACTCCACCAAGGCGCCGCTGCGCAAGCGCTTCACTCGACACCTCGACCACCGCATGCGTACAGCCCGCGCCATGCATTCGCGATAGCCAATCGGCCAACTCAGGCGGGCGCGGCGTCGCATTGCGGGCCGGCGCGACCTCGCGGGAATCACAATATCCCAAAGAGCCGAGCACGCCCACTTGGGCGCCTGCCGCTTTCAAAATGTTCGCAATCAACAAAGCCGTGGTGGTCTTGCCCAGCGTGCCCGTGACGCCGATCACCGTCATGCGCTCGGCTGGCTGCCCGGCCAATGCTTGACACACTTGGGCAAAGGCCTCACGCGAATCGCGGACCAGGCACTGGGGAACGCCCAAGGGAAGCAATCGCTCGCCCAAAATCGCCGAGGCGCCGTTCGCTACCGCTTCGTCCGCGTAGTCGTGACCGTCGCATCGCGCGCCTTCCATTGCGGCGAACAGGTCGCCGGGAAGGCAGCCTCGTGAATCGCCACAGCAAGACGCGACCCGAATATCACTTGCGCCCAGAAACTTGGCGTGGGGCAATACTTGTCGCAGGCTTACGTCGCGTGATGAATTCTTATTCGAGGGCATACTTCAAAGGCCTCCTTGCCTTGAGACGCCGCTGTTACGGACTCGCACCAGGCAAAACGCCGGAATTCGATCCCTCGTCCGTGAGGAACGGAAACCGCCGTGAGCAAGTTGCTTCTGGTCGCCACTTGCTCGCTTTGCCGTGCGACGATGGGGCGGATTTTGGCGATTTTTCCCCTCGCGTCAAGGCGGTTTTTTTCAAGTTTTGCCGCCAGGCGGTCGCAGGGGTTTATGACTTGGCCAGACTTCGAAGTTCCTTGGGAAGCGGAAAGTAAACGTCCTCGCGGCGAATGGCGCGAGCTTCGACGGTCGCCCCAAAGCGTTCCCGCAGGAATTCGACACATTCTTCAACGACCGATTCGGGCGCACTGGCGCCGGCGGTGACCAGGACCGTTTCGTCGCCGGTGAACCACGTCAAATCGATATCCGCCGCGCCGTCGATCAGGAATGCACGCCCGCCGCGCTCCAACGCTAACTCTTTAAGACGTTGGCTGTTGGAGCTATTTTGGCTTCCTAAGACCAGCACTACGTCGGCCTCGTCCGAGAGCACGCGCACGGCCTCCTGGCGGTTCTGGGTGGCGTAGCAAATGTCTTCCTTGGGTGGACCTTCAATGTGGGGGAAACGTTCGCGCAGGCGCCGAATGATGCGATTGGCGTCGTCCACCGAAAGCGTCGTCTGCGTGAGGTACGCCAAGCGGGCGCCGGGAGCGAATTCCAAACGATCTACGTCCGCGGGGGTTTCCACCAGGATGATCGCCTCGGGAGCTTCGCCCATGGTGCCGATCACCTCGTCGTGCCCCTCATGACCAATGAGAATAATGGTATAGTCTCGCTTGGCGTACTTGATGGCTTCCAGATGGACCTTGGTGACCAACGGGCAAGTAGCGTCGATGGCGGTCAATTGTCGCTCCTTGGCGACTCGTCGCACCTCCGGCGCGACGCCGTGCGCCGAAAACAGCAAATTCGCGCCCGCGGGAACATCGGTGAGTGAATCGACGAACACCGCACCTTTCGCGCGGAACGTCTCGACTACGTACTTATTGTGAACGATCTCGTGATAAACATAGACGGGCGGACCAAACGCGTCGAGCGCCAGCGCCAGGCTTTCGATTGCCATGTTCACGCCCGCACAAAACCCGCGCGGACTGGCCAAAATGATTTTCATGAGTGATGTGGCTCCTTTCCTCTTATCATAAGACAACCCCCGTAGACCGGGTAGTCGCGTTGGCGCCGGGCGCCCTGCGGGCGAGATTCGAGCATCCGGTGAATTGGCGATAATCCATGGAAGCAGCGATTCCCTGGTCTCGGATATGTTCAAATTCGCTCGCCGAGTTCGCCAGAGCCCAGTCTTTTCCTGGTGTGTCGGCGAGAGATTTTCGACGTTGAATAGTTATTTGCAACGGTTTACACGATTGAGTTTGGATGGGGTATCCACCGAGTCCGCATGGACCTCCAGTCCAGCCCTTGAATTTCTCCGGCAATGTTAACCGTAACGCCGATCGTTTTGTCACCCACAATAACCTGGAAGACGCCATGAGACGAATGACGTATGTGTCGGCCACCATAGTCTTATTTTTGGCGACGCTGGCGCCAACAGTAGGTGCGCAGAAACCTGTGGGGCGGTTGCCGCGCGTCGATCCGGCGGCGGCCGGCATGGATCACCGAAAACTCGATGAAATCGAGCAGCGGATGCGCGAGTTCGTTGCAAATGGGCAAATTGCCGGCAGCGTGACTTTGGTGGCGCGGGAGGGAAAGATTGTCCATCTAGCGGCCGTGGGACAAGCCGACATCGCGGAAAATCGCGGGATGCGCGAGGACACCCTCTTTGCCGTCGCTTCGATGACCAAGCCCGTCACGGCCACGGCGGTAATGGTCTTGCGAGACGAAGGAAAGCTTTCGCTCGATGATCCTGTCTCCAAATTCATCCCCGAATTTAAGAACGCGCAATTCAACGGCGAACCGCTAACGCAGGAAATTACGCTTCGGCATTTACTCACCCACACCTCGGGACTGTCTGGCAGCCAACAAACCGAAGGAACGTTAGAAACGACCGCGAAGACGCTTGCCGCGCGACCGTTGGCGTTCGCGCCCGGCGCGCGTTGGGAGTACAGTCCCGGCTTGTCGGTTGTGGGGCGCGTCGTCGAGGTGGTTTCGGGGCAACGGTTCGAGCAGTTTCTTTCGGACCGGATTTTTGAGCCGCTAGGGATGAACGACACCACCTTTCATCCCAGCCGCGAACAAACTTCACGGTTGGCTCGCCTGTACAAGCCCGGGACGGACAACAAGAGTCTTGTTGCGGCGACTCATTGGATTAATGACGTAACCCCCAAGCGCACGCCGAATCCCTCGGGAGGTCTATTCTCGACGGCGCCCGATATGGCCCAATTCTACCAGATGATTCTCCAAGGCGGGAATTGGGAAGGCCGGCAGATCGTTTCACCGGAATCGGTCGAGGAGATGACTACCTTGCAAACCGCCGACCTCAAGACCGGCTTTACGCCAGGGAACGGCTGGGGCTTGGGTTGGTGCGTCGTGCGCGATCCGCAAGGCGTGTCGCGGATGCTCTCGCCCGGCTCCTACGGGCACGGCGGAGCCTTTGGCACACAGGGCTGGATCGACCCCAAACGCCGGATGATCTTCGTGCTAATGATTCAGCGCACCGAGTTCGGCAACAGCGACGCCTCGCCCTTACGCGAAACGCTGCAAGCGTTTGCGATCGCGGCGATCAATCCTTAGGTACGGCGGCGTGGCGTCGAGCAGAATACACCACGTCGGCCTGAAGATGCAAAGAAAGTACGAGCCGAATTCCGAACTGCTCGGCGAAGAAACGAAAGCTTTGCTCAATCTGAGGATACGATTGAGTTTTCTCCGAGTGCTTGTGTCTTCGCGATGTGTCTTGCCGTTAGCGGGGCCAACCGTTTTTGTCCAGGCTGGGCAGCAGCGGCGTCGCACCTTCCGGCGTGTCCATCTCGGCGCTGGGCGGCAGCCGCTTCCAGATCGGCGG
>JAANMT010001737.1_pt1 | contig 20320 bp, 18 predicted proteins | sample 7279711 | NCBI WGS metagenome assembly JAANMT01 (sample SAMN14094538, study PRJNA606508) | bioreactor metagenome | isolation source: A lab-scale SPAN reactor treating ammonium-rich wastewater day 1 | place: Ireland: Galway | collected 2017-01-16 | reverse complement strand
CGCGATCTGGACGACGCCTCCATCGCCCGCCGACCTGCGCGCGGCGCTCGAGATCGTGAAGCCGAAACGGGTTTACGTGTTCGGCGTTTCGCCCGCCCCCGAAAGGACGGATGAATTTTTGGCGCGGCTGGCGGGCATGGCGAAATACGCGATCAACAACAGGGAGGGAAGGGTTTCGGTCCGGGAGTTGGCGTCCGCGCTGGCGCAACGCGAGAGCGCAGTGCGGATCGGCTTGGAATGGCTGGCGGCCGGGGGTCACGCGGCAGTTTCGGGGGAGAACGACGCGTTGCTTTTGTCCAGGGGAAACGGCGAGGGGAATCAATATCTCCAGAAGGAGTTATACGTCGCGGTGAAGGGAATCCTGGAGGAGACCGCCGCGTACCGCGCTCATTTTGCGAGGGCGGACATCAACAACCTTATGGGGTCGCCGTCGGGGTAGGCGTGTTGAGATCGGGGATGGTGATCGAGTCGAGGTTGACCGAACCGCCGCTGAGATGTTCGATGACGATCTCGTGCGTGCCCATCACGAGGACCTGGGAGCGCCATTCCGCGAGTTGGGTCGTTCCGCTCGATTGATCCACTTCGAATTCCAGCCCGTCGAGGTCAATCAAAATCCTGCCCAAGCTCGGACCCGTCTGATAGCCGACGATCACCTGCTGCCCTACAAAAGTAAACATGGCATAGTTTTCGACCGTGAACGAAATGTGCAAGGTGTTCTGATGCGCGCCGGTCACGTTGGATTGGCTGTCCCAGTCGCCGTCGTAGAGGATCGCGAAGTGGGTGTCATCGTATTTTGCCAGCACGGAGGGGATGGTTGGGGTGGCGGTTGGGTTGGGCGTCCGTTGGACGGGCTGGGTTGCCGCGCCGGAGTTTGGAGACGCGGGAGTCAGCGAGACGATGGGCGGTTTGGAGAATTCGGGCGTGTCTGTAAAGGTGGGCGGTTCGAGGACGAAGGCGGTGTTGGTCGGCACCGGGGTCAACGTGGAAAGTCCCGGCTCGGTGCCAAGATACACGTAACGGAACGGCGTTCGAGTGGGGATCGCCTCCCCGACCGGGCGCGTGGCATCCGCGCGCCAGAAGAAATAAACAACCGCCATGCCCACGATGGACAACACGCCAAGAATAACGGGAGCCAGAAGGCCGGAATCAACGGACGGTTTCTTTTCCATCATTCCGCCGCCTTGTCCGTGATCTCCAGCGCCTTGTCCAGCACATCGAATCCCTCCTTCAATTGTTCCTCCGTGATGATCAGCGGCGGGATGATCAATACCGTATGCCAGTGCGTGTACAGGAACAGACCGTGATCGAGACAATATTTCCTCAACGCCGTCATTTCGGGCGACGACCCGTTCCACGGCGCCATGGGTTCCTTCGTTTTTCGATCCCTGACCAATTCGACGATCCCGAACAACCCGATCGAACGGACGTCGCCGACGGAGGGATGCGCCTCTCCCAAATCTGACAACATCCGCTTCAACACCGGACCCATGCCTGCCGCGCGCTCGATGACCTTATCCTCCCTCATGGCTTGGATGTTCGCCACCGCCGCCGCCAGCGAGACCGGATGCGAGGTGTAGGTGAGTCCGCTTTCGAACGGGGTCTCGTCGAACGCCGCCGCGATCTCCGGCTTCATTGCCACCGCTCCCAATGGCGCGTATGCGGAGGTCAGTCCCTTCGCCATCGTGATGATATCTGGAACCACATCCCAATGTTCGACCGCGAACCATCTGCCTGTGCGACCGAAGCCGCTCATCACTTCGTCGGCGATCATCACGATGCCGTATTTGTCGCACAAGGCGCGCACGCCCTGCATGTATCCGTCCGGCGGGATGATGACGCCGTTCGTCCCGGTCACCGATTCCACGAGGATCGCCGCGATGGTTCCCGGTCCCTCGTATTGAATGATCTCCTCGAGGTGGTTGACGTAATCGCGGGCGAATTCTTCTTCGGGAATATCGGGATTCGTGCGATGGAATGTGGAACGATAGCGGTATGGGTCGAGGAAATGGACGACGCCGGTCATCAGGTTCGGCTCCCAGACGAGGCGGCGCGGGTCGCCGGTGGCTGCCATCGCTCCGGCGGTCGCTCCGTGATACGAACGATAGCGCGTGAGAATCTTGTGGCGTCCGGTATATCCGCGCGCGAGTTTGATGGCGTTCTCGTTGGCATCCGCGCCGCCGAGCGTGAACAGGATCCTGGTCAACGCTTTGTGCGGCGTGATGTCTGCAACCGTTTTACCCGCCAGCGCGCGGATCCTGGTGGTCATGCCGGGCGCGGCGTAGGGAAGTTCCGCCGCCTGTTCCTGCATGGCTTTGACGATGCGCTCGTCGCCATGACCGATGTTGACGCACATGGTCATCGAATTGAAATCGAGGTAGCGCTTATCGTCCACGTCCCAAAAATACACGCCTTTGGCGCGCGTCACCGCGATCGGGTTGACCTTCGCCTGCGCCGACCAGGTGTAGAAGACGTGTTCTTTCGATAAAGATATTATTTCATCGTTGGGCAAGTCGAACATTCAATTCCTCTTGTTCCAGATATGCGTGATTTCATGTGTACCTGTCTGCTTGTGTACCCTCGTCATTATACCCTCCCCGATTCGGTGAAGTGTGATAAACTTTCGCCCGCTCGAAACGGTACGTAAAATAACGTGCCTTTCCGCTCCCGGCGGACCCACGGTTCGAACGGGAGCAATCCCATGGAAAGGAGGAATCCCTCATGCAAAAATACGAATTGATCTGCATCTTCCAGCCCGAACTGGACGAGAACGCTTTTAAGGGCGCTCTGGAACGCGTCCAGGGCTGGGTTGGCGAGACAGGCGGGAGCGTGGACAAGACCGAGGTTTGGGGCCGCCGCAAACTGGCGTACGCGATCCGCAAACAGACCGAGGGTCAATACGTTCTGATGAACGTCACGCTCGACCCGAAGTCCACCGGCGAACTGGAACGAAACATCCGCTTCCTCGAGCCCGTGCTTCGTCACATGTTGACGGTTGTGTGACCCGTGATGCCGCGCCGCATGGCGACGGTCCGAAATATTCAGGAGTTTTAGAATGAGCCGAGGATTGAACAAAGTCCAGATCATTGGACATCTTGGAAAAGACCCCGAAATGCGTTACACCCCTTCGGGCAAACCCGTGACCACGTTCACGGTGGCGGTCAGCCGCACGTGGAACTCGGCGGACGGCGAGCGTCACAACGAGACCGAATGGTTCAGCGTCGTCGCCTGGGGCAACCTCGCGGAGATCTGCAAGCAATACCTCACCAAGGGACAGCAGGTCTACATCGAGGGACGATTGCAAACCCGTCACTGGGACGACAAGGAAGGCGCGCGTCATACGAGCGTCGAGGTCGTCGCCAACGAAATGATGATGCTCGGGGAACGACGCGACCACAACAACCATCCAGCCTCCGAGGCGGGAACGGTCGAGGGCGCGGCGGAAACGGGCGAGGACGAGTTTCCCTTTTAGTTATCAACTGGAGTTAAAGAAATGGCTGTAGATAGAAGACCATCCGACGCGCAACAGGGACAGGGCGGGACACGCTACTTTGCGAGACCCAAGTTCTGTCAGTTCTGCGCCGATAAGACCCTGACGATTGACTACAAAAAAGTTGATCTGCTCAAAAAATACGTCACGGAGGAAGGCACGATCCGCCCGCGCCGGCAGACCGGCGCCTGCGCCAGGCACCAGCGCGCGGTGGCGAAGGCGGTCAAGCAAGCCCGTCAGATCGCCCTGCTCCCCTTCACCGGAAGACACGTCGAGGACATGCGTTGAGCCTCGAGAATGAACCGCGCGCGGGGCATGGCGCGTCCATGCCCCGCCTTCGCGTTTGGGAGTAACCCGCATGGCAAGTCGAAAAGAAAAACCAAGAATACTGACCAAAAAACACGTCGCGCGCCTGGAGCGCGAGCGCAGGCAGGTGGCGCTCGTCCGCACGGTGGCGCTCGCCATGATCGGCGTGGTCGCGCTCCTGCTCGGGTACGGCTACCTCGACATTACCTACCTGCAATTGCAAAAACCGGTGGCGGAGGTCAACGGCGAGAAGATCCCCATCAGGGAATTTCAGGAACGCGTCCAACTGCAACGGGTGAACCTGGTCAACGTCTACCAGCAATATCAGTTCTTCCAGCAGCAGTTCGGGATGGACGTATCGCAGCAGATACAGGAGATCGAGTTCTACCTCCAAAGCCCGGAATCGCTCGGGCAGCAGGTCGTTGACCAGTTGATAGACGAGGCGTTGATCCGCCAGGAAGCGGAAAAGCGCGGCATCACCGTGAGCGAAGCGGAATTGGAACAGGCGATCCAGGAGGCGTATCGCTACTTCCCCAACGGGACCGCCACACCCACGGTCACGCCCACTGCCTTCGAATACCCGACTCTGACTTCGGGACAGTTGACCCTGTATCCCTCCACCGCGACGCCCACCCGCGCGCCCACCTTCACCCCCGAACCCACGTCTACGCCGGACCCATCCGTGACGCCGACCGCCACGTTCACCGCCGCGCCCCCCACGCCGACCTTTGTGCCGGAAGCCGCCACCGCCACGTCAACCCCTTACACGCTCGAAGGCTTCCAGGAGCAATACCAGACCTCGCTGACCGAATTCCAAACCTATGGCGTCAGCGAGGAAGTCCTGCGATCCGTTTACAGGAACAACCTCCTGCGTTCCAAATTACAGGAGGCGATCGCCGCCGACCTGCCGACCTCCGAGGAACAGGTTTGGGCGCGTCACATTCTCGTTGACACCGAAGCCGAAGCGAAGACCGTCTACGAACTTCTCAAGAAAGGTTCCGACTTTGCCACCCTGGCAGAGGAACGATCCAAAGACACCGGCTCCGCCTCCCAGGGCGGCGACCTCGGCTGGTTTGGCAAGGGCGTCATGGTGCCGGAGTTCGAGCAGGTTGCCTTCACCCTGCCCATTGGCGAGATCGGCGAGCCTGTGAAAAGCCAGTTCGGCTATCACATCATCCAGGTACTGGGCAGGCAGGAACTTCCGCTTTCCGAGAGCCAGCTGCAGCAAAACCGCGACAACGCCATCACCGAATGGCTGACAACGGCAAGGGAACAGGCGACCATCGTCACTCACGACACCTGGCGCGACCAGATTCCGCCCATGCCCGATTTCTCCTCGTTGTCGCAATAACGCAACGCTGAATTCATTTCACATTCACTACCGTACAAAGCCACTTATAGGACGCGGAATCACGCGGACAACGCGGATTTTTAATTGATTTTCCGCGCGCGAAGCGTCGGCGCTCGTCCGCGTCCGATTTCTAAAATGTACGGTAGAGAAATTTCACAAAAAATCGCCCGCGCTCGAACCGAGCCGGGCGATTTACATTCCATCCATCCCACCTTTCGACTGCGTTAAGCGCATCCTTTTTACCTCCCCCTCCCACTAACTTCTCTTCAACATCTCATCCGTCACCTGATCCAGCCTCAAACTGATCACCTGACTCGCCGAGTCGCGTCCCATCGTCACGCCGTAGATCACGTCCGCCGCCTGCACCGTATTGCGGTTGTGCGTGATGATGATGAACTGCGTATCCCGGCTCAACTCCACGAGCAGGTCGCGGAAACGTCCCACGTTCGCCTCGTCCAGCATCGCGTCCACCTCGTCCATCACGCAGACCGGCGTGGGCGAGACCTTGAGCAGCGCGAACACCAGCGCCACCGCAGTCAGGCTGCGCTCGCCGCCGGAGAGCAGCGCCAATCCCTGCTCGCGGCGGCCGGGCAAACGCGCTTCGATCTCGATGCCCGTTTCCACGAGGTTATCGGGATCGGTCAACGCCAGCCGCGCCGACCCGCCCCCGAACAAACGCGTGAACATGGCGCGAAACTCCTTGTCCACCGCATCGAACGTCTTCGAAAATTCACGCTTCGTCAACTCGTCCAATTCCGCGATCACCTGGCGCAAATCCTCCTCGGCTTTTCGCAGGTCGTCCACCTGTGTTCGCATGAACGAATAACGCTCCGACTCGCGGTCGTATTCCTGCTTCGCCTCCGGGTTGATGGGACCCATCCGCCGCACCTGCGTCCGCTGGCGGATCAATTGCGCTTCGAGGTCGGGCGAGACCTCCGTCACGACCGGTAGTTCCTCCACCATCCCCTCGAACGGCAACGGCACGGGACCCGAAACGTCGTCCGCGTACTCGAACATCACCAGCCCGAAATCGTCCATGATCTTCTGGCGCAGGTTATCCAACGCCTCCTGCTTTCGCAATTGCTCCAATCCCACCTGTCCGTGCAGACGCTCGGCTGTGGCAAGCGCGCGCTGCGCGTTCGCCTCCACGTCCTGCAAACGCGCCTCCTCCGCCTCCGCGCTTTCCAATTCCTTTTCAGCGGGGTTCATCCCCACATTCAAAGATTCGATCTGTTCGCGCAGGGCATTTTCACGCTCGTGGAGTTCGACCTTGTTCAAGTCCGACTCACGCAATAACGTCCCGGCTTCATTCAAACGCGAGTCGAATTCCGAATGTCGCGCGTCAAATCGTTCCGCATCCTTTTTTCTTTCCTCTTTCCTCGCCCCCGCGTCCGCCAGAGCGCGTTCAGCCACCGCCGCCCGCGTGCTCCAATACGAAGCCCGTCCCTGCGCCTCCGCCAGGTCCATCGCAGCCAACTGCGCGGACACCGCCTTCAAATCCTCCTGCGCTCTTGCAGATTCGGATTCGAGGACAGCCTGCGACTCGATCAAACCTCTTTGGATGGACTCCGCCTCGTCCGCCTCCGCCTTCAACTGGATTTGCTGACTCTTCTGCCATTCCAACTCCCGGCGCTTCGCCTCGAACTCCAACCCAGCCTGCTTCTCGGATTCCCCAGCCTCCTCCAACCTGACGCGTATCCCGCGCACCTCCTCGGACGCCTCAGCCAGTTCGCGCTGCGCCTCATTGATCCTCGCGGAGAGCGCCTCGATCTCCTGATTCAAAGAATTGATCTGCGCGCCCAATGCGGTCAGGGATTCGGTCAATTCCCTTTTCCGGCGCGGACGACTCAAAGCGGATGCATTCGCGGAAGCGGATTTCCCAGCCACGATCAAACCGTCGCCGCGGAAGACCTCCCCGCGCAAAGTGACCACGCGCGCGTGAGTCGGCAACTCCCGGATCAAACGCCGCGCGGCTGCGCGATCCCGCACGACCAGCGTATGACCGAGCATGAGATTCACCGCCGCGCGCAATTCATCCGGCGCGTCGACAAGTTCGGAGGCGACGCCGATCGCCTCCCGCCAGGCCTCCGAGGTCTTAAAGACCTCTGAGGCCTGGTTGATCGGCAACAGCGCCGCGCGTCCCGCCTCGTTCGATTCCAGCAATTGCAAAGCCTCTTCGATCTCGTTTGCGTCGAGCAGAACCGCATCGAGCGCATCGCCCAACGCGGCGGCGATGGCGGTCTCCAACTCGGCAGGGACATCGAGCGCCGCGCTCAAAGCGCCGCGCGCGCCCCTGAGCTTCATCTGTTGCGCGGCTTCGAGCAGGAAGCGCGCCCCCTCCGCATACCCCGCCAGCGATTGCTCCGCCTGCTCGATGACTTCGAGTTGCGTCTTGAAGCGCGTGTGCGCGGAAAGCAGGTTGGCGCGTTCCTCGTTCCTCGAGCGCCGTTCTTCCTCGAGCCCTCCCGCCTTCGACTTTCCACTTTCTTCTTTTTCCTGCGCCTGCTTTAGTTGGTTTTCGATCTCTTCGCGTTTCGCTCGAGCAGCGGCATATTTCTCGCCTGCCTCACGCGCAAGGCGTTCGACCGCCTCGATGGTTCCATTCACGGCTTCCATCCGCGAACGCAACGACTCGATGCGCGACTTCAATTCGTCCAGCCGCGCCTGCGATTCGGCGCGCTGCGTATTCCATTTTTCGATCTGCGCCCGCGCGGATTGCAACCTCTCCTCCAGCGAAGCGCGTTCCGCCTGTCGGTTTTGCAGGGATCGCTGCGCCTCTTCGAGTTGCCTTTGCGCGTCTTCGTATTCCGCCTGCAACCGCGCAGCCTCCTCTTCCGCTTCCGCGAGGCGTTCGCGCGCCACCCGTTCCTCGTCCGAGGCGCGTTCCCGGTCTGCCAGAGCGGAAGTCTGCGAAGCGAGCAGGGCGCGGCGGCGTTCCTCGAGCACAGCTAGTTCGCGGCTGACCTCCTCACGCTGGCTGTGCAATTCCGCAGAGCGGCGATGCCACGCGTTCAACTGCAAACGCAGATCCGAAAGCCTCTCGCGGAACGCGTTGTATTCCGCCTGCGCCTGCGCGTGTTCCTCACGCGCCTCCTGCAAACGCGCCTCCTGCGCTTTCACCACCTCGCGCGCCTCCGTCAGTTCCTGCTGAGTCTTGTGCCAGTGATAGCCGTACCACTCGCGCAAAATGACCTTCAAATCAGCCTGCGCGCGGGAATATTCCGAAGCGCGCTTCGCCTGGCGTTCCAAACTCCGCAGGCGCGGTTCGAGTTCGGACATGATATCCAGCACGCGTTCGAGGTTGCGCCGGGTGGATTCGAGCCGTTTCAGCGCCTCTTCGCGTCGGGAGCGATACAAGCCCACGCCCGCCGCCTCCTCGAACAACTTGCGGCGCTCCTCCGCTTTGAGCGCCAGGGAGGCATCCACAAGTCCCTGCCCCATGATGGTGTAGGTGCGATCCGCCAAACCCGACGCCGAGAGCAGTTCGTTCAAATCCCTCAAACGGACAGGCTGGTCGTTCAGCAAATACTCATTGTGACCGTCACGGTAGGCGCGGCGCGTCATGGCGACTTCGGTAAAGTCCACCGGGAGCCAGCCGTTCGTGTTATCGAACAGGATGTGCGCCGAAGCCATGCTGGCGCGGGAGCGATGCTCCGAACCGTTGAAGATCATGTCTTCCGTTTTCTTGCCGCGCAGGAGCGAATAGGATTGTTCGCCCAACACCCAGCGAAGCGCGTCGGCGATGTTCGATTTGCCCGAACCGTTCGGTCCGACGATGGCGGTAATGCCGCCCGCGAACTCGAAGGTCGTCTTCGAGGCGAACGTTTTATAACCCTGCAATTCCAATGATTTGAGACGAAGAGGCATGACGATTTACGATTAGTGATTTGCGATTTGCGATCGAGGAGTGGAGAACTGGTGAATTAGAGAATTGAGTTCGTACTTGTTTCCTTGCGTACCTGCCTACCTGTGTACCTGTCTACTTATAAGTAATCCCAAGCGCTTCGAGCGCGGTCTGCGCGGCGATGCGCGCGGCGAGACCCTTGCTCGAGCCTTGTCCCCTGCCATAAGCCACTCCCTGAATGCGGACCTCCACCTCGAACTCCTTGGCGTGGTCGGGTCCCCGCGAAGAGACGGTGACATATTGAGGCGTTCCCAGTTTCTCCGCCTGCGCCCATTCCTGCAAACGGCTTTTCGGGTCCTGTATCTGGTCCAGGATGAAATCCTGCGCCTCGTTCAACAGTGGATTGACGAACGCTTCGACCGCCTCCAAGCCTGCCTCCAAAAACAACGCGCCGATCAACGCCTCGAACGCGGATCCGAGCAATGTGTCCCGGTCGTTTCCTCCGGCGCTTGCCTCGCCGCGTCCGAGGCGGAGCGCGCCTCCCAGTTCGATGCGACGCGAGAAATTCGCCAGCTGTTCATTGCGAACAACCGCCGAGCGTATCTTCGTCAGGTCGCCTTCGGGCAGTTCGGGGAATCGGTTGTACGCCCACGCCCCCACAATGAAATCCAGCACGGCGTCGCCGAGGAATTCGAGCCGCTCGTTGTCCTCCAACGAATCGGGATTCTCGTTCAGATAGGAACGATGCGTGAGGGCGCGCGTCAGCAGGGATAAATTCGAAAAGGGCAGATTCAATCGTCGGCTTAGGTCCGAAGCGGATTCGATCTCCTGTGGTTCCATGTCCTGTGTCATATCCGGTTCCTGGGCGGGCAGAATTGTATCACGACTGAAGTTTTAAGTTACAATCAGCCGAATTTCATCGGAGGAACCATGAGCGAGGTAAGCAGCGAAACGCGTTTCCTGCATGCGATCGAAATGGGGCTGGGGGCGTGGCAATGGGGGGACCGGATGGTCTGGCAGTTCGGGCAGGGGTACAGCGAGGAGGATATTCACCAGGCATTCAATTTGTCCGTCGAGGAGGGCATTCGATTCATTGACACTGCGGAGACCTATGGGAACGGACTTTCCGAGAGGCTGTTCGGAAAATTCATCAGGGAAACGGAACAACCCATTCTGATCGCGACGAAATATTTTCCCTTTCCGTGGAGGTTTTTTTGCTCGTCCATTCCGCGCGCGTTGAAGAGCAGCCTCGAACGACTCGGAGTCGAAAGCGTGGACTTGTACCAGATCCACTGGCCCACGCCGCTGATGAGCGTGGATCGCATGATGGACGGCATGGCGGAATGTGTGAAGAGCGGTCTGACGCGCACGGTGGGCGTATCGAATTTCAACCAGACGCAAATGCTGGCGGCGTATTCCGCGCTGGCGCGGCAGAACGTCCCGCTGGCATCCAACCAGGTGCATTACAGTTTGTTGAACCGCAGGGTGGAAAAGAACGGCTTGCTGGCAAGGTGCAGGGAACTGGGCATCCGCCTGATCGCCTACAGCCCGCTCGAAAAGGGATTATTGACCGGAAAATACAACTCGAAAAATCCACCGCCCGGTACGCGCGCGGGAACGTACGCCAGCCTCCTTCCCAAAATAGACCCTCTGCTCAAACTCATGACGACCATCGGCCAGGATCATGGAGGCAAATCGAACGCGCAGGTCGCCTTGAATTGGACGATCTGCAAGGGCGCGCTTCCGATCCCCGGCGCGAAGAACCTGAAACAGGCGCAGGAAAACGCCGGCGCGCTCGGCTGGAGGCTGGCGGAGGATGAGACGGCAAAATTGGACGAGATGAGCGACCAGATCTCGAAATGAAAAAGCCGCCCGCGAATTCGCGGGCGGCTTCATCGTGCAGGCAGGTTATTCCTTCATCCTCGGTTTGAGGAAGAGCATGAAACCATAACCGAGGGCGAAGAGAACAAAGACCACGATCGGAATCCAACTGTTCAAGCGAATGGTGCCGCCGATCACGCCCATCAAGGTTACGACCAACCCCAGCACAGCCCCTACCAGAGAACCCATGCCCAGGTTTCGTTGAACCGCATCATCGGCGTCCTTGGCGAACCACAACACGATACCCAACGATGCCAGCGCCGCGCCCACTACGCGGGTCAGGAACACCTCCGTGACGCGCGCGTCCATATTGAACTGCCCCAGCCCCGCGGTCGGAGCAAACAACAACACCAAGCCCGCCGCAACGGCAATGATCGCGTTGAGAACGAACAGCACCTTGTAACTCATGTTTCTCTCCTTTTGAAATAATTGGGATTGATGAAATTAATATACATCATTCTTCGGGCAATGGGAAGCGGCGCAAACCGTTCGACCTTACATTTGCCTAACACCACAACACCTCGCGGGTTTCAGGGTGACGGAAACACGCCTCACCCCCGATCTTTGCCTGCGCCGCGTTTCAACAAGCATTTCCCACTCCGACAATTTTCCCCCGCCGCCCCGGTGTTCACGCAAACCGCGCCAGGTACCCGGCGCAGGATCCCCACGCAAGGACGCGATCGAAGATAAATTACTCAGACCTCCGAGATCACGGAAGACTTCGGAGGTCTTTTTATTGTCCGACACTTAATCGCCGTTTTGGGGTTTCATCAAGCGGCGGGACTGCACGATTCACTCCCCCAATTCCACACACAAAAGAGGAGAGACATCATGCAAGAGAGCGTACTTTCGAACGTCGTACTTCCATTGGCGATCATCATTATCATGGTGGCGCTTGGAATGAATTTGACCCTCGCGGACTTCAAGCGCGTGGCGACCCAGCCCAGGCAGGTCGCCATCGGGCTGCTCTGCCAGTTGATCCTGCTCCCCCTGCTTGGGTTCGCCGTTGCGGGCGTTTTCTCGCTCGCGCCCGTTTACGCCATCAGCATCGTCCTGCTTGCCGCGTCGCCCGGCGGCGCGACCTCCAACCTGATCGTCCACGCGGCGGACGGGGACCGCGCGCTTTCCGTGACGCTGACCGCCATTTCGAACATGCTCGCTTGGTTCACGATTCCGTTTTTACTCGGCATCGCCTACACCGCGTACGGGAGCGGCGCGCTGGACATTGACTTCCCTGTGGCGAGTACGATGATCCAGGTGGCGGTGCTGACGATCATTCCCGTGATCGTCGGCATGGCGATTCGGAGCTGGAAACCCGCCTTCGCCGAACGCACCAAACGCTTCAGCCGCATCTTTGCGACCGTCTTCCTGTTCCTGGTCATCCTCGCCTTGATCATCCAGAACTGGGATGTGATCGTCAACGATGGTCCGCGCTTTGCCCCGGCGTTCATCACGCTGAACGTCGCCGCGCTTGCGGTCGGGTTCATCGTCGCCCGGCTGGCGGGGATCAATGCGGTGCAGACCGGTACGATCGCCATCGAAACCGGCATCCAAAACTCCACCGTCGCCATCACCGTCGCATTGACCATCCTCAACAACAACGAGATGGCGATCGTCCCCGGCTTGTACGCCATCTGGATGTACGTCTCGGGCTTTGCGCTCGCCTTCTGGATGGCGCGGAACGTCCAGGCGGAGAGGATGGAACAGGCTGCGGCGTAACGCCGGCAATCGGAATTCGTCCATCGCGGCATCCAAGTCTGTGCTATAATCCGCGTCACCATGTTCACCCGTAATCGCTTCGCCAATAACGATAATAATAACGACAATGACGATCTCACGCATCGTCGGGCGAAGCCTTGTTAGTTGACGGAGAATCGAGTCAAACCCATCGCCCGACGCGGCGCCCAGGCGCTGCCAAGGGCGATTTATTTTATCTATTCCATGTCATTGCGAGGAGGAGCGGAGCGACGACGAGGCAATCCTCCCCTGAGCGAGGAGATTGCTTCGCAGCGCCAGGGCGCTGCTCGCAATGACATAAAGAGAGGCATCATGTACAGAACTCATACTTGCGGAGAATTACGCGCCAGCCACGCAGGGCAGACGGTCACGCTGGCGGGCTGGGTCAATCGCCGCCGCGATCACGGCGGGGTGGTATTTTTCGACCTGCGCGACCGTTACGGGGTCGTTCAAGTGACCGTCAACCCGACGCTATCCAGGGAGGTTCTCGACAAAGTTGCGAATGTCCGCATGGAGTGGGTGTTGGGAATCGAAGGGGTGGTGCAAAAACGCCCCGAAGGGATGGCGAATCCCAAAATGGCGACGGGCGAAGTGGAAGTCGTTGCCAGGGACGTGAAGGTGTTGAATCCATCCAGAGTTCTGCCCTTCATGGTCAGCGGGGACAACGACCTGCCCGACGAAAACATGCGCCTCAAATATCGCTACCTCGACCTGCGCCGCGAACGCATGACCCGCAACATGGTTCTGCGCCATAAAGTGATCAAGTTCATGCGCGATTACCTCGACAGGGAAGGCTTCGTCGAGATCGAAACGCCGATCATGTTCAAAGCCACGCCCGAAGGCGCGCGCGATTATCTCGTGCCATCCCGTCTTTATCCAGGACAGTTCTACGCCCTACCTCAGTCGCCGCAACAATTGAAACAGTTGTTGATGGTCGCGGGCATGGACAAGTACTTCCAGATCGCACGCTGCTTCCGCGACGAAGACCTGCGCGGCGACCGTCAGCCCGAGTTCACGCAACTCGATTTGGAGATGTCGTTCGTCCACCGCGACGATGTGCTGAACCTGGTCGAAGACTTGTACAACGCGATGATCCCTGCCGTCGCGCCGCGCAAGAAGATCAAGTCCATTCCGTGGCATAAACTTTCGTATCGCGAAGCCGTGGAACGATACGGGACGGATAAACCCGATATGCGATTTGGGATGGAACTGGTTGACGTCAGCGACGTGTTTGCCAAGAGCGAATTCAAAGTCTTCAAGTCCGCGCTGGAGGCGGGCGGCGCCGTCAAGTGCATCGTCGCGCCGAACGCCGCGGACAAATCCCGCAAGGAAGTGGACGCGTTGACCGAGTCCGCGAAGGGGCTTGGGGCGAAGGGACTGGCGGTTGTCGCAGTAACAGCCGAAGGGTTGAAGGGAAGCGCCGCGAAGTTCGTCACAGAAGAGGAAATCGCCGCGGTCAAATCCAGAACGGGAGCGGGCGTCGGCGATCTCATCCTGTTTGCGGCAGACGAACGCGCGGTCGTCAACAAAGTGTTGGGCAGTCTGCGGCTGATCCTGCGCGACCAATTGGAGTTGGCGGACGAAAACCTGATGGCGTTCGCGTGGATCGTGGACTTCCCGATGTTCGCGTGGAACGAAGAGGAGGGACGCTGGGACGCGGAGCATCATCCGTTCACCATGCCGCAAATGGCGGACCTCGACAAGTTCGATACCGACCCCGGCTCGATCCTCTCGGACGCGTATGACATGGTGTGCAACGGCTACGAGATGGCGTCGGGTTCGATCCGCATTCATCGCCGCGACATTCAGAACAAAATTTTCCAAATGCTTGGACATTCGGACGAAGCCATCCAGGCGAAGTTCGGTCACATGCTCGAAGCGTTCGAGTATGGCGCGCCGCCGCATGGCGGGATGGCTCCAGGCATTGACCGTCTCGTGATGCTGCTGGCGGACGAACCCAATATCCGCGAAGTGATCGCCTTCCCTAAGAATCAAGCCGGGCGCGATGTGATGGCGGATGCCCCGTCAACGGTCGAGCCGAAGCAGTTAAAGGAACTGCATATCAAGTTCGATTAATGTCATTGCGAGCCTTCGGGAAGCAATCCCCAACATAGGAGTGGAGATTGCTTCGCCCTCGCAATGACAGGAGGTCGTATGACAATCCGCGTTTGTCTGGCAGGCGCAACGGGTTGGGCAGGTTCCGCCGTTGCGGGCGCCATCGCAAAATCAGATGACATCACGCTTGCCTCTGCTGTCTCGCGCGCACACGCCGGCAAGACTCTTGGGGATGTGCTTGGCGAGCCTGCGTTGACTTGTCCGATCTATGCGACGGCGCAGGAAGCCCTCGCGGCGCATCCATGCGATGTGTTTTTTGAATTTACAAAACCGGATGTGGCGAAATCCAACGTGCTGACTGCCCTGCAACATGGAGTACACGTCGTCATCGGCACATCGGGATTGACCGACTCGGACTACGCCGAAATTGAATCAGCCTCCGAAAAAGCCCAGCGCGGCGTGCTTGCCGTCGGCAACTTCGCGTTGACCGTTGTCCTGCTGCAAAAATTTGCCGAGATCGCCGCAAGGTTCATCCCGCAATGGGAGATCATTGACTACGCCAGCGACGCCAAAAAAGATGCGCCGAGTGGAACCGTGCGCGAGTTGGCGAACCGGTTGTCAAAAGTCCGCCCCTCGGAATTGACCGTGCCTCTCGAAGAAACGCAAGGCGTCAAAGAGACGCGCGGCGCGCGCATGACCGGATCGCAGGTACATTCCATCCGTTTGCCTGGGTACACCATCTCTGCCGAGATCATCTTCGGTATGCCCGACCAAAAATTGACCATCCGTCACGACTCAGGTTCCAGCGCCCAGCCGTACGTGGATGGGTCGCTGCTGGCAATTCGCAAAGTCAGCACGTTCATCGGTCTCAGACGCGGATTGGATAGTGTGATGGAGTTGAGTTGATACTCGGTGGTCGAGTAGCCGCGAATGCTCTTTGAGCGGCGTATCGAGACCACCAATTAAAAGCAACCCTATTATTTTCTGTTTGCCTTCAATTGTTGGTTTCGATACGGCGACGGAAAAGCATCGTCGCCTACTCAACCAACGGAGTATGGATAACATGACAACCATAGACACCAAAACCGTCAAACACATCGCCTTCCTCGTCCGACTCGGAATCTCCGAAGAGGAAGCCCAAACCTTCAGCGGACAATTCTCCTCCATCATTGACTACTTCAACATGCTCAACGAAGTGGACACGGAGAACATCCCGCCCGCCTCGGACATCGCCAACGCGGAAAACGTCCTACGTGACGATGTGGTGAAACCCTCCATGAGCCGCGAAGAGTTTTTGAAAAATGCTCCGCAATCCGAACGCGGCTACGTCAAAGTCCCAACCGTGTTGAGTGATGAGTAAAATTTTGAACCACGGACGCGGCGCGCTGAGACACAGAGAATTAAAAAACTCCGTGACTCCGTGTCTTTCCTTTTGGACATGACGCCTATCCGACTATGAGACTAACCGACTATGAGACTCCCCGACTTAACCATCCGCGAAGCCCACGAACTTCTCACTGCCAGGAAAATCTCCTCCGTCGAACTGACTCAGGCGATGCTTCAACGCATTCATGATATTGACTCAAAAGTCAAATCATATGTCACGGTCTCCGAAGAGCTCGCGCTTGAACAAGCCCGAAAAGCCGACGAGCGCATTGCCAAAGGCGAAAATGTAACCCCACTGACCGGCATCCCCTTCTCGATGAAGGATTGCATCTCCACACGCGGAGTCCGTACCACGTGTTCATCGAAGATTCTCGAAAACTATGTTCCGCAATACAACGCCACCGTCACAAACAAACTCGCAGACGCAGGCGCGGTGCTTCTCGGCAAGACCAACATGGACGAGTTCGGCATGGGCTCCTCGTGTGAGAACTCCGCTTTCTTCAATACTCACAATCCCTGGGATTTGGATCGCGTCCCCGGCGGCTCGAGTGGAGGCTCCGCGGCGGCGATGTCGGCGGGTCTTGCAATGTTCACCATCGGCGAGGACACAGGCGGCTCCGTCCGCATGCCAGCGGGCTTTTGCAACGTCACAGGCATCAAACCAACTTATGGTCGCGTCTCACGTTACGGTCTCATCGCGCTCGTCTCCTCCTTCGATTCCATCGGACCCATGACCCGCGACGCCTACGACTGCGCCACCGTCCTGGAACACATCGCAGGTCACGACCCGCACGACAGCACCACGTACCAATTACCAGTCCCCAATTACACCCAACACATCAACAGACCCGTCAAGGGAATGAAACTCGGCATCCCCAAAGAATATTTCGTCGCAGGCATGGAAGCGGGCGTCGAGTCCGCCCTGCAAGAAGCCATTCGTCAGTTCGAAAAACTCGGCATGGAAATTCACGAAGTCTCGCTCCCCCACACCAAATATGGTCTGCCTGTTTATTACCTCCTCCTCTTCGCCGAAGCCAGCGCCAACCTCGCCCGCATGGACGGCACGCGCTTTGGTCTCTCCGTTTCTGAAAATGCAAAAGACGTGATTGATATTTATCTTCAAACTCGTCACGAAGGATTCGGCGACGAGGTCAAACGCAGGATTATGCTTGGAACATACGCGCTCTCAGCAGGATATTATGACGCGTATTACTTGAAAGCCCAAAAAGTGCGCACGCTTCTCCGCCGGGACTTTGAGTCTGCTTTTTCCAAAGTGGACATTCTCCTCGCCCCGACCTGTCCCACCACGGCGTTCAAACTCGGCGAAAAGACCAGCGACCCGCTCGAAATGTACCTCTCGGATATTTACGTGGTCGCGACGAATCCCGCGGGCGTTCCTGCCCTTGCGCTCCCTGCTGGCTTCTCCAAGGGGATGCCCGTCGGTATGCAACTCATCGGCAAGCATTTGGATGAATCAACTCTGTTCCAAGTCGCCCACGCCTACCAGCAAGTGACCGATTGGCATAAGCAACGACCACCGCTTTAGCGTAATCGGCGTTCTCCCCTGGCACCGCTCGCCAGGACAGGTGTAACGCCAATATGCCTGCTGCGCGTTAGAGAACGCGCACTACGCAAAGAAACCAGACCAACCGACTACCCGACTATGCGACTATCAGACTATGAAACTATCAGACTATGAGACTAACCTACGAACCCGTCATCGGACTTGAAATTCACGGCGAACTGCTCACCAAATCCAAAATGTACTGCGGCTGTTCCGCAGACTATGCCTCCGCGCCAGAACCGAACACCAACATTTGTCCCGTTTGCACGGGTCTGCCTGGCGCGATGCCTGTGGCGAATAAGAAAGCCATCGAACTCGCAGCGCTTGTTGGTCTCGCGTTGAACTGCTCGGTCAACAAGCACAACACCTTTGCGCGCAAAAATTATTACTATCCCGATTTGCCCAAGGGTTATCAAATCTCGCAGTATGAATTACCCATCTGCGAAAAGGGCTGGCTGGAGGTGGACTCTCCCTCATCCCCAACCCTTCTCCCGGGGGGAGAAGGGAGCAGTTCCCCTCTCCCTGTGGGAGAGGGGTTAGGGGTGAGGGCTAGGGTGAGGGTAAGGCGCGTGCACATCGAAGAAGACACCGCCAAACTCTTCCACGAAAAAGATTACGCGCTCGTGGACTTCAACCGCGCAGGCGTCCCGCTTCTCGAAATCGTCTCCGAGCCGGATATGCGCTCCGTCGAAGCCGCGCTCGATTACGCCGCGAAGGTCCGCGCCATTTTGCGCTATCTCAGCGTGAACTCGGGCGACATGGAAAAAGGCGTTCTGCGTTTCGAGGCAAACGTTTCCGTGCGCCCCGTTGGAAGCGATGAACTCCGCACGCGCACCGAGATCAAAAACCTCAACAGTTTCCGCGCGTTGACTCGCGCCTCCGCGTATGAGATCGAACGCCAGATCAAGATTTACGAATCGGGCGGAACGGTGGTGCAGGAAACTTTGGGCTGGGACGATGTTCGGGGCGTGACGACCAGCCAACGGTCGAAGGAAGAGGCGCACGATTATCGCTACTTCCCCGAACCCGACCTGCCTCCGCTTCAACTTTCGGACGCGTGGATCGAGTCGATTCGGAGTGGACTGCCCGAACTGCCCGAAGCCAGGACCAAACGATTCATCGAGCAATATGAATTGAAGTCTCAGGATGCGCGTTTGCTAACTGCTGAGAAAGCATTGGCCGACTATTTCGAATCTGTGGTTTCAAAATCCAAGAGCCCCGCCAAGACCGTCCATTCGTGGATCGCAGGCGAGTTCATGCGCTATCTAAACGACTCAGGTGTGGACATTGACAATGTGACTCTCTCCCCCGACTCCTTTGCCAAACTCATTGACATGGTTACCGATAAAACCGTCAGCGGGAACAATGCCAAGGTCGTGCTGGCAGAACTGATCAAGAACGGAGGCGATCCGTGGGAGATCGTCAAAGAAAAGGGACTCGCGCAAGTCTCCGATGAGGGATTCATCCAGGAAGCCGTCACAAAGATCATCAACGACAATCCCGCCGAAGTGGAGAAGTATCTCGCGGGCAAAGAGACCGTCTTGCAGTGGTTTATGGGACAGGTTGCGAGAGCCACCAAAGGCAAGGCTGACCCGAATGTGACGAAGGAGTTTTTGACGAAGGCGTTGGGGGAGAGGAAAAAATAACAAAAGGTCGGATCGCGAAGTCCTCGCAGAGGGGCAATCCGACCTACGAGAAATAGAACAGATACGCTAAAATCACTCCAATCTTTAAATAAGGAGTGGACCCCATGGCAGAACCGAAAACTCAAAAAACAAATGCAAGCGTCGAAGCCTTTCTGGAGAGCATTCCCAACGAACAGACCCGCGCCGATTGCTTCGAGATCGCGAAGATGATGAAGCAAGCCACCAAAACCGAGCCTGCCATGTGGGGCAGCAGCATCGTGGGATTTGGCGAATACGTGGCGACCTATGCCAATGGAAGCCAACTGCCCTGGCCCCTGATAGCCTTCTCGCCTCGCAAGCAATATATCACCCTTTACGTTGACCCCGCCGCGGACAACTATGAAAGCCATCTCAAAAAACTCGGCAAACATTCCACCTCAAAAGTTTGCTTGTACATCAAAAAACTGGCAGACGTGGACAAGAAGGTGCTCAAAGAAATCATCGTTGACTCGGTGAAGGCGACGAAGAAGTTGAACAAGTAATGTAGGGTTTAATCCCCAGCCCATGTTGCGAAGGGTTTATGCAAAGGGGTTGGAGGAACGGAAAAAGCACCACTTCATCACAGGGTTTGCTATAATTCAACTGAAACAAGGAGCGATTCCATGCGCTGGACGAATGTTCGCAAGACATATCCAAATCAATGGCTGGTGATCGAGGCTGTCAAAGCGCACAGCGCAAAGACAAAACGCGTGCTGGATAAAATCGCGGTCCTGGAAGCCTGTCGAGACGGCATAGCCGCCATGCAGAAATATCGTCAACTTCACAAGCAATACCCTGAACGGGAGTTTTACTTTGTTCACACCAGCCGTAAGCAATTAGACATTCACGAGCGACAATGGCTTGGCATTCGGAGGGGACATGCGACTGCGACTCAAGGATAACCTGCCATTTGTTTCGATAACCGTTATTCATCAGGGTAAAAAGATAAGGCTCTCCCGTAATTAACGGGAAAAGCAGAAAGGATGTGCTACCATCGGAGTAGAAAGGTGACCTCCGATGAACAACAACGAATTACTCAACCGAT
>JAANMT010001736.1_pt1 | contig 20334 bp, 13 predicted proteins | sample 7279711 | NCBI WGS metagenome assembly JAANMT01 (sample SAMN14094538, study PRJNA606508) | bioreactor metagenome | isolation source: A lab-scale SPAN reactor treating ammonium-rich wastewater day 1 | place: Ireland: Galway | collected 2017-01-16 | reverse complement strand
TCCCAGCTGGCTTCGCCGATCTGTGCCGTGGGGCCCCAGCGGCGGTTTTCGTAGTCAAAGGGGCGCACGAACTGGCTGTGGCAGTGCCAGCAGACGGACGCCTTGTACAACTCCTCGCCGCCCTTGACGCTGGGCGTGTTCAGCACCTTGCCTTCAGGGCTGAGCGAAACGTTGTGCAGGGCTGCCTGGTAGGCGCCCCACGCGGCAAACTTGTCCTCGAGCGGCTTGCGGTCTTTCTCGGGCGGGAGGTCGGCTGCGGCCATGGGGTAGTAAAGCGCCTGGGCGAATTCGGCTTCCTTGAAGCGGCTGAGCTCGTCGTACTGAAACACCTTGACGCGCTCGCCAGTGATCACGTTGGTGACGAAGTGGAAGTCAGGGTCCGTCTCGACGTCCAGCCACGCCACGCCCACGATGGCCATGAAGGTGAGGAAGTAGAAACCGACGCCGGCGAGAAGAATGTATTTTTTCATGTTTTAGCTGCTCGTGATTCGCGCTTCGATGCGAGCCCCAGGCCTGCGGCGCCTCTTACACCAACCTCGGGTTGGCCGAAGGCTTGCCCCAGAACATCGTGGCAATGATGTTGTAGGCAAAGCACAGCATGCCCACGTCCATCAGGAAGCCGCCGATGGTGCGGATGTGCCAGTAGAAGCCCAGCACATCAAGCGTGTCCGGCCAGTCCGTGTTGTTGATGAGCATGTGGCCCTGAACGATGCCCGCGATCCAGAGGATCAGGGCCATGAACAGGAAGCCGAAGAACGTCAGCCAGAAGTTCAGCCGCGCCAGACCGACGCTGTAAACCTCGCGGCCTGCCAGCTTCGGAATCATGTAGTAGAAGGCCGCCATGGTCCACAGGCTGAACACGCCGAAAAGCGCCAGGTGCGCATGGCCCACGACGTAGTCGGTGAAGTGAATGACGGGCTGCAGCGCGCGCAGGGCTTGCGTGGGCCCCTGGAAGCAGGTCGTCAGGTAGTATACGGCGCCCAGCACCAGGAACTTGACCACCACCGTGTTCGCAAAGAGGTCCCAGCGGCCCTTAAGCGTGCCCCAGAAGTTGGCCAGCACCGTCCAGACCGGCACGATCAGCATCAGCGAAGAGACAATCGCGATAGTCTCCACCCAGTCAGGAATAGGGCTGAACAGGTAATGGTGGGCGCCTGTGAACGGATAGAAGAAGGCCAGGGCCCAGAAACCGATCATCGAAAGCTTGTGGGAATACAGCGGGTTGCGCGTGGTAACAGGCAGCAGGTAATAGGCAATGGAAGCGCCCATGGGCGTGACCCACAGACCCACCACGTTGTGCAGGAAGAATCCGTTCATGGCCGCGCTGTTGGCGCCCGTGCTGTTGGGCAGCGCTGCGACAAAATTGCCGACGATATAGTTGATGGCGGTCCAGGTCATGCCGGCCATGAGGTACCAGAGGCTGACGTAAATCTTGGGTTCACGCCGGTTGGCAATGGTCATGAACAGGTTGGTCAGTGTGGCCGAAAGGCCGAGCGTGATAAACACGTCGGCCAGCAGGTTCATCTCGGCGAACTCCAGGCCCTGATTGAAGCCCAGGTGTACGCCGCCGATGCCCAGCACCATGCCCACATTCCAGAGAATCACGCCGGCCCAGGAAAGGCCGGGCTTCCACAGAGGGCGCGAGCAGAGCTTGGGCACCATGTAGTGCGCAAAGGCAATGGAGCCCGTTGAGAACCAGCCGTAGGCCACACCCTGCGTGTGCGAGATGCGCATGGGCCCATACAGCGTGGCGAACCAGTCTCCCAGCAACCAGGGGAAGTTGAACTTCAGGCTGGTGAAGAATCCCGCCCAGGGTCCCCAGGTGACCCAGAACAGCGCGGCAAGGCCCCACGCGTAAATGATGCGGCGGTCCACCAGCGGTTCCAGCACGGAAGCCGACAGCCTTTCGTCGTGGCCCGCAGTCGCGCCGGAATGAACTTCGATAGCCCCTGCCATGTTAGCGTCCTGTGTCAGCGGAACAGAATTGAAGGGCGGGTTTCGCGCCGGGCGCGAAACCCGCTTGCTGCCTTGAGGTTCAGGCCATCTTGTCGAGGTCGACGGAGAACTCGACCTGACCAGCCTTGACCTCGATTTCCTTCTTCACGATGGCGGAGTTCGAGGTTTCGTGCCAGATCTGCAGTTCGTACTTGCCGTCGGCGACGTTGTCGATAGCGACTACGCCCTTGTTGTCCTTGTTCGTCCAGCCGACGTAAGCGTGGTCCGTGACCATGATGCGGCCCAGTTCCCATGAATGGAGCGAGCAGCTCACCGAGTAATAGCCCTTGCGGATGAAGCCCAGGCCTTCTGTGTTGAGCTTGCCATTGGCGGCCATGGTGCCGCCATTGGAGATGTTGGGACCGTTGCCCGTGGGCGCGACGCCCGAGGTGGCAATGGCGTGGTTGACCGGGTCACCGTTGACCCAGGTGACGTGGCCCCTGGCCGCCACGTCATGGACGCGGGGTTCGAAGCGGAAGTAGTGGTTCTGGACCTCGACGGCGGCATGGGTGTTCTTGGCCACCTTGGCTACGCCGCGGGGCTCCAGAACCACGATGCAGTTGGCCAGGCGCACAGCATCGCCGTCCTTGAGCGTGAGCACCTTCTCGTTGACGACGTACCGGGTACCCAGGGGGCTGGGCTGGGGGTAATACTTGTCCACGTCCACATCGCCCATGGCGCGGGCGCCGTCATCGCCGGAAAGTCCTGTGGCTTTGAGGCTGGGGTCCGTCCACTCCACGTGGGGGCCCTTATAGTTCACAGTCACCTTGACGGCCTGCTTGCTGCCGATGTCTGATGCGTTAACTACTTCGTAGACGCCAGGATCGCTGGAACCGCCATCACTGGAGCCGCCGTCGCCGCTGCCGGCCGGGGGGCGCTTGCCGGAAGACTTGCCTCCCTTGGGAGCAGTGCGTCCATTGCCGGCGCTGTCGCCGCCGCATCCGGTGAGCGCCAGAGGCGTAATCACGATACCGCTGGCGAGCACCATGGACGCGCCCAGGAACTTGCGGCGCTCTTCGTTGGTGTTGTGCTTGTTGTCCGACTTCATGACTTTCTCCGTGTTGTTCGAAGGTCTCGCTCTCGAGCTTCGTTGTCTTGCCCCCGGCAAGGGACTAACAGTCCGCTTCGTTACTTGATGCCCGGTTTCGCGTTCTGGATGCGGTTGGTCAAGTCCTGCAACTCCTGCTGACCCTCGCGCGTCCTGGGGTAATGGAACAGCAGATAGTCGCGCAGGACCGCCGCGGGGTCGGCCGGCATCTGATTGGCCGGCCAGCGGCCCGAGGCATCCAGCTTGATGATCTTGGCGTAGTCATCGGTGGAGAAGATGGTCTGCCCCCTGGGCAGGCGGTTGCCCTGGCGGTCTACGTCGTTGAAGAAATCAAACATGCGCGCCTTGGGCTGGATCAGGTCCGGATTGAGGAACCAGCCGTGGACCCATTGGTAGCGTACACGGTCCTGGGCCCAGGCCAGATTGGGCGCCTTGCCACCGGGCACGCGGTAACCGTCGATATCTTCACGGTATTCATGGCACTGGTTGCAGGCGTTGCTGGCGATGACAGCTTTGCCGAACTGCTGGTTCTGCTCGCTCAGCGTCACGTTGGGCGGCGCCGAGTAGGCCAAAGGCGTCTTGGCGTAATTGGCCAGGAAGGCCACAATGGTTCGCGCCTCGCCCTCCGTCAGACCAAAGTTGGGCATGCGCAGCCCCAGATCAAGGCCGGTGCCGTCGCCCGCGGCCTGCATGTGGCGGACCATGTGCGGGTGTTGCAGCCAGGCCACCGTCCAGGAGGGGTTGAGGCGAAGGCCGGCGTCATGGAGCTTGGGCGGCGTGTTCAGATTCAGGTTGTCACCCGACCCAAAGCGCTCCGTGCGCCTGATCGTCGCTTCGTGACGGCCGAGGTCGTGGCAGCCCACGCAGTTGTACTTGCGCATCAGCCACCAGCCGTCGGCGTTGACCTTGGCGTCGCCCTTGAGCCTGTAGATGAACTTCTCGGTCGGCAGCTTGGTTTCGCGCGAGCCCACGATGAACATGGTAATCAGGCGCGATTCCTCGTCGTCCAGTTCGAACAGCGGCATGCGCAGACGCTCAAACCAGTTGCTCTTGCGCTTGCCCTTGTCGTACTGGCGCGGACTGTAGACCTTGCCGGCGAACCAGGAAATCTTGGTGTCGTAGTCGTGCTTGTCCTGGATGAAGTCGCGACGGTACGCGCCGGGCAGTTCAAAGCCGCCTCCGCCCAGAGTCTCAAAGCGCGCCCGCGTCATCAGCGGGGCGAAGGACGACTGCGCCGCCGCCTTGGGATCGTCAGGCTGCGGGTGCTCGTGCATAAGGCCGAAGTCGAGGCGCTCGATCAGCTTGCTGCCCTCATAGGTCAGCTCCGTGCCGATCTTGCCCTCTTCTTCCAGGCCGGGAATGTTGTGGCAGGAAGCGCAGCCGTAGTAGGCCACGTACTTTCGCCCAAACCCGGCATAGGTCGATTCTTCGAGCTTGTGTCGCGCGTTGCGGATCTTCTGGGTGGCCGCGACGATTTCCGCGGAGAAGCGGCTGACATCCTCGCCGCGGCTCAGGGCCTGGGTCATGTCCGTGCGGGCCCGCGCCAGCGCTTCGCGCCCGTCGTAAAGGGCGTCCATCCACTTCTTGAACTCGGCATAACCCGCCAGGGCGTGTTCCTTAGGCCCGGCTTCGCCTGCCTCGGGGTCGTCGCCCTGGCCGACCGGCAGAATCGGGATGTCCTTGACGATGGATTCCACGATGCTGCCCGAGCCCTCAAGGAACGCGTACGGACTATTGCCACCGGTGCGCCTGAAGATGTCGTGCTGCGGCGCGTCCAGGGCTTCTTTCTCGGGGTGCTTGAGGCTCTTGAGGTATGCCACGACCAGCTTGGCCTCCTGGATGGCCTTGAAAACCGTCAGGTCCTGGCGCAGGGCCGCCACTTCCGGACCTGTCAGGTTGATGCCCGCCGGAGCAAAGCTGGTTTCCGGCCGCTGATAGAAGTCCGTGCGCGTGTAATCCGCCACGCCGCCCTTCTCGAAGGCCGCCTTGATACGGGCCTCCAGGGCCGCGACGCTGGCTGCGCTGAGGTCAAAGTCTGCCGCCTGCGACCAGATGGCCGGCATGACCGAGTGGGGGTCCTTCTTGCGCGGCTGGAGAATCCACTCCACCAGGTAATCGGCGCTGTTCTTCTCGCCCACGCGGGAGAGATTGGCTGCCCATGAGTAAGCCTGTTCGTTCTTGAGCAGCAGGCCGTTCTTGTCCTTGCCCGCCCGCGCCGGGTCCATTGTGGGTTTGCCGTCCGGCGTCAGGTATTTGCCGACGGGGTTAGGCACGGCTTCCTTGCCCTTGCCCACGACATCCAGGTCCGGTTTGTCCGTGTGGCAGCCCATGCAGCCGCGGGTCTCGAACAGGTCTTTGCCGCGACTTTCGGACTCTTTGTCGCCGACCTTCACGCCGTAGCTGTTGCCGCCGCCGGGCGTTTTCACGATGCCGCGCTCATTGGCCCATTTGGCGGCCTGCCAGACATAGGCGGAGATGAGCTTGAGGGCGTCCACGTTCTCGCTGTTGAGCACGTGGTTGCCCCAGTCATCGAGCACGGCCTCGCCGGTCTCATCGTTCTTCTCGTAACTGAAGGGACCGTAGAAGAAGTGAGGCATTTTGGTGCTGGGTCGGAAGCCCTTGGGGTAGCGGATCCATCGGGCGAGCCAGCTCTTGTCCTCCAGCTTGACGGCAAGCTGGGCCAGGTTGGGCCCGACGTGCTTGTATTCGGTGTTCAGCTCGCCTAATCGGTTCTCGGCGGCCGCGATCTGACGTTCGACTTCATAAAGCTCGAATTGTCGGGCCTGGAGGTCGCCGGGCAGCCGGTTGTACTCGGCTTCGACGGCCTTGTTGTTCGGGTTGGCCGCGTAGGCGGCCTCTACCTCGCGGAAGCGGCGCTGCAGCTTTTCGATGGCGGCCAGCACGGCCGACTCGCGCACGCGGATGTCGCCGAGGTCCTTGGCGACCTGCATGCGCTCGTCCGCCTGGGGCTCAAAGCCATCGTACTTGTGGCAACCGTAGCAGCCGTTACGCAGGAACTGGTCCCGCGCCGCCTGAAGCTGAGGCGCGCCTTCAAGTTCGATCTGCTTGTTGTGGCACATCTGGCAGCCGGCCTCGTAGTAGCCGTCCTTGAACAACTGCCAGAGCGAGTGCTTGTAATAGCCGTGGGCGTTATTGACGCCGTTGATGTGGCGCCCGTTACCCTCATGGCAGGTGGTGCAGCCAAACTCGCTGGGCTTATGGACGTCCAGCAGGCCGTGGGTGGCCGGGTGGCTTGCGAACATCAGCAGGTGTTCGCGCACATAGTTGCGGAAGTCCCGCGAAAGGTAGCGGAAGAGTACGCGGAACCTGCGTGCGGTCACAGCCTCGACGAACTTGGCATCATTGAGGATGGCCGCAGGGTCGTCGAAATTCTGGCCCAGTTCTCCCATGTCACCCTTGAGGAAGCCCTCAACCCGGGCCAGGGCCATGAGGCCAAAGCCGGCCTTGGTTGCGGCGTCGAACTTCTTGCCTTTGCCGTAGCGGCGCTCAAAGGGCGTCAGGTCATCGTTGCCGGTCTGTTCGTTGTACTTGAACTCGTGTGCGCCGGCCGCGTCTGCCAGGTCCTTCAGGGTGGGCAGGGGGTCGGCCGAGGGCTCGAACTTCTCAAATTCGTACTCGGCCACGGGGTAGGCCTTGCCGAAGTGCGGGCTCTCCAGCTCAAAACGCACGCGCTTGAGTTCGTCCGCCGTCAGGTCCCTGAAGAAGTCGCGCGTGGCGTTTTTCTCGATGTAGGCCGCGGCCACGAAGGCGCCCGACACGCGCCACAGCTCGGCCTGGTCCATGCCGGCCTTGTCCGTGCCGGTGTGGCAGCTTTCGCAGCGGTCGACGATGTTGTTGGCGCCCTGGTTCTGGATGAAGCGCTGCTGAATGTCGATCTTGGACGAACCAATGCCCGCAATGCGGCTGCGAATGGCGTCCAGGTCAGCCGTGAGGCGCTGCACCAGCTTGCGCTGCTCAATGCGCGGAGCCTCAAGGTCGATGCGCTCGTTGGTCAGGGCGTTGATCTCTTCGCGCAGTTGAAGCTGGGCCGGGGCGCGGCGCAGCACGCGCTCTTCGCGCGACAGGAAGGCCGGGTCGTTGACGATGTTCTTGTCGCGGCCGGAATCAAACAGGTAGAGGTCAGCCAGGTATTTGGCGCGCTGGTTCTTGAGGCCCGTCTGGTCCGTGACCAGGCCGTCAATGTCGGTGTAGGCCTTCTCACGGATCGAAATGCGATAGCCGATGCCCTGGATCGGGGCGGCCTGGCGCAGGTAGGCCTTCAGGTCGCGCTCGTAGGCGCCTTCGCTATTGAGGAGTCCCGCCGCGTCAAGGGCCAGACGCTCGGCCTGGGGCATCACGGCGCGGGCCGCCGCGATTTTCTGCTCGGCGCTTCCGGTGTTGGTTTCCTTGGTCAGGTAAAGGCGGGCGAGGGTTTCCACGATGGAGGCATCGAGGGCCCTGAGTTCCTCTTCGACTTCGGCAATTTCCTGCTCGACGTTGGCCAGGGCCGGAACTTCCTCGTTGTTGCCCAGTTCCTTGGGCAGAGGCGGGTTGACGGCCTTGAGCTTGGCGATCAGTTCGTTTTCCCAGGCCACAAAACCTTCGCGACCTTCCACTTCGAGGTAGGTCTGCTTGAACTCGTCGAGGACGATCGCCGCCTCGTTCTCGGCCGCGGCGATGGAGCCTGCGTACTTGCGGTCCAGCAGTTCGAGGCGGCGCGTCAGCAGCACACCCAGCTCCGCGCGCTGCTCGGCTTCCTGCTCCTTCACGACCCAGTAGTTGTGGGCCACCTCAAGGTAGCGGGGCTGAAAAACGTGGCGCCAGGGCTGCCGCAGGTAGAACTCATCGAAGAACATGTAGGCCAACGCGGCGACCATGATGGCGACGGTGATGGTCAGCGGCGTCAGCAACGACTGCTGAACAATGGGATCAGCCGGGTCGTCGGTGGGCTTCTTCTGGGCGAGGTTCGTCATTTTTCGGTCGTCAGTCGTGGGGCTGTGGTCGTCGGTTTGTTGGGCCCGGCTGTGCCCGGGCACCCGCTGAAGTCACCGGAAACCGACGGCCGGTGACATCGAACCGCGTCAGATGTTCAAAAGGTCCGGAATGACCCAGAGGTACTTGATGGACAACGTCAGGCGCAGAACGATCTTGACCACCACCAGCACCATGATGACCAGGTGGCCCAGGATGACCTGCTGGCGGATGAAGCCCAGCTTCTTCCACATCTCGGGCATGTACCACTTGAAGAAGCCGATCATGGCGCCGCCGATGACGCCCAGCATGCCCAACGTGACCACGCCGCCGATGACTGTCGCGGGATGGAACAGTCGGGCGAAGTAGGGGCCGGTTGTGGGCGCCAAGGCCCACTCGGGCTTGTTGAGCCAGTGGGCGATCAGCTCGCTGGCGTCGACGTTCACTTCAAAGATCACGCGGTGAGGGTCCCAGTACTCCCAGGGCAGGAAGAGCTGCCAGCCCGGGCCGCGGATGTAGGTACCCAAGATGATCAGGGCGACCCAGAGCACGATCCAGCCGAACTGGAAAACCGAGATGGCGAACTTGCGCTGGGTCCAGGTGTAGTAGCCGTTGCCGTAGGGGTTGAGGTCTACGTAGGGAATGGCCATGAGGCCCGAGATGATCATGCCCGGCAGCACCACGCCGGCAATCCAGGGGTCGAAATACACCAGCAGTTCCTGCAGGCCCAGGAAGTACCAGGGGGCCTTGGAGGGGTTGGGCGTGAAGGCCGGGTTGGCCGGCTCTTCCAGGGGGGCATTGAGGAAAATGGACCAGATCAGCAGGAACGTAAACAGCGCCAGGCAACCCACCAGTTCGATGCGCAGCAGATAGGGCCACACGTGCAGGCGCTTGGCCCAACTCTTGTGGTAGGGCTCCCACTTGCGGTGGTGCTTGGCGGCCAGGGCCGGGTTGGCTTCGAGGCGCTTGATGATGCGGTCGTTGCGGAACGCCTGGCGGAAAGAAAGCCAGGTGAAGAACACGACCATCACGATCAGGATGGGGAGCGGGACGTTGTCCGGCTTGGAGAACTGTAACCAGAAGTGTTCCATGACTTAGTGTCTCGTCGCGCCTGTCTCAAGTCCCGCGTCCGCAGCCGGCTTCCTGCGCGCGCCACGAGACACGGGACTCGTGACGCCTGATTGCCGCTACTTGCCTTCGTACACTTCGGCGTTCTCCGCGTGCACGAGCTTGACCATGGTCTGCTTGGGCTTGGCCTGCTCAACATCCGAGCGCAGCTTGAAGGGCGCCGGGCCCGAGATGTTGCCGTCCTTGCGGATACGCCAGAAGTGCACAATCAGGAAGATGGAGAGCACGATGGGAATGCCTATGCAGTGCCAGATGTAGGCACGAAGCAGCGCGTTGCTGTCTACGATGGAGCCGCCCAGCAGGGCAAAGCGCACGTCGTTGAAGGCCGTGGCGCCGATCTGCGGACCCAGGGGCCCTTCATGGCCTACCACGGGCGTGGCGCGCGCCATGTTGGTGCCCACGGTGACGGCCCACATGCCCAGCTGGTCGTCCGGCAGGAGGTAGCCGGTGAAGGAGAGCAGCAGGGTAAACTTGAGCAGGATCACGCCCACGCACCAGTTGAACTCGCGGGGCGGCTTGTAGCTGCCGGTCATGAACACGCGCAACATGTGCATCCAGACGAAGATCACCATCAGGTGCGCTGCCCAGCGGTGCATGTTGCGCAGGATCTTGCCAAAGGGCACCTCGTTGGCGAGGTACATGATGTCGTTGAAAGCGTCAGCCTTGGTGGGGCGGTAGTAGAACATCAGCCAGACGCCGGTGATCGTAAGAATGATGAACAGCCAGAACGTGAGGCCGCCCATACCCCAGGTGTAGTTGTAGCGGACGGCATCGCGGTTGATGGTCGGAGGGTGCAGGTGCAGAAACACGTTGCCCACGACGGCGAGCGTGCGGTTGCGCGGGCTCTGGTCAAGCTTGTGGCGGATGATCGACTTGAAGACGACGTTGTCCTTGGGATCGATCTTGGGCAGGGGCGGCAGGAATCCGCGCCGCACCTTGGGCGTGCCGCCCTCCGCTTGGGACTTGGTCTTTTCTGCCTGTGCCTGATCTTCTGGGCTCATGATTTCTCTCGTGCATCCCGTTTCGTGTTCGTGCCAAGCATTCTGCCCGCCGCGATGTACCTTGCTCCGCAACGCGAAGCATGCCGCACGGCTGACTACAACGCGATGTAGGCGCCGCCCAGTGGACCGCCCTGCGCCCACTCGCCCTTCTCCTTGCGGTAGGTCCTTCCCTTGTCCACGACGACCTGGCCGTCGGAGGGATCGATGGACACGTCACAATGCTCCATGGGGCGGGGGGCCGGGCCCTCAAAATTCACGCCATCAACGTAATAGCCTGAGCCGTGGCAGGGACACTTGAACTTGTTCTCCGACTCCTTCCAGTCCGGCGTGCAGCCGAGGTGCGTGCAAAGCAGCAGGCCCACGTAGAGCTTGCTGGGTTCGCGCACGACCCAGATGCGGTACTTCGTCTGCCAGCGCGTGTCCACTTTGCCGACCATATACTCGTCGACGGTCCCGATCTTGAAGCGCGTCGGGGGCTCGAACAGCACGTTCTTACTGCCGATGCTGAAATAGGGTCCATTGCGCGTGAACCCCACCTGGAAGCCGCCGGGAAAGAAGAACGCGGCCACGGCGCCGGAGATCAACGCAATGCCGCCATAGGTGCCGGCCTGCACAAAGCGCCTGCGCGAAATCTCGCCGGCGGTGAACTTCTTTTCAAACGTGCGCGCCGGGGCCACAGTGGCCTTGTAGGGCAGCAGATTGGCCTTGGCCTCGGGCTTGGGGCGCACCGAGCCGGGTTGCTTGGCATTGGTGACGGCCGCCTTGACGTTGCCCGCCGTCGCGCCGGCCGCCGCCGCGCCCTTGGTGCGGGAAGCAGGGTCGATGCCTTTGACGCGGTCGGCGTCGTCGTGGGTCATGCGCGGGATGTAGGGCTGCTTGGGCATCTCACCGCTGACGCGCTTGGCGAAGTCATGGCCCCACTTCCGGCAGAAGTTGAGGGAGTGCTCGTTGTGTTCGAGTTCCACCTTGACGCCCTGCTGCATGATCTCGGCGCCGCACTCCATGAGACGGTCTTCAATCATGTCCACGGCATTGCCGAAAATGCTGTAGGCGCGGTCGCAGCCGGCGAAGGCTGCGGCCTGCTTGCCGGCCAGCTTCTTGCCGGGGGCCAGCTTCTCCTTCATGGCCTTGTCGAAGGGCAGGAAGTCGTCGTAGTGCTCGCCGTCGCCCCACGTGGGCTCACCCATCAGGATGCAGTCGGCCCGGGTCAGCTCCTCGACGGAAATCTCCGTGACGTTCTTGACGCCGATCAGGTTGCCGCCCGCCTGCTTTACGCCCTCGGCTATGGCCTCGGCCGAGTTCTTGGTGTTGCCGCCGCCTGTCGAGTAGACAATCAATATGCTCTTAGCCATCGCTTCCCCTGCTGCGGACCGCATCGGGACCAAAGCCCAAACAGGGCCAACGGGGCCCCTTTTCGGCTACCCGTCCTGCCCCGGCTTCTTGAGCCAAACAAGCGCTCAAAAATTGACCAGCCCGTAGAAAATTCAAGCTGTAAATTATGCGAGGTTTCAAGCAGTGTCAAACGCTTTCCATCAACGCCTGAACCCGCGCCGAACCAGCCTTTGGGCGAGAAGTCATACTCGGTGAGAAAGGGCATTGGAAGCCCCTTGGCGCTCGACCGCGAACTTTTCAATTCGGTGTCAGCCTGTCTGGTTAGGCTTCGTCAGTATGCCCGTGGGGCCTTGCAGGCCGGGCTCCCCTGAGATGTCCACCACCGTACCGCTGAAAGCCACGGCTTCACCCGTTTTGGGGTGGCAGATGGCGCGGCTGACCAGCAGGCAGGGAAAGACGGTGCCGTCGCGGCGCACGAGGCGCACGCGCGCCGTCATGGTCTGGCGTGTTGAGAGGAGGGACTCGGCAAAGGCGTCGATGGTCTCGAGATCTTCGGGGTGGGCCACGCTGGCCGCGAAAACCTTTGCGTTATCGATGAACTCGTCGGCTTGGTAGCCCAGGGTCAGCAGAATGGAACTGCTGATGTAACGCATCGTGTAGAACTCGTCATTCTCGCAGATGTAGGACACCGTCGGCATCTCAGCCAACAGGCTCTCTGCGTTGAACGAGAAGTCAGTGCGTGGAGGTTTGCGCGCCATGGGCTCATTGAATGACAGAAATTGCTCATCTATCAATCATGGGCGCGAATGCAAGAAACACTGAGAGCCCCGCGGGGCAATCACGGGGCTCTCGCACTACTCCCCTCCCGGGCTAAGAGGGGTGGGGCACTTGTGGCGCCTTTCGGGGACACATTCCCCGTGGCGCTGGACCCAACATATCCAGAATGACCGGGTGTTCAAGCGCAATCAGATAAACTTTGTCCACTACTATCATAAGTGTAAACTATTGGTAAGACTGAAGATACACGCGTAGCACCGTCAAGTCCCCTGGGCCAATGCCCGGAACGCGGGAGGCCTGGCCTAAGTCCATTGGCTGCACCAAGGACAGCTTCTCCCGGGCCTCTTTGCGCAGGGCATGGATGGCCGAATAGTTCAGGTCCGCGGGCAGCCGGAAACGCTCCAAATCGCGCATGCGTTCCACTTCCTGGTCTTCCAGCGCCACGTAGCCGGCATAGCGCGCGTCGGTTTCCAGTGTGGCGGCGCTTGACGCGTCAAGACTTGCAGCCTGAGGGCAGCGGGCGCAGGCCTCGCCCCATGAGAAGTCGGGCGAGCGGAGCCGCTCCCACAGGCTGCGGCCCTGGTGGCGCACAGCGCTGAGGGCATGCCTCGCCGCCTCAATGGCCCGGGCTTTGCGCTCAAAGGCAAGTTGGCGCTGGGCGTCGACGCAGCCCAGGGCAATGCCCAGGGGCGTGAGGCGGCGGTCGGCATTGTCCGTGCGCAGCTTGAGGCGGTGCTCGGCCAGACTGGTGAACATGCGGTAGGGTTCGTCGGTGCCGCGCGTGGTCAGATCATCAATGAGCACGCCGACATAGGCCTGATCGCGGGCCAGAATGAAGGGGTCCAGGCCCTTCAGCTTCAGCGCGGCGTTGAGCCCGGCCATGAGGCCCTGGGCCGCGGCTTCTTCGTAGCCGGTGGTGCCGTTGATTTGCCCGGCGAGATAGAGCCCGCTTACGACCTTGGTCTCCAGCGTCGGGAATACCTGGGTAGGGGGCACGAAGTCGTACTCGACGGCGTAGCCGTAGCGAAGTATGCGTGCCTTTGCCAGGCCAGGAATGCCGGCTACCAGGGCGTCCTGAACGTCGCGCGGCAGGCTGGTGGAAATGCCGTTGGGGTAGATCTCGCGCGTGTCCAGGCCCTCGGGCTCCAGAAAAATATTGTGCTCCGTTTTGTCGGCGAAGCGCTTGATCTTGTCCTCAATGCTGGGGCAATAACGGGGGCCTCGCCCCTGGATTTGGCCCGAATAGAGGGGAGAGCGGTGCAGGTTCGCTGCGATCAGGGCGTGGGTCTGGGGGGTCGTGCGCGTTATGAAGCAACTGACCTGGGGCCGGGAGATGGACCCGGTCATGAAGGAGAACGGCACAGGCGGGTCGTCGCCCTTCTGTTCCTGCGTTGCGGACCAGTCAATACTGTCGCCGTCCAGGCGCGGCGGCGTTCCGGTTTTCAGGCGGCCCATACGCAGGCCCAGCGCCCGCAGTTGTTCGGAGAGGTGTACAGCCGCGCGTTCTCCCACCCGGCCGCCCACCGTCTTCTCTTCGCCGCAGTGCATCAACCCGCCCAGGAAGGTGCCGGTGGTGAGGATGACGCACGGGGCGTTGAGGCTTTGCCCATCGGCCAGGGTGACGCCTGCGACAGCGGCCCGCGGCGCGGGCGCGTCCGTTTTCGTTTGTTCCCCGGCGCGCATGATCAGCGCGACGGCTTCGCCCTCGATCACCGTAATGCCCGGGCTGCCTTCAACCCACTCGCGCGCGGCCCGCGCGTAGCCGGCCTTGTCAGCCTGGGCGCGCGGGCTGACCACTGCGGCTCCCTTGCTTGTGTTCAGCATGCGGAACTGAATGCCCGTGGCGTCAATGAGTCGCCCCATGGCTCCGCCCAGGGCGTCGATCTCGCGCACCATCTGACCCTTGGCGACGCCGCCAATGGCCGGGTTGCAGCTCATGCGGCCAATCCCCTCGCGCTCGAAGGTTACCAGCGCGACGCGGGCGCCCAGGCGGGCAGCTGCCAGCGCGGCTTCGATGCCGGCATGGCCGCCCCCCACGACGATGATCTCGAACTGCGTCATGGCAGAAGTGTAGCGCCGCGCCGGGCGTGAAACAGGCGGGGGAAAATGTCGCGTCAGCGCGGCGGCATGACGCCGAACTGGGGCGCCGTGCGCTCAAGGTCGATGAGCCATACGCCGCTCTTCTTGACGTAGAAGACCTTGCCGCGGGGGATGTTCAGCCTGCCGCCGCTGATGAAGCTGACCTGGCCGTGCGCGACGATGGAGACTTCAATGACGTACTCCTCGGCGCCGGCCGGCACAATCAGCGGCCCTTGGGGCAAAACGGAGTCTATTACGATGGCGTTGGCCTGCCGCGGCACGCTATTGACCCACTGCCTGCGGCGCTCAGGCGTGTTGGGATCCACCCAGCAGTAGCGCAGGGCGTCTTCCCAGTCGTGGTCGTTGAACTCCGCCATGGCGCGGTCGGTTACACGGCGGATCTGGGCTTCGTCGCTGCCTTGGCCCTCGAAGAGGCCGAAGTACCAGGCCGCCAGGCCCATGAGCAGGAGCAGGACCGCCCCGGCCACGATGTTCCGAACCTGACGTTGGTTGAGCTTCATGCCTCTGCCTGACGTGCCGCCCCATGGCGGCGCTGATGGACCGAATCGGCGAGAAGGAGAGGCTTGCCCGGCTACTTCACAACGGCCAGGGGAAGGTAGGTGCCGCCGTGGTCTTTGGCGAGCTTGCCGAGAAACCAGCCGTCCTGCCGTCCCACGCCCACCGTGTTGATGGTGATGCGCGCAACGCGGTTGCGATCTGCCACCTCTTTGAGAAAGTCGGTCATGATGGAGCGATACATGGCCGCGACGTCGCCACCATTGGCCATTTTCTTGAGTTCGTCGCTGCTGCCGCCCCACTTGCCGGTGGTCGAGTAACCATCGCTGTAGAAGAAGATTGTGTCGGGGACGAACTCGTCGGGGTGTTTGCCCGTGACGACACCCTTTTCCTTCTTCTTCAGTTTTTCGGGGTCGATGCCCGCCAGCCGCTCGCTCAGGTCAAAGGCGGCGTCCAGCGCCCCACCTACGTTGGTTTTGCGAGCGCCTTTGAGGCCGCGCAGCCACTTGGCGGCGTCCTCGACGTTGGCCTTGTCGCAGGGCTTGAGTTCGTCGCTCCAGGTGGCGATGTCATCGGCGAACGAAATGATGGTGAAGTGGGTCTGCTTGGGGTCGAGCACTTCAAGCGAACGGATCATTTCTTCGCGGGCGAGGTCGAGCTTGCAGTTGATCTTGGACCAGTCAAGGGGACGCCGCTTGTCCGGGTCGTTGGGGTCCTTGGTCAGGGTCTTTTTGAGCTGTTCCAGCTCTTCGGGCGGAATCTTTTCGGTCATGGAGACCGAGGCGTCGATCACGAAAATGTAGCGGTCGGAAAACGTGTCCGCGCCGAAAATGCGCCGCGCCCGCGTGGCGCCCTTGTCGCCGCCCTTCTTGGGCGGCAGGCCCTGTTCGGCGCGCTTGGCTTCCTTGTACCAGTCAATCCAGGCGTCTGCGTCGGTGCCCAGGTCCTGGTTGGTCAGCTTCTTGAGCGCCTTGGACAGGTTCAGCCGCAGCTTGCCTTCCTCAACGGAAAGCCGGTTGATCAAGGCCAGGATGGCCCTGTCCTTGTCCATGGAGGCGCACTCCACCACAAGGTCGATCGCTACGTCGCGCACACGCCAGCTCTTGTCATTGAGCGAGTTCAGTGCGAGGTCGAAGACGCCTTCGCGCTGGGTGTGGGGAAGCAGGGCGGTGAAAGCCAGCACGCGCATATCCGTGTCCGTACCTTCCCGCGCCAGCGAGAGCACATACTTGATGCTCTCTTCGTGGTCCGAGTTGCCGGCGATAGCGTCCAGCATGGCCATGCGCACGCGCAAAGGCCATTGCTTGCGGTTGGTGATGTCGGGCTTGAACTTAAGGGCCTCTTCAGGCTCGCCCATGTTCTTGACGAGCGTGAGGATCTGCATGGCAATCTTGTAGGCTTCTTTCGGGCGGGGCTCCTTTTCTCCCTTCTTGGGGTTGCCTTTGGCGTCCTTCTCGACAATGCCGGCCTTGTCGCACTCCTGCCAGTAAGCCAGCAGCTTGATTGCGTGTTCGTAGTCCAGAAGTCCGCTCATGGCCTTGACGGCGTCGAGCTGGCTGGGCACGTCAGCCTTGGTGTCCTTGAGCAGGCGCTCGCACACGGCCCAGTTGCGGGCCTGGGCAGCCTTATCGATCTTGGCCTGGGCCGGAACGACGCACAGGGCAAGCAGCCCAAGGGCCAACAGGGTCTGACAGATCTTCGCGCACATGTTCATTTCTCCGGATGTCCCTTGTGCCAGCAGGCCGTGATCCACGTGGCCTGAGGTAGTGTAACGAATCCGTTGCGCCCTACACGCTTCTGAAGCCTCAAAATCGGCCCTGTCATCGCAGTTTCACGGCAGCCTGTGGTTCCACACCGCTGCCCGCTTCTCCTGGAAGGCCCTGACCCCCTCTGCCGCGTCGTCCATCGCCAGCACACGCTCCAGGTAGACACTTTCAAGGGCGCCAATCTGGGCGCGAAAACGCTCGGCAGCGCCGGGGCGCAGCAACCTTGTTGCCTCGCACAGCGCCGCCCTCGACAATGAAGCATAGCGTGCACAGAGTTCATTGACTCGCACCGTCCACATCAAAGCCGGCACTGCCACAATTCCGGCGCGGGCTGCCAGTTCGGCCCCGGTCAATGCCGCGCCGGATGTAATCAACTCAGCGCACAGCGAGGCCGGCCACTTCATGGGGGCCAGCACCATGGCAGCGGGAGGCAGGCAGGCCAGGCGGATTTCCGGCAGGCCAAGCCTGGCATCTTCGGCAGTCAAAAGCATGTCGCAGGCGAGAGCCAGTTCAAGCGCACCACCCAGGCAGTGCCCGCGCACGGCTGCCAGCGTGGGAACCGGGCAGGCCAGGAGATTTTCGATGAGGCCATGGGCCGCTTTGAGCATGGCGCCGACTTTCTCGCGCCCGATGTGCTCCGACACGTCGGCTCCGGCGGAGAAGTGAGCCAGGGCGCTTTCGACAACCAGCAGATTGAAATCATCGCGCTTGTTCAGTGCCGCTACTTCGCGCGACAGGCTATCCTGTAGAACGGCGGTCAGGATGTTCAGTGGCGCGGAGTCCAGGGTGACGCGCGCGATGCGGCCTTGAACGCTGATTCGGTAACTCACGGAGTCTCCATGGCGGGGCCCAGGGGTATTGTGGCGGGCGAGCTTCGGGCGCTCAAGCCGCTGGCCTGGTTGCTGGCGGCGGCCTTCGTGTTGCTGGGGGGCAGCCTCCTCTGGCTGGAGCTGAGAGAGCGGCCCCAGCCACCTAGACCCGCGCACCTTGTAATTGACGCAAAGGAGAAACTGAGTGCAGACGACATCCTGTTCACGGAAACGCGTCCCAGCGTGCCCTACGCGCAGGGCGACTTTACCCCGCTGGTGATATACGAAGTGGCCCTCAAGGAGCCTTCAAAGCGCTTCAGCCACCCATTCATGCTCAACTTCTTTGGGGAGCGCGAGGAGGGCCTTGCCCTGGCCCGCAAGGACAAAGAAGGCTGGCTCAGGCTCATGGGCGCTGTGCCTGGACCCCATCCTGAAGTTGCCCTGAGCGTCAAGGCCGACCAGCCCGGCGTTTATGCCATGGGCCGCTTCAGCAGGTAGCGGCGGTTACGACGTCGGCGGGATGTACTCAGCATCGAGGACTTTGCCCGTCTTCGCCAGTTCCAGCTTCCAGACGCTGCCCTTCTTGCACTTCTCCCACTTCACGCCCAGGGCGTCGAGGGTGGCAGGGATATTGTCGCCGTGGGAGCAAAGGGCATAGGCGCCCTCGCCTGTGGGCAGCTTCAACACGCCGCCACCTTCGAAGAGGTCATTGTCCACGAGCAGTTCCACGCCCAGGGCCGTGGCCAGGGGCACCACCGTCTCACGGCAGCGGTGGGCCGGCGAGGTTCGCACTTCGCGAATGCCGCTCTTGCGCAGGCGCTGCGCCAGCTGGAAGGCCTGTTTGCGGCCCTTTTCGGTCAGGGGGCGGTCGCGGTCGTCCTCGCTCCAGTCTTCGCGGGCGAGGGCTTCGGCGTGGCGAATGAGGTAGACGGTGGTCATGTTTGCCGTGGGCATCTGGCCTGCGAAGTTCGTTAGTTAACCCGTAAGAGTCAGGTTAGCATCTTCTACTACATGTCCAGCAGTCCGTCGTCGGAGATACGCATGAAGCGCCTGTTCCCTTTGGCTCTGTGGTCGCTGATTCTGTTCAGCCTGGCACTGAACACCTCGTCGGCGCAGTCGGCGCCGGATATCCCGGTTGGTTCGCTCGAAGATCTCGGCAAGCTCGAGAAGAAGATCCAGGAAGTGATCGCCCGCACGCGCCCGGCCGTTGTGGGCATCCGCATGAGCAATTCTTCGGGTTCGGGCAGTTTCATCTCAGCCGATGGGTGGGTTGCGACGGCGGGGCACGTCTGTGAAATCAAGCCTGACGTCAAGTGTACCGTCATTGGCCACAACGGTGAAACCTACGAAGGCGTGGTCTATGGCAGCGACATGGCCATGGACTACGGCCTCATCAAGGTCGACACCAAGGGCAAGAAGGTCCCGTATCTTGAGCTGGGCGAGAGCGAAAAAGTCAAGAACGGACAGTGGCTCATTGCCATGGGCCATCCCCTGGGCATCGAAAAGAACCGCGACGGCGTGGTGCGCGCCGGCCGCGTCCTGCTGGCCAAGAATCGCCAGGGCTTCATCACCATGGACGCCCCTGTCATTCACGGGGATTCCGGCGGACCCGTGGTAGACCTCGGCGGAAAGCAGGTCGCCATCAACCAGTCCATCAACGGGCTCGATGCCCGCGTGAACAACGTGACGCCCGTGGAGCTCTTCAAGAAGCAGCTCGACCAGATGAAGAACAAGGAAGTGCTGCACCGCGTCAACGGCCAGCCGCGCTTTGGCCGCGGAGTGCAGAGCGACGGGCTGAGCGACGCCGAGCGCGAGGCCTACGGCCGCGCCATGGAGCTTCACGGTCGCAAGAACTACAAAGAGGCCGGCAAGCTGGTGGAGCCCTTTGCGAACAAGAAGATCACCGATCCCGGTGTGCTGTACAATCTGTCCTGCATCTACGCCATGCAGGCCGTGGGTGCCAAGGGCCCCGAGGCCGAATCGCTGCAGAAGAAGGCCGTGGAGCTTCTGGTCAAGGCCATTGAGGCCGGCTGGGACGACCTCGAGCACACGCGCCGCGACAGCGACCTTGACGGCCTGCGCCAGCGCAAGGACTACGTGGCGGCCGAGAACCTGCTGGCCAAGGCCTCGGTCAAGTCGGTCCTCGGGTTGGCCGTGCGTTCTTCGGCAGGTATTCGCGTGTCCGATGTCATTCCCGGCTCGCCCGCCGACCGCGCGGGCCTCAAGAAGGACGACATCATCCAGAAGATCGGCAAGGCGCGCATCAGCGGCCCCCAGGACTACTGCGATGCCCTGTTGCTGACTGGCCTGCCGGCTGACACTGAAGTCGTTGTCTCGCGCAAGAAGGAAAAGCCGGGGCCCCTCAAGCTCAGCCTGCCGCCTTTGGGCATCAAGGTGTTTACTTCCGGGGGCGCCCAGATCACCGAGATCGTCGAAGATTCCGTCGCCTACAGACTTGGCCTCAAGGTCGGAGACGTCATCACCAAGGTCGATGCCGTCAAGGTCAAGTCCACCATCGAGTTCGTCAACGCGCTGCTCTGCTCCGACGCGCGCAAGCCCGCGATACTGACCTTCAAGCGCGGCACGGACGTCGAAACCGTGGAGGTCACCTTCGCGGCTTCCGAGGCTTCGGGGGCAGCCAGTTCATCTAAGCAGGACCCCGGGTTGCTGAAACTGTGGGACAAGGTCAGCGCCCGCTACGCTGACGCCGTGTTCAGCGTCAAGCAGAAGGGCAAGCAGGTGGCATTTGCCACCGCTGTGGATGGCCGCGGCTACCTGTTATCCAAAGCCAGCGAGATTGACGCCACTGAGAAGATTGTCCTGCTCGGGCGCGGTGGAAACAGTTTTGAAGCCCAGGTGGTGGCTACGGACAGCCGCACTGATCTGGTGCTGCTCAAGGCGCCGCAGGTCCT
>JAANMT010001731.1_pt1 | contig 20362 bp, 11 predicted proteins | sample 7279711 | NCBI WGS metagenome assembly JAANMT01 (sample SAMN14094538, study PRJNA606508) | bioreactor metagenome | isolation source: A lab-scale SPAN reactor treating ammonium-rich wastewater day 1 | place: Ireland: Galway | collected 2017-01-16 | reverse complement strand
CAATTCAGATCAGCAGGTAGGTTACTGCCTTCTATCATGAGTGCTGAGATGAGGATGGAGATATCAAACAAGTCAACTGTGCCAGAACCATTGATATCAGGATTAGCTTGGCAAGTTGGAGGAGTGGGAGTTGCGGTTGGGGTCTGAGTTGGTGTGGGTGTAGGTGTAAACGTGGGTTGTAACGTTGGCACTGGAGTTGCGGATGGCAGTTGAGTTGGTGTGGGTGTTGTGTCGTAGGGAGGGATACTAGAAACGCTGATCGCGTAGAGCTTAGCCTCAGCCCCATCGGTAGCAACTATAATCTCCCCTCGATTTGGCCAAAAAGCCAGCGTGACTGCTTTACCACCAGTCACAGTATTGTAGGCGGGCAGTGAATTCACTAAATACCAATTACTCAGATCTCTTGATCGGTAGACACTATTTTGCTGAGTGACTAAGTCTTCAGTTAGCACATACACCCACTCGCCATCTGTTGTCATTTTGCCATGACGATAGCCACCAGTTATGATTTTGAAGGGCACTAGAAAGACATCCGTGGAATTGTCTGGATTAATCCTTCTTATGAAGCGACCATCTTGAGTAGTAGCTAGAATAAATTCCTGACTGACAGTGCCTTGATTCAACTTAATCGGTGTCAGAACCGGGTCAACATTAAAACCAGACAGCACTTCCCAAGAAGCTCCCTCATTGGCGGTATACCAAATACTTGAGTCAGAACTAGCCGCATAGAGCCGATTGTTTAACCAGGCCAGGCTATAAATTCTAAAGGGACTGAGAAAGGAAGTAATGGACGTGGCTTGGGAGGGATCAATGGTGATGCGACTCCAAGACAGACCTTTGTCACTGCTTTTAAAAACTTCTCCAACCGCCACCGCTGACGTAGTATAAGGGACAGAGGTAATATTTGAACCAGTTCCATAGTAATAGTTTCCTTCAGGACTGACAGTTAGACCCCAACCATGAACTACCTCAGTTAGTCCCGCGGAGTTGCGATGCTTGGTGCCAAGTTTTAAGTTAATATCAATGGCGTAAAAGTTGCCTAATGCCCAAGAGTCCATGGGATCAGTGCCAGGAAAGATAACGGAGTTGTTTGACTGGTCGACAACTAAAAGGTGGATGCCCTGTTCCTCAATTCTGTTACCAGCAGTATTGGTCATGGGTATTTTTTGCAGGGACATGCTACTGGCATTGAGGGTGGCGACCAGTGCCCCGTCAGCTCTGGCAGGATACTGACCTAAAGCTAAATAAAGCGAATCTTCAACAGGAAGTAGGAAGTATGCCCCAAAAGAGTCTGGAGTTGATGAATTACCAACGGGTAGCGTGCCAAATCCAGACTGTTGTTCATAAAATGATCGAATATTGATGTTATATGGGACAAATGTTGGAGATAGCAATTCTTCCAAAGTTGCGGCACGAGCGTTGGAGTCTTGAGTTTTTGAGGGAGTTTGAAAAAAATTGGTTAACCAAATCAGAAAAAACACTCCCACCAGAAGAATCAGCCTGATGTAAACAACGGCAAAGTGACTAGGACGAGCCCAATTTGAAAAATAATGTGTCATTTGGCTACTGTAGTATGTTTGAAACTTCCCCTCTCTTCAATAGCAATTCTGATGACTCCATTTTTTACAGCAACAAATTTGTGCTTGCAAATTCAAAAGATGCGATATGATAGGTTTATGACTGGTCGAATGAAAAATCAATCGACATTAATCAAAAGTTTGTCTTTGGTGGTGACGTTGTTATTGCTACTAGTCGCTTGGTATGACCTAAACTGGATTTACCCAGCCGAGCATGATCAGCAAAACGAAGAGTGGCGGGCGGAAATTGCTGGTCTAAAGTCACCCACAGTAAGTCAACCGCTTGATCAGTCGTCAACAGGATTGTCAGATAATAATCGATTGGGTGAAGTGGCGGGAGTGGTTGTTGACTTAGACAATGCAACAGCGATCGATTTATCCCAACTGGAGCAAGTCAATCTAATCAAGGTCGTCGACGGTGACACGATTAAGGTTGATATAAATGGACAAATTGAAACGGTCAGATTAGTTAGTGTAGATGCGCCCGAGTCAGTGGCTCCTCGTCAGCCGGTGGGATGTCTGGGCAAAGAGTCAGCAGCATTTTTGCAAAGCTTAATGAGTGACCAATCGATTATTTATTTGCAAAAAGATGAAACTCAAAGTAATCGCGACCGCTATGGTCGATTACTTCGATTTGTGTTTTTAAGTGATGGTAGAGATGCTGGTTTAGAGTTGCTTGGGGCTGGTTTGGCTGAGGCCAAACTTTACAGTCGTCAGCCCCATCTGTATTGGTCAAGTTATCAAAAAGCTGAAGCAGGGGCTAAGAATAAAGAATTGGGGATTTGGAGTAAGGAAAGCTGTCCGACGCCACCACTGGTGTCACCCTGAACTCGCCTGCCCCGAAGAAGTCGGGGTTTCAGGATCTTCCAAAGGTTTTGAGATTCTGGATTAAATCCAGAATGACGACAAAAGCAGACAATTCTGGAATGACGACTATTTGCATAATAATTGGTAGGAAAACGTCACGGTTAATGTAAGAATCATGTAGTAGAGTATATGCATGTCTGATACAAAAATTGCTCTTTTCAAGGGCACACATATTCGAAAAACTTTGCATAATCAGGAGTGGTGGTTTGTGATCGAAGATGTAGTATTGGCGTTGATAGAATCACAAAATCCCAAACAATATATCCAGAGAATGAAACTGAGAGATCCTGAGTTGGCTAAAGGGTGGGTACAATTTGTACATACCCTTAAAATTTCAACGAGTGGGGGATATCAACAAATGTTATGTGCCAACACCGAAGGTATTTTTCGTATTGTCCAGTCCATTCCCTCCCCTAAAGCCGAACCATTCAAGCGTTGGTTGGCTAAAGTTGGTTATGAACGAGTTCAAGAGATTGAGGATCCTGAGTTGGCATCCAAACGCACCAGGATGCTGTACAAACTAAAGGGCTACACCGATGATTGGATTGAAAAACGAATGCGGGGGATTGCCATCAGAGAAGAACTAACTGATGAATGGCAAAAAAGAGGGGCTCAAGCAAATCGCGATTATCAGATCTTAACATCAGAAATTTCCCAAGCCACTTTTGGCATCACCCCCCAAGAGTACAAGAAACTCAAAGGTTTAAAACGAGAAAACCTGAGAGATCACATGGATGACTTTGAACTAATCTTCACTATGCTTGGTGAAAGGTCGACAACCGAGATTCATCTTTTAGAAAACTCTCAGGGTGTGCCCAAGTTGAAAAAAGATGCCAAAAGAGGTGGCCAGGTGGCAGGCACCGCCCGTGAAGCATTGGAAAAAGAAATCAATCGGTCAGTGGTGACCAAGAGTAACTTTTTGCCAAAAGAGATAAAAAATATTCCGAACTAGTACTAGAGATACCGGCTTGACAATTCTCCATGAACAGCACAAGCATTCCATTAGGTAGAGGAGCAGAATTGATGACCAATTATTGTCTACTCAGCTCCACCAAACTGCTTCATTAACTGTTGGAGCTGGGCTTCATCCAGCTCACCAACAGCGGGATTAATGCCTGTTTGACCTGAATTGGTGCTGTTTGAATCAGGAGCGAGTGGTTGGGTCAAGGCTGACATATCCATAAACGTAATATCTGATGGCGGTACAAATAGTGCTGGATCGACCGAAGTGACATCACATTGGATGGTATACCCTAGATCACGGTAACTATTCCAAGCTTCTTGGGTAGAAAAATCTGGGGCGTTAGATGGCGATTCAACCTCTGGTTGTTGAGGCGATTGACTGGGGTTAAGAGCAGAAAATTTGAGTCCTTGTCTGGCGCCATCACTCCAAGTGTAAACAAACTCTCCATCTGATAATAAAGAAGTAGTTTGGTCTGGGCTGGTAGTGCTAATAGTGTCAAAACGAATTTGGGTACCTTTAATATAGTAGTGGCTGGTTTCTCCATTTTCGACTTGAGTCATGGTGCACTTAACTGACTGTCCTGTAGCAATAGCTTGACCAACTCTCTGCCATTCTTGTACCACCTCACCAACTGTTTGATCTTCGAGTGAAGTTGGTTCATCAACGGTTGGAGTTTTAGTTTTGTTACATCCAACTAGCAGGCTGCCAGTCAGCACGATCAATAATCCCAGCAAAATACTCTTCTTCATACTCTCTCCTCTCTGTTGCATTAAGTATATCATATAGCAGTAATTGTTTAAGGCTCAAGATTTAGTCAGGAGTATGTTTTTGCTACAAGCGTATATAGCGTATCTGATGTTGGTTGTTGCGATGGGTGGCGGCAGCGAATTAGGTACACATTTGTAGGCAGTTGACAATAGGAGTAAAATGAGCTTAACTGTGGCTAGTTTGTAGTATATATGATCGCACTCGGTTTGTCGGCGATCGCTAGAAGGAAAATTCAGGTATGCACCGCCAAACACACCGTATTTTGGTCCAGTCTTTTAGTCTCCTGAATGCCCTTTTCTTAGCATTTCAACCTTTATTAGCGATACCCTTGGTTTTGTCGACCCCTGTAGCGGTGCAGGCGGAATCAGTACTTGACCCTGACTCAGTTAATTTATCTTTTGACCACACCACTCACGAGTTTGAGTTGCTAGTTAAAACCGATCAGTCCCTTCCCTATGTTCTGACCTACGTCGATGAGTCCCAAGATCCCGTTATGGAACAAGCCACGACTGGCCAACTTGAAGAGATAGAAGCAGGTGTGTATGGGGATACCATTTATGCTGGTTCTTGCTCTGGAGATGTTTGTACTCCCAATGTTGTCAACAGTGGTGTATTGCAAATTGGTGATCAACTTAAGATGGAGTATCGAATTGTTGATGGACGGGTGGTGATGGGAGGATCCTCTACTGAGGAGATAGAGTGTATAGCACCTGATACTGAACGACTGACATCTGGGGATACACTGTGGGATGTAGATGAAGAACAACAACTGGCTGAAACAAATTCTGCCGTTACACTGGGAGCGGTATACCAATTTCCTCTGGATGACAAAATCAGCGTCACTTTTACCTGTTTGCCTAAAGACGAATCAGCCCGCACTTCCCTCAAGATCCAACAAATTGCGGTTGAGGAATTGGCTTTACCAGATACTGTCAAAACAGATAGTAAGTATGCTTACGATATCACAACCGATATGGAGAATGGCAGTTTTAAGTATGAACTAACATTGCCCAAAGAAGAAGGTGCCGAAGTTGAGGTTCAGTATATCGAAAAGACTCTGGATGAAGCCAAGCAAGAAGTCAAGGCAGATGAAGTCAAGTTGGTGGAGCCAAACGAATCAGTCAAAATTGAGCAAGTCGCAGAGAAAAAAGACGTTACTGTTTCCGGCCTAGATCACTTTACGATTTTTGTGGTTGTCCCAAGTGACATCGTGATCAGTAATTTAAATTTAGTTTCTTTTTCTCAACAAGGCTGGAGGATGACCAGTACCGGCAATGCCAACATTGCACTTGTAGATATAGCTAGTCACAGTTTACCAGCTGGTTTTGGTCCACATGTAGTTCGCACTAATCGCACTGGAGGTACTGGTAATAATCGTGCCTATCTAGGTTATTATCAGCCAAACTTGAGATTGAACCAGATTGAGTCTATCAAGTGGAATCGTTACACGAAAACAGGCGATGATACCTATCTCAATATTTATTTACGCCATCCAAGCAACCCCTTAGTGACAGCTACTGTAGTTGCTCACCCCGCCATAACAGTAGGCAAGTGGGAACAGGAAGTTTTTGATAATTCAACAACAACTGGTCTTACCATTCGTCAGGGTGGGACGACAAACACTATCACCTATGCCCAGTTGATGAGTAATTATGGTAATTGGTTAGTGAGAAATGACGCTTTTTGTAAAGTTTCAGGGTGGTCATGTTTGAATCCGGCTAATAATGTTCAAATTGGTGGCATCGTCTTTGTTTCTGGATCAAGTAGTCCCACTGCTCCCCAAGAACATTACTACGACGGCGTAACTCTGGACTTTACCAACCAAGACCCAGCCTACTATAACTTCGTGCAAACTACACCTCAGTTAGCTGCGCCCGAAAATCTAGGCTGGAACACTCGATCGGGCTCTAGTAATCCTTATGATCGACCAGTAGACGTAGAGTGTGGGGGAACAACTGATGCTGACTTTCCCACTTATAGCAATGGTCAAGTGGCTCATAATTGGTCAACGGACGATACAGACAGTCAGCTACGTTTTCAGCGTCAATGGAGGTGGCCGGGTAGTGGAGTCTGGACTACCGACCCGACTATTTACTCCGCTACAAACACAACTTTTGCCACTTTTGGTAGCGATGTTGGTACCGAAGGTACATGGAATACTCGAGTCAGATCTTGGTTAGACCAAAATGGTAATGCCGTTTTTGATGAAGGTATCGATGTGGTTTCTGAGTGGAGTAATGAGTGTGCTGTGACATACGACCGAACAATGACCAGCGATGTAACTGTTTGTAAAGAAGACGAACAACAAAGCAAGCTTGCTGGTTGGAGTATGTATCTTAAAGGAGCAACCGTTCAAACTGGTCTATCTGTGCCTACTAATACTTCTGCAGGTGTAAATTCAGCATCTTTAGATGCCAACACATCCTATATTGCTGAGGCGTCTGGCACCTGGACAAATCAAGGTGGCGCCAACCCAGTTGATGCAGAATACTCCACCACCGATGTCTGGATCACTCATGTGGATGGCTATACTGATCGCCAAACCGACATTCTGGAACTGCAGATCAATTCCACTTTTGACCCTAATTCAAATTGGGGGGCGTATAACAGTGCTCATAAATATGTGCAGTCATTTGTACCAACTGCCACTGGGTCCGCCAACTTCCGTATTTTTGACGGAACAGGAACGACACAAAATGAAAGCTGGTTTGGTGACAACAGTGGTTCATTGAGTGTTGATATTTCAAAGGGTTTTGCTGGTATAACAGGTCAAAATGGCTGTGTGACCTTTGATGACGTACCCTACGGAAATTATACTTTGGATGAAATCATGCAAGACGGCTGGGAGTACTCTGGTGGTGACCGAGGACAGGTTGCGATTGATAAAGAAAGTGTTACCTACACCTTACGCAATCGAACACTACCTACCCCAACACCGACTATAACCAATGAAAGATGTGGTGACGGTGTGGTTAATCAAAATAACGAACAGTGTGATTACGGATCACTCAACGGCCAATCAAGTTGTTCGAGTGAATGTACTTGGGTCAATGAGTGTCGTGAAGCTATGGTTGCTAATGGCAGTTTTGAAACACCAGTTGTGAGTCAGGGTGATGGATGGGATACCTTTGAAAATTCAGAAATGTCTGGATGGAGCGCCTCATGGTATGGAGGATCTGCTTCCTATAATGGTCATGATAGACCAGAACCACAGGTGGAATTACATCGAGGTGTCAACGGTTGGTTGCCAGCCAGTGGTTCACAATATGTGGAACTTGATGTAGATTGGACGGGACCAGTCAATGACTTTAGTGGCGAGCCCGCCTCGATCGCCCTTTCTCAGGATATTCCAACCATTGTTGGAAATGAATACACAGTGAGTTGGAAGTATTCAGCCAGACCTAATCATAATAACAATCATTTACAAGTGACGGTTGGAGACTCTGAAGTCTTTAACAGTGGCATAATTGCTGGTGGTGGTAATACCAACTGGCAAACTCAAAGTTATACCTTTGTGACTACAACTACTCTGACAAGGATCAGCTTCACTGAACTCGGCACACCAGACTCACTCGGTATGTTCCTAGATGATGTTCAGGTTAACTGTAATGGTTTGCCAGGTGGCGATGTTAGTGTTTACAAATATAAAGACCTCAATACAAATGGCACATATGATGATGACGAACCATTACTCGATGACTGGGAAATGGTTTTGGCTAGTTCTAGTGGCGAGCTAGAACAATCTACCGGTGATAAAGGCATTCTTGGCAATACAGTATTTCGTGTCCCCGCTGGTACTTATACTCTTTCAGAAAATATGTGGGAGGGTTGGTATCAATCCGCCATATCTTGTGATTCAGATCCAGTTGAGCCAACCGTAACTCCAACTGTAACAGTTTACCCTTCACCATCACCTTGTGACGGAAATGGCTGTGCGAGCGTTGATGAGCCGAACTGGTTAGATAAAATCTTGGGCGTGGGCATTGCTTTTGCCGAAGAGGTTGAAAATGAAATCGCACCAAACAGTAAGACAGTAGTCGTAGAGGCAGGCAAAACCACCACTTGTTATGTGGGAAATTATCAACCGAGCACAATTCAGGGTGTTAAGTATTTTGATGCCAATCAAGACGGAACCTACGATGAGGGAGAGTCAAAGTTGCCGTATTGGGGTATCAGCCTGACTGGGCCTGGCGTTGATCAACAAGTTGTGACAGACGAGAATGGTGCTTTTAGCTTCAATAAGCTAAAAGCTGGTACTTACACTCTTTGTGAAGAAAATCGAACAGCGTGGGGTTGGCAGGTTACGGAACCGGCCGAGCCAATTAATACAGTCTGTCGCGAGGTAGTGATCGATCGATCAGGAGAAATAGAAACCCACAACTTTGGCAACTTTATCGACAGTCGACTGTATATCATGAAAGCCAACAATGCCTGGCCAACCGACCAGTCGGTAGGTACAGAAGTTACTTACACAATTCGCGTCATGGCAATGGGTGGACCAGTAACGGCCGCGGAAGTCTTTGACTTACCTCCCCAACCCTTTACTTACGTACCTGGTAGTTATACGGCTGAGTCAACTAAAAGAGGTGATTTGAAAGGTACGACTACTACTGAGCCGACCTATGCCAGCCCCGGAGTTTGGCAGCTTGGAAATTTGGTCAAAGATGAAATAGTAACTTTGACCTACAAAGCCAAGATTGGTAGTGCAGATCCAGGTATTTATCCGGATATGGTTTGGGCAACAGGCACCAGCGAACAAGCTCTGGCTCAAGGTCAAACAGAGGGAGATCTGCTTGCCTTGTCAAATCCTGCTCTCAATGAAAGCATTGGTGGAGTGAACTTTGACGGTAGTCAGGGTCACTTTGGTGAAGATAACTTTGCTGGGACTCAAGTGGCAGTGGTGGTGGATCAAACCCCAAGTGCTGATCATCAAGTGGCTGTGGAGGTAAAAGAAACCGGCAGTGTCCTGGGCGCCAGCACCGAACTACCTGCTACAGGTGGTCGGTTTTGGATATCACTGATAGCCATATTATCTGTTCTGGTAGGAGGAGTCATGATTTATCTGGGTCAAAAAAATCGATCAGCTACCCTAACTGTTGCTTTATTGGTCGGATTAGGATTGATGATGGCACCATCGGCTCAGGCAATGACAGCAGTACGTATTGAACAGCCCTACAACACTAGTACGCAGCTGAATCAAAATGCCAGCACAAACCAAAGAGACATGAGAGTTGATTTTGTGGTCATGAACACAGCAGGTTTGTCAGTCACGGCTCAGTGTCAGCAAAATAAAGATGGAAATGGTTGGAGCGACATTACTACTCAGTATGTTGTCAAAGCCGGAGGCAACTCAGGATATTGTGAAGCTAAGAACTTGGGCAATCAAAGCAATTATGATTTTCGTGTTCGAGTAACTGGCGATGGTGCAGACCAGTATAGTGCCACAGTTAGAGTTGGACTGGATACAAATAGACCTGGCACACCCATCAATTATGGTAAGTTTAAAGGCAATGACTGTGAGGACGTGATTAAGTTTAGGACAGCTGATGATAATCGCACCGTCCGAGTGGATGTCTACCGAAGCGACAATGCCGAGAAGTTTACCGCCAACAAGGACTCTCGAGCAAGTCAAATACCTATCGGACCAAAGACCGATTATACTCTCACCACCTCTAAACCAGATTGCCAAAAAACCTACTTTTATGCGGTGAGAGCTTTTGATGTCAATGGCAATGGTTCAGGATTAGTGGGAGACGAGAATCTAACCAAAGTAGTAGTTGAGGGTGAGTCTGAGCAAGCTCAGACACCCACAGTCGGTGCCGTGCCGGTGAGTAACGCCTCAGGTGGCTCAACCACCAATCTCTTAACTGATCAAAGCCTGGGTGGTGCTGGTATAACTGAGTCTGTGGTGAACGACGAAGGTGAAGAGGTTAGGGCTGAGGACGAGGATGCAGATCAAACAACAAGTGAAGAGGCAGGACTTGAAGACACAACTGAAGAAACAGAGTCGGGCGCTGTCTTAGGCGAAAGCACAGGCGGTGGCTTCTTTGGCTGGCTGGGTTCACTTTGGCAAGGCTTCTGGGGCTGGCTTGCTTCGCTGTTTGGTCTGAATTAAATTAATACCAAATTGCTGTCCTGAGCTCGTCGGATGCCCCGCAGAGGTGATGGTTTCAAGGTTCCGTATTGTGAGATAATAACTTTATGAATGGTCGCTTGTTGACGTTTTTGGGCTTGCTTTTAGTTGTTGTGGGTATTTCTACTCTTCTTTTCTCCTACGGCAGTATTGCATATCAAGAACTCGTCTACTGGTGGCGAAATCAAGCGCTGTCAGCAATTATCACTCCCAGCAATCAATCTAACTCACTCGATTCTGAAAACTCCTCCCCTATTGCACCCATCGACCCCAACTTTAGCATCGTCATCCCTAAAATTGCCGCCAACGCCCCCATCATTGCTGATGTTGATCCTTATGACTCATCAGTTTATCAAAAGCAGTTAGCTAAAGGGGTAGCTCAGGCTAAGGGTAGCGGATTGCCAAATGAAAGCAAAACTATGTTTTTATTTGCTCACTCCAGTGGCGATATTCTCATGGCTCAGCGCTACAACTCAGTTTTTTACCTATTAAATAAGTTGTCAGAAGGTGACCAAATTGATATTTATTATCAAAACCAACCCCTTCCATATCAAGTTACCCATATCAAAACCGTCTCCCCCGACTCAATTGACTACCTAGCTAATGTGCCCAATACCGACCTGATTCTGATGACTTGTACTCCGCCCGGGACGACTTGGAAAAGACTATTGGTGATGGCGAAAAAGTTGGAGTCTTGATCACCAGTGTAAACAGGCATTCAACTTGATAATAGTCAAGTATTTGTCTAGTAATAGTCTACTATTTATTGACTGGCCGATCAGTGTAAATCTGAATTAAGTGATTGGTTTATCATCGATAAATCAAATTGATCGGAAGTTGAGAGTGAGCTTAATTCATGGTTGATTGCAGAGTCGGCTGGTGTTTTTTTGATGTTGAAAACAATTGTCTACATGGTGAAAGTAGTGACCAGGCTCGGTCTCTATCTATCAAGTGATTAGTTAGTCCTGCCTCCCAATATGGATGGCGTCGCCATCACCTGTCCCAGGGCATTTTCTGGCAGTTGCATGGCTAAGCTGAGGGCGTGTCCCACATTACGCAAATAACCTAGATACTTTTCTAGCTGACCCACCTGTTGAGTAACCAGATCCAATTGTGGTTGAATCTGAGGCGCAACAGTGTGATGGTTGTAATTTACTGTTTGATAACGAGAGGCAACTTGAAGATCAATTTGTGTTTTTCTCAGTTGAGCCTCCTCTGCCAGCAAATCTGTGAGCAACGCGATCGCTTTTTCGTAGAGCCAAAAAACCAGACTTTGCATGAGATTGAGGCTTTCTTGGGCTTTTCTGGCCTCTCGCTTGTCTGAAGTTATGAGTTTCTCGTGAGTTGCTCCCAGTTGATCTGCCACGGTTACAACTTGTGAGAAAACTTCTGTTTGTTCTGGTTGTAGCTTTGGCAAGCCAAATAATGCTACATGTTGTCCGCTGAGTTGTGTCGCTTGGTTTTGCCAATCTAACAAAGCTAGTTGATTTATTACTACATCGAGGACAGACTCTAATGCTTCTGGGTTGGCGGTTAACGTCACCTGTAGACATGGGGGCATAGACGACAACAAGTCCATCGCTCTATCCAACCAAGATATTTCCCTCGAGTAGGTGGGCGGGCGGTTTCGAACTTCGATGGGTGATCTCAATACTCCAGCCACTAAGGCTGCAGTTGGATTACTTGGTTCGACTCCAGTAGCCCTCCCAATAGATCTAATCCTTGCTTCAAGATGTCGGTCTGACATAATACCCCTTTCCCCCATCACTCTGACTACCATGTCAGAACGTGACGGTTACAAGGAGCAACAAACACACGAGGTGAACGGGTGTCGATGCTCGTCAACGAATACATATCTTTTTGAAGATCGGACTTTAACCGTTGCGGCACAGTGGCGGAGTTTCATCGCCTTCCACAAAAAGACAACTCAATCTTAAAATGAAATAGGGATGCGGTCAAGACCCAAGTAAGGTACCGATGATCTTTGGATAATCATTTTGCTGATGATTCAAATTGGTATGTAGTGGACGGACCCTTGCCCGTAACAATCAGGATATTATTTTTGACTAAGTCCATTAATCGTCTTTGAGCTGTTCTTTTTGATGTTTGCATGATCTCAGGTGCTTCTGAGATTCTAATAGATCCAAATCTATGTATGTACTCTAATACACGCAACTCTCCAGGAGTTAGCCTGACCAGTTTTCCATCACTCTGAGTTATTTTGTCAGCTTGAACATATTGGGCAATATTTTGTGCTGAGGAGAGAAACCCCATGGTGAAAAAATCTATAAATTCGGTCAAGTCAGCCATCATGCGGTCATCAAATGTTTTACCCCTACTGAGAGCTTGGTAATATTTATTTCGATTTTGTTGGTAATAAGAATCAAGACTTAAAGATTCTCTAAAATCATACTGAGTAGGTTTCAGAAAACGTAGTGTTAGGATTCGTGTCATTCTGCCATTTCCATCTGAAAATGGATGAATCGATACAAAGATATAATGAATTAAAGCTGCTAACAAAACTGGATGATAAGCTTGCTTTTGATATTGAATAGATACCCACTTTATAAAGCTCTCAATTAAATGTGGCAGTAGTTCTGCGTCAGGGCCTTGGTATTGGACAATTTCTTTATTATCTATTTTATCTACTACATAAACACTGCCCCTTCGCCAAGTACCTATCTTTTCTTTGGGTGGCAAATCTTTCATAACTAGTTTGTGGATATGTAGAATTTGTTTTGAAGAAAAAATGCCAGCGTTTGACTTTTGATGAGCTAACCAATCTAATGCTGTTTGGTAGTTTAATACTTCGGCAATTGCATAATCAGGGGCAGTTACGACTTGACCTCTAAGTATCTTCTCAACTTGTCCCACATTCAGGGGATTGCCCTCAATTGAAGTTGAGCTATGTGCAGACTCGACCGAAGCTCGAAACCGCAGCTGAACTTCAAGCGTTGATAAGATTGATGAATGATCCACGATGGTTTTAAGTTTTTCAATTTCCGCCACCCGGCTATTTATTTCTGGTGTAATTGAAAATTTGGGTGTAAACATATGTTACAGTATAGCACAATCGTGCCAAAACCGTGCCATTAATCGTGCCAAAATTTTAAATGAGTGAACTATGTCAACATCACAAGTTCAGAAATCACCATGTGCTATATTGAAAAAAAGAGTTGCTAGATATTGAGAAAGAGATTAACAAACATGAGGAAGTCAAAAACTAACCCCAACCAATCGATTGAGTCGATATGGGGCAAGTGATGGAAGTCTTGGAGGGGGTTGCTACTTTCAGTGTACCAAATGGTGACCCCATGGGGAATCGAACCCCAGTTAACGGGATGAAAACCCGTTGTCCTAACCACTAGACGATGGGGCCAGTTGCTAGCTGGCAATAGTGTTAAGGCCAGGTGACGTTTTGATAGTGAGAGATTCTCTGGCCAGTGATGGATATGATATCAAACCTAAAGTCAGATTGCAGGTGGTGTTTTCTTAAGTAGGCTAGTGCCACTCTTTGCATAGCCTGGATCTTTTTAAAGTTGACGGCGGTAGCGGGGGAGCCAAAACGAGCCGAATGCCGGTGTTTGACCTCCACAAAAACTAATTCTTGGCGCAGAGTATCAAGTGCCACTAAATCAACTTCATAACCAAACCAAACCACATTTGTATCTTGAATCAGGTAGCCACGAGACAGTAAATACTCCCGAGCTTGCTTTTCACCAGAATCACCAAATGAGAAATTAGGTAGTAGTCGCTGTTTGAGCGACAGTTGTCTTTTCTTTAACCTTGGTAGCTTGTTTGCCAACTCTGCCACGCAAGTAGTATAGCTTGGCTCTGCGAACCTTTCCCTTACGTTTTACCTCTATTTTTTTAATAGATGGCAAATGAGTGGGAAAGATTTTCTCGACACCATAACCACCAGAGGAGATTTTTCGGACCGTAAAGGATTGACCACTGCCTCGGTTCTTAATGGCAATGACCACGCCTTCAAAAATCTGAATCCGTTTCTTATCACCCTCCATGACTTCCTGGTGAACGCGCACTGTGTCTCCACTACTGATGACTTGATCTTGGTAGGTAAATGATTGTGACATAGGAGGGGTATTGTACTCTAGATTGAGGTCAAATGCAATTCAAATCCCGATACTCAGATATTCTGAAGTTTGAGATGCAGATCCCGATTTTATCGGAGTTCAGACAAGCACTCCCCGCTCTAAAAGGATTTTTCTACTTTTTTTAATCCTTTTTCTCCTTCAGAGACGCCTGTAAGAAGGCAGTGAAGATGGGGTGCGGCTGTAGAGGTCTAGATTTATATTCGGGATGGGCTTGGGTGGCGATGAAAAAGGGATGCATTTTTTTGGGTAGTTCAATCACCTCTACGAAGAAGTCATCAGGTGAGGTACCAGAGAAAATCATGCCATGTTGGGATAAAATGTCTCGATATTCATTATTAAACTCAAAGCGGTGACGGTGACGTTCAGAAATGAGACCAGACTTTTCATCTTTGTAAGCCTGACCTGATTGATAAATTTGATCAGCCAAACTGCCTTTTTTAATCAAACAGTCATACGCCCCCAACCTCATGCTCGCCCCCTCACCCTTGATTCTTTGGTACTTTATCTCAAATGGAATCTCATGAATAACGGGGTAAGGAGTTTCAGCCTCAACCTCAGTGGTATGAGCCCCTTTTAGTCCACAGACATTTCTGGCAAACTCGACCGTTGCTAACTGCATACCGTAACAAAGACCTAGATAAGGCACTTTTCTTTCTCTAGCAAATGTGATGGCTGCAATTTTGCCCTCCACTCCCCGACTACCCCAACCAATAGGAACAATGATACCGTCAGCTAGTTCTAAATCCCCTTGGGCTTTTTTACTACCTTTTTCCAGGCCTTCTGCATTAATAAAGAGTATTTTTAGTTCCATGTCGGCATGCCAAGAAGCAATGCGGAGAGACTCAAGGAGTGAGGCATAAGAATCCTCTAACTCGAAGTCACCAGTGGCGATGTACTTGGCAATGATGGCGATATTTAAAGGTTGAGAACGTTTGGTTTTGATACTTTGGACAAAATCAGTCCAAGCTTTTAGATCGGCTTGATGATGCTTCAAACCCAATTTATTAAGAACTTTAATGTCAAAATCTTGCTCAGCAAACACTAGGGGTACATCATAGACAGTTGGACAGTCAGGGTTAGAAATTACATTTTCCACACTCAAGTTACAGTAGTAGGCCACCTTTTCTTTACGCTTGTCATCAATCATCATCTCAGCTCGGCCGACGATAAAGTCAGGCTGAATTCCCATGCTATTTAGAGTTCTGACCGAGAGTTGGGTCGGTTTAGACTTGAGTTCGTTAATATGAGAAGGTCGAGGGAAGTAGGTTACGTGAATATGAATACAATCTTCAGGATACTTAAGTTTCATGATCCGGTAAGCCTCGTAATAGATGGAGTTTTGATACTCGCCAGCAGTGCCGCCGAGCTCAACAAGCAAAATCTCAAAGCCGTCAGCGGCTCTCGTGACACGTTTGATAACTTCCTCAGGTACATAGGGAATAGCATCCACGGTGGCGCCGTCATATTCCAGATTTTTAGAATTCTCAATAACTTTGGAGTAAATTTGACCCATGGTAGTGAAGTTGGCATTACCAACCTCTTGACCGAGAAATCGTTCATAGGTGCCTAGATCTAGATCTGCTTCCAAGCCGTCTTCGCAGAGAAAAACATCGCCATGTTCAATGGGGTTAATGTTACCTGAGTCAAGGTTTAAGTAGTTTTCGCATTTGATATTGGAAACCTTATAGCCCCGATTCTTGAGTAAAAAACCCAGTGAGGCAGCGGTGACACCCTTGCCTAAGCCTGATAAAACTCCGCCGGAAACGAAGATGTATTTAGTGGAATTAGTGGTTGGGGATCCATGATTGCTCATGGGGCTCTATTCTATGCACTATCATAGCAAAAAGCAAAGGCAAAATAAAAATTCGCAAATATGCGTTTTTGCTTCGCTCAAAACGTCGCGTGAATATCCGGGTAATATTTATGAGTCTTCGTTGCGCTCTGATCGCTCATTAAGCACATATTTGCTTTATAAAATTATCTATTTTCATTGGTCAATAAATTATCGATTTGCATCGCTAACTCCTCGCTCCACCCAACGGTATACGGCAAAGGTAGGCGCTCGGGTTGAGAGCCATTGGGGATGAGGACGACGACTTTGTCATTGCCAGGAGTGGATTTGAGAAGTTTGCCTAATTTGTCGAGTGTTTCTTTCTCAGTATTTCTGGGAATAGTAATTTCGTGGCTGGGGGTATCGTCGACCGTTTCAACTGCAAAACCTAGAGGTGCCATGACTTTCTCCACCACACACTGAAGCTCATCATCACGAGTATCTAGACGACCACGGATGACCACGACTGTATCAACTTTTAGTAAATTCTGATACTGGTCATAAGTTCGAGGGAAAATAACTATAGGCAGTTTACCAGTGGTGTCTTCTAGAATGCCAAAAGCCATGGATTTGCCAGCTGACTTAGTTTGCACAGTTCGTAATGAAGCAATCACTCCGCCGAAAGTGAAGGTTTGATTGAGATGAATGGTTTGATCAAGTTCAGCAATTTTTTTGTTAGCTTGCTGGGCAACTGATTTGAGAGCATTAGCCATGGGGTGTTCGGATAGATAAAGACCCAGCAATTCTTTTTCAAAGGATAGCAATTCTTGTCTGGGATACTCAGGAATTTGGGGAAATGAGTCACGGATGTCTTGGTTGGATAATCCACTATCAGAAAATAGCGAGTCTTGCCCTTCTTGAGCATTACTCAAACTAGCCACTTGTTTACGAATGTCCTCAAGATTCTCTAACATCGCCGCCCGAGTGCTAAACTGATCCATACTGCCAACTTTGATTAAACATTCTAGGGTGGTTTTATTGACTTTTCGACCATCTGTTTCACGGACAAATTGAGAAAAAGAGGTGAATGTGCCTAGTCGATTGCGTGTCTCTAAAATATTTTCTAGCGCGGCTGAGCCTACGTGTTTGATGGCACTCAGACCAAACCGAATTGTATTTAATGATTTTTGCTCAGACTTAACTGCTTCAATGGTAAAATCGATTTGAGACTGGTTGATATCAGGGGGTAACACCTTGATACCCATTTGTTTGGCTTCTTCTATCGCCAGTGCTACCTTCTCATCTCGATTAGCTGCGTGCGAACCTGACTCCACACTCATCAAGGCTGTCATGTACTCAATTGGATAATTTGCCTTCAAGTAAGCAGTTTGATAAGCAATCATGGCATAAGATGCCGCATGGGCTTTGTTAAAGCCGTAATTAGCAAAAGCTTCAATAAAACCCCAGACTTTTTCGGCTGTCGCTTTGGTGTACTTTTTGGCAATTGATTGATCGATAAATCGGCGTCGATTTTCATCTAATAACTTCTTTTTCTTTTTGCCAATCGCTCGCCTGAGGATATCTGCCTCACCCAGACTATAACCAGCCATAGTGTGAGCAATGGCAAGAATCTGTTCTTGGTAGACCATGACACCGTAGGTTTCTTCTAGAATAGGTTTGAGCGAGGCATCAGGATAGGTGATGGTTTCTGGTTTATGTTTGCCTTCAATAAATTGTGGAATCAGGTCCATCGGACCCGGTCGGAAAAGTGCTACCATAGCAGTGATATCAGAAAATTGGCTGGGACGGAGGTTGCGTGCCACTCGACGCATACCAGCTGATTCGAGTTGAAATACGCCCATGGTGTCACCCTTGGATAACAACTCAAAGGTTTTTTGATCAGTTAAAGGAATTTGATCGATAGCCAGATCCACGTTTTGATGCGCTTTAATCAAATTGATGGTCGTCTGGATGATTGACAGATTACGCAAACCTAAGAAATCAAACTTGAGTAAGCCAATGGCATCATCACTTATGTTGCAGTCCAGGGCATACATATCGTATTGAGTCAAGGTTTTGCCAGTAGTAGAGTCGCGCTGAATAGGTACGTACTCGGTGAGGGGTTTGTCCGAAATGACAATGGCGGCGGCGTGAATGCTGCTGTGGCGAACATTACCTTCCACTTTCTGAGCCAAGTCAAGTAATTGGCGAAACTTAGGTTGCTGGTAGTAGACTTTAAGTTCTGGAACAGAGTTAATGGCTTGTTTGAGGGAGATACGACGTCCAGGCTGATTAGGAATTAATTTGGCAATCTTATCCGGATCCTCATACGGTAGGCCTAAAACTCGGCCAATATCACGGACGGCGACCCGCGCCTCCATCCGTCCAAAAGTGATGACATGACCGACATGATCTTCGCCGTATTTCTGAGCTACGTATCGGATAACCTCATCACGTCTGTCATCGGCAAAGTCCATATCAATATCGGGCGGAGTCGGACGCTCGGGATTGAGGAATCTTTCAAAAGCCAGGCCGTGTTCAAGCGGATCGATAGTAGTAATATTGAGTGAGTAAGAGACCAGAGAGCCAGCGGCACTCCCCCGCCCTGGTCCTACTCCGATACCTTGGGATTTAGCCCAATTGACAAAGTCTTGGGTAATTAAAAAGTAAGTGGCATAGCCTTTGGTATTAATAATATTTAGCTCATAATCAAGTCGTTGTTTGAGTTCGGGCGTGAGTTTGCCCAACTTCTTCTCACATCCCTGGAAGGCTAATTGGTGAAGGGTTGATTCGGTAGTTTCACCCTGGGTAATGGGGTATTCTGGGAATATTAATTGACCAGTGGGGATGGTCAAGTTACATTGATCGGCAATTTCTAAGGTGTTGGCAATGGCTTCGGGATAATCCGCAAACAACTCGATCATTTCTTCAGTTGATCGTAAGTATAAATCAGGGGTATCCAGCATACTCATGCGTTTTTCGTCGCTGATGAGCTTGCGGGTTTGGACGGCCAGTAAGGCATCTTGAGCTTCGGCGTCCTCGGCTCGAATGTAGTGGACGTCGTTGGTAGCGACTAGAGGCACATTAAATTGACGAGCTAGTTTAATTTGTTGAGCTGTTAAGGCTTGGATAAAGTCTTGACCGGGGTGGGCTTGAAGCTCCATGTAAATTCGACCTGGGAAGTTTTGCTGGTACCAATCAAGGAGTTTTTCAGCTTCAGCCGTATTTTCAGCTCGAATCAAGCGATGTAAAGGGCTAGAGGGACAACCGGTCAAAACAATCAGGCCGTCACTATGTTTTGCCAGCAAATCATGATCAATTCTGGGTTTATAAGAAAAGCCCTCTACATGAGCGATAGAGGTCAATTTAAGCAGGTTGTGATAACCTGTTAGGTTGCTGGCTAGCAAGGTCAAATGTGCCTGATCACTGCCCATCTTTGTTTGTTTGTTAAACCTTGATTCTTTGGCTACATAGGCTTCCAAACCGACAATGGGCTTAATACCACTCTTGAGACAGGAATTGTAAAAATGCAAACTGCCATACATGGCGCCATGATCGGTCAGGGCTACGGCCGGCTGCTGAAGTTCCTTAACTCGTTCGACTAGATCAGGCAGCTTGCACAGCCCGTCCAGCATGGAGTACTCGGAGTGAACGTGGAGATGGACAAAGGAGGATTGCTTCCTAGCGAGACTCATGATAGAGCTATCTTAGCAGATAGAAGCAAAAAGTTCTTGACATAGTAACAACAGTCGATGTATACTATGGGACATGGATGAGAAATCGCCAAAGCCTCATAGTAGTGAACGTCGAGCATTTATTGTTAGTAGTTTATCAGCATTAATTGGTTTTTTACTCACTGGTTGTAGATTTGACCAGCAACATCATTCTGAAGTGCCAAGGGCTGGTGATACGGGTACGCCAGTCGCATCTCCAGAAATACCCCCCACTCCAACAGCGCCAACCCCTGCTGAAGCGATAGGTTTAGTTTCTAAAGGAGATGTGGTAATTACAGAGACAATTAAAACGGATGCTGAGCAGTACACCATTAACGCTGGCGATTTAAACAGATTAGAGTTAAATCAAGAACTGCCATTAGTGATTGAATCACCAACATTTGGACGAATTGAGTTGGTTATTAGAAGAACATCAGTTGGTGAAAAAAGAAAC
>JAANMT010001726.1_pt1 | contig 20440 bp, 22 predicted proteins | sample 7279711 | NCBI WGS metagenome assembly JAANMT01 (sample SAMN14094538, study PRJNA606508) | bioreactor metagenome | isolation source: A lab-scale SPAN reactor treating ammonium-rich wastewater day 1 | place: Ireland: Galway | collected 2017-01-16 | reverse complement strand
CTCATTGATGCGATTGAAATCTGTAACCATGCCGACATCAATTACAAAAACTCCAAGAATCCAAGGCTAACGGTAGAAATTGCTTTAATGCAGCTTTCGTCTCTGACAGCCGCAGGAACTGAGGTTAAAAAAAAAAGTATCTGATAGTAGCGCCGCTTCTTAAAACAGCAGCTCCAACCATCCAACTCCCGAAATCAGAACCCAAACCGGCCGATTCAGAAGAAATTCCCAGGGAAGCTCCCCCCGTAATCGTAAAAACCGCCGCGCCCATTGCAGCCCGTAAGGTATCCTCCAAATTCAGCATCAGCGCCGTTTTGAACAAAACTGAAGTGGAAGAGGAAAAACCGGTTACCACCGCAAAAGAAACGCTCCCAAGCAACCACTTTACAGAGACCGACTTGCAGAAGGAGTGGGAGCAGTTCCTCAAAGATCTTCAGCGCAAAGACATCATCATTTACAGCGCGATCAGTTCCTTCAGACTGCAGAAAAAAGGTGAGGATATCGTTGAGGTCACTTATCCTTCAGAATCTGCGAAAATAGAATTTGAAAAGGTGAGGGCAGACTTCTTCAACCATTTCATGCACAAGGTAAATCATTTCAATATCACCATCGAATATAAAAATGATACCAGCCTGAAGAAAGAAATCATCACCAAACGGAAGATTTTCGATAAATTTGCTGAGATTAATCCTCTTTTAAAGGATTTAGATGAGATCTTCAAATTTGATTTAAATTAAAACCAAACGGAGTCAACATCGATGTTGACCAACCAATATTCCAATGGACTTACAAAATTTAGAAAACAGCTGGCTCCAGGATTTTCCCAGCCCTTTAATCATAGCCGGCCCATGCAGCGCCGAAAGCGAATCACAGATGCTTGAAACTGCCCGAAGAATCAAGGAATCCAACGCGCCGGTTCCGGTTTTCCGAGCCGGAATCTGGAAGCCCAGAACCAAACCCAACGGCTTCGAAGGGGTAGGAGTTATCGGCCTCAACTGGCTGAAAAAAGTAAAGGAAGAATACGGCTTCAAAACCTCTACCGAAGTGGCCAACGCCCATCATGTCGCTGCCGCTTTGGAGGCTGATGTAGATATTTTATGGATTGGTGCACGCTCAACCGTAAATCCATTCACCGTTCAGGAAATAGCTGAAGCGTTGAAAGGAACCGACAAACCGGTATTGGTAAAGAATCCTGTAAACCCCGATCTTGCCTTATGGATTGGCGCCCTCGAAAGACTTTTAGGTCAGGACGTTAAAAACCTTGGAGCAATACACCGTGGTTTTTCAACCTATCAGAAAACAAAATACAGAAATATCCCGAACTGGCAGATTGCACTGGATTTTAAGAACCAGTTTCCCAATATTCCGATGTTGGTAGACCCGTCGCATATCTGCGGTAACAGAACAGGCCTGGCCGGAATCGCTCAGGAAGCATTAAACGTCGGCTATCAGGGAATGATTATCGAAACACACTGCACTCCGGACGATGCCTGGAGCGATGCCTCGCAGCAGATTACACCGGAAGTTCTCGCTGAACTGATCAGCAATTTACAGATCAGAAACTCCGATATTTCGGTCTTTGATGATGAAATGGGGCGTCACCGTACGCTGATTTCCGATCTCGATTTCCAGCTCATTGAACTGCTTTCTCACAGAATGAAGATTTCAGAAAAAATCGGAACATTGAAAAAGGACAATAATATCGCCATCTTTCAGCCAGACCGCTGGAGAGTGATCACCGAGTACGCCAACCAGAAAGCAGATGAAACAGGAATGTCTCAGGAATTCATCGAAAAGGTTTTTAAAGCCATCCACGAGGAGTCGATTGAAATTCAGAATAATATTTAAACAATGAACGGTTTTGAATTATTGAGTGATGAGTTGTTGGATGCTTTCAGGAATGAAGTCGGCGACCGCTTGCTCGATTCAATAAATGATGCAGGCGATTCTGAAATTGACGTAAATTATTTTGATTTTTACAATGCTGTTTCCTCTGTTTTTTCTTCTAAAATTGAAGGTGAAGACATAGAACTTGACAGTTTTTTGAAACATAAATTCTTAAAAGTAGAGTTTAAACCGGACTATACTTTGAGAGCAGATGATTTGTTTGCAGCCTACGAACTGTTGAAAATAAAAGAACTGAACCTCACTAATTTCCTGGAAGCACATGCGATATTAACCCGAAATTTACTGCCGAAATCGCAGCAGGGTCTGCTGCGAAATTCTCCGATGGTAGTAATGAATTCGGAGGGTAGGATCGAGTATTCAGCTACAGATCCAGGTCTCGTAAAAAGTGAAATTGATAAGCTCTTTCATGATATCGAAATAGTGTTATCGTTGGATTTCGATGAGTTAGAGGTCTTATACTACAGCTCGCAGATCCATTTCTGGTTCGTGAAAATTCATCCTTTTTATGATGGTAACGGGCGTGCGGGGAGACTGCTGGAAAAGTGGTTTTTAGTATCCCATTTTAACGAAAAAGGTTTCGCTCTTCAGACTGAGAAGAATTACTACCAGGATCTTCCCGTCTATTATAAAAATCTTAGAAAAACAGGATTTGAGTATGAAGACACCGATTTCTCAAAATCTTTAGATTTCATGCTTATGTCAGCAAATGCAATAATCAGTAAAAACACATGAAGGGTCTTATCACCAAATCTACGGGAAGCTGGTACCAGGTTTTAGAACAGGAAACAGGAAGATTCTTTGAAGCCAGAATCCGGGGTAAATTCAAACTCATTAAAACCAGACTTACCAATCCCTTGGCGGTAGGCGACAGAGTAGAGTTCTCCCTGGAACAGGATGAGGTCGCGTGGATTACGAAGATTGAACCGAAAAAGAATTACCTGATCCGCAAGTCGGTCAACCTTTCGAAAGAGGCGCATATCATTGCTTCGAATATTGATATTGCTTGCTTTATTTATACGTTAAGATTCCCGGAAACCTCCCTTGGATTTCTGGACCGTTTCCTCGCATGCTGCGAAGCCTACAACATTAAGCCGCTCATCCTTTTTAATAAAATGGACGTTTTAAGCGATGATGACAAAGAAATTGTTCAGAATATTGAGGCGCTTTACCAGAATATTGGGTATCACACTTTAGAGATCTCATCCTATTCTAAACTCAATTTAGAACTCCTTCAGGGCATCATCAAAGATCAGGTTTCGGTATTTTTCGGGCATTCCGGAAGCGGTAAATCTACTCTGGTCAATGCGCTGCAGCCCAATCTAAATCTTAAGACTTCAGAAATCTCGGCCACACAACTCAAAGGAAAACACACCACAACCTTTGCACAGATGCACTTTTGGGATTTTGGCGGAAGCGTTATTGATACCCCGGGTGTAAGGGAATTTGCGATGATTGACGTGGAGAAGGAAGAAATACAGCATTATTTTCCCGAGATTTTCCGGGTGGGGAGAGACTGTAAATTTCACAACTGCATGCACATCAACGAACCGAAATGCGCCGTACTTAATCAGCTTGAAACCGGCGAAATAGAGGAAACGCGATACATGACGTACCTGAAACTGATGGAAGAGGCAGAAGAAAATACTGCCCAATAAAAAACCCAGCCGAAGCTGGGTAAAAACTAATAACCATGAAAACTCAAATTAAACATGAGAATCGAAAGTAAATTTACAACTTCCGTGCCAAAATAAATTAGCCTCTCATAAAAGGAATTTTCGGTACAAATATATAAAAGTTTTTGTACTTTTGCGCCATTAAAAAACAAGAGATATGTCAGGTAAAATTACATTCACCATGATTAAACCGGATGCAGTTGCAGATGGTCACATTGGTGCTATTTTAGGTAAAATTTCCGAAGGAGGTTTTAAGATCAAAGCTTTAAAATTAACTCAGCTAACCGTTGCTGATGCTAAGAAATTCTACGAAGTTCATGCTGAGAGACCTTTTTACGGAGAATTGGTAGACTTCATGAGTTCAGGACCAATCGTTGCAGCGGTTCTTGAAAAAGACAACGCTGTAGAAGATTTCAGAACTTTAATTGGTGCTACAAACCCTGCAGAAGCTGCAGAAGGAACCATCAGAAAAATGTTTGCAAGAAGCATTGGTGAAAACGCTGTTCACGGATCCGATTCTGATGAAAACGCTTTAATCGAAGCTGCTTTCCATTTTTCAGGAAGAGAAATTTTCTAAACCTGTGAAAAATACAACTGAAAAAGTCCCGGACATTCCGGGACTTTTTTATTTTACAGACGTGATCCTTATTTAAATTTTCAAAAGTTCTATGGTGCGTTCCGGGCTTTCGGAAGAGAACACCGCATTCCCCGCAACGAGTACATCAGCACCGGCATCGAAAAGTTTTGCGGCATTTTCCAGATTTACGCCTCCGTCAACCTCAATAAGCGCAGTGGAATTGTTTGAGAGTATGAGATCCTTTGTTTCAGCGATCTTCTTGTACGTGTTTTCGATGAATTTCTGCCCGCCAAAACCGGGGTTCACACTCATCAGCAGAACCAGATCTACATCAGCAATGATGTCCTCCAGCATTAAAACCGGAGTCGCAGGATTAAGTACAACACCCGCTTTTGCGCCCTTGTCCTGAATCATACTGATCGTACGGTGGAGATGGGTACATGCTTCGTAATGCACGGACACCAGATCTGCACCCATGTTGATGAATTCTTCAATATATTTTTCCGGCTCCACGATCATCAGGTGTACATCTACAAATTTCTTTGCGTATTGCTGCACGGTTTTCATCACCGGAAACCCAAAGGAGATATTGGGCACGAATCTTCCGTCCATTACGTCGATGTGAAGCCAGTCTGCCTGGGAACCGTTGAGCATTTCGATGTCACGCTGAAGATTTCCGAAATCTGCCGAGAGCAATGACGGAGCGATTAATTTTGTTTTCATTTTTACTTTTTTATTCTTTTACTTTTACTTTTACCTTTACCTTTACCTTTACCTTTACCTCTTATCTCTAACCTCTGATCTCTGACCTCTGACCTTAATGATATTTAAGATTCATATCAGGTTTTATTTTCAGAAGTGTTTCGTAAATCAGTTTAATGACATTGGAAACATCTTCCTTAGAAACCATTTCTACCGTGGTGTGCATATATCTTAAAGGCAGTGAGATCAGCGCTGAAGGAACACCGCCATTGGAATGAGCAAATGCGTCGGTATCTGTTCCCGTCGCACGGCTTGCTGCCGCACGCTGGAATGGTATATCCTTCGTTTTTGCTGTTTCCACAATTAGTTCACGGATCACGTGGTGAACACTTGGCGCAAAGAACACCACCGGTCCGTTCCCACATTTCTGGTCCCCTTCCTTTTTCTTTTCGATCATCGGGGTGTTAGTGTCGTGAGTAACATCTGTAATGATCGCGATGTTGGGTTTAATGGTATCGGCAATCATATCAGCTCCATATAAACCGACCTCTTCCTGTACAGAATTTGTAATATAAAGCCCAAACGGAAGTTGATCTTTGTTTTCATGAACCATTCTTGCCACTTCAGCGATCATATAGCCTCCGATCCGGTTGTCCAGTGCACGACAGACGAAATATTTGTCGTTAAGCTCGAAAAACTCATCAGGATAAGTAATCATGCAGCCTACGAAAATGCCCAAATCTTCAACTTCCTGTTTGGTGGTCGCACCGCAGTCGATAAAGATGTTTTCAAGTTTCGGAACCGGTTCGTTGGAACTGATTCCTCTTGTATGAATGGCTGGCCAGCCGAAAACTCCTTTCACAATTCCTTTCTCACCATGAATATTCACGACCTTCGACGGCGCAATCATCTGGTCTGAACCTCCGTTTCTGATTACATAAATTAAACCGTCGTCAGTAATATAGTTGACATACCACGAAATTTCATCGGCGTGAGCTTCAATGACCACTTTAAATTCAGCCTCAGGATTGATGATCCCATAGCAGGTTCCGTAATGATCAAACTCAATTTTGTCCACATAAGGTTTTATATATTCCATCCAGACTCTCTGTCCGTTATGTTCGTAACCTGTTGGTGAGGCAGTGTTTAAGTATTGCTCTAAAAATTTTAATGATTTATTTTCTTTTTTCATGAAAAAAGGAATGAATTTTGTTACTTTAAGCTTTGATTTTATACGAAGTAAAAATAATGAATTTTAACAAACCTGTCTTATTATTTCTACTGTTTTTAGGTCTTAATGCAAATGCACAGAAGGATTCGGTGGTGATCGCAAAACCCATTAGTCAATATCCGCCGGAATTACTTAAAACAGATGAATTTGGTAATAAATATTATTACGACGAAGCCCAAAAGGCTAAAATATACGAGATTGACGGTGAGAATGTGGTGGTGATGGATGAATTAATTCTTTTTAACAAACCCCGGTTCAATAATCAGCTCGATCAGAATTACTACTATTTTCTCAATAAAAAACTCAACCGTGTTTATCCTCTGTTTCTTACTGCTCTTGAGCAATATCAGGACATACAGGATGAGATGAAAAACCTGGAACGCAGCGCACAGAAAAAATATGTCAGCGAAAGGCAGAATGCATTGGCGGCGCAGTATGAAGTTCAGTTGAGAGATTTAACCACAACCGAAGGCCGTGTTTTTGCAAAATTAATGAACCGTGCAACAGGGAAAACGGTTTATGAAATCATTCGTGAACTCCGCGGTGGCTGGAGTGCGTTCTGGTGGAATGTGAAAGGCAATATTGCCGATGTGGAAATTAAGGAACCGTATGATCCGCGACGAAACCGTACCGACGAATTTCTGGAATCGCTCCTGCAAAGCAACTGGAACGCCGGATATTTCACGCCTTACCCTGGTTATCAGAATTTTAAAATCAAAAAATAATAATGAAGAAGCTCCTCTCTAATCTGATGCTGCTTACGGCGGTATTGGCAGCCAATTTTATGTATTCATATGGTGTTACAGGACACCGCATCGTTGCTGAAATCGCAGAAAACCATCTTTCATGGAAAGCAAAAAGACATTTAAAAAATATAATCGGCGATCAGAAACTCGCCTACTGGGCCAATTGGCCGGATTTTATAAAGTCTGATACCTCCGGAGTCTGGAAGCATACTGACCAGTGGCATTATGTGAACATCAGTCCACAGGATAATTTCAAATCCTTTTCCGACAGTCTGCAGGCACAGACCGGACCCAATCTTTACACGCAGATCAAAACACTTTCTGCACAGATTAAGGATAAAAATACACCAGCTAAAGACAGGGAGATCGTTTTGCGCTTTCTGATTCACCTCGTCGGAGATTCGTCTCAGCCGATGCATGTTGGCCGCGCAGAGGATTTGGGCGGAAACAGAATAAAAATAAAGTTTTTCGGTGAAAACACAAATCTGCATTCCCTTTGGGACTCCAAGCTTATCGATTTTCAGAAATACAGTTATTCTGAATATACGGCACTTTTGGACGTGAAATCAAAAGAAGAAGTAAAACAGATTCAGGCGGGAACTCTTGAAGAATGGTTATACGACAGCCACCAGAGCGCAAACAGAATTTATGCGAATACAGTGATGGACGGATCTTACGCCTACGATTACAATTATAAATTCGCAGATCTAATGGAACGCCAACTTTTATACGGCGGGCTGAGATTGGCTAAGATTCTCAACAATATATTATAGAAGTCTTTCTTTGAGTTTTTCGAAAGCAATTTTATCGACAGGCAAGATAAATGGATTTTCATCTGTATGGATGGGAATCCATTCTGTTTTTTCGATACACGGATCCATGATAAGAAAATCATTTTCATCGATGATTTCAACCAGATAATATATGGTTAAAAGCTGTTCATTTTCCCGGAACCGTGATACAACAAAATCTTCCTGTGTATAAAGGTGTGCCAGAACATTGATTTTAACATTCAGTTCCTCTTCAAATTCGCGGTGCAGACAGTCCAAAACTCCTTCTCCGAATTCAAGCCCGCCGCCTGGTAGTTTCATCAGCTGTTCACCCGCATACTCCTCATGCAGTACCAAAACTTTTCCGTCTTTGACAGCGGTGGCGTAAACGCGGATATTTAATTTATCAATCATGTTTTGCATTTAGATGAAAACAAAGTTAAGAAATTCGGTCAATTATTTTACTTCTCAGGCTTTAGTCAGCTTTATAGCATTGATCATCTCTCTTTTTCCCGGCGGACCGGCTTTTTTCTCTATTTTAAAATTGAGCGCTTCTAAAATCCTTCTCACACTGCCTTTGGAGGAGTAGGTGGTAAGCAGCCCTCCGCTTTTCATCTTTTCTGAAACCATCTGGAATAAAGGTTTTTCCCATAAATCCGGCTGTACTCTTGCCCCGAAGCAGTCGTAGTACACCAAATCAATATTTGGCAACTTTAGGTCTTTAAGCTCAAAAAAATCACAATGATATTTCGTGAAGAAGAAATTGGGCAAAAGTTCAATGGTTTTGTTCCATTCACACTGGTGTAATTTTTTGTTGTATTCCTTAATAATTGCTTCGTCAAAAAATGAATCGTAAGCTAATTCTAAAATTTCATCTTCATTTACGGGGTATTTTTCGATGGTGAAGTACTCAATAATATGATTTTTATCAGTTTTCAAAAATTCATCAATTGTCACTAAAACATTCAGTCCTGTTCCAAAACCCAGTTCTAAAATATTAATTTCACAATTATTGACTAGTTTTAGTCCATTATTTATAAATACATGTCGCGCTTCCTGTAAAGCACCATGATGGGAGTGGTAATTCTCATTTAATTCATTGATATATAGCGTTTTGCTTCCGTCTGAAGTTGTTCTTATCTCTCTTCTCATCTCATTTTTTTTCAAAATTAATTTAAAATTTTGATATTAGAAAAATTATATTAAATTTGTAGAACATCAAAAAAAATTTTTAATATGATAATTCAAAAATCTACCAATCCGAGAATTTCAACCTTTGATCCTGAAAATTTTTCGTTTGGCAATACTTTTATCGACCACATGATTATCTGTGAATACGAAGACGGTATATGGGGCGATGTTAAATTGGTTCCTTATGGCCAGTTGCCATTTTCACCTGCAATGATGGGGGTGAATTACGGACAGGCTTGTTTCGAGGGAATGAAAGCTTATAAGGATAAGGATGGTCAGGTTTTTCTTTTCCGTCCGGAGAAGAATTTCGCAAGAATTAATAAATCTGCAAGCCGGCTTGCAATGCCCAAAGTTACTGAGGAAATGTTCATTGAAGGACTGAAAGCCCTGGTAGATATAGACCGCGCATGGATCCCGCAGGGTGAAGGAATGTCTTTATATATCCGTCCGCTTATTTTTGCAACTGAGGAAGCGCTGAAAGCAAGAATTTCCAATAAATATATGTTTGCAATCGTAGCAACACCGGCAAAAAGTTATTATTCAGAACCGGTTTCTGTACTGATTTCAGATTTTTATTCAAGAGCTGCAAACGGTGGAGTTGGTTCTGCAAAAGCCGCAGGAAATTACGCTGCATCTTTCTATCCAACCCAATTGGCTATCGAACAAGGTTATGAGCAGATCATCTGGACAGATGATGCGACACATGAATATTTTGAGGAAAGCGGTACCATGAATGTTTTCGTAAGAATTAATGATACAATATATACTCCGCCTACCTCCGAAAAAATTCTTGATGGGGTTACCCGCGACAGCTTTATACAGTTGGCAGAAAGAAGAGGAATTGAACTCAAAGTTGAGCCGGTTGCAGTGAAGACAGTAATTGAAGCGCAAAAGAACGGTACGCTGAAAGAAGTTTGGGGAGTGGGAACCGCAGTAGTAACTACAGTTTTCAAAGCCTTAGGTTACAACGGAGAAAAACTAAACCTTCCAAGCCTTTCTCTTGAAGAAAGTTTTGCATTAACCCTGCAGAAAGACCTTGTCGACATTCAGACCAATAAAGTTGAAGATCCTTTCGGATGGAGAGTTTTGGTTGAAAAGAAGATTTTGGAAACTGTTTAATCTCCATTAAAATAGTAGAAGAGAGCCGGGAAAAATTCAATCCCGGCTTTTTCGTTTGAGCATTTGGTGCGAATTCCTTATTTTCGCAAAGTATTTTATGAAAAAATTCATCATGATATTATCCTTACTGCTCATTGGCTGTGCGCAGAATCAGCAGGCGCATCCGCCGGTTGGTGGAATTCTGAGTGAAAAAGATCTGGATACTTCCAAAAACCGGGCGAAAAACCTAAATCAGACAGAAAGAGCACAAATTCATGACTGGATCAACAGCCAGCAGGAAAAATATTATCCGATGAGTCTGAATTATTGGGTAAATATTGATAATCTGCAGCAGAATCAAAGAAAAAACGATGGTGACAGTATCTCGTATCAATATGAATTATATGATTTTGATTTGGTGAAGCTTTATGATCAACCCAAAAAGAATAAGAATGTTCAGTTTGGCCGTTTTGAGGAACTGAAAGCGGTGGAAGATGCCCTGCGGTATTTGAATAAAAATCAGGAGGCGACCTTGCTAGTGCCTTCGGTGCTTGGTTTCGGTACTTATGGAGATAATGATAAAATCCCGAATGATATGCCTTTAATCATCAAAATAAAAGTACTTTAAAATCAAATAAATGCTAAAGAAAAATTTTTTAATCGCAATAGCAGCGATATCGCTGACGAGTTGCACTCCAATTTATAAAAAAATGAACGTAGACAAAGAAACTTACGAAGGACTGAAAGATGGCCTTTACGCAAATTTCCAAACTTCCAAAGGAAATATGATTGTGAAATTCGAAGACAAGAAAGCGCCGGTAACCGTAGCGAATTTTGTTGGTTTGGCTGAAGGAAAAATTGAAAATAAATCAAAAGCCAAAGGAGTTCCTTTTTATGACGGAACCATTTTCCACCGAGTGATTAAAGATTTTATGATTCAGGGGGGTGATCCCAAGGGAACCGGAATGGGTGATCCGGGTTACAAATTTGATGATGAGAAAAACGATCTTCAACACACAGGTAAAGGAATTCTCTCAATGGCAAATTCGGGACCGAACACGAACGGATCTCAGTTTTTCATTACAGAAGTGGCAACACCTTGGCTTGATGGTAAGCATACGATTTTCGGATCTGTTGTAAATGGCGTTGAAGTGATTGATGCGATTGCTAATGTAGAAAAAGGTGCACAGGATAAACCTAAAACTGATGTTGTTTTAGAAAAGGTCGCAGTATTCACCAAAGGTGATGAATATAAAAACTACGATGCTGCTTCAATTTTTAATGACGGTAAAGGAAAGATTCAGGAGAATAACAAAGCGGTTATGAACCAGATAGAAGCAGGCAAAAAGAAAAAAGCGGAAGAATTTGCTGCTAATCAGCAAAAACTTGTAGATGATTTAAAAGCGGAAATGCAGTCAACTCCATCAGGGCTTTATTATAAAATTACCAAAGCCACTAACGGTGCAGCACCACAGCGTGGAGACGAAGTTGCAGTGCATTACGCAGGTAAACTTGTGGATGGCAGCGAGTTTGATTCTTCCTTTAAGAGAAATCAGCCGATCGATATTCCAATCGGTGTAGGTCAGGTTATTAAAGGTTGGGACGAAGGAATTATGCTGTTGAAAGAAGGTGAAACTGCTACATTATTAATACCATCTGAACTTGGTTACGGATCAGCGGGTGCAGGCGGAGTTATTCCTCCAAATGCATGGTTAATTTTCGATGTGGAACTGGTAAAAGTGAAAAGTAATTCTTCGAGATAAACGAAGATTTTAGAGCTTTTAACTTAATTTTAAGAATGATATAAACGAACACTTCAATCTGAAGTGTTCGTTTTTTTTTGTGTATTACCGTACCGCTTTCTTCCTAAAAGCTTTATACCATTGATTAATTTCATTAAGGTGCTAAAAAAAATGTTTTTATGCAAGTTTCTTTTTTGGTGTTTATTTTTGAATAATTACAATTTACGGTTAAAATAATTAATAAAAAAAGGTGTTTTGACGGTATTTTATTTTTTGGATTGTAGGTAACTTTATTTTACACAAAATACACAGGTGATGAGAAACAAATTTATTCTGGGAATTTCGTTAATTCTATTTACGATTTCGCATGCGCAGGTGGGCATCAATACCACCACACCCAATGGAGCTACTGTTTTAGACATCAATTCCAACGAAAAAGGGATCTTGGTGCCGCGTCTTACAGATTCGGAACGGGATACTAAACTCGCAGACAATGATCCGTTAACCGTTCCTCCAGCAGGAGTTGTAAACTTAAATTTGGCGGCGGGTACACTTATTTACAATACATCCGCAGACCGGTTTGAATTCTGGGACGGACTGGTATGGAGGCAATTATTTGTAGCAACCAGTTCCGTAGCAGGGAATGATGGGGTGGTGAAAGTAGATTCAGGCGCAGGAGGGGTAAAACCCACGCTGAGTTTAGCAGGTGCAGGGAATACTTATGGTCCACCTGTACAGGTTTTATATACAACACCACTGACTTTTGCAGCAAGCCCTACTACCAGCTGGCCTGAAACTACGGTACCGTACCCAGGTGTAACAGCCAACATTTATTCGGGTGCAACTGCTGCAACACAGCGCTGGAGAGAAAATCTGATTATGGGACAGGTACACATATGGAGGGTTATTGCTACCGCCACTGCCGGATCAAACTCAACAGGATCTCTTCTGGCAACCTTCAAAAATCCGGATTCAGGTTTTGAAATTAATTCCATTGCCCTGCTGCCTTCAGGATCCAGCGGTGTTCCCAAAGTTGTAACTTTTTATTTCTATACAATAGCAGACCCGCTCAGTATACCTGAAGCAACTAAAGGGTATCAGTTGTGGATGACCGCTGACCAGACGGTGTCAGTCCGGATCGACTCTATGACCAGAGTTTCACTGTTTAAAGACTAGTATACGAGATGCAAAAAACGATAACTAATAACGACTCAATATAAACACAATTTATGAGAAGAAAAGAAGATGCTGAAAATGCATCTTCTTTTTTATACCACTTTTTCACCGCAGATTTTGCAGTATCGTGCATCGTCATCAATATCATCGTTCCCGCAGCGGCCGCAGACCTTTTCAAGATTTTGTCTTTTGTTCCTCATTTCGGCGGTCACAATTCCGGTTGGTACTGCGATGATAGAATAACCGGCAAGCATCAGAAGTACAGAGAGGAATTTTCCAAGTGGGGTGCCGGGCGAAACATCACCGTATCCTACCGTAGTTACCGTTACCACTGCCCAGTAAATACTTTGCGGAATGCTCTCGAATCCTTCTCGGTGACCTTCCACCATAAACATTAGTGATCCTACGATAACACAGAATATCACTAGGAACAGAAGAAAAATATAAATTTTTCGTGAACTGTGTTTCAGTGCTCTCACGATAAAATACCCATCGTTCATAAAGTCCAGAAGATTGAAAATCCGGAATACTCTGAGCATTCTCAGCATTCTTAAAATCAGAAAATACTTCGTAATCGGGAAAAACAGACTCAGATAAAAAGGAAGTATGGCGAGAAAATCAATAATTCCGAAAAAACTGAAAATATATGCTTTCTTATTTTTAATCGTGAGAATCCTTAAAACGTATTCAACAGTAAAGAAAGCGGTAATGATGATTTCAAGAATTACAAATAGAAGGTGCAGTTTCGCATCGAAAATCTGAACACTTTCCATCATGACGATAAGTGTGCTCAAAAGAATGAGGAGCAAAAGAACAAGGTCGAAAAGTTTCCCTAGTTTTGTATCCGAGAGAAAAATAATTCTGTAGACCTGACGTTTCCATTTTGTTCGCTCAGATATGAAGTCATGTTCCTTTTCCATAGGTTTATTCACGATTAAAATTAAAGAAATAATTCTTATTTTCGCTACAAACTTAAGAAAATGACGGTAAAAGAGGCAATTTCTCAAATAGAAAAGAAAATCCAGATCCAGCAGGCAGAGGATTTTGATAATGTAGGACTTCTATGCGGAAATCTGCAGCGGGAAGTTAAAGGAATTCTGGTTTGTCATGATGCTATGGAAAATGTTGTGGAAGAAGCTATTTCAAATAAACAAAATTTAATCGTCACTTTTCACCCTATTATTTTCTCCGGGCTAAAATCGATAACAGGAAAGAATTATGTTGAACGTGCGGTTTTGAAAGCAATTGAAAATAAAATTGCGATTTATGCCATCCACACTGCATTCGATAATGATTATTTCGGGGTAAATTTCAGAATCTGCGAAGAGTTGGCGTTACAGGATCAAAAGGTGTTGATGCCTAAGTCACAGAACCTGAAAAAACTGGAAGTCTACGTGCCGGAAGATCACGCTGAAATACTTAAAGAAGCACTTTTTGAGGCTGGAGCGGGCAATATAGGTTTTTATGACGAATGCAGTTTTTCGGTAAATGGTAATGGGACATTCAGACCCATGGAGGGTTCCAATCCATTTTCGGGAACCCAAAATATCCGTGAAAATGCTCAGGAAAAACTTATTTCTGTAATTTTTGAAAATTTTAAACAGCGTAAGATCATCGATGCAATGAAAAATGCACATCCCTACGAAGAAGTCGCTTACCAAATCATCTCGCTCGAAAACGAGAATCAGTATTCCGGACTTGGAAGATTTGGCGACCTTAAAACAGAAATGGATGAAACTGATTTTCTGAAGTTTGTAAAGGAAAAATTCCTTTTGAAGGTCATTCGCCACTCACCTTTGAACAGCAGAAAAATTAAAAAAGTAGGGGTGCTGGGCGGAAGTGGCGCGAGCGGAATCCAAGCGGCGCTTTCTCGGCAATGCGATGCATATCTCACAGGCGATGTAAAGTATCATGATTTTTTTAAGAGTGAAGATAAAATGCTCATTTGCGACATCGGTCATTTTGAGTCCGAACAATTTGTAACCCAACAATTAATTGAGATTTTATCGGAAATTTTTCCTAAATTTGCAGTCTCAAAATCTGTTGAGAAAACAAATCCTGTAAATTATTTTTTATAAAAATATGGCTAAAAAAACTGTAGAAATCTCTGTTGAAGATAAGTTAAGGGCGCTTTACGACTTGCAAATCATCGATTCAAGATTAGACGAGATCCGCAACACAAGAGGTGAATTACCGATTGAAGTTGAGGATTTAGAAATTGAAATCGAAGGTCTGGAAAAAAGAGCCGAGAAGTTTCAAACTGAAATCAAAGAACAGAATGATGAAATCAGCACGAAGAATGAAGTGATTAATCACGCTAAAACTTTGATCGACAAATACAAAGCTCAACAGGAAACTGTTAGAAATAATAAGGAATTTGAAGCCTTAGAAAAAGAAATTGAATTCCAGGATCTTGAAATTCAGCTGGCTGAAAAGAGAATTAAAGAATTCGGTGTGAAAATCGCGCACAAAAACGAAACTTTTGAGGAACTGAACAACAAAATCAGTGAATTGAAGAATCACCTTAAATTCAAGAAAGAAGAGCTTGAAAATCTGGTTGCAGAAACACAGAAAGAAGAGGATTTCTTAATCGAAAAATCTAAGGAATTTGCTAAGAATATCGACGAAAGATTATTGGCTTCTTACCAGAGAATTCGCACCAATTCACCAACAGGTTTAGCGGTTGTAGGTCTGGAAAGAGGTGCGCCGAAAGGATCATTCTTTACGTTGCCTCCACAGAAACAGATGGAAATCGCGCAGAGAAAGAAAATCATCATCGACGAACATAGCGGAAAAATCCTTGTTGACGATGACATGGTTAACGAAGAAAACGAAAAAATGAAAGATATTATTAAATTCTAATAAATCTTCATCAAAATAAAAAGGTTCGGAATTTCCGAACCTTTTTTTATTTCTGGTAACAGGTGTAATTAACCTACAACTGCTTCTTCAAGACAAACTTTAATTCTGTTCATTGCATCCTTCAGTTCTTTTTCTGAAGCAGCATAAGAAAAGCGGATACAGTTCGGGTTGCCGAAAGACACACCGCCAACTGTTCCCACATAAGCATTTTCGAGAAGAAACATCGCGAAATCATCGGCGTTTTCAATCTCAGTTCCGTTCAGTTTTTTACCGATGTAGAACGAGATATCTGGGAAGAAATAAAAGGCAGCTTCCGGATAATTCACTTTAAATCCGGGAATTTCTTTCATCAGATTGTATACGATATCTCTTCTTTTTTGGAATTCGTCGATCATGTAACGGTACTCCGAAGGATCAGTTTTCAGGGCGGTTACCGATGCTTTCTGTGCCATCGTATTGGCGCCGCTCGTCATCTGTCCCTGGATTTTCTCACAGCCTTCCGCAAGCCATTTCGGGCAGGCTGAATAACCGATTCGCCAGCCTGTCATTGCAAACGCTTTCGACAGTCCGTTAATCACCGCGGTCTGTTCATAGACCTGTGGAAATTCGGCAATAGAAGTATGTTTACCGTCGTAATTGATATATTCATAAATCTCATCGGAGATAATAGTGATTTGTGGATGTTTCGCCACAACATCTGCAATTTTTTCGAGTTCATCGTAGGTATAAACGCTTCCGGAAGGGTTGCACGGTGAACTGTAAAGTAAAACCTTTGTTTTTGGAGTAATGGCTTTTTCCAGCTGTTCTGCGGTCATTTTAAACTCGCTTTCGATGGAAGTTTCCACAAAAACAGATTTTCCGCCCATCATTTTTACCATTTCATCGTAACTTACCCAATATGGCGCGGGCAGAATAACTTCATCACCGTCATTAAGCACAGATGCCAGAACATTTAAAATAGACTGTTTTGCTCCATTTGACACACAAATCTGGGAGGGTAGATAATTCAGGTTATTGTCGCGTTTCAGTTTTTCACAGATTGCCTGCCTTAAATCTAAAAATCCCGGAACCGGCGAGTAGTGGCTGAAATTATTATTAATGGCTTCAAAAGCGGCTTCCTTAATGTTTTTTGGGACGTCGAAGTCGGGTTCGCCGAGGGTTAAACTGATGACATCGAGACCATTGGCTTTCATTTCCCGAACTTTGTTGCTCATTACAAATGTTTGCGAAAAGCTCATTCTGCTAAGCCTTTCAGAGTGTTTTTCCATAATCATTCTTAATAAACTCAAAGATAATTTTTTTCTGCAAGGTTCTGAACTTGTTTTTTTAAATTTGTGGAAATTTAAATAAAATGCCTGCTGAACTTATTGAAAAGTATTTTCCGAACCTTACCGAACAACAGAAAGAACAGTTTAGTAAACTGCAAGAACTCTACGGGGAATGGAACGAAAAAATAAATGTGATTTCCCGAAAAGATATGGATTCACTTTATGAAAAACATATTCTGCATTCGCTTGGAATCGCCAAAGTCATGGAATTTGCACCCAATACAAAAGTTCTGGATATCGGAACCGGCGGCGGTTTTCCCGGGATTCCGCTGGCAATCCTGTTTCCGGATTCGCATTTTACCCTGATTGATTCAATTGGTAAAAAGATCACCGTAGTGAAGGAAGTTTCTCAGGGAATCGGCTTAAAGAATATTACTGCAATCCATGGCCGGGCGGAAGATCTCAAGGAGAAATTTCATTTTGTGGTAAGCCGGGCGGTAACACAGATGCCGGTTTTCCTCCGATGGTTAAAGGGAAAATTCGAAAAAGAGCAGTTCAATCCGAAGCATAACGGTGTTTTATATTTAAAAGGCGGCGATTTGTCTGAAGAACTTGCGGGTATGAAAGCTGAAATTTTCAGTCTTCATAAATTTTTCGAAACAGACTTTTTCGAAACCAAAAAAGTGGTATATTTATCAAAGGGAAATTTCAATTCTTAATTCATTAGATTAAAGTGATTATTGTTACTGTTTCACTAATAAATTTACTTTTATGAAAACAATATTCAAATCAATTTTTACTGCTGTTTTACTATTCGGTTTAGCGAGTTGTAATGACCGGCTCGAGGGCGATGAAATCACCAGCACTGAACCTTTAAAAATCGACAGTGTGAAAATCGCACAGGATACGATGGATATTTACAGTACGCAGACGATCAAAACCTACTCGCAGTTCAGCACACAATGCGAGGGCTTTTACGGCTACGATTATCAGCACACTGCACCGCTTGAGCGTAAAGTGATTTCCTATAAATTTAAAACCTCTGCGGGTTGCGGTGAAATGGCGACCAGAACTTCTCAGATTAATTTCCGGCCTCAGGAAACAGGAACTTATCTCTTTAAATTCTGGACTGGCAAAGATGCAGCCGGCGCCAATACGTGGATCGAGCGTACAATTATAGTTGAATAAACACAGATCAGTATATCATTTTTAAACATCAGGATTATAAGATTTTCCTGATGTTTTTTTATGAAATTTTCCTTACTTTTCATCTTTACATTCCTTATGAAATTTCTTGATAAAATCATCACCGAACTTCTTTCCCAAACATCAGATCTGTCGGAATTCAATATTGTGCTTCCGGGTAAAAGACCTGTGGTTTTCATTAAAAAAATCCTCAGAGAAAAGCAGTATTCGGGTTTTCTACCCAATTTTTACACTGTAGAGGATTTAATTAAAAATCTCTCGGGGAAGCAGCCTATTCAGGGGATTTCTCTGTGGCTTTTTTCCTTCGGGGTTTACCGCGACCTGCATCCGGGAGAAGATTTTTCCAGTTTCCTGAAATGGTTTCCTACGCTTTTGAAGGATTGGGATGATATTTTAAAGTTTTCCGAAAGTGATCAGCAGGTTTTGGAATACATGTTCGACGAGGAAAGAATTAAAAACTGGTCCGAAAATCTGGGAGAATCCGAAGATACGCCAAGAAAAAGATTTCTCAATTTCTGGCAGAAAATGACAGTGTTTCTTCCGCTCCTTAAGATGAAGCTCAATGAAAAAAACTGGGCAACATCAGGAATGATTCATGAAGCTGCAAAGAATAAAATTGAAGATTTCGCACATAAAACTGATGGAAAATTTGTCTTCTGCGGATTTAATGCGTTTACTCCTGTAGAGGAAAAACTGGTTAAGAGTCTTTTGCAGTGGGATAAAGCACAGTGCTTTTTTCAGGCAGATGAGTATTATGTGAATGATGAAAGACAGGAAGCCGGAAAATTTCTGCGGAGCCATAAAACCTGGAAAGAATTTAATGAAAGCCGGCCTTTCAGTTGGATAGAGAATGATTTTGCGCAGAAAAAAAAGATCAAAGTCTACGAAGTTTCGGGGAACATAACCCAGGCGAAAGTGCTGCCTGAAATTTTTAAAGAAATCAATCCTGAAGATCTCTCGAAAACTGCCGTCGTTTTACTTGACGAAAATTTGCTTCCTGCAACTTTAGACGCGATCAGCACTGTAGAATATCTTAACATCACCATGGGATTCCCGCTGAAAAATCTTGCGTTCAGCAATGCCATGAAAAAACTGTTTTATCTTCAGAAACAGCTAGAACAAAAGGATTCTTCCTATTACTATAATGATGTGCTTGCCGTTTTAGAAGAACTTCCGAACGGAGACGCAGACAGAAATATTATTGCGGTTTTCAAAGCGACCATTGAAGAAAGAAATATTGTCTATATATCCAAAAAACAGTTCTCAGAGCTGCTTTCTGATCTATCTTATTTTCAGCTGTTTCGGAGACCGTCGTCTGTAAATGAATTTTTAGATCTTCTGATCACTTACTGTTATGCGCTGAAATTCAGAGAACTGGATGATATTTTGTATGAAAATATTGCTCATTTTGAGAAGAGTTTCAAAATCATTAGAAACCAACTCTCTCCATATTCATTCCAGATAAATATGGAAACCCTGGAAGTGCTGATCAACCAGTTGGTGAGTTCTGAAGCTATTGATTTTCAGGGAGAACCGTTGGCCGGATTACAAGTGATGGGACTTTTGGAAACCAGACTTTTAAATTTTGAAAACATTATTTTACTCTCTGCCAACGAAGGAAAACTGCCGCTGGGTAATTCACAGAATACCTATTTGCCTTTTGACATCAGGAAACATTTTGGTTTGCATACGTTCTTAGAAAATGACGGAATTTATGCCTATCACTTTTACCGGTTGATTCAGGATTCGAGGAATGTCCATCTCCTTTTTAACGCTTTGGGTTCAGGGGTGAATACCGGTGAAAAAAGCCGTTTTATTACGCAAATCGAAATTGAAGATCCGTATCACCAACTTGAAAATATTATCATTGAAAACTCTTCAGATCCTATACGCCAGGAACCGATGCACATTAAGAAAACAGAGAAGGTCTTGGAGAAACTTGATGAATGGAAAAAGAAGGTTTCGGCCTCGCATCTTACTTCTTATATCTATAATCCAGTCGATTTTTACCTGACAAAAATCCTGAACACGCGGGAAGCCACTGAAATTGAAGAAGAACTCTCGCAGCGAAGTTATGGGAATTTGGTGCATTACGCCCTTCAGGATATATATGAAAAATTTATCGGTAAAAAGTTAACAGTTAATGATTTAGAGTTTTCGGATGAAGTTATTGTTAAAGTCATTAACCAAGCCATCGAAAAACTGAAACACCAAACTGAATTTTACGAAAAGGGAATGAATTTCATTCATAAATCCATCGCAGAAAGGGTAGTGCGGAGCGTCATCGAAT
>JAANMT010001712.1_pt1 | contig 20529 bp, 11 predicted proteins | sample 7279711 | NCBI WGS metagenome assembly JAANMT01 (sample SAMN14094538, study PRJNA606508) | bioreactor metagenome | isolation source: A lab-scale SPAN reactor treating ammonium-rich wastewater day 1 | place: Ireland: Galway | collected 2017-01-16 | reverse complement strand
TTCAGGCTCCTCAACCACCAGGGCCACCGCTCGAAATTCTGGTGCCTGACAATCAGAAATGGCCTCAACTGCGCGGGCCAAAGGGGTCAGGGGTTGTCGATGATCCCAATCTGCCTGTTTCATGGGATGTCGAGAAGGCTGAGAATCTTGTCTGGAAAGTTGAAATTCCGGGGAAAGGCCACAGCTCGCCAGTGATCTGGGGGGATCGCCTTTATATCACGACCGGGGATTTCGAAAGCCGGAAGGTCCTCTGCTACCAGCGAATTGATGGGAGCCTGGTGTGGTCCTGTGCACTGAGGACCAATGCACAACTGGATGAAGAGCTGAAGGAAGATGAGGGAGATACCGGCCTGGCTGCTCCGACTGCTGTCACCGATGGACATTACATTGTCGCATTCTTCGGAACCAATGAGATTGCCGGAATCGACAGAGAGGGCCGCCAGATCTGGTCAAGATGGTTCGGCCCTCCGGACAGTGATTTCGGAATTGCATCCTCTCCCATTCTCTCCGGGTCTACCGTTTACCTGCAGCTGGATCAGGGAAGCAAAGAAAAGAAGCATTCCATGCTCTATGCTCTGGATATTGCCAGCGGAAAGCCCCGTTGGGAGATCCCCCGTGAGGTCCCCTGTTCCTGGAGCACTCCGATTCTGGTTGAAAGCAATGGACGGAGCGAACTGATCACTGCCGCCGATCCATGGGCCATATCGTATGATCCGGTCAGTGGAAAGGAAATCTGGCGTGCGAAAGTTTTGTCTGGTGCAGTTGCACCCATGCCCGCCTCCTGCAATGGATTCTTTTTTACAGCGACAGAATATTCACAGCTGGCCGCCATCAAAACGGGTGGACAAGGCGATATCACCGAAACCCATGTGGCCTGGACCATGGAAAGTGACCTCCCGGATGTAGCCGGGATGGTCACTGATGGAAAACTGCTGATCCTTCCCAATGGCACTGGTAAGGTGCGCTGCTTCGATGTATTGACTGGAAAACGAATCTGGACTCAGGAGTATGACAATGGTTTCTGGTCAAATCCAACCCTGAATGGTGATCTTGTCTATATGACTGATATGGAAGGGACGACTTTCATTTTCAAACTGGCTGATAAATACGAAGAGGTTGGCCAGGGGAAATTCGGAGAGCCTGTTCTGACTTCATTTGCTGTTGCAGACTCACGTTTCTATGTCCGCGGCGAAAAATACCTTTATTGCCTGGGGAAACCCCAATGATTGTCACAGGTCAACAGGAGATCGTGCTTGCTGAGGTTGACCGGATTGTTGAAACAGTCGGCGGCAATGGCCAGCAGGTTATACAAATTCTCCAGGCGATACAGGAAAAATACCGCTATCTTCCCACAGAAGCACTGGAGCGTGTTTGTGAGCTCACTGATATATCCCCGGCACGCATTGCAGGGGTTGCATCATTTTATTCCCAGTTCCGATTCAACCCGGTGGGGCTGCATCAGATCCGGGTTTGCCATGGAACTGCCTGCCATGTCAAAGGCTCAGCTCTGGTCCAGGATTCCATTGAACGGCACCTTGATATCGGAATGGACAGGGACACGACAACCGATGGCCTTTTCACAGTTGAAAAAGTTGCCTGTCTGGGATGCTGCACTCTTGCTCCGGTTGTTCAGATCGATGACCTTGTTTATGGGAGTCTGACACCCGACAAGGTTCCTGTAGTCATCAGAAACTTCCTGAATAATCCACAGCTGCGCAATGGCTCGGCTGAAACACAGGCAGATGATGAAGCAATCGAGAATGTTTTCGGTGAAATTCGGATCGGACTGGGATCCTGCTGTGTTGCCAAAGGAAGCGACCGGTTGAAAACCGCGCTCGAAGATGCGATTCGAGAAACAGGCGCACGCGCTGTCGTCAAAAGGGTTGGCTGTGTGGGAATCTGCCATCAGACCCCACTCATCGAAGTGATTGCTCCCGACCAGACATCTCATCTCTATGCCGACCTCAAACCGACTGAAGCAAAGAACCTTGTCGTCAAACATTTCCCAAGGCGGTCGGTTTTCAAGAAAATCAGCCATTCTCTCAACCGTGTGCTTGAAAAAATATTCCAGGATGATGCCTGGGAACCGGTTGACAGATTTTCCATTCATGTTCGTGATGAACCGGTTTCTGCCTTTCTGAGCCGCCAGATCCACATTGCGACAGAGCATGGAGGAACACTGAATCCATTTGATCTCGAGGAGTACATCCACCACCAGGGATTCGCTGCACTTAGAAAGTGCCTTGAATCGTATACGCCCGCCCAGATCATCGACCAGATTGCTGAAAGCGGATTGAGAGGAAGAGGGGGCGCCGGTTTTCATTCGGCGACAAAGTGGCTAAAGGTTCGCGAATCTCCTGGAGAAATCAAATATGTCATCTGTAATGGGGATGAGGGTGATCCAGGAGCATTCATGGACCGGATGCTGCTCGAATCCTTCCCGTTCCGTGTCATCGAAGGAATGATTATCGCGGCTTATGCTGTCGGCGCATCCGAGGCTATCTTCTATGTGCGTGCAGAATACCCGCTGGCTTTGAAAGTCCTCCGGCGAGCGCTGGCGCTTTGTGAAGGGAATGGTTATATCGGCGGCAATATCCTGGGGAGTGATTACTCAATTCATTTCCATATCGCCGAGGGAGCCGGAGCCTTTGTTTCCGGGGAAGAAACTGCGCTGCTGGCATCAGTTGAAGGGAAGAGAAGCATCCCGAGAATCAGGCCGCCTTACCCTGCGGAAAAAGGGCTATGGGATCAGCCCACGCTCATCAACAATGTCGAAACATATTCCCTGGTGCCATGGATTCTGCGTGAAGGGGCTGAGTCCTTTGCAGCCCTTGGAACAGCCACCAGCAAAGGGACCAAAGTGTTTGCCCTTGCAGGAAAAGTGAAACGGGGTGGTTTGATCGAAGTGCCGATGGGGATCACCATCCGGGAGGTTGTTAATGAAATTGGTGGCGGTGTTGCAGATGGAAGGCAGTTCAAAGCGGTTCAGGTAGGTGGCCCGTCTGGCGGCTGTGTTCCTGCAGCACTTGCTGATACTCCCATAGATTTCGAAGCGCTCCAGTCAATCGGGGCCATCATGGGATCCGGTGGGCTGGTCGTATTGGATGATACGGATTGCATGGTGGACATTTCCAGATACTTTCTGCAGTTCACTCAGAATGAGAGCTGTGGGAAATGCACATTGTGCCGTATTGGTTCCAAGCGGATGCTTGAAATTGTTACCCGTTTGTGTGAAGGGAAAGGGCGGCCACAGGATATAGGCATTCTCGAAGAGCTGTCTGCTGGAATGAAAGCGGCCAGCTTCTGTGGTCTGGGAAAAACCGCCCCCAATCCGGTCTTGACTTCGCTCCGTTATTTTCGTGAGGAATATCTTGCGCATGTGGAAGGCCGCTGCCCGGCCGGAAAATGCAAGGCATTGATCCGCTACAGGATTGAGGACCACTGTATTGGCTGCACAATCTGCGCACAGCACTGTCCAGTCGGTGCAATCCATTCAATCCCCTACCAGCTGCATACCATCGATGATTCACTCTGTGTGCGCTGCGACATGTGCCGTTCGGCCTGTCCCGAGAAAGCAGTCAAGGTGGTTTGACCCATGCCAGATATGGTTTCACTGATAATTGATGGCATACCGGTCCAGGTGGCCTCGGGAGAGACGATCCTCCAGGCTGCAGAGAAATCCGGCATTCAAATCCCCACGCTCTGCTTCATGGAAGGCCTTGCCGACCTGGAATCCTGCGGTGTGTGTGTAGTCGAAGTGGAGGGGAACCCAAATCTTCTTCCATCCTGTGTATCGAGATGCCTGCCTGATATGAAAATCCGTACTGATTCCGAAAAGGTTCGAAAGGCCAGGAAGCTGGCACTCGAACTGTTGTTGTCGGACCATCTCGGGGATTGCCAGGCGCCCTGTGAACTGGCCTGTCCTGCGGAAATTGACATCCCCGAGTTCATTCGGCAGATACGATACAACCATCCGGACAAAGCCCTGCGAGTTATTCTGGAAAAGATCGCCTTTCCGGGAGTTCTCGGCAGGATCTGTCCCAAGTTCTGTGAAGGTGTCTGTCGTCGTGGGGAATATGATGAGCCTGTTTCTATCTGCTCCCTGAAAAGATTTCCGGCAGACATCGTTCCACAGGATATTAAACAGCAGCAGCACTCTGCTGTTGTCAGGTCCGGAAAGAAAGTTGCAATCCTCGGTTCTGGTGTCGTTGGCCTGACTGCAGCCTATTATCTCACACTCGCCGGGCATGAGTGTATTGTCTTTGAGGCTGCACCGAGGCCTGGCGGGGCGATGAGGAATATCATTCCGGAATTTCGACTTCCCGCACAGGTGATTGATGATGAAATTGCGGACATTCAATCACTTGGTGTCAAGATTCACTGCAACCAGGCCCTCGGAAAGGATGTTTTCCTGGATGACCTGCGAAATGAATATGATGCAATTCTGCTGGCTATTGGTGCAAATGGGGAAAAACATCCAACCTTCTCCGGTTCTGATCTGGGCCAATCGTGTTTCAACTTCCTCGAACAGGTTGCCTATGGTGCCTGCACATCGGTTGAGAAAAATGTAGTCATCATCGGCTCCGGGCCTACCTCTCTGGATTCTGCAAGAACATGCCTGCGGCTGGGAGCTGAAGAAGTCACCATGATTATCGCATCTTCGCAGCGCACCCATTTCTTCTTTACACCGCAACTGCAGTATGCGCTTGAAGAAGGTGTCAAGATTCATTATGACAGTGAGATATTATCCACTGCCATCGGAGCAAACCGGCAGATTTCGTGTGAAGTGAATACCTCTGGAGATCGTTGGGTGATAACTGCGGACCAGATTTTCCTCTCCGGGCATGTCGAGGCTGATGTCCAGCTGCTGGAAAAACTTGGATTCAAAACCCTCCGGGGAGGAGTCCAGATTGATAAAAAGACCCTGCAGACAAATATCCCGGGAGTCTTTGCAGCAGGCAACATCGCCCAGTCCGGCCGGTATGCGGTCCATGGCTCGGCTTCAGGCCGGAATGTTGCCGAGTCTATTCATCGTTACCTCACTGGCATCCCCCCACAGCCCGAATGGATCAATGTTCGGATGCAGCATCTGACAGAGGATGAAAAGGATCTTCTGGGGAAAGACCGGCATGACATTTCACGATTGATGGATTTGATTCTTTCTCCTGAATTCCGTTCCCATAATTTCGAGGAATTCAATCAGGGACTCACTACAGATGCAGCGATCAAGGAAGCGGCACGCTGCCTGAATTGTGATTGCGCCAGCAAAAGAGAGTGCTCACTTCGCATCCAGTCGACATTATGCGATGCAAATCCACGGGCATTTCGTGGAGACAGGCCGGCCTTTGAAAAAGATGATTCACACCCGGATATTGTTTATGAATCCGGCAAGTGCATCAAATGCGGGCGTTGCATTGCTATTGCGGAGCAGCACCGTGAAAAGTATGGCTTGACCTACATCGGCAGGGGATTTTCAGTCAAGGTGCAGACACCGATCATGGGAAAAATCGCCGAGGGCCTTTCTCTGGTTGCGATTGAATGTGCCAAGGCCTGTCCGACCGGAGCACTCTCCAGAAAGCGGTGACTCAGTGAGCTGTACCGGTGGATAGGTATCTCTGCTCCAACCCATGGGGCAGTGTGGCTCTCTGCTATCTTTAACAGAATCAAAGATCGTTGTGCTCGCCCTGAAAAAAGTGGATACGCAGGCCAGCCTCAGCCCAGCCCCAGCCTTTGAATCTTTTTCAATAACCCCCGCCGGGTCAGCCCAAGCATCTCCGCTGCATGGGTTTTGTTTCCATTCGTTTCCTGCAGAGCTTTCCGAATCAGACGTTTTTCCAGGAGATTGGTGACCTCTCTGAGAGATGAGGAATCAGCTTCGAGGTCCGGAATGTATGGCGCTTTTCCTAAGGAAAGCAGAATTTTTCGAGAGACCAATTCTTCTGTAAGGATGGAGTCGTATTTCCCCAGGATGACCATCTGCTCAATTTCATGTTTGAGCTGGCGGCAATTGCCAGGCCAGGAGTAATCAAGAAACATCCGCATGACCCTGGGGTGGATCTTTTTAGGCTCCAAACCCGCTTCCTTAACCGCCTGATCCAGGAAATACTCCACCAGAATAGGGATCTCCTCAGGGCGTTCCTGGAGTGATGGAACTGTGATCGTCAACACACTCAGCCGGTAGAAGAGGTCCTCACGGAACTTTCCTTCTGCGATCAGGCGTTCCAAATCCTGGTTGGTTGCAGCAATGATGCGCGCATCCACTTGAATGGTGCGTGTCCCACCCACCCGTTCAAAACGCCCCGATTCCAGAAACCTGAGCAGCTTGGCTTGTATGTTCATGGGGGCATCGCCGATCTCATCCAGAAGAAGAGTTCCCCCCTCAGCCATTTCGACCATCCCCTTCTTGATGGAGTTAGCCCCGGTAAATGCCCCTTTTTCATGGCCAAAGAGCTCGGATTCCATCAATGTTTCCGTCATGTTGGCACAGTTCAAATCAATAAAGGGTTTGCTTTTCCGGCTCGAGTTTTCATGAAGAATTTCGGCAATCAGATTTTTTCCCGTGCCAGTCTCTCCCTGAATCAGCACCGGAGCATCGTTATCGGAAAACAGTTCCAGACGGCGCCGGAGATCCTTCATCGCTTTCGATGCACAGATAAGGCGGTCGAAAGCAAACATCTGAGACAAGTTGCGTGTTTTCCCCGGTTCTAAAGCCAGCGGGACATTGAAAGTGCGGCCTGCGATATCCTCCACAAGCTCCATCACCGCAAAGATTTCCCCACTCTTATCACGAAGTGGGATTGCCACAACCTCAAAATGCTTGAAGACAATGCCTTCCTGATTGCGGCTGGGAGCAACACGCCGGACTAATTTTCCGGTCTGGAATGCAATTTTCGAGGCACACCAGGGGCAGACTTCCTCGCGTTGATCGTCATTCATATAGGCCTGAAAACAAATGCGCCGCCCGAGTTGTCTATCCGGGAAAAATGACTGCTGGTGCTGGTTGACGTAGATAATCCGCATATCGCGGTTGACGATATTGATCCCGAAGGGGAGTGCATCTAAAGCGGACAGCGCAAAATCCTGCACTGAGAAAGGGAGTAAGTCCTCCACAATCCGCTCACCATTAGAGCCGGTTAGACTGGTGATAGATTTCTTTGTCGACATAGGCGGCCAATCGTTTTCTAGTGTGAATGACAGTTCTCATCCAGGAAAAGCAGATGTGAACGAAGTATCGAGGTGGAACCTTTACGTCCACTCTGATGATTATGAGTGGATGGGCTTCTACCAGTTTCTTTTTGTGCGGCGGGCCGCTTCAGAAGGGCTTTTGCGTTGCAAATCCAGATATTCACGGAACACTGGTCTCACTTGGCCTGGTCTTTGCTCACATGGTCTGCTGAGCGAATCTGATATGAATAATGTACCTGATTAGCTGAAGCAAGGCAACGAGTCCAGCGGGTCAGAGGGTATAAAGGAGGACTGAATGCGGCTCAACCAGGGGTTTACCTTGATAGAACTTTTGATTGTTATCGCGATCATTCTAATTTTGATTTCTATTGCCCTTCCCAACTTTCTTGAGGCGCAACTCAGGGCAAAGGTGACTAAAGCGATGGGAGAAATGAAATCTCTCTCGATTGCGGTTGAAGCCTATGCTTCGGACCGATCCAGCAGCAACAGACCCTACCTTTTCGGTGAATTTGTTCAGGATAGGCCAATGTACCGGTGGACCTATGGCTATGCCCCTGATTCACTGACAACACCAGTCGCCTACATCAAGATCCATCCAGAAGATCCTTTTAATCATGGTGAATTCAGCATTTATGGCGGACAGCAGCTCAATTATCCAGCGGGCCATCTGCACCGGCATTACCGCATCGCTCCTCGAACTCCCTATACAGGTTTCAATTCGGCCTGGACGGAAGATAGCTGGCGAACCTATCTATGGCCAATGATGACCAAGCAATGGGGGGCGTTTCAGTCGAATTATATCCTGGTTAGTGTCGGTCCGGATAAGGTGGAAGATATCATTCCAGCTTACCACCCTCTGGTCTACTCACCTACCAATGGGACAAAAAGTCTCGGAGATATCGGTATCCATTCCGGCGGCATTGGAAGATAAATCTATAATTAAAACAAGTTTTCAGGCTGTAACGTGCCTTTGTGCTGAGGCATGCCGAACCGAATAGAAGGAGGCTAAAGACAATGTACCGTAGTTTTCTTATTGTGGCTCTGTTGGCAGGACTGGGTGGGCAGGCATTTTCCCAGAATACAACTGATTGGACTCAACCTTACGAGGCAGATGCAGGCGCTGTGGATTTATACCATTTCTACGATGGCGCACTCGGCGGGGAACAGGAAATTGTCGACTATGCGGCCCCATATTTATGGGGTTGGACTCATAATGGCACGGGAGCCGCACCGCTTCATGTGCCCTCGATGCCTGGATTTGGGGAGTGTATTCAATTGGATGGAATCGATGACCGTGGTGAGTTTCCTCCCGATGGGGGCGGCGCTCACAATGTGTACTCAAACGACCTTTCTGTTGAAGCCTGGATCAATCCTGTAAACCTTTCCGGAATCCACAGGATTGTACATATGCACGGTACAGTCAGTTTCTATACCGATGGCACCAACCTGGTTATGTGGCTGTTTGGCAATGATGGGGGAAATATGTGGTTCCCGGCAACCACCAACAACCCGCTGACTGCAGGAGAGTGGAGCCATGTCGCCGGGACATACCATTACAACGGCGACGGGACTGCGGTCGCCAAGTTCTATGTGAATGGCAACCTCGAGGGAACTCAAAATCTTTCCAGCGGCGCTTTGCCATTAGGCAATGCGCGCAACACCAACTGGCAGATGCTGGGCAGCACCTCCTGGGGAAGCGAATATTTTGAAGGGAAAATGGATGAAGTCCGGATCTCCAATGTGGTGCGTGAATATGTCCCGTTAAATCCACCCAATCTGACTGACTGGACCAAACCTTTCGATCCTGATGCCGATACTGTTTTCCTGTTTCATACCGAGCTGGATAACGGAAATCCTCAGTTTGTTGTTAATTCAGGCCCCAGTCAGTGGGGGGCATGGGCAGACCCCATCACAAATGACCCCCATGGAAGCCAACGGTTTGCAACAGAAGTCCCTTCTCCGGAATTTGTGACCAGCATCTACTCTTCAGGGAATTCCACTTCATGGCCAAGATGGCATGCGCTTGTGAATGATGTCTTTGCAATTACTCCGCTGGAGAACCAGCTCACGCTCGAAGCCTGGATTCGCCCCGATTCAGTTCAAGCCTCAGGTGATGTCATTCAACGAATTATCAGCTGCAACAACTGTTATTTTCTTTACCTGTTCAATAATGAAATCGAGGTTTGGTTGAAGTATTCCGATGATACCGATGCTGCGTTTCGGACAACCGGTGCAAATCTCCCGGCAGGGGTCTGGAGCCATCTGGTGGCGCAATGGAATGGCGCCGAACAAACTCTGAGTATTTTCATGAATGGCCAGCTGCTGGGATCAGTAGAAGTTCCTGACAAACCGAACCTGAGAACGCCCACAAACACCGACTGGCTGGTGATGTGTTCTCCTCCCTGGAACGCTGAATTGTTTGCCGGCTATATCGATGAAGTTCGCATTTCCAAGGTGGCTCGGTATGAGGATAATGTGACCTCTGTCAGTAACTGGGATTTGTACTAACCCGTGGCTGACTGAAAGCAGTCTTTACAGTATCCATAGTGAGATGAATCGTACCCCAGCGGCATGTTGACCGGATTCGGCACATGCCGCTGGGAAACAAGAAATCAATGACGCTATGCGTCATGGCAGGGCACAAAAGATTGAGTCGTCAGACAAATGACTACCAGAACAACTACACCTTCCATAATAGTGACCGGCTCGGCCAACCTGGATTTCTGTGTCTCCGTTCCACGTTTACCCCAACGTGGTGAGACCTTGATTGGTGAAGACATGCATACCTTTTTCGGTGGAAAGGGGGCCAATCAAGCCATCGCAGCAGCACGTCTGGGGGGTGATGTCGGATTCATTGCTAAATTAGGTGATGATGCTTTCGGAGCTCAGTACCTTCGCCATCTCAGGCACGAAGGAATCGATACCTCCTGTGTCTCTTTCGCTCAAAACTGCCCGACTGGCACAGCCCAGATCATTGTCGAAGAGCTCGGGCAAAATATGATCGTGGTATCTCCCTCCGCAAACATGCGGATCAGCCTCTCAGATCTGCATCAGGCGGAACACATTATCGCTGCAGCTGGAATTCTGCTGCTTCAAATGGAAATCCCCCAGGAGATTGTCGAAGGTGCTATCAGAATCGCCAACCGGCAGGGTGTTCAGGTCATACTGAATCCCTCCCCTGTTGATTCACGGTTCCAATTCAAAGGGCTTGAGATTGATTACCTGGTGGTCAATGTTGTGGAAGCGGAAACCATTACCGGAATTACCTGCCGGGATCTGCAGACGCTCAGTGAAGCAGCGGAGTGTCTGGTATCCATGGGTGCTCGAAATGTGGTGATCACACGCGGGCGAGAGAGCACACTGGTCGATTGCCATGATACGATTGAGTTCGTTCCAACTATCCATGTGGACTCAGTGGATGCTGTTGGTGCAGGAGACACATTTGCGGGGGCATTTGCGGTTGCGCTTACTGAGAAAATGGACATGATTTCGGCGGTCCGGTTTGCCAACTGTGCCGGGGCTCTCGCCACCACCCGCCTCGGTGCTCAGGCTGCAATGCCCTTCCGGGCAGAGGTTGAAGAATGCCTGACTTCTAACCTTGATATGGCAGAAAAGACAAAGAGCCGAATGAGCCGTTACACATGATGCGGAGGGATTCCTGCCCGGAAGCAGTGACAAACCCTGGTGAACCCGGCGCGATTAAAATATAACCCTGCCAGCTCACAATTAATCATAAGCTCCCTTCGGCAAAGGATTTCTCATGAAAAGTTTCGTTTATCAGGTGCTGGACAGGCTCCTAATGCCATGTTTTCTGTTTGCTTGTTTTTGCTGTATCACTCTGGCAGCCGGAGCAATGGAGACCATGAACAATAGAATGAATTCGGCTCTGCTGTTCGAGACCGAGCTCGACCCCGTTTATCTCAGGTGGGTTATAAGCCCTGGTGAGTTGCGAGGCTTCTGGTTTGCCCATCCTTGTGAAGAGACGAAAGAGCGTACTGGCGCCAACACCTTCTCCTCACACATAAGTCTTCACCTCCTGGAGGATCCTGAAAGTCCGGACGGCTTCCGGATCGAATCACCCTTTGTTCCATCCCATTCCACTGTGGAGATGGGCTTCCATTCCGGCAGGCCGATGGCAGAGGTTCGTATCTTGATCAGCACCGCTTTCGAAGGAGCGGCAGGAAAGGCTGAACTCTATCGGATTGAAGAAGATCAAAAGCGGATATTTGCGGGATCCAGCGAGCAGGTGAATGCGCGGAAAGACAGCTGGGTAATCGTCAAACCTGAGGGGCATAACCAGAATTTCCCGGCCGGCCAGTATGTTCTCAAGGTTGCATCACGGCGGATGCGGGTGGAAGTCTGGCCTGGCCCATCGGCCAGCCCTGAGACCTGGATCGGATTTCCTGATGAAAGTGAGAAACCGCACCAGCAGCAGACTGCACTCCTTGCCACTGTTTCTTATGTTGATGGAACTGCCAGCCAACTCCGCAAAGATGAAGAACAAAGGCCATGGCTCTCACTCGGAAGCCATGATCCTGGCTCCGAAGCCGAGGAGGCCAGGATGTTTTTCAACATCGATCTCGGAGAACACAACAATCCCTTCTTCATCTACTATCCACCTTCTTTCCAGGCTGCCTTCCCCAATGCCTTCATGCAGGATATTGATGGAAATCGGATCAAAATTGACTCAAACCCCATCGGTGAAGTCGAAAACCCTGTGCCGGCTGTAGATGATCCGGATTTGCGCAGACTCTCAAAGAAGCTCATAAAACAGGGCGTGGAGTCTTTACGAGGATCCCCATGGCTTCGTTACTATGTGATCGCGGGTGAGGAATGCTATCCCGACTACTTTGGAATGCTTCCGGTGGGTGACTTTCGAAAGGCATTCACCGATCGTTTTAATCTCTATTCCCACCAGGAGAAATGGGGGCTGGCTTTTGACCGGGAGGCATTTCGTGCCGATCCCGATGGGCCTCTCGGAAAGGCATGGTACCTTTTTCGGGAACATGCCATGGCCGACCGTGCGGCCGACTACATGCACACATTTCTGGAGAACGACTCGGAGCATCCAGTTTTCTACCCGACTCATGGGAATCCCTTTTTCGGCCTGGGCCAAAGCGGGAGAAAACAGTTGGGATATTCGCCCGGATTGATTGCGGGAGCCTGTGATGGTTTTGAGACCGGCCAAATCTCGATTGACACGGATGTGGAATTTCTGAATCTGCTGACACTTTCCCATAACACCTCCTGGGGTGTTCCTGTGGTTTCACCACGTCTTGGAAATAAAACACTGGATCCATCTGCTCGGGGAGGCGGAAGAAGCTTCACCCCCACTATGCTTCGCCGCCTCTTCTATGAAGCCATTGGGCATGGTGTCTGGCATGCCGGCCTCCTGCAGTGGACCGGGGTATTGGGAGATGGTGAGTGGTTCATCCGGGACACTCCGGCTGAACAGGAAGCGCTTCAGGTTTTCAAAGAGGTTGAGTCTGCTTCGCCATATTTGACAGGAATGAGCCGACTGCAACCCGGAGTTGGCCTGTATATCTCCGATAGCACCTGGGTTCATAAAGGCTGGCAGGCCCGTTGGACAGGTTTTTACCAGGATGCCCTCTGGGACCATTGGCAAATTGCCTTGGTGGGAGACCAGCTGCTTGGTGAGGAACTCGCTTCGAAAATCCCGGTACTCGTTTCTCTCGATAATACATTGATCGATTCGCGGGCTATTCAAAGACTCAAGGAATACCAGAAGGCTGGAGGTTGTCTCATTCGCTGGGGCGAATTTGGGCAAGCAGATGAACTGGGGACTCCATTCGAGGGAGATCCGTTTAAGGATGCCCATGGTGTGGTGGATGTCCAATCTCCCCCTGATGAATCTCAGAGGGAGCTGATGAATGCCTGCACTACAGGATTGGGAGCGCACAAACATGTCACTCGATATCAGGCAGCTCCTTTTATGGCCATAAAAGAGGCCATTCTTTCCAGAGTTCCGGAATCTTATTTGTGCCCAGTAAAAATTGAGGCAGCCGGCCGGATTCATGCCTACACCCTGACCGATGGCTGGAATCTTGTGGCGGTTCTTGTGAACCACGAAAGCCAATCGACAGATGTCTCTTTGAAACCCTCCGGAGGAAGCCCAAGAAACTGGCATTGGAAACAGATCGGTGTACCTTCAGAGGCTTCAGGCAAACCCAAACCGGGAACCGCAACTCTGACTCTGAAGGGAGCCGGCAGTGCTCTGATATGGATGACTCCCGGCGCTGTCCCTGCCGATATTGGAAAGCAGCTCAAATTAAGCCGGGAAATCCTCGATCGCTGGGTTGAATGGGGAGTGGATGTGGAAACATACCGAGCCTGTTTAAGTGAAGCAGATACAGCCCGATCTGCTGGCCTCGATGCGAAAGCTCATGCCCTGTCTGCACGGATTGTGAATGGCCTGGGAATTAATGCGAGTCTTGTTGAAAATGCCTCTGGTGTCTCAAAAATCCGTGCATCAGTTTTTGATTCATCCGGAAAGCCAGTTTCGGGAGCCTCCGTCATTTGCCGTCTGGTTCCAGGAAAATTCCACTGGCTCTCCCTCGAGGAGCCTGCACCCGGAATCTACGAGGGAGAGATTACGAAGGAGAACCTTCCGGATTTATACAATCCTGGCAAGGGATGCTATGAACCTTACTCCGGTCCGCTAAGGCTGATTGTTCATTCCAGTCAGGGTGGGCAGGATGGCTTCTGCCTCCGGACCCTCTCATTGGAGAAGAGGATTCCCTGATTCCCCATGCGGAGGCCATTAAAGATTCTCATTACCTTGGGTGCACTGGCTCTGATCCCAATCATGGTGGAGCGCACTGGGGAAAAGGTTAAAGCCTATCCGGGAGCCTCCAGTGCTCATGCAGAACTTGAACGCGGCCTGGATTTCCTGATGACCGGCAAGAATATCCCGATGGATTTTTTGAGCGCCATCGAGAAATTTTCCCAGGTTGCCCCTGAACATAGAGCGACATCACTCGAGGCTGAAATCGCTGAATTTCTCTCTGCCTGGTGTATCTGGGCTGATCCATCTTCTGACAACAAACGCAAAGAGATGGCCCTATCGGATTTTCAATTGAAATATCCGGATTCCCCTTTTCTTGCCCATGCCCTTTTCATGCGTGCCCTTATTGAATCCACGTCGATACCACAAACAGGGCCGGATACCGCAATATCCACGTATAAAAAGATCGTCCAGGATTATCCCGACAGCACCCTTGCGGACCTTTCAAGGCTGGCTCTGGCCGGGCTCCATCGGGAGCAGGTGCATGATCTTCGCGAGTCAGCCCGCTGGTATGGGGAAGTGGTAAGGAGTGGAACGGACACTTTTCTGCTTCATGAGATCGAGCTTTTTCATTACCTCCAGGCGAAAATGCTGCAAGAGGCTGGCGATGCTGATGAGGCCCGCAGGATATACCATGCCATTCTGGAATCTGAGAAAAAATCAGCGGGAAACTGGAAAGACCGCGCCCTCGATCGTCTTGCTGAGCTAGGAGAAAAAGTGCAGGACGAATCCTGGGGAGAGGTCCAGCAGACCTCTTTCCCCATGCAAAATCATTCCTTTAGTTCCGACAAGCCGATCACCCTTCGTATCAGCTCCTGGATTCTCGAAAAGAAAGGGATGCTTGAAGCCTTTACACAGATCGGAGAGAAATACCACGAACACAACCCGGATGTGACGATTGAATGGATCAGCCTGCCTTATACGGGATACCACGACTGGCTGCAGACTCAGATTCTAAGCGACGAAATTCCCGACATCGTGCAAATTGATAATGGAACTGCAGTTCGGTATGGAGCTTATCAAGGGAAGCTGGTGGACATCTCCCCCTACCTGGAAAAGCCCAACAACTATACCGGTGTCCGTTGGGCAGAGATGTTCTGGCCACAATTCCTGATCGAGGCCCGCGATCCGGTCAAAAGGAGAAACTGGGTCGTGTCATGGGCCTCTGAGAACAGCGCGTTCATTTATAATAAGGATGCTTTTCGAAAAGCTGGTCTCATCAAACGTGATAACTCCGGGAATGCTGTCAGAGACAGTTCGGGAAAAGAGGTTGTGGATGAACCTGAAACCTGGGCTGACCTGATTACCGCCTTTCAGAAACTCGAACAGGCTGGTTATTATGGAGAGGTCTGCAATTTCCATCCCGACCCGGCCCCCTTGATCTGGCAAATGCCTTACATCACCAAGCAGATTTACGACAACCTGATCCCCAAACTGGATGTGATTGTTCCGGATGACTCTCCGGATGTGTTCGAGATTGCCAAATGCCTGCTGGATGGAACTCTGGATCTCCGCGATGGCGAAGTATCCGAACTCTGGCGCCTCCTCTATGAAAAGAGCGAATATTGGGTGCCTGGTTCCACAGCCATGGATATCCGGGATGCCTTCAATGATTTTCTACGGGGCAAGGCGGCCACTCTTCATTGGGTTTCAACAGACCTCGCGGATTTTGAAGACAAGGCTGACTTTGAACTGGGTGTCTTTCCTTTTCCTTCCCTGGAAGGGACTCCTTATTTTGATGGGCTTTATAATGAGACTCCCAGCCTGAGAGCATTCGAGTTTTCGATTCCACGGGTTACCGAATCACGGAACACATTGCCTGCTGCGATGGATTTCCTTATGTACCTGACATCCCCGGAGGCTCAAAGGGTCATGGTAGACAAAGGAAACACCATTCCCCCTATCCGTGGAATCCAGCCCTCCAGGCGTCTTGAGCCCTTCATGCGGGCCATCGGCAGACGCGGAACTCATACCACTTTCTTTAATCCTTATGAGATCGGGATCGTGAAAGAACCTTATTGGGCCGAAGGGCGGACAAAAGTGCTTGATGAGCTCAACAGCCTTCTCGGATCCATTCCCAACTACACTTATTTCAGAAGCGCTACAGGTGGCACTCGAGAGGTTTATCAGGACTGGCGGAAAGAGAGATTGCTGGAATTCCTCGACAATCTCCAGAAATATTTTGTATGGGCATATGGGCGTGCGGTTCGTGAATATGCCGAAGACCTCCATGCTGAGATCAGGCGGCACAATCATGACTGGATCGGCCTGTTCCGCAGCACATGGATGCAGGAAACTCCACCGGATCCGGGAAACGCTCTGGCAGCTTTTGAGGATATCTGGCGGACACTTAACGATCAATATTCGATGATCCTCCTTTGCCAGCGGGTAACAGGCTCCCATCTTGGTTCTTTTGATGTTGAGTCTCCACCCATCCCGTACCGGACACTGAAAAACATTCAGCGTTTTTTCATTATTCTGATCACCTCGATTTTCAGCCTGGGCCTGGTCGTGATGATCTGGCGGGGAACACTGGATGCACTTTTAAAAGATGGAAGGGTTCTCTCGGTTTTCCTTCCCACAGTGCTGCTGCTCGGAACCTTCTGCTACTTCCCGGCAGGATCCGCTATTTATCACGCCTTTTTCAAGTGGAATGGAGCGGACATTTCCGAGTTCATCGGACTTCAGAATTTCCGGAACCTTTTGGCAGATGGGATCTTATCTGGATCTTTCGCCATCATGGGGGTGTTTCTCATCGCCAGTATCCTGAAACTGACTCCAACCATCGTTGTAGCAGTTGTGCTCTTCCATTTGGCAAGCAGAACTCTTCAATACTGGTTCCGGGTTGCTTTTGTCCTGCCGCTCATCATTCCATCGATCGTCGGGATGCTTGTGTGGAAGTATTTCTACAAGATGGATGGAGGAGTGCTGAATGCCTTGCTCCTGCGCCTCGATGTCATCCAGGTTCCTGTCAACTGGCTCGGCTCCGAAAATACAGTGGTTCCAGCACTCCTCTTTATCGGGTTTCCATTCGTTTCCACCATCGGGGTCTTGATATTGATGGCGGGCTTGCAGGCGATTCCGGGATCTGTTTTTGAGGCAGCAGAGCTGGATGGCTGTGGGGCTGTCCATCGTTTCTGGCTGATCGAGATGCCGTTGATTATGGGGCAGGTCAAACTCAACCTCGTATTGACTACAATCGGCACCCTTCAGGAATTCGCCCTGCCATTGATTCTGACACGTGGAGGACCCAATAACGCCTCGATGCTCCCTGGTTTATGGATGTATCTGAATGCCTTTTCCTATGGAAAGATGGGCTATGCGTCAGCCTTGGGTGTCGTGATGTTCCTTATTATTCTCGGGTTCACACTTGTGAATATGAAGGTGGCAAAAAGCCATGTCGATTAATGGCCCCACATCCGCTCCCATGGAGATGCTCAAAACCAGTGTGCTCCTGTTGGTCTGCCTGTTTATCCTCTTCCCGGTCTACCTGATGCTGGTGATCAGTGTAAAGGACAACACCCAGTTTCTCGAAGCTCCATTTGTCCCGACCTGGCCGTTTCATTACGAAAATTATGTTACCGCCTGGGAATATGTTGGCCCCTATATTCTGCGGACCTTGTTCGTGGCGGTGGTTTCGACCTTCTGGGCAGTCTTCCTGGGATCCCTCTGCGCTTTTGTCCTTGCACAGTATGAGTTCGTTGCCAGAAAATTGATCTTCACATTTGTCGTCGCATTGATGATGATTCCCGGCATCCTTAACCTGATACCCCTTTATGTGCTGGTGGTACACATGGACCAGGGGGTGCGTGAACTTGGAAGGTGCCTTTCTGGCTGGACCGGGTGGGGAGAAGATATCCGATTTCTGAATACTGTCTGGGTTCTGATCATTCCTGCTGCTGCAGGCGGACAAGTCATGCTGGTTTACGTTTTACGGACCTTCTTCCAGTCACAACCCCGCTCATTATTTGAGTCCGCGCAGTTAGATGGCGCAGGCCTTTTTCAGATTTATTATCACATAGCCCTGCCCCTGGCACGCCCCATCATTGGCACCATGGCCATCATTAATGCGGTTGCTCTCTGGAATGACTACATCTGGCCCTTGGTTGTCCTGCAGCGCGATCACTACACACTGTCTGTCGGTTTGAAATACATGGAAAGCTTGAATCTCATTCAGTATGGGCCGCTGATGGCGGGTTATCTGATTGCCAGTATTCCGCTCGTGATTCTCTTCTTTTTCTCGATGCGGCTTTTCATCGAAGGACTGGCCAGCGGGGCTATCAAAATGTAAGGAGGATTTGTCAATTGTCTACACTTATCATAGATGTCGACACTGCATTGGGAATTGAGGGAGGAGATATCGATGACGCCCTGATGATCGCTTATCTGGCGGGTCAATCGAATTGGGCTGGTCTGGCTGGAATTTCTGTTGTTGCAGGAAATGTATCGCTCAGTTCAGGCGTCAAATCGACACTTTATATTTGCGATCTCCTCGGCCTCGATGTCCCTGTTTTCCCCGGGGCGGCAGCTCCAGCAGATCGGCCGTTGAAGACTGGACACTCCCTCGTCATGGGTAATGCAAACAATGACGAGAAATGGATTTTCAGCCACAACCCGGTTCGAGAACCTGAGACAATGAGCTTTGGCGAATGGGTTGGCCACCAGGATCCATCCTTCCGTTTCACCCTCCTTGCTACCGGCCCCATGACGAATGTCGCAAACCTCCTGCTGAACCATCCTTCATGTAAAAACCAGATCGAACAGATTGTTTCGATGGGAGGGTGGTTTTTTGGTGAGGAGCGCCATCCAGAGTTTAATGTGATGGTCGATCCACCCGCTGTCTCCACTGTGTTTCAGAGTGGCATTCCCCTGACCATAGTCCCCCTGGAAATGACTCTTAAGACATGCCTGATGCCCGATGATATCGTTCAATGGCTGAACTATGGAGAGGTGGGACAGGCTTTCCATGATGGAACTCTGTCATGGATGAGTCAGATGAAATCCATTCGCGGCCAGGAAGGCTGCCACCTGCATGACCCCCTGGCAGCGGTCGCCCTGCTGAATCCAGAGATCATAGAAACTGTTGGCATCATCCCTTCGATTGATCTGAAGACCGGGAAGACGGATGTTCTATCGGAAGATCCCCACAGTGTAGTAAGAGTGGTCCGGAGTTTTGACAACGCTAAATTCCAGGAACTTCTGCTGAAGGGAATTGGTGTTGCGTTCGAGACAGCTTCCAGGCCAGCTCTCCTGGAGTGATGACTGGCATTCTACGCCATGGTGCTTCGGGGATCTGCCGGCCTGGTCGCCTGAGGGCCATGTAAAGACAGCGCCCAACCCAAATATCCCGGAGTTGTGTGGCTTCACACGGCTCCCTGCTATCTAACCCCCATTTCCTGAATCTTTCACGGATGCCTGTGGTCCTACCTGAAAAGGTGTCACACCCCCCACTCAGGCTTGTAAAGATTCGTTGAACTGTCCAGACGAGCCGATAATAAGGTCGATCATTGTTTGTTTGTGCTGGCAGTTTTCAACCAGATGAAGAGCATCTTAACACACGGAAGGCATAAATGATGGGACAATTCTCAGATCAAAGCATGGAGATCCAGGATTCCACAGCTTGTTTTCAAAGGATTTATGCTCATTCATTGCCAGGTCAGCCTGTTGAGGCCTGGCAGCCCCTTCTGGATCATCTCAGACAGGTTGCAACGCTTGCAGCTGAGTTCTGCGGAGACTTTGGGTCGGCGGACTGGGGATGGAATGCAGGAATGCTCCATGATGTTGGGAAAGCCTCCAGGGTATTCCAAGGTTATTTACGGCGGGAAAACCAATTGGATGATGAAGAGTATGATGAAGTCGGAGGGCGGATTAATCACTCCAGCGCAGGGGCGGCATTGGCCGAAGAAATCCACAACAAGAGGAACCACCCTCTCGGAAGAATATTAGCATATCTTGTCGCAGGGCATCATGCGGGCCTCCCTGATTATTCCACATGCGACTCATACAGAGGGGCACTTACCTTCCGTCTAAAGGAAGGTGAAGACCACCTCAAGTCCATTCGAACTGAATCGCAAATTATCCAGGCTGGGCAAAGGTCTCTTGCTTCGTTACCCCGATTTGTAAAGGCCGATAATTTTCATTTCTGGATGCGTATGCTTTTCTCTGCTCTGGTGGATGCAGATTTCCTCGACACAGAAGCGTTCATGGATCCACGGAAAAGCCGGCTACGTGAGGAAGGCATATCATTGTCGGCGCTCAAAAAAGCTCTTGACCTTCATCTCACGCAAATGGCCCAACAATGCGCGGCTACACCTGTTAATGAGGTTCGCCGTGTAATATTGGAAGCCTGCCGCTCCGCTGCGCTTCTTGAACCAGGCCTGTTCTCTTTATCGGTGCCCACCGGGGGAGGAAAAACACTTTCAGGGATGGCCTTTGCACTAGACCATCCGCAGCAGTGTCTCGCGCGTTGGCGGTGCGCGTCGCTCCTCGGTGACGAGACGTGCAGCATTCGGTGAGACGGCTTCGGACAGATCCGCGGC
>JAANMT010001708.1_pt1 | contig 20566 bp, 18 predicted proteins | sample 7279711 | NCBI WGS metagenome assembly JAANMT01 (sample SAMN14094538, study PRJNA606508) | bioreactor metagenome | isolation source: A lab-scale SPAN reactor treating ammonium-rich wastewater day 1 | place: Ireland: Galway | collected 2017-01-16 | reverse complement strand
ACGGGGTGGAAGTTTTACCTCATAAAGATTTTCGCTAACTTTTCTTTTTGTTATATTTACAAAGATCAGTTATAAAAGTCCCCGACAACAGAAATACCCGGACGTTATGCGATATTTTACAAAAAAAACATGAAATCACTATTTATTTTATTCTCTCTACTTGTTTCAAACTATATATTTTCACAGACTACGGAACAAATAATGAAGTCAGAGTTAGAAAAAATGAAATTTGTTTATTTAAACAAACAATTCAAAATTTATTCATCTTTTATTTACCCGAAAGTATTTGAAATTTATGGAGGACAGGAAAAATTTGTACAAGCTACAAAATTGAACTTTGAACAGGATGAAAAAAGTGGTTTTAAAATTAAGAATATCTATTTCAAAAATTTTAACGACCTCATCATTGAAAAAAATGAAATCCAAACTTCTTTCACCCAAGTAGTAATTTCTGACACACCTCAAGGAAAAACCAGTGAAGAAGTTACTATCGTAGGAATATCAGGTGACAATGGAAAATCCTGGAAATTTATAGACACTTCCGCATACAATCAAAAAAAACACCCAAATATATATCAGACTTTAAATGAAAAAGTTAACTTAAAATCAACACAAAAAGATCGTTTTAATGAAGATGATCTAAAGAATAAATGTTTAGATTTTAAAAATCTTGAATTGGAAACTACTTCGCCTTTCACTTTTAGAAAATTAATAATTCAAATTACGGCAGATGAGCAAAAAGAAATTTCTGATAAAAACGAAGGTTTTATCGTTTCAGATATTATTCGTGACTCAAAAAATCCATGCAAAATGGATTACATTGTAAAGGAAATTCACAACAAACCAAACTCAAAGACAAAAATTGGAGATACGCTCCATGTTGAGATTGTTACATTTCACAATGAAGAATATTATTTTTTGCTTCGTAAAAACAGTGGCAATTTAATTGTTCCAGATAAGAGTAAGGTGGTAAGAAAACTTTAAAAAAACGTCGCTAAACAGTGTATTTCTATTGGCGGGATTGAAGTTTTTATCATGAAGATTTTTGCTAACTGTTCTTTTGGTTATATTTACAAAAATTAGTTATCATAATCCCCGCCAACAGAAATACCCAACCGTTAGGCGACATCAATCAGAAAAAGCATTTTGCTCCGGGCGGTTTTATTTTCCAATTTTGGTTTGCATCAGCCTGTTCTTCTTAATAACTGTATTATAAGCTTATGGAAAAAGGCGACCAACATCCGGGACACTTCAGTATTTTTGAAGACGCGAATGTTTCTGAAAGAGAAAAATATAAGTACTACATTCAGAATGATGGTGAGACACGGGAATTGCGGGAAAAGGTGAGAAAAGTTGTTGCCGGGAAAGGTCTGAGCGCTGTAATGAATGATACCAAATGGCTGGAGCTACAAAGTGCAGTAGCAAAATTACCATTTGCGCCACCCTATGTTGAAAAATTAATACTGGAAAATAAAACTTTCGCAGAAGTTCAGATCGATCATCAACCCCATTGGTTAGGTGACTGGAATCCCTTTTACAAGGAAGGAATGTCGCTGTTTTTTGCGATTGAATATATTAAAGTTAGGCCTCAGTTTGCTGAGTACCAGGGCCGTTTGGTTAGTCCCAAAATCCATGACGCGACCGATGCATTTGAACAGCTATTAAATGAACTGAACATCCCGTATGAAGAAGATAACGGGACATTTACCATATATGGATACAGATAAAAGCAATACCTAACTGCTTTTTTACCTTCGCAGATTATAAATTTTATTATTTGAAAAATACAGCGCCATTACCGAAAACAATTTTCAGCGACCGGCTGTTATTATTTCCGTTTACAATGGAAATCTGCGCAGACATTCTGAATGAAAACTACCATATCCTTGAAAGAATGGGATTACAAAAAGGCAGAAACTGGCCGGATTCAGAATTTTCAGACACGTTACCAAGAATAATAGCAAATTTATCAAAAGTAAATTCTCCAACAGGCTTCGAATCCTGGATGATCATCAAAAAAGAAACTGATGAAATTATTGGAGATATCGGGTTTAAAGGCTTTGATCATTTAAATAACAGTTGTGATATTGGCTATGGAATTATAGAAGCCGAAAGAGGAAGGGGATATGCAGAGGAATCAGCAAAATGTTTGATTAATTGGGTTTTAACTGTTGATCCGTCCGTCAATATTACAGCAGCTACGCTCAAAGAGAACAGTTCTTCAATAAAATTGCTGCAAAAATTAAACTTCATTGAAACCAAACGTGATGCAAATTTTATTTACTGGAAGCTTTAACTGCAAGGAAATAAGAAATGCGGAAGCTAAATGAAAGATTTAATAAAAACGAAAGACTCAACGGCACTCAGCATCCTCATTCCTGCGAAATGATGGATTCAAGACACCATGTGGGGTGCATTTCAAAATAATAACTATAAAAACACTTTCAGCAGATGAATAAATTACTTTATTTTCTCATCATCACGCTTTTTGCAGGTTGTTCAACGTCCGGGAACTCTGTTGCAGACCAACCCCAATTTAAGTACCGTCTGGATACTTTGACCTTATACGACCAAAGCAGACAGAGAGCCATTCCTGTTGCTGTGTATAAACCGGCTTCCAAAGTATCCGGAAAACAGAAACCGGTCATTTTCAGTCATGGTTATGGGCAGAATAAAGGCGGCGATTATTTGGCGTACACCTATCTGACGGAATTTTTGGCAAGAGAAGGATTTTTCGTGGTAAGCATCCAGCACGAACTTAAAACTGACAGTTTAATCCCTTTAACAGGAATTCCGCAAACTGTAAGAAGGCCGTTCTGGGATCGTGGTGCAGATAATATTTTATTCGTTATCAACAGACTCAAAACCACAAATCCGGAATTAGATTTCAAAAACATAACACTTATCGGACATTCAAACGGCGGGGATATGACCGCGCTTTTCCCGCAGAAATATCCGGGAACAGTTAAAAAAATAATAACATTAGACAACCGGAGAATGCCTTTGCCAAAATCAGAAAAGGTCAGGGTGTATTCATTGCGGTCAAGCGATCAACCGGCAGATGAAGGGGTGTTACCGACCGGGAAGGAAACTGAAAAGTATAAAATAAAAACAGTAAAATTGGCCAATACCATCCATAATGAAATGGACGACAAGGCTAATGAAAGGCAGAGAATAGAAATTCAAAATTATATACTAAAGTTCTTAAGAGACTGAAAAAAAGAACAGACAATGTATAAAAAGGCAGGATTTATGCTGCTGTAAAAGTGCGGAGCAAAATCAGACCGTTTTTGAGGCTTCAGCACATAAAAAATATTGAAATGACAAGTGGATATTCCGTGGTGAACGGACTTCAAATGTATTACGAGATTTATGGCGAGGGAAAACCTATCGTTTTAATTCACGGTGGCGGTTCCACGATTCAGACTAATTTTGAGAAACTCATTCCCTTGCTCTCCAGGAAAAGAAAAGTGATCGCAGTCGAATTGCAAGCCCATGGCAGAACAGGCGACCGAAATGCAGACCTGACCTTTGAACAGGATGCAGACGATGTTGCCACCCTTCTAAAAAACTTAAACATCAACAGAGCTGACTTTCTTGGATTCAGCAACGGTGGAACAACGACTCTGCAGATTGCCATAAGACATCCTGAAATTGTGGGCAAAATAATTTTAGGTTCGCCACTTGCCAAACGCAACGGCGTTCCAGGGTGGTTTTGGGATTTTATGAAGCAGGCTACACTCGAAAATATGCCTGCACCACTGAAAGCCGGTTATGAAAAAGTGGCGGCTGACCCTAATGGCTTACCGATAATGCACGACCGGGATGTAAAGAGAATGCTGAACTTTAAAGACATTCCCGACGCGCCCATTAAGTCCATACAGGCACCAACCCTTATTATAATTGGAGACAGGGACGTCATTACTCCAGAACATGCTCTGGAACTTCACAGAAAGATTGCCCATTCAGAATTAGCTATAATTCCAGGCGGACATGGACAGTATATCGGAGAAATTACTACACTGACACCGGACTTTAAAGAAAGTAATCTTGTTGTTCCGATGATAGAGACTTTCCTTGACAGGAAAAGCGAACAGGGAAATTAAAGACCAAACAGAGAAAACGGAGCGCTGACAGGTTTGTAAAAATCAATCTTTTTGCTCAATCCTGAAGTGATGATAAAATCCGGGTAAAAAGCGTACGCTACGGTAATGCTGGACGATTATAAAGTTGAGCGACTTTAGAGGTAGAATTAAGCCAACTTACAGATCAGACGATTGTTATAATAGATAATATTCGCGGGGGACCGCTTAACGGTGAAGAACAATGAAAATTTCAGCATGCATAACCAATTCCTTTCGGAGTAACGAAATTACCGTCAGCACTGAAGCTAATCTGAAAAATATGACCATCGATACAAAGGCGGACGGCTATGGTCTTTCGGTTAATGGCGGCGAACTTTTATTCCTTTCTCTGGCCACCTGTTTTTGTAATGATTTGTATCGCGAAGCTAAAAAGGAAAATGTAGAAATCTCGGCAGTAAAAATATCAGTTTCCGGAGAATTCGGGGGCGAAGGCGAATCTGCCAGGAATATTTTTTACGAAGTCTCGGTCGAGGCGCCTGCAATGACTCCCGAAGAGATCTCCGCTCTCATCAAAAAGGTTGATCAGATTGCTGAAATACACCATACTCTGCAAAAAGGTATTGAGGTAAAACTGCTGTCTTAACAGCTGCTAAAACCGCATTTACCATAGCTGTTCTGTCTTAGGTAAATATTGTAAACCTGCGGTTCAATAAGCGGCTGATTCTTTTATTCAACGTTTCAAACCTCTTGCGTTCTTCCCAAACCGTGTTTTCACCCGAAACCGGTTGGTGGTAATTTTTTATATTTGATCTGTAAAAAACCTTTAGATCTACAGTAAGTTCATGAGTCATTCAAGTTCCAGAATAGAAATCATCAAAGGAGACCTCACCCAAATGCCTGCGGATGCGGTGGTAAATGCCGCCAATACTTCGCTGTTGGGCGGCGGCGGGGTAGACGGAGCCATTCACCGTGCCGGCGGAAAAGAAATCCTGGAGGAATGCCGTAAGATTGTCGCCAGACAGGGCGGCTGTAAAACGGGTGAAGCCGTAATTACCACTGCGGGAAAGCTCCCGGCAAAATATGTGATTCATACGGTAGGACCGGTATGGAATAACGGAACTCATAACGAAGAAGAAAAACTGGCGCAGTGTTATACGCGATCACTGGAACTGGCGGCGGAACACGGATGCCGCACGGTGGCTTTTCCGGCGATCAGTACGGGAGTTTACCGGTTTCCGAAAGACAAAGCCGCAAAGATTGCGGTAGCGACCGTAGCACGCTTCCTGGAAGGGCAAACTGCGGTTGAAAAAGTAATGCTGGTAAGTTTTGATGAAGAGAACTACGAACTTCTGACCTGTGAACTGAATGCACTCCAATGACGAAGTCGGGCAATACTATTATTCCGTGAATGAATCCGCCTGTACCGCTGCGTTTGGTTTGGACTGAGCAGCCTTTATTATATTTGTTGCCACTTGATCATTTACGCATACCAAAATACAGATCATGAAAAATTCAAAAGAAAACGTCGTATGGATTACCGGTGCCTCGTCGGGCATCGGCAAAGCACTGGCGCGGGAATGGGCGGGACTGGGCTACAAAGTGGTGCTCTCCGCCAGGCGCAGGGACCTTCTGGAAGAATTGGCAGCAGAAATTGCAGCATCCGGCGGTGAGGCCCTCGTAATACCGTGCGACATTCTGGATGAATCTGGCATTGAGATGGCGGTGGAGCAGCTGATTCTGGCTTGGGGAAGGATGGATGTGGTGATGGCGAATGCGGGCTTCGGCGTTTTCGGAAGCATAGAAAATCTGACCGCTAAAGACTGGAGCAGGCAGTTTCAGGGGAATGTAACCGGTTTAGCGCTAACCGTGAAATACGCACTGCCGCATTTAAAGAAGACAGGAGGAAGAATCGGTCTTGTAGGGAGCGTGGGTGCTTTTCTTCCCAATCCCAATCTGAGTGCGTACGGCGCCTCAAAAGCGGCAGTACATTCCATCGGACTCAGTCTTCAGGTGGAGCTGATGGGTACAGGAGTGAGCTGCACGACGCTGCATCCGGGATTCGTGGCTTCTGAAATTGCAAGGATGGATAATGACGGCGTATGGCATCCCGAGAGGACAGATCCGCGTCCGGCCAATTTAATATGGCCCGCTGAGAAAGCCGCAAAAGTAATGGTAAGGGCGGTGATCAGACGAAAAAGAAATTACGTGTTCACGGCGCACGGCAGACTTTTCGTAGGTCTGCAGCGGTGGCTGCCGGGTGTAATGAGAACCATTATATCTAAAAGTCCCAAGCCGGATTCTTGAACAAAAGGCGCAAATTTATTTTGAAATTGGAAAAGCTCCAGGTCTGTCGGTAATCTGATTAAAATTAAAAAACCTCTCAATTCCAAAAGGACTGAGAGGCTAAAACTGTAGTAACGTTCAAGCTCATCTGAGCCGAAATCCTTGAAATATTATTTGGCAATAATCAGCTTCTGTGAAACACTTTCTTCATGATTGAAAGTGGTGACGATATATACTCCCGGCTGTAATAATCCCAGGTTTACTTCTTTGCTTTTTCCGCTCTCCAGATTAACCTTGAGGGTTTTCAGGCGCTGACCTGCATAATTAGTAACAGTTAAATCATAGGCACCTGTTTTCATGGATTTTATATAGATATTTCCATCAGCTTTTGCCGGATTCGGAAATATTGTAAGCGATTTGCTTTTGAAGTTTTCCTGTGTTGCGAGAGCAGCGGTTTCCACAATATTATAGATCTGATTAGGTTGCGGATTAGTAATAATCTGGCGGATTCCTGAAGGCCATTCGATGTGAATGGTATCAATTGTGGTGGCTGCCCCAATTCCGAAGGTTTGCACCAAACTGCTGCCGGTATATTGTCCGGAAGTGGAAGAAACCTCACGGGTTTGCATCATTCCGTTGGCATAGCAATAAACCCGGGCTCCAATCCCTGAACGATTAGATTCAACTCCCTGTAAGCGCAAACTGATCCAGTTATTGGTACCTCCGTTATTTTTGTAAAGACCATGCTGTAGTGCTGGGGAGTAGGATGGAGTAAAAATATCCGGATAACCATCATTATTATAATCTGAAATTGTCGTGGCATAATCACGGATTGGCGTAAGCGTTGTAACGTCTGAAGTCTGATTGGTGAAAGTTTCGTCACCATTATTTTTGTAGAGATAATTCAGGCGCAATGCAGTTCCCCCGTTATTGGAAACACTGAGATCGAGGTATCCATCATTATCCATATCAAGCCATGCAGAGCCGAATGCGACTCCTCCGTCAATAGAAGGGGCGGAGTTTACGAGTTCGAAATTACCGTTACCGGTATTCTTGTAAAGAAGATGGTGCTTTACATCCGCGAAATGGTTGACAGTCATGTAGAGATCCATTAATCCGTCATTATTGAAATCTCCCCACGAGGCACCCTGGGTAAGCGCCGAATCGTTGGCAATAACAGAAGTTGTATTTTTGGTAAAAGTTCCGTCGCCATTATTGCGGTAGAGACAGTTATTCTGTCCGGGCAGCGTATCGCTGAAATAATTCACCACGTATAAATCCTGCCAGCCATCATTATCATAATCTACCCACGAGGTACCGTAGGTGTCATTCACATCGGTAACCACCGCACCGCTGGTGATTTTTGTGAAAGTGCCGTCTCCATTATTGTGGTATAGCCTGTTTGGTCCGGTGTAGTTGGCCACATATAAATCCAGGAAACCGTCTTTATCATAATCTGCCCAAGCAGCGCTCAGGGACCAGTCGGTATCATTCACGATATCGCCTTCCGTAATACGGGTAAAAACACCATTTCCATCATTACGGTACAAGAAGTTTTTTGCCATTGCCGGGCCGCTATTTGCTGTATTACAGATGAACAGATCAATATTCCCGTCATTATTATAATCGCCCCATGTAGCGGCGATAGAAGTTCCGGTGGTGGTATAAATCACATTGCCGGTCTCGGGGGTGAAAGTACCGTCCCCGTTATTTTTATACAGTGTGGAAGGGGAATCTAAATTCCCCACAATAAGCATATCGTCAAAACCGTCGTTATTATAATCGGCCCACGAAGCACTGTAGGTTTTGATTGGTGTATTCACCATTGTTCCTGTCGTCACTTTTGAAAAATACTGTGCCGACAAAGATGAAGCAGCCGCAAAGCTGAGCATGAGCCCACATAAAAGTGCACCATGTTTTTTGTTAAATAAGGAGTTTTTTTTCATAATAATTTTTAGTTAGATATTGAAAATAAAAGATTAGTGATTGCAATCATGTGATTTATAATGGCGAAATTAAATTTTTTGGCTGCGCCGCGTTAGCGTATTTTTACGTGATTTTAGATTCTCTTTTTACGGCATTTTTATTTCAGCAGGAAAGTAAGACCCGCCACTCATAACTGTATCACAGGCATCCCTAAGTTCTTTGAGCCCCGGCGGCTTGGGCAGAAAACCTTTTACACCTGCTTCTCTCGCTTTCTGAACATATTGGTCCTCCGGAAACATAATCAGAATAATAATATGCAGCAAAGGCTTTTTGGCCAATGCGATTATGGCGGTCTCTATACCGCTTCTATCGGGCAGTCTGCTATCGATGATGACGAGGTCTGGGGAAATTTGGTCGAGGTCTGAAACAAACTGTTGACTGGTTTCGACACCAGTAATCTGAATTTCGGCTAGAAATTCATGAAGCATCATCCCTAAGCTATCCCGAAAAGCAGGATGCGGATCTACTATTGCGATTTTTGTCATAGATTAAACTTGTACAATGTGAAATTAGTACAATAAGAAAAATCAGGTCAGCGTAAAAATACCTGTCGCAAAAAAATGTTTGGAAGATCTGCTACGAAAATGATAAAATAAGACCTCTTTTTTCTCTAAACAATAGCAAGGCGGTTTCGGATGGCGTAAATAACTAGGTCTACGACATTTCTGGTCCCGGTTTTCAGAATAAGGTTTGCACGATGGCCTTCCACGGTTCTTTTACTGATAAATAACCGGTCGGCAATTTCCTGAGTGGAGAAGCCTTTAACAATGTACTGAAGTACATCAAGTTCACGCTCGGTAAGCCTTTCATTTACATCTTTCAGATAGATTCCGGATGATTCTACCGGGTCGGACTCTGCAATCTCGCCGAGTAACTGAGGAGAAAAATAAGTTTTACCGCTGCTTACGGTATTGATGGCCAACTCCAGCTCGGTCTTGCCGATACTTTTAAGAATAAATCCACTGGCTCCCGCTTCTGCCATGAGACGCATATATTTGAGGTCACTGAACATGGTAAGTGCCATGATTTTTAGATGAGGATATTTTTCGACTGCTGCTTTTGTTGCCTCAACGCCGTTCATCACGGGCATTTTAATATCCGTAAGTATAATATCCGGACTTATATGGTCTAAAAGGTCTAAAAGTTCCCGACCATTAGAAGCTTCTCCAATTACTTTAAAATTACTGCATTCATTAACCATCATGCGCAGTCCTTTCAGAAAAATGGCATGATCGTCAGCTAAGATTATTTTTATAATGTCTGTCATGTATTTAATGAAGTTTGAAGTGGATGCTCTTTTTCGACAAGGGCCGAAAGGGTGATTTCTGTCCTGAAATACTTACCCGGAACGGAAGAAAAGTTACACTGCCCGTTTATCGATTTTACGCGCGACATGATGTTCGACAGGCCCAATCCTTTCGTGGGCGAAGAAAGTATTTTGTTTATGTCGCACCCAATTCCATTATCCGAATATTTAATCTCTATTTGCTCACTGCTTGCGTGAAGTTCCATTTCAATTTTGGTTGCTGCGGAGTGTTTCAGTGAATTATTCAGCAGTTCAGATAAAATTCTGTAGAGTGCCACGCCCATCTGTTTCGGTAAATCAGGAAAACTTTCATCAATAGTAAGATTGACAGCCACAGTATTCATTTTATTGATTTTGTCGGCATACACCCGAAGCGCCTCAATCAGTCCGAAATCATTTAATAAATTGGGTGCGAGATTATTTGCAATTTCCCGGGTGCTTCTGATAGATTCATGCAGAAGATCATCGGTCATTCTGATAAATTCCTGTTGCTCTACAGGTTTTTCCATTCTGGCAGAAATAAGTTCAAGGTAAATTTTTGCGGTAGAGAGCAGTGGTCCTAAGCCATCATGTAAATCTTCAGAAAACCGCTGTCTTTCGCGCTCTTCTGTTTCGATGGTATTCCGCAAAATGCGCTGTTCTACCTCTTTCCGGTCTGTAATATTCCTTACAACGACAATAAAGCCAATGGGTTTTCCTTCCGAATCGATGATTTTTGCGGTCCGCAGCTCCCCAGAGAACGTGCTTCCATCTTTCCTCTGTAAAGTAACGTGAAGATCTCTGCCCGTATTCTGTGGGCTTTCGAGTTTGAAATTCTCACTTACCCGAAAGTGGTCAGTTTTAGCGATCCATTTATCAATATGGGTTCCGGTGATCATACTTTCGTCAGAAATCCTGAAAAGTTTTTTACTCTGCTGACTGGCAAAAACAATGAGTCCGTGGGCATCAATTTGAAAAACGGCATCCGGTGAAGCACTGATAAGCTGGCGGTATAACTGTTCACTTTCGATGAGGGCCAGTTCTGCCAGCTTACGTTCGGTAATATCCTGAATGTTTCCCTGAATCAAAGTAATGTTTCCTGCAAGGTCTTTCGTTATTTCGGCATACACACTGACGTACTTTTTTACGCTGCGGTGTGCTATCGTTCTGAAATCGAATACCAGATTTTGATCATAATCATTAAATTTCTTTCGGATGATATCCAGGATTCGGGGACGGTCGTCGGGATGGATGGTTCGCAATACCGCAATCCAGTTAAGGTCTTTATTGTTTTGACCTAAGATCACAGGAAGCTCATCGGACCAGCTCAGGTGATTATTTACAAAATCCCAGTCCCAACTGCCGGATTTCCCGATTCTTTGTGCTTCCGTGAGTTTGGATTGATTGACAAGCAACTCGTGCGTTCTTTTCTTCACCAAAACTTCAAGATCTGAGCTTAGTTTTTTCTTCACCTGAAACCTGAAGAATAGAATTACCACAATAATGAGAACAAGTATGGAAAGGAAAATAAATGAATTTTTTAAACTTCTCTGTTTCGCAATCTGGAGTTTTTGTAGCGCATTTTCCTTTTCTTTTCTTTCTGTTTCATATTTCACCTGCATCTCTGCGATAGAGCTGGTGTTCTGGTTGGTAAAAATGGCATCTTTCGTTTCTTCGTATTTGTGAAAAAAGTTATCAAACTGAGCGTAATTTCCTACAGCACTGTAATATTTAGTCAATGAACGGTAGCTGAAAAGCAGGATGTCGCGGTTCTGCAGTTGTTCTGCAGTCCGCAGCGCTTCATTGAAATATTCATAAGCTTTGTTATAGTTTTTCATCAGTAAATAGGTTTCTCCGATAGAATTAGAGATATAGGAAATTTCCCATTTCCTGCCCATTTGTTTATTGATTTTCAGCGCTTTTTCATCATACTGCAAAGACTTGGTGTATGCCCCGTTTTTACGGTAGAGTTGCGCCAAATTATTATAAGAACTGCTTAAAGTAGGCGAATCCCGAAGATGCTCAAGTAAGGCGACAGATTGATTTAACAGTACATATGCAGTATCAACCCGGTTATTGGAAACATATAGACTGCCCATATTGTTAAGAATGGCTGCTTCCCTTTTTTTATCACGGTTTTTACGGGCAAGTGCCAGCGCCCTTTTGTAATAAATCAGTGCTTCTGAAACATTGTTAAGATTATAATACACGTTCGCAATGCTGTTCAGCGTATGACCAATTTTCTCGGGGTCGGCCATTTTCTCCCGAATTTTCAAAGACTGGTATAAATAATCTAAAGATTTTTTGAAGTCATTACCATAGAAATAAGAGATTCCTAAGTTCTGAAGGGCGTCGCCTTTTTCAATCTGTGAGTTCCGGGAATCTGCAAGTTTTAGGGCCTGTGTCGCGTAGAAAATACTACTGTCTGGAGCTATCTTTCTGTACGATAAACTTAACTGGTTGTATATGGAAATCTGTGTTTGATCATCTTGCTTTTTACGCTGTAATTCTCTTTTTAAACTGTCTGTTAAATATCTAGTGTCCGGAGATTTCGCCCACAAAAAATTGGTTATGAGTAAACACATTACCATAATACTTCTACAACGGTTCTCTTGACAATCGAACGAAAGAGGGTTACTTTTTAACACAACGCATAATTGGCCGGCTAATATTACATAAAAATTAGTCAAGGTGCAATCTTATTTTTTGTATAAATAACACCTGCTTTTCCCTAAAAAAACCGCCTCAATCTATTGAGGCGGCTTCATATTTAATTATGGTCGGGCAGGAAACTGTATTCCTTAGAATAGCGCAGCATCTGTTCCGCAAATGTCTGGGGATATTTTAAGATATAGTCAGTGACCTGACCACCGGCGTTTTTAACAGGCGTAATGTAAGGATTGACAAATCCCCGGTAAGGCGCTTCCTTATATTGGGCATTACGCGCCAGAACCTCTTTGTGCATCTCCTGATCTACTTTTACACCGTAGTTTTCAACCAGATTTTTGGCGGCATTATAGTCTCCTTCAGATTTGATGCGTTGTGTTTCGCGCAGCAGCTGGCCGAAAAGGTCGTGAAGTTTATCATAATCAGTAATGTTGAAATAGGTTTTCCCGTTACGCACTACCTTTTCTATGACATTGTCCTTTTTACCTTTTTCAAATACCCATGCGCTAACCCACTGGCGGTTCCGCATATGGGATTCTTCGATATCGGCACCGGGATCAAGCCGCACGAGCTGCATCATTAATCCGTTACGGATGTAGTTGTCGTACGCTGCTTTACCAACCCCTTTCCATTCATCGGTCAGGCCAAGTTCCTGCAGTTTCGGATTATAGAGAAAATAAAGTCCCACGAGGTCCGCGCGGCCTTCCTCCATGGTGGAGGCATAACTTTTCAGCGTTTCTTTCGGTGTTCCTACACCCGGATTGATCTGACCCGAAGCGTGACCGATTACCTCATGCAACGCGGTGTGCAGTTTGCTGGAAAGCTCCCCATATTGCTTTGCCAGACGGAGTTCTTCGTCGTCATTTACAAATTCTTTGAGCCGGCCGGAACCGGATGCTTTATCGTAGGCATCGATAATATTTCCCAGCGAAATAGATTTGGAACCGTGTTCAGCACGGATCCAGTCAGCATTTGGCAGGTTGACACCGATCGGGGTACTCGGAGAGGAGTCTCCGGATTCTGAAGCGACGATCACGGTTTTATAGCTGACGCCGACCACGTTCTTTTTTTTGTGTTGAGGCAGGAGAGGAGAGTTGTCTTCAAACCACTGTGCCTGCCTGGAAAGCACTTCCATCTTTTTGGACATGTCGAAGTCTTTGATCTGCACGACACTCTCGTAGGAGCCCTTGTGACCAAGCGGGTCGCTGTACACTTCGATGAAGCCGTTGATATAATCGATATTGCCTTCTGTGGCATCTACCCAGGCTACGTTATAATCGTCCCAGGTTTTGAGGTCGCCGGTTTTATAATATTTGATCAGCAAGGCCAGAGCATTTGCCTGCTTCTGGTTTTCGGTTACCATTCTTGCTTTTTCGAGCCAGGAGGTAATTTGATCAATCGCCGAACCGTACATTCCGCCGCTTTTCCAGACCTTTTCAGTCAGCTTGCCGTTTTCTTTGACCAGCTTCGAGTTCAGGCCGGTTGAAAGCGGACGCTGTGCATCGGGACTTTTCATGTTCGCATAAAACCGGTCCGCTTCGTCTGCCGTCACGCCGTCGCCGTAGAAATTAACAGCAGATCCCTCCAAAAGTCCCTTGCTCAGATCGAGATTAACTTTTTTACTGTCCTTATCATTAAATAATACATCTGCCACGGCTGCGTTTAGCGGGGTACCGGTCTCTTTTAAAAGCTGATCAAAATAGGCTCTGGAAAAAGCAGGTTTCATCTTTTCGTTAGAGTAGTGATGGTGGATGCCATTTGCAAACCAGACCCGTTTGAGGTAAATTTCAAAATTCTGCCAGTCCTGAGTGGTTTTGTTACCGCTGTAATTCTGATAAATGTGCTCAAGCGCACGGCGGATGGTAAGGTTGTTCCCGTAGCTCTGGTCCCAGGTGATATCGCGGCCTGCATAACCGGCCTGGCTAAGGTAATAAACGTATTCTTTCTCTTTTAAGGTAAGATTGTCCCAACCGGGCACGTCGTAGCGAAGGACCTCAATGTCAGCAAAACGGTCAATACTGTTTTGTCCCTGCGATGCGGACTGTTCCTGAGATGTGTTTTCAGCGGTGGTATTCTGCTGTACAGTGCAGGAAAACAGCATTGTGGCAGCCAGCGCTAAAAGCGTAAATTTAGTTCTTTTCATTATTGAATATTTATATAAAGTTACTTAATTCTGTTGATGTGGAGCCCGTGGGTGTCTTAAAGTAAGTGCGGATTACCGTCAGGAGCACAGGAACAAGCAACAAAATTCGCACCGCTGTACTTCTGAGAGATTTTGACTGTACAAGACTGATGATTACAACCGGTAGGCTAATAAAAAAAGCCCCGTAAAAACGGGGCTTTTGCTTTATATAAAAAAGGGAATTATCCTTTTGCACCTCTTTCAATACGCTTTCTTTCGTTTTCAGAAAGGATTTTCTTACGCATTCTGATGAAGTTTGGAGTTACCTCGATGGCTTCATCGCCCTGGATATATTCCATACATTCTTCCAGAGAGAATAAGATTTTCGGAGCAATACTTCCGTCTTTATCCTTCCCTGATGCACGCATGTTGTTCAGCTGCTTGGCTTCCACGATATTTACAATCAGATCGCCAGGTTTGTTCTGCTCACCGATGATCATACCTTCGTAGATTTCCTCGCCCGGATCAACAAAAAACTTTCCTCTGTCCTGAAGTTTAGCGATAGAGTATTCTGTAGCCGGTCCCTGACCTTTACTTACCAATACGCCTACCAGTCTTCCCGGGATTGCTCCTTTGAAAGGCTTGTAATCTACAAAACGGTGTGCCATAATTGCTTCACCCGCTGTTGCGGTAAGCATTTGAGAACGCAGTCCGATCAAACCTCTTGAAGGAATTTCGAATTCCATGTGCTGCATTTCACCTTTGGTTTCCATGATATGAAGATCACCTTTACGCTGAGTCGCCAAATCGATTACTCTGGAAGCGTATTCTTCCGGAACATCGACAACCATAGATTCATAAGGCTCACATTTAACACCGTCAACTTCTTTCAGAATTACCTGCGGCTGACCGATGGTCATTTCGTAACCTTCTCTTCTCATGGTTTCAATTAAAACCGAAAGGTGAAGAATACCACGTCCGAATACCAAAAACGTATTTGCATCTTCAGTTGGCTCAACTCTTAAAGCTAGGTTTTTCTCCAGTTCCTTCATCAGCCTTTCTTTCAGGTGATTTGAAGTTACATATTTACCGTCTTTTCCGAAGAAAGGGGAGTTGTTGATAGAGAAAGTCATGTTCAAGGTCGGCTCATCGATTGCTGTACGCGGCAATGGATCCGGATTCTCAAGATCTACGAATGAATCCCCAATCTGGAATTTATCGAAACCTACGATTGCACAGATATCTCCGGCTTTTACTTCCTGAACTTTCTTTTTACCAAGACCTTCGAAAACGTATAATTCTTTTACTTTTCCTTTGATGATGTTGCCGTCTTCCTGAGCAAGACCTACCCATTCAGATTCTTTTACAGAACCCTGGGTGATTTTTCCGATCGCGATTCTTCCCAAGAAAGAAGAGAAATCGAGTGAAGTAATCTGCATTCTCAGCGGACCTTCTTTAGCTTCCGGAGCAGGAACGTGTTCTAAAATCCCATCCAATAACGGGAAGATATTTTCGGTTTGCTCTAATGAAGAGTTAAACCAGCCCTGTTTAGATGAACCATAGAACGTAGGGAAATCTAACTGCTCTTCGGTTGCGTTAAGGTTGAAGAACAGATCGAAAACCTGATCATGAACTTCGTCCGGACGGCAGTTAGGTTTATCAACTTTGTTGATGACCACAACCGGTCTTAATCCTAATTCCAAAGCTTTCTGAAGTACGAAACGCGTCTGAGGCATTGGTCCTTCGAAGGCATCTACCAAAAGCAGAACCCCATCAGCCATTTTCAATACTCTTTCCACCTCACCACCGAAATCGGCGTGACCTGGAGTATCGATTACATTAATTTTGGTGTCTTTATAAGTTACCGAAATGTTTTTTGATAAAATGGTAATTCCACGCTCTCTTTCAAGGTCATTATTGTCCATGATAAGATCACCTGATTCCTGATTTTCGCGGAATACACTGGTGGCGTGAATGATTTTGTCGACCAGTGTAGTCTTTCCGTGGTCAACGTGCGCAATGATTGCGATATTTCTAATGTTTTGCATAATCGTTTTTTGACGGTGCAAAAGTAAACTTTTTTGTCGGATAATTTGCAAAGTGATATAGAATTAACAGAAATTAATACAGAAAATTATAGAAAGTTTAATTCTGTCCGGCAAAAGATTGTGTTTTCGGGAATCCGGCGCGTATTATTTTACTTCTCCGAAGTGCTTATTACGGTGATTGCTTTTACAAATCTTGCTGTATAATGAGGAGAAGAAAGGCTGGAAACTGTGACACCATTTGCTTTCCCACTGGAAGCATGTATAAAATCGGAGTTGCTGCCGGCAGCCCGTGAAACGATACCGATATGACCAACTTCCGGAGTCTGTAGGTCGGTGCCGTAGAAGATGAGTAAATCACCAACCTGCACATGATCAACAGAGATTTCCTGCCCGAAATGGAGGAATTCTTTTGAAGACCTCGGGACTTCAAATCCAAAATGCCTGTACACATAATATATAAAGCCTGAACAGTCGAAACCGGTGTTGGGATCTGCCGCCGCATAAACATAAGGAGTCCCGAGATAGCGGTACGCGAATTTCACCAGGTCTTTGCGTTGATTATCATTACCAGGGTTGCTTTTGGGCGTGGTTTTGATCACAGGATTTGTAACAGTTTCAGTAACTGCAGTATCTGTGTCTGTTTTCTTTTTTCTAAACATATCCCAATATTGGTTTTTTACCTCAGTAAAATCCTGTTGATCAGAACAGGAAAGGAGGAAGAACGGTATGATTAAAAAGTATTTCAACAGATCCATTTCCCGAGTATACAGAAAATAAGGTGCCAAAAAAGCGGCTTTTTGAGCCGCTTTGGAATATATGATGGTATGTCATTTTAGTTTTGCCTTAAGTAGGAATAAAGATTGTCTTTTAAATGAACCCTTTTTTTGCGTAAATCGGTTAAGTGTTCGTCGGTGGTGTGATTTTGTTCTCCTTCTTCATAATGCTGAATGAGCGCGTTTACTTCCTCATAATTCACATACATTTTCTTAAAATCGCTGTCATTCAGCTTCAGGACATTGATTCTGTCTTCGTATTCAGGAAATTCGTGGGTAAGGTTGTGGTTTTCCATGACTTTAAAATTTTAGGAATTTTGATAGATTAAAGTTAGGGAAAATATTATTTAAAGCTCATATGAAAGTTGTCAGGAATTCAGAAAGTCACTTCAGCAAATCGACTTCAATGACATTATTGTCTTTCGCATTTTTTGATTTCGCGTTTTGTTCTCTGTTTTTGATCATTTGGGCCGGGGGAATAACATTCCCGCTCTGATCGGTAAACTTCAATGCCGCGCCGTTAGCCATTGCCTGCTTAATCACTTTTGCCGGATCATTGCGGTCTTCCAGATACAGTTTTCTGTACTGAAGCCGGTTAATTTCGATGACCTTATTTCCTCCTCCAAAACCTGAAAAATTTTCAGGTGATTCTGTAAATTTCGAAATTCCTGCCAATTCAAACTGATGCGTTCCGGTATGATCCTGAAGTTTAATAATCAATCCGGGCAATCCGTGGAATTTGTAAGGCCCGTCCTGAAACGGAAGTTCCGAAGAAAACCAGGCTTCCCATTTTCTCCCTGCAAATTCCGTGGTGGCTTTCTGTGCATTGAAGTCCCCAATTTTTTGCCTATCGGGGAGTATTTTCCAAATTAATTTACGGTCATCTGATACTTTGTAGTAATCCATTCCGATATTCAGCACTGACGCGATCTTAAAATCGGGATACTCTTTAATAATCCGGTACTTTACTGTTCCTTTTCTCTGCGACATCATTCTGGTGTCAACATTCATTGAGCCAGTGGTTTTAATCTGCTTTTCGAAATAAGCTGTCATTGTAGAGTCCGAGACATGCACATCGTGGCTGTAAAATGCCGAACCGTTTTTAGTGATATCAAGATTCATCAGTTCTTTCGTAACTTCCTGGGTGTTTAAGGTATCTTTCACGAAAGAATAGTAGTAGCTGAAACGCTGGTTCTGCGCAAAAGACAGGTTACAAAATAGTAAGAAGAGGGGAATTAATATTCTCATTGATGATTTTTATAGGATTAAAAAAATTGCCCAAGGGTTCATACTCGGGCAATCGTTACGTTTTTATTTTTTCGTGGTGATGCGGATCTCTCCGGAATTTGTTCCTTCATATCCTTTTTTAATCACATTCATTTTTTCGATGCGGTCTGGCGATAGCTGATTCATTTCTTCTTTGCTGACCTGTTTGCCGTCAATGAATACTTTTACCTCGCCGCCGCCGTCGACTTTCAGGATATTGGCTGAGAAAGAGGCTTTAGCCGCCTTTTCTGCTGCGATTTCGGCGTCTTTAATCCGCTGCTGGAATTCCGGTGAACTGATTTTTAACTCAACTTCTCTGGCGCGCTTCTCTGCATCTTCAATTTGCTTTTTGAACTCCGGAGAATTAATTTTTCTTTCTGCCTCCTGAGCTTTTTTCTCCGCTTCTTTAATTTTCTTTTTGAATTCCGGTGAGTTATATAGCTGGTCGGCTGCTTTGGCCTGGTTTTCTGCGGCTTTAATCTTCATTTTAAAATCTTCAGAATTATAGAAACTGTCGAGCTGTGCATATAATTTATCCATTTCAACCTGTTTCAGTTCGAGCTTTTTCATATTGATTTTAAAGTCTTCCGAATTGAAAAGTTGATCCATTTTCCCACTCAGCTGGCTCATTTCTTTTTCCAATTCTTTGAACTTAGGACTGTTGAAGTCGTTTTTCTTCGCTAATTTTTCGAGCTTTTTGCCTGTAAGACTCATCTCTTTGCTTAATTTTTTGGCCTCTTCATTATTCTTAATCAGGGCATCGTTCAGCGGTTTAAGCTCCTCATTCTTCAGCTTAATTTCTTTCTCTATTGCAGGCGGAACCGGGGGAACCGCCGGTGCATCGGGTGGGGAAGCAGGCGGTGCGGTTAAGGTATCTTTTTGTTCGATGGCAATAAACTTTTCAATTTCCAGGTTGGTTTCTTTTATTTCTCTGTTTTTTGCGTTAACAAGGTAGGCGAACGTAAGGATAAACAGAATAGGCAATGCGAACAGACGCCGCGCATAGCTGTATTTGGTTTTTGATTTGGTAAGCATTGTGATTCTTTTTTTAAGGTTAGAACTAAGGAACGGACTCGCGGCGGGTAAGTGTTTTCCGGAAAACTGACTTGCCAGAAGCATCTGCGCAAATGCTTTCGTGTCCGAGTTTTTGATGGCTTTTTTATCAGCCAGATATTCGTGAATTAATGTAATTTCTTTTTTGATAAGGTAGAAGAAGGGATTGAACCAAAATACCGCGGTAATGATTTCGGTGAAGATTTTATCCCGGGAATGCTTCTGCTCGATATGTACCATTTCGTGCTTCAGAATCTGTTGTCCCAAATCTGAATTCAAGGCGATGGAATCTTTCCAGAACAGATTTCTGAAATAGGAAAACGGAGCTTCCGGCAGATTGGTGTGGTAGAAACTGATGTCCTCAATCTGTTCTCTCCGGTATTTTCTCTTAAGGAGTTGGATGGAGATCATTCCATAAATCAGCCTGCCCAGAAAAAAGAGAGCAGCCAATCCACAAGCGTAAATAAAATATCTAAGATAAATGAAATCATGGCTTAAAGTTTTAGATTCATTAAAATACTGTAATTTGTTTATTAATAGATAAATACCGCTGTTTACTTCAACTGTAAAATAATCTATTCTAAGTAACGGCAGCAGGAGGCTTACCAACAATACGATGAGCAGATAGAATCTGTTATAGTGATGAAAAGTCCTGTCTTTTAAAAACAACCGGTAGTAGCAAAACATTACACCCGATGTTAAAATAACTTTTGCCAGATACAGAATAAGTGTTTCCATGACTGTTATTTTTTAAGTTCGTTCAGCAGCATTTCCAAGTCCTCCACACTCATCTCGTTTTTTTCTACAAGGAATGAAACCGCGTTTTTGTAAGATCCTTCAAAGTAATTTTTCACCAGACTTTTCATCGATTTTCCGCTGTATTTTTCTTTGGAAACGAGAGGAAAATACTCGTGCTGTCTTCCATGGACCTCATAATTGACAAAATCTTTTTCCTTCAACACTTTCAAAATCGTTGAAACGGTATTGGTGTGCGGCTT
>JAANMT010001700.1_pt1 | contig 20674 bp, 18 predicted proteins | sample 7279711 | NCBI WGS metagenome assembly JAANMT01 (sample SAMN14094538, study PRJNA606508) | bioreactor metagenome | isolation source: A lab-scale SPAN reactor treating ammonium-rich wastewater day 1 | place: Ireland: Galway | collected 2017-01-16 | reverse complement strand
ACGCGCGGATTCACGCGGCGGAACATGAGTTGTATCCCCGCTGCGTGGCGGCGCTGGCGCGCGGTGCAATCGTGGTGCGAGGCCGGCGGGTGGTGTGGAATGTCAAATGATTCACTGCTAAACCAACTGGCGACGGCGCAAGAGCAGTAGCGCGCCAAGGCCCAGCAAGGCCAGCGTGGTTGGCTCAGGGACGGCAATGACGTCAATCTCGAAGATTAACGGCGAGACGAAAGCCGCGGTCAGGCCGTCGTCCAAGCCAGTGTACGGATTCACCCCATCAAACGGATCGCGCATCTGGTTGCCGGTGTTATCCACCGCAAAGAGGTTGAACTGCAGATGGGTGACACCCGTGAGCAGAGTACTGCTGGAATCGTCGAAAATCTCGACCAGCGTCGAGCCCCATTGTTGACCGCCATTAAGGGTGCCGGAGGGGTCCGATTGGAAGTAGCCAAGAAGCGCGAAACTGTTGCCGCCATCCGTGGAGTAATTCACCACTGTGGTGGAGAAAACCCGGCCATCCTTGCCGTTGTTGCCGGAGAGAATCTGGATCCGACCGATGTCGAAAGTGCCGCCCAGATCATAAGCCACCAGTTTGGCGGGATTGCCCGCACCGGGGAAGTCATTCATCAGTCCCGTCAGTCCCGTGCCCCGGATGCCACCGTCATCGGTGAAAGCTGGCAGACGGTCAAGCGGGTCAGTATTCGCGGGATGCCAGCCGAGGTCGCCAGTCAGTTCGGTGCCGATCAAACCAGAGAGCAGGTCGCCCACGGCAATTGAACTGTTCAAGCTGGTGGCTTCCGGGCCATGCGTCGTAGTTGAGGTGACTGCGGCGGTCGCCGAGCCGCTGATAAGGCCAAAGGTTGTCAGAGCCAATAGGATGTTTCGCATAAACGTTCTCCTTCGTGGACGCTGGTTGCGTTGTGGTTGTTCCGCCGCGTTCGCCCGGGTCCAATTGATATGCGTGCGCGTCGGCTTCATACCTGCCGATTTTGCGCCGGCGTCAGTTTGCGGCAAGCTTTTTTTGCACTTTTGTGCGTAGCCGAAAGAAACCGCTATGATTGTGCAATGGACTGCTGGGGTGTCACCGTTTCGCGGCAAGGTTCTGCACGTGGCGCTCGATGCGTGTGGCGGCTTCCACCAGTTGCTCGTAGCTGGTGGCGAAACAGGCGCGGCAGAATCCGGCGCCGTTCGCACCAAAGGCTGAACCCGGCACCATGGCCACTTTCTCCGCATTGAGGAGGCTCACGGCGAATTCCTTTTCGCTCAGACCGGTCGCTGCCACGGAGGGAAACGCATAGAAGGAACCGCGCGGCAGGTGACATTCCAAGCCGCTTTCATTCAGGCGGCGGACGAGGTAATCCCGGCGGCGATGGTATTGTTCGCGCATCCGGTTCATGGCGTCCTCGCCGTGTTGGAGGGCTTCGATGGCCGCTTCCTGGCTGAGAATGGAGGCGCACATCATGGAGTATTGATGCACCTTCATCATGGCTTCAATGAGCGCCGCCGGACCGCACGTGTAGCCGATCCGCCAGCCGGTCATGGCAAAGGCCTTCGAGAATCCGTGAAGAAAGATCGTGCGTTCCTTCATGCCGGGAAGGCTGGCAATGCTGGTGTGTTCGCCTTCGAAGGTGAGTTCGGAATAAATCTCGTCGCTCAACACGAGCAAATCCTTTTCCACGGCGAACCGCGCGATGGCCTCAATTTGCGTGCGGGTGCAAGTGCCGCCGGTGGGGTTGCACGGCAGGTTGAGCATCAGAAGTTTCGCGCCCGGTTGCCAGGCGGCCCGCAAGGCTTCCGCGGTAAGGGCGAAGTTGTCGCGGGCAAACGTGGGGACGGGAATCGCCTCGCCATGCGTGAGGGTGATGCTGGGATGATAACTCACGTAGCACGGCTGGTGGAACATCACTTTATCGCCAGGATTCACCAGGGCGCGGAACGCAATATCTAGCGCCTCGCTCACCCCAACTGTCACGAGAATTTCGTCTTCCGGCGAGTAACTGACCTGGAAGTTCTTCTCCACGTAGCGATTGATGGCGCGGCGCAGTTCGATGAGTCCGAGGTTGGAGGTGTAATGGGTTTTGCCCTTCTCCAGCGCGTAGATCGCGGCTTCACGGATGTGCCAGGGCGTGTCGAAATCCGGTTCACCGATGCCGAGGGAAATGACATCCTCCAGCTTGGCGACGACTTCGAAGAAGTCGCGAATGCCCGACCGGGGCAGATTGATGACGTGACCGGCGATGAAGCGCGAGGAATCCATGAGAGCGGAATTTCAAATTTGAGATTTCAAATTGGAAATCAGATCACGGGGCGACTTTGAGGCGTTCGTTCTCCTCCGCCCTGGCTTCCATGAGAATGCCGGCCTCCTTGTACGGACGGAGCAGGAAATGCGTGGAGGTGGACAGCACGCCTTCGAGGGGAGAGAGTTTCTCCGAAACGAAGGCCGCAACCTTCTGGAGGCTCGTGCCGTTGACGAACACCAGCAAATCGTAGCCGCCCGACATCAGGTAGCACGACTCGACTTCGTCGAAGCGGCTGATGCGTTCGGCCAGCCGATTGAAGCCGCCGCCCCTTTCCGGCGTGATGCGCACCTCGATGACCGCGCGCACGCCGCCGTTATCGTCCTGGGAGAGATTCAGCACGGGGCGCCAGCCGAGGAGGATGCGATGGGCTTTAAGTTCCTCCAATTGACGGTTCACCTCGGTTTCAGACAGGTTCAACACTTGGGCCATTTGGGTGGCGGTCAAGCTTCCGTCTTCGAGCAGGATTTTCAACACCGGATTCATCGGGCCGGGAGTGTTGCAGAATTTCCGATCAACGCCATAAAAAATCCGCTGCCGAAACCAGACGTGAGGCGTGCAGCGGCCAACAATCGTCAACAGCAGATCGGTCCTGGTTGAAAGCTTGGATACCGAGCTACAAAAGGTGCGAATCGGGACTTGCGCCGAACCCCTTGGCGCAAGACAATTCCGAAACATGAATTCACTGGATGACCGGCATTTCATGAACAAGCTGAGATTCGATCCCGCAGGCGCGCCCGAGGCCGCAAGCGCGAAGTTCCTCTTGATCCACCGAAAGATGGCGCGTGCATTCCTCTTGGGCTGGCTGCTGGCGAGTATCACCTCCGTTGGAACGATGGAGTTGCGCGCCCAGTATGCGATTGATTGGTACACCATTGATGGCGGTGGTGGCACCAGCACGGGCGGGGTGTATTCCGTCAGCGGAACGATTGGTCAGCCGGACGCCGGCACGGTCATGACCGGTGGCAACTATTCGCTCACCGGCGGTTTCTGGAGTGCTGTGGCGGTGCAGATGCCGGGCGCTCCGCTGCTCTCGATTGCCGCGTCGCCGACCAACACCGTGGTCATTTCCTGGCCATCGCCGTCAACCGGCTTCGTGTTGCAGCAGAACACCAATCTTGCCAGCACCAATTGGACGGCGGTGGCCACTTCACCTACGGATGACGGCAACATCCGGTCGGTAATTGTCAGTCCGCAAGTGGGCAACCGCTTTTATCGGCTTCAGAATCCCTGACCGCCATTTTCCTTCGTCGCGAATTCAGGATTTGGCCGGTGGGGGCGCAGTGAGCAATTTGATCTGCTCGTCGTAATTCGACACGTCCTCGGTCTTGCCCAGTTGTTGGGCGAGAGCGCGGAGTTTGCGCAGGATGGCAATCGTGTCGGGATAACCCGGGGATTCCGCGAGGAACTTCTCGTAGTTGAGGTAGGCGTCTGCGTGCTGGCCGGCCTCCGTCAGCTTCTCGCCGAGCGTGAGGCGGAGGCGGATGCGTTGTTGTGGTGAGGGATCAAGCGTGAGGGCCCGCTCGTAAGCTGCAATGGCTGACGCTGGTTTGCCTTGGGCCGCGCAAAGTTCGCCGAGTTTTTCGCTCAACACCGCGCTCGCTTTGGTGGTGGGAACGGATTCCAGGTAATTCAGTGCCTCCCGAACTGGTGTGCCCCTGGCGAGATTCAGGTTCACGACACGCAGGTGCGACCACTCGATCAACTGGCTGGCTTTGCGCTCGAGTTCCTGGTGGAGCAGGGCGGGGTGTTTGCCAAAGGGGCGATACAGTGGATCGCCCACCACGGTGGTTTGCCAGGAAAGGGTGCTCTGCCCCGCGTAGGCGGCCTCGCCGAAGGTGAAGCCATGATACAGCAATCTTGCGGTGAATACAGCGATGTCCGGCGTGCCGCCGAGATACGGTTCGTCCACGGTGCCCATGCTGATGGTGGCGCCGCGCGCGAGCAATGGGCCGGTCCAGTTACGATCGGTGGTCCGCAACAAGGCCGCGCTGAAGGAATGCAAATGATACGCGAAGGCACCCGGCATGAACTCCACTTCCGGCAGATTGAATGGCCCTTCAACGCGCTCCCGGTACCAGCCGGCATAGAAGGCGATGTGACTCATCGGCAGGCTTGCCGGGAACGTATTCTCCTGTTCATCCACGACCGTGTCGAAGCCGAATCGCCGGCACAACTCGGCGGCACCACGCAGCCAGTCGTCCCCCTGCTTCATGCCCGGATCGGTCGTGTTGCGCAGGTCAATGTACGCCCGCCCCCACAGGCCGTCGGTTTCTGCTTGAATGGCTTTGTCCACCAGGCCACGCGCAATCTCCGCGGAGGGCCCGTCCAGGCGCGTGACCATCAGCACACCGTTGGTGGGGTGCATGAGGGCCGCGTTGGTGACGGTGTAGAGCGGATTGCCCAGCGGACCAGCCAGCGGCAAATCGCGATGGATCATCGGCAGCCAGGCCAGCTCGCTGTCCACGGCGGCTTCGTTGCGACGGAACTCCGGGCGGAGGGTGTTTTCAATGTCTTCCTTTAGATTCACGTCCTTGAGCACTCGATAGGGGACACCGTAGCAGAGCACCGCGTACCGGAGCTTCGATTGCAGCAGCTTTTGCCTCACTCGAACCGGCTGTCCGTTCGTGCCGGTGATTTCGCCGGCGCCGAAGCGCCAGAGCTTCGCGGACTCAAGTTTCTTCAACAGCGGCTTCTGGAGGGAATCCTGAAACTCCGCGCGCGTCATGGCATGGTTGGTGGTGAGGGCAAATCCCAACACCTGACTCTGAGGGACGCCGCGCAACGCGGCATAGTGCTCCGCCACGGCCTTGGACTCTGACATCCGGTTGTTGTAAACCACCACCACCTCGTTGCCGCGATTGGTAACCGCCTGCAGGTCGAGGTGGGTCGCGAAAACGGCTGCCGCCGCCAAGGCCAGAAAACATCTCATGCTGAACTCAATTTAGATCCGTTAGTGAACGGCGTCTCGAGGCTTCACCAAGATACTGTGACAACTAAATCTCATTGCCTGGTAGGGCGCGTCACTCCGTGCGCGCCGCAGTCTGCAACCGGTGTTTGCGAACGGCGCACGGAGTGACGCGCCCTACCGGTTTGGCTATGGCGTATCGAAACTGAGTTTTCACAGTTATCAAGAGGCCGGATTCTTGGGCAACTTGCCGTTTATGACGGAACGGCACAAGTTACTTTCAAGCCGTCATACGCGAACCATACGCCCGCAGGCAGTTCGGCTTGGGCCAGGTCGTGATCGAAATCGTGCGTCAGATGCGTGAAGTAAGTCCGCTCCGCGCCAATGCGCCGGGTCGCCGTCAATGCCTCGTCCAGGCACATGTGGGTCGGGTGCGGGTCGCGTCGCAGGGTGTCGAGCACGGCCACTTCCACACCGCGCACAGCGTCCAGGGCTGCGAGTGGAACTTCCTTGCAATCGTTCAAATACGCCAGGCGTTTGACATCATTCTGAACGAAAAGAAATCCGGTGGAAGTAAACCGACCGTGTGGCAACGGCAGGGGAATGATCTTCAGATCACCAAAATCGAATGGGCCGTTCAGAATATGCGGGTCGGGTATGAAATATCCTTTGGGCCACGGACCGTCGTGGAAGGCATAGGTGAACACCCGCCGCACGTCGTTCATCGTTTCCTCGGTTGCATAAACCGGCAGCGCCGTGTCCCCGCGCATCTGACAAAAACGACGGCAATCGTCCAGACCCATGATGTGATCGGCATGTGAATGGGTAAGCAGCACGGCGTCCAGCCAGCGGATGGCTTCGCGCAAGCATTGCAGGCGAAACTCCGGCGTGGTGTCCACCACCAGTTTCACCTGCTCGGTGGCGACGTAAATTGAAGGTCGCGTGCGGTGATTCCTGGGATTGGCCAGAAACTCGGGGGGATATTCCTTGCCGATGACCGGGACGCCCTGCGAAGTGCCGGAGCCGAGGAAAGTGAAGGAAAACGACATGATCAGAAGCGCGAACTGACTGTGCCTCTGGCGCGCAATCGGCCGGGATCGTAGTGGTCAAGGAGACCGCGGCCCGCGTCCCGAACCGGAAACGGACGACGCCACGCAAGTTTTCTTTTGCCGAACGTTCGCATAATCGCTCAAATGAGCGGCAACGACTCTACCGATGTTGACCACGCTGCGCATCAAAAACCTCGCCCTCGTGGCGGATTTGACGCTGGAACTCCAGCCCGGCTATAACGTCATCACCGGTGAAACCGGCGCGGGCAAATCCATACTTATCGGCGCGCTCATCCTCATTTTGGGCGAACGCGCCGACCGCAGCCTCATCCGCGGCGGCTGCGACAGTTGCTCCGTGGAAGCCGTGTTCGATGTGGCGCGGCTAAAGGCGTCGCTCAAAACGTTTCTGGACGAGAATGGGTTGGAGCCATGCGAGGAGAACCAACTGGTGCTCAAGCGCACGTTTACCAACGCCGGCACAAATCGGCAGTTCGTGAACGGCTCGCCCACCACCCTCAATGTGCTGGCTGCCATCGGGGAGTGGCTGGTGGATATCCACGGCCCGCACGATCATCAGTCGCTCCTGCATCCCGCGCGGCAACTGGCAATCCTCGACGCGTTCGGCGGACTGGCAGTTGAACGCGCAGCCTTTGGTCAGTTGGTGGAGCGTCGCGCGGCGTTGGTAAAGGAAAAATCGGCGCTCATCGTGGATGAACAAACTTACGCGCAGCAACTCGACTTGTTGCGCTTTCAGGTGAATGAAATCAGTTCGGCGCGCTTGCAGCCGGAGGAAGACCAGCAAGTGGAGCAGGAGTACCTACGCGCCAGCAACGCGGCGAAGCTGCTGCAACTGACCCAGGTCGCGCTCGACTTGCTGGATGAGAGCGAGAATTCGTTGCTCACCCAGGCTGGAATCGTGGGCCGCACTTTGCAGGAATTGCTGCGGATGGATGCGGGCGCGGCGCCTTTGCTGGAATTGCACGAACAGGGCGTGGCCGCCTTGCGGGAGTTGCAGTCGGGACTCTCGCATTACGCTGAGAAAGTGGACATTGATCCCACGCGCCTCTCCGAACTGGAAGAGCGGTTGAACCTGATTCATTCCCTGAAACGAAAGTATGGTGCTTCGCTGGCCGAGGTGCTGGTGTTCGGCGAAGACGCGCGACAGAAATTGGAGAGCCTCGAACAGCGCGACGGCGAACTGGCGCGGTTGAACACCGAGTTAGAAAAAGTGGAGGGAGAATTATGGCGCAAGGGGCAGGCGCTTTCCGCCCGGCGGCGCAAGGTGATTCCGCAACTTAGCAAAGCGGTCAGCAAACAGCTCGCTGACCTCGGCTTCCAGCAGAGCCGGTTTGATGTGGCAATCCACACAGCATCAAAAGACGAATCCACGGCCAACGGAGCACGCTTCACGCACCACGGGTTTGACCAGATCGAGTTTCAGTTCGCCCCGAATCCCGGCGAGCCGCCGCGTCCGCTCCGCGCCATCGCCTCCTCCGGCGAGATGGCCCGCGTCATGTTGGCCATCAAGACTGTGCTCGCGGCCGAGGACGAGATTCCCGTGCTTGTTTTTGACGAAGTGGATGCCAATGTGGGCGGCGAAACAGCGAACGCGGTGGGTGACAAGATGCGCCAGATCGCGGCCAAGCGGCAGGTGCTCTGCATCACGCATCTGCCACAAGTGGCCGCCACCGCCGGTGCGCATTACCTCGTCACCAAGCAGGTCAAGGACGGTCGCACCGTTTCCGACATCAATTTGTTGGGACGCAAAGAGCGGGTGGCAGAACTGACGCGGATGTTGGGCGGGCAGGGCGACGCGGCCCGGCAACACGCCGAAGCCTTGTTAACCGGAGCATAGGACGCAACGTGGTTGCGGAGGCCAAGATGCTCTTTACAAAGCTTTTGAAATTCAGCTCCCGTGAAAAAATCCCGCAGAACTGGGTCAATGCATTGGCTCAATCCCGCCCGTCGCTCACTCAAATCCCGGTCCAAACGCTGAGGTGCGGTGATGAAAGCTGATTTGGGCCCAAGCAAAGTCGCGGGGGCGCAAAGTTTGCCCACTAACCGAAGCGATAAGGCTGAAAGTTTTTATGGTGAACCCGCGCCAGATTTCAGGGTTGAACGATCGAGAGTGAAACAGGACCTACAATTCCACCACCGTCCACTGCTATTGCGTAAGACGATCCCGACGTGGCGCTGAATGAGAGGCTACAAGAACTGTAGGGCCAACCCCCATACACACCGCTTGCCACGTATGTCAGGCCGCTGACAGCAGAGCCGTTATAGACGCCCATAACCAGATAAGAATAATCAGTTCCAGTGGCCGTCACCGTGACCGTCCCGCTTTTAGGGGCTTGCCAAGACCACCAGACAGAGTGATTTCGATACCACCCCGCATGGTACGGCTCTCCGGTTTCGACAGTTGCCCCAACCGTTGTGCTGGCAGAAATCGTGTTTGTACTTGTCAGCAAGGTTCGGTTCGCGAAATTATCATTCGGAGGAGGCGGAGGCCGAACGGTCACATAAATCGGCGCACTGAAAACACCGACGCCGGAATTGTCCACCGCATAAGCCACTAACTCTCTGTCGTAACTGGCGGTAGGAACATTGCTCCATGTGATGGAATACGGTAGCGCATAGCGCGTCCCGATCAATGAGCCTTCGGCATAAAACTCGACGCGAATGATGCTGCCGTCAGAATCGGAAGCTTCGGCGGAAACCTGAATGTTTGTCGGGCCAATGAAAGTCGCATTGTTCAGCGGGTTGGTAATCGCCACTGTCGGCGCAGCGGTTGGAATGAACCGTAGCGTAACATTGCCGACGTCCCACTGGTAGCTATCCACGGCGATTCTGTAGGTTTCCCCAACGCTTGGCGTGCCACTCACCAAAGCCGTAGTACCATGGCTTGGTGCGTTGTCCGCCTCCAAGGTCAGATTGGAGACATCGCTGCCGGTGTAAACGCCCAGCAACGGCCAGGCGCTGCCCCACTGATTCGTAATGTCGCACAGGATCGTGACCGGGCCGGTGCTTGTGGGTGTCCACGACCACCAGACGGAACTCCCGCCGGACTGTCCGGCATGGTTCGGCTCACCAGCTTCCTTGTTCGCACCCGCGTTCGATCCGTAAGCTGTTAGAGGTGCTCCGCTGATAGGAGTGGCGTTTGCGAAATCATCATTTACAGGATGCACACGAATGAAACGACTATCCCAAGTCTGGCAACCAACATTGTCGGTCGCGACAACATCAAGGTAGTAATAACCGCCAGATACGTTTGTCCATTGGAACGAGAAGTCGGGGGTTGTGGATCTGAACTTCAAGCCAGGCCACGCTTCAACGAAGATTCCTTGAATCTGGCCGTCGGGATCGGATGCCGAACCGCTGACAGAAATACTGGCTGGTAGGACAAACACTGCGCCATCCATCGGACTGCTGACCGTTAACGTCGGCGGACGGGTTATTACCAGCTTCACGCCACCATCTTGCCAGCAGGTATCCACGGCAATCTGGTAAGTGACGCCCGCCTGAGCGTCGAAGCGGACATCGTTGTAGTCGTTGGCGACCTGTATCAAACCGGCGAGCGAAGAGCCGGTAAAAATGTTGATTGGCCAGCAATCGTCGCCATCAACTACCAGAACGGCGACTTCATCAGAAACCGACGAAGTCCAAGACCACCATATCGTGTGCCCGATTCCAGAAAGCCAGTTTGTTTCCGCCGGTTCGTAGGACGCGCTGGTTGTGTAGCTGGTCACCGGAGAATTCATGCTTGGGATGATCGCACGATTGGCAAAAGCGTCATTGGCGGGCGGTGGCATGTTTTCTGTGCGATCCACGAGACGGTAGAAGCGACCCGGCAAGCCGGTCGCATCGGTGAATTCATACCGTCCTTCGAAGGCAAGAAACGCGGAGTAATCAACCCAGTTGAGCAGGTTGGTCGAAACCTGGATCACATAGCCTCTGCCCTTGGCAAGGTTTATCGGAAATTGGAATTGTCCACCAGCGTTGCTGAAAATTGGTGAGAATGTTGGGATAGGAAAAAGATATTCCGCTAGGAATTCGTCCACTTGTTCGCCGTTCAGTCCGTATATCAACCCACCGAACGTCGAGTCCGGCAACGTTTTGAGTCCGAAGCCGCTTCCGCGAAACCAGGGTAGGAACGAGCGAGGCGAGTGCAAGCCAGTGAAATGAGCGCCGAGGAAAACAGTGTAGTTCGTTTCCACTGCCAACGTCACAGCAGTGGATAGGGAGTTCGTGAGGTCGGCCAGCGTCAGGCGAAAGTTTTGCTCGGCGTCGGCCGTCCCCGCGTCGTAATTGAACAACCGTGTCACGTTGGTTGATCGGCTGCGGATGACCTGTGACGCTTCCATGTAACGGTTTGCCCCGTTTTGGAATGCGAGTTTGGCGGAGTTCAAGTCATTGGTCGTCGCGAACGTGAGAAGGTTTGGATAGTCCATTAGGACGCGCTCAATGGAAAGTTCGTCATTGGTGTAAAGCGAGCGGATGGCGGCAAGCTGCGCGTCGAGATTCCATGAGTAGGTTGTGTAGGCGAAATACTCCGCTGCCTGGAGGATGGCGCGCAGCATGAGGATGTCGCCGTAATCCAGCGTGACCGCGACAATGCGGGTTTCGTTGCTGGTCAAAGACAGCGTGAAATTGGTGTCCGTCACCTTCGCCAGATTTGCTTCGGCAGCAATTAGCGCGGGCAGAACATTGGTCCGCAGCATCGCTGTGGATTCGTTGGCGTTCACGCCAGCGGGAGCGAGCGGCACGCCGTTGGTGTCAGCCGGAAACTCCGCTGTCCAGTTGTATATGTCGCGGCCGGCGACCGGCAGACCGATGCGGTTCAAGAAATTGCTTCCGGCCGATTGGCTGGGCAAAACCAACAGCCGGGTCGCGCCGTAGAACACGCTGGCGGTTTGGTGATTGGGCGACAAGGCAACAGCGTTTGAAAAACTGGTGTTGGCTGCGACGATATTCGTTACCGCCAAATGCGCCCGGCCTTGGGCCACGTAATCATCGGCGGTTTGCGCGACGATTGAATGCGCCAACACGAGTGCAAGCGACAGCACCGTTAATCTCTTTTTCATGGGTTCTCCTTCCGTTTTGTGGTTTGGAATTCGCTGCAGGTGAACAGATTGTTGGTGTAGGGTGGGAGTGTCGCCAAGATAAGCCGGCCCGTATCCTCACCGGCAATTTGGAGCGTCGCCCGGGGCGCGGTCACTTGGTTCGTGCCGGAGAGGAAGCGAACTCCGTCAAGCAGTGCCCACTTGCCATTGGAGATGAGTCGTGCGCGACCGCTCTCCAAGCGATTCGTCCCTCCCTCAAAAGTCAGAAACTTCACTTTCCGAAATTCAAATCGCTTTGCAGCTTGAGCGCCAACCCAAGTGTGGAGGGCAGCAAAACTATTGGTTAGAGATTCAGGATGATGCAGTTCAATGGTCACGCCCTCCATTACGCCCACCGGCAAGATGCCGATCCGGAAGAACCCCTTGCGCTCGTAGTCGGTATAAATGTCATCCGCCCGAACAATCATTGACGGGGTGTGCTCCTTTGCCTCGTAGAAAGCCGTGACAATTCCATGCGCTTTGAATCGTCCTGAAAGCAAATCGGACGCGAACTGAGCCTGCATGCTTGGACACCAGAACCCAACCACTACCGCAATGAGGAGCTTCTGTTTCATCGCTATTGTGCGGCCTCTGTCGAGACGCACCTATTAGAACTGGCCAGCATCGTTTCTGCAAGTCGGTATTCGGACCAATCCGGGCGGCTCACACCGCCAAGTTAGGCGGAAACGGCTGAGGAGGTGAAGGCTTCTGTTTGGGACATCAAACCAGGGTAGGTCGGTGCGAACCCCTCAAGTCACCGGGCAATCCGCGCAATCTGCTTCTCCTCCATTGGAGCAGCAGCACCGTGAGTCCAGCGATAAACTTCCCTGCGGTGGGGTACGCGGTTGCGATCAGCGAGATAGTCCTCCAGCGGGCGGTAACGCATGGGCTTCTTGCGGGCGCGCTTGAGTCATGCCACGTCGCCAGCGTCTTCCACGAGCTCCAGGAGTTCTTCGTAGCCCTTGATGGGAATGATGACGGAAACGGGCTTGCCTTTGCGCTTCACGATTTCGGGTTCGGGCAATGTCGCCTTCATGGCGGTAAACTATGAGGCCAGGGGCTGGGCGTAAACTGCCGAGCTGTGGGCTCGCCGTTGGAAACCAGTTCTCTTGAGCGGATTCGCACTGGCCTTCCGCTCGCCGACAAGCTTCCGCTGACACACCTCCGGTAATGTTTGAAGTCGTCGAGTTGATCGGTGAGCCTCATGGCAGATCTCGAAAACACCTGGCTGATCACATGAAAGATTCTCCACCAAGGCGTGAAGCAGCGGCGCATCAGCGACACACCCGACAATGTGCGGCGAAGTCCGGGTAGCGAAATAGATAGTGACGCAGCACGGCCGGTTGAGTGTGACGTCACCGAACAGGTGGGGCTGGATGTTGACGTGTTATGATACTGTTATTCTATGCCAGCATCATGTCAGACGCGGAATCCCATTCCCATTCGGTCGCGGCGCGGCGCGCAGCACGCGGCTGGTCACAGGTTGAACCGGCGCGGCGCGCTGGAATTCCCCGGTCCTCGGTCAGCGCCATCGAGAGCGAACGACTCACGCCTTCGGTTGCGGCTGCCTTGGGCGTGGCCCGCGCTCTGGAGTGCTCCGTCGAGGAACTCTTTGGCGGCACGATTGTTCCGCAAGCGAGTGGTCCGGAGTGGGCGTGGCAACCGCGCTCCGGGCCTTGCCGCTATTGGGAGGCCCAAGTGGGCGGACGGCGTTGGCTGTATCCCGTCGAGTCACTGGCGCTGAACGCGACCGCCCACGACGGGGTGTGGCGCGAAATGGATCGGCGAAAAGAAACCCGTCGGCGGCGAATACCCCGTGCCGGCGGAGTGGATCAAGAAATGACCCGCTGATGGCGGGGCTGGGTTAACCGTGAATGAACGCCACTGAACGCGAATTCAAAAGCGAACGTTCCTTCCTTCCCCCATTTGCGTCTATTCGTGTCCATTCGCGGTGAAGCAGTTTGGCTTGATGGCGTCAGGAAACGCGTCCGGCCCATTCCAGCCTTTGCAGCCGCCGTCCACGCCACTACTCTTGCGGCATGAAGATCACCGAAGACGTCCGCCAATACGCCGCCGAACAAGGCATCGCCGAAGAAGAGGCGCTGAAAAAGGGGATGGAAGCGAAGTCGAAGGAGTTCACCGAGAAGGGCAGCGAGCTTTACGCAAAGGCGTGAGTCGCGATTGCCGGAGGCTCGTGAAGTTGGTAACGTGGCTTCGATGGCACGACAACGCTGTGGACAATGATTACCAAGCGCATCTTGGTTCTCGCGAACTCGACAAAGCACTATCCCAAGAGCTGCGTCGCGGGCCGCGAATTGATTGATGAAGGTGGCAAGAGTCGCTGGGGCGGTTGGATCAGGCCGGTTTCAAATCACGATGAAGGCGCGCTTGATTTCGTTGAGCGTCGCCTGTCCAGTGCGGTTGATCCGAAGCCACTTGATGTAGTTCAAATCACGCTTTCAGCACAGGAGAACAACCCACTCCAACCGGAAAATTGGCTGATTGAACCCGGTCATACCTGGGCAAAAGAGTCGTTGTCGGACTCTCAAGTTCTCGCGGTTCTTGTCGAGCAACCGGAAAGTCTGTGGCTCGACCCGACTCAAAAGAGCGATCGGGCAAGTGCATCGGTGCTTCTAAAGCTGTCGAACTTCCAGTCGCTTTACCTGATTCGCACGGAAGGATTTTATTTCCAGATTCGCTCCCGAGTCTGGGACGGCTACGCCAAGAAGCAGCAACGCGGAATTTTCAACTACCGTGGCAAGCCTTACGACTTTGCGCTGACCGATCCCCTGATTGGCCGGAAATACTTTCCTGAGTATCCTCGAACTCCGGACGGGAACATTCAACCTGCCGATTGCAGCCACATTCTCCTTTGCGTGAGTCTGACGCCACCGTTCCACGAGCTGCACTACAAGGTCATCGCCACCGTTCTCGAATTGCCCGCATGAACGCCGTGCGCCATCCCGTATTCACGATCGGCCACTCCAATTTGGAGATTGGCAGATTCGTGGCGCTGCTGAAACAGCACGGCATTCAGGCCATCGCCGATGTTCGTTCGTCGCCCTACAGCCAATACAACCCGCAATTCAATCGTGAACTGCTTCAGAAATCGCTACAGGAACACGGCATCGCCTATGTGTTCTTGGGGCAGGAGTTGGGGGCGCGTCGCTCTGAGCGCGAATGCTATGTGGAGGGGCGCGCTGATTACGGACTGATTTCGCAAACTCCAGCCTTCAAGCGTGGCATCGAGCGTGTGGCTCAAGGGGCGATAAAAATGCAGGTCGCGCTGATGTGTGCCGAGAAAGACCCGATTGATTGCCACCGTTGCATCCTCGTGACACCGCACCTCCGGCAACAGGGGCTTCAAGTATCGCACATCCTGTCAGATGGCTCGTTGGAAGATCACGCGCAGACAGAGGAACGGCTGCTGCACCTGTTCGCGCTCGAAGAAAAAGACCTGTTCCGTTCGCCCGAAGACAGTGTGGCCAGAGCCTACAAGATGCAGGGCGAGAAAGTCGCTTACCATGAGGAAGACCTCGTGCTGCGAGAAGAACCACCGCGTTATGGCGATTGAACTGTTCACCATCGGCTTCACCCAGACCACCGCGCGTGAATTCTTCACGAAGCTCAAGCGTGCGGGCGTGAAACGAGTCGTGGACGTGCGCCTCAACAACAATTCTCAACTCGCTGGCTTTTCAAAAAAGGACGATCTCGCCTACTTCCTCCAAGAAATCGGCGGCATCGAATACGTTCACCTGCCCGAACTCGCGCCCACCCAGGACATTCTCGACGCCTACAAGAAGCAAAAGGGCGATTGGGGCGTTTACGAAAAGAAGTTTCTGAATTTGATGGCACAGCGACAGGTCGAAAAATCTGTTCGTCCCGACATTCTCGACCACGGCTGCTTGCTTTGCAGCGAACATCTACCTCATCACTGCCACCGGCGTCTCGTCGCCGAATACCTCAACGCCAAATGGGGCGGCATAAAAGCCAATCACCTCGTATGAATGACGTCCGCAAAATACGCCGCCGAACAAGGCATCGCCAAAGAACAGGCGTTGAAGAAGGAGATGGAAGAAAGATCCCGCGAGTTTACCGAGAAAGGCGGCGAGCATTACGCGAAGGCGTGAATTCACCTAAACATGGGAGCGCGGCTGGGTCGAAGACCAGCCGTAGCAAAGGGCAGTCTGAAGGAATCAGATAAAACGAGCAGCGGGCAGGATTTCTTTGGCCGCAAGCAAAGCCTTCTCTCTCGCTGCTTGCGAAGCGCCTCCCAACACGAAATGTGTGTGTTTGTTGCTCGGCTTCTGTGCTCGAATTTCACCGATGTTTTCGATCTTGGAGATTTCCGCCAACACCTTTTCCGCTATATCCGGCGGACAGGCTTGAAGGCAAATCGTCCGCTTGCCACCGGCCGTGCATCTTGTGCCACGCAACGCGTGAACAGTGTTCAGTAAAGCGCCCGCTCATTCAATGATCCGGGGGATTGACAATTGGCACGACCCATTCCAGCGCGGGCCTTGTCCGTAGCGTGCAAACACGCCGAATCCTTGTTCACCGGGCACTAAGGCGGTTTATGAGGGAACCGGCACTTAAAACCACTCTTGCCGCTGAGATTTCCATTTGTTTTTCGCCAACTGATTGTAGATTCTTTTCCAAGCATCCCGTGCGAAGAAACTCATGAATTCTATGCGGTCAGCCTTGGCGAACAGAGCCAGCCTTCTCGCTGGCGGCTGGATGATGGTGTTGGGGGTATCGCTCAACACGGCGGCCGCAGCGGAGGGGATTGATTTTAGCGCGCAGATTCAGCCGATCATCTCCGCGAAATGTTATTCGTGCCATGGACCGGATGAAAGTTCGCGCAAGGCGAAGCTGCGGCTCGACCTGCGCGAAGAAGCCACACGGGAGCGCGACGGGATGTTTCCGATCAAGCCGGGCGACGTGGCGAACAGCGAAGTGGTTCTTCGCATCACGGCCACCGACGAGGACGACATCATGCCGCCGGTGAAAGCCGGCCATCCGCTCACGGCGCGGGAAATCGAACTGCTCAAACAATGGATTCACGAAGGCGCGCACTACTCCAGTCATTGGGCCTTCAGCAAGCCTGAGCGTCCAGCCTTGCCCAAGGTCAATCAACCGGCGTGGACGAAGAACGACATTGATACGTTCATCCTTGCCAAGCTGGAACAACGCGGACTCCAGCCTTCGCCACGGGCGGATCCTCACGCGCTTATCCGCCGCCTTTCACTTGATTTGATCGGCCTGCCTCCCACGCCCGCCGAGGTTGAAGAATTCGTCAATGACCCATCGCCGGAAGCCTACGAAGGGGAGGTGGATCGGTTGCTCGCCTCACCGGCGTACGGTGAGAAGTGGGCGCGCATGTGGCTGGACCTCGCGCGTTATGCGGATTCCTACGGCTACGGACAGGATTCGTTGCGGCAGAACAATCCCTGGCCGTATCGCGATTGGGTGATCAATGCGTTTAATCGCAACCTACCGTTTGATCAATTCACTGTGGAGCAGATTGCGGGCGACCTGTTGCCGGACGCCACCAAGGAACAGCGCCTCGCCACGGCGTTTCATCGCAACACCATGACCAACGTCGAAGGCGGCACGGACGATGAGGAATGGCGCGTCGCGGCGGTGAAGGATCGCGCCAACGTGACGGCGCAGGCCTGGATGGGCCTCACGATGGGTTGCGCGCAATGTCACACGCATAAATTTGATCCCATTTCGCAGAAGGAGTACTACCAGTTCTACGCGTTCTTCAATCAGACGGAAGATAACGACCAACCGGACGAACGCCCGACGATGCCATTTCAAACGCAGGAGCAGCGGGAGAAAACGGAACGCTTGAGAAGCGAGATCACGTCGCTCGAACAACAAGCCGCCCGGCTTCCCGAACTGGCATCCGAGTTCGCGGCGTGGGAAGCAGCCCATTGGGCGACTGATGTGTGGCGGATTGTCGAGCCGGAGGAAATTACTTCGAGCGGCGGGACGACGTTCACTAAGCTTCAGGACCATTCACTGCTCGCGGGAACGAAGTCGCCGGAGAACGACACTTACACGGTGAAGTTTATTTGGCACCTCAGCAAAGCCACTGCGTTGCGACTTGAGTTGTTGCCGGATGATTCGCTGCCAGCCCGTGGCCCGGGCAGAACTGAGGGCGGGAACTTCGTGCTAAACGAACTCCGCCTGTCGGTGAAGCCGCAAGGATATGAGCCAAAGCGGGCGCGATTCGTCCGCATCGAATTGCCCGGAAAGGATCGGATTCTGTCCCTTGCCGAAGTGCAGGTGTTCAGCGACGGGGAGAATGTTGCCCGGAAGGGGATGGCGTCCCAATCGAGCGTGGATTATGAAGGCGCGGCCGCGCGGGCGATTGACGGAAATACGGGCGGCGATTTTGACGCTGGCTCCACGACGCACACCAAATCTGAAAAGAATCCCTGGTGGGAGTTGGATCTCGGTGAGTTGGCATCGCTGGATTCTATTGTGATTTGGAACCGAACCGGTGGTGACGTTGGTTCACGGTTGGCGGATTTCCGTTTGCTGGCATTGAACAACGACCGGAAGCCGGTGTGGACCACGCAGGTTGCCACCGCGCCGAAACCCAGTGTCACGCTCCGGTTGGATGAGCAAACGGTGACGTTGCAGCGCGTCACCGCAACCCATAGTCAAAGCGGCTTTGAAGCGGGCAAGTTGGCGGGAGGCCGTTCGGAACCCAAGAGCGGCTGGGCCATCGGCGGTGATTTGGGCAAGCCGCAGTACGCGGTGTTCGAGTTCTCCGAGCCGCTTCCGGTCGGCGAAGTCACGGTGAAGTTGGTGCAAAATTTCGGCGGGCAACACACGCTGGGACGATTTCGGTTGGCGCTGACAGAATCCGCGTTGCCCTTGGTCGCGCCGCCAGCCAACGTGAGTATGCTGCTCGCGACCACTCCAGAAGAGAGATCGGCTGAACAGAAGCGCGAATTGCTACGATGGTATCAGCAATACGCCAATGCAACTGCCGAAACCCAGCAGCAGATTGCGTCGCTGCGGAAGGAACTGGAAACGATCAAGCCGCCGCAGGTGCCGATCATGCGCGATTTGCCGGCGGACAAGCGGCGTCTAACCCGTTTGCTGAACAAGGGAGACTTTCTCGATCCGGGCGAAAAAGTATCTGCCGCCATTCCAGCGGCGTTTGATTTCTGGCCTGCCGGCGCGCCGACGAATCGTCTGGGGGTTGCGCAATGGCTGATGAGTCCGGAGAATCCACTCACGGCGCGCGTTACGGCGAACCGGCTCTGGGCCCAGATATTCGGACTGGGCATCGTGGAAACCGAGGAGGATTTCGGCACGCAAGGGAATTTGCCAAGCCACCCCGAACTGCTGGACTGGCTGGCGTTGGAGTTGCGCGAGAGTGGTTGGGACGTGAAGCGCTTCCTGAAACTGATCGTAACGAGCGCAACGTATCAACAAACCGCGCGCGTCACGCCGGAGTTGTTGGAGCAGGATCCGCGCAACATCTGGCTGTCACGGTCGTCACGCCGGCGGCTGGAGGCGGAAACCATTCGCGATCAGGCGCTCGCGTTGAGCGGTTTGTTGAGCCAAAGGATTGGCGGGCCGAGCGTGTATCCGCCGCAACCGGATGGTCTGTGGCGGGTGGCGTTTGATGGCAAACGTGATTATCCCACCAGCAGCGGAGAGGACCGCTATCGTCGCGGCCTGTACACCGTCTGGCGCCGAACGATTCCCTATCCAAGCATGGCGACTTTCGATGCGCCCAGTCGTGAAACCTGCACGTTCCGCCGGTTGCCGACCAACACGCCGCTGCAGGCTTACGTGACCTTGAACGATCCGGTCTATGTGGAGGCGGCTCAGGCGTTGGGCCGACGGTTGACGCGCGAGGGCGGGGCGACGACCGAAGAGCGCATCCGCTTTGGTTTACAATTGGTGCTGGCACGCCCGCCGGAAGCGGCCCAAGTCACGGAACTGCTCAAGTTGTTTGAATCCGAACTGTCCCATTACCGCGGCGCGGAGGAGGACGCAATCAAACTGGCCACGCAGCCGCTGGGTCCGCTGCCCGAAGGACTCGGTGCCGCGGAGGCTGCCGCGTGGACCGTGGTGGCGAACGTGTTGCTGAACCTGGACGGAGTTTTGACGAGAGGCTGATTACCAGGGCGAACAATCATGGACACAATCAATTCTCATCTTGCTAACGCGCGTGCGATGACGCGCCGGCATTTCTTCGCCCGCGCCGGGTTAAGCCTGGGTGGGATTGCACTCAGCAATCTGTTCGCCCGCGAAGGTTGGGCAGCGACAGCAGCAGTGAACTCGGCGGCGGCCAATCCGCTGGCGGTCAAACCGCCGATGTTTCCTGCGCGGGCCAAGTCCGTGATCTACCTGCACATGGCCGGGGCGCCGCCGTCGCTGGACCTGTTCGACTACAAACCGAAGCTGAATGAACTGCACATGCAGCCGTGCCCGGAGTCGTTGTTCCAAGGCAAACGGTTCGCGTTTATCAAAGGTATTCCGAAGATGTTAGGCTCGCCGCACAAGTTCCAACAGCACGGTCAGAGTGGCGCCTGGGTGAGTGACCTGCTGCCACATATGGCAAAATTGGTGGACGAGGTCTGCCTTGTGAAATCGTGTTGGACCGACCAGTTCAACCACGCGCCGGCCGAACTGTTTCTTTTCACCGGCTTGCAGCGCCCGGGCAACGCTTCGCTGGGCTCGTGGGTCACGTATGGTTTGGGTAGTGAAAATCAGGATCTGCCGGGTTTCATCGTGCTTTCCAGTGGCGGCACGGACCCGAGCGGGGGAAAGAATCTCTGGAGCAGCGGCTTTCTGCCAGGCGTGTATCAAGGGGTGCAGTGCCGCACCGCGGGCGAACCGATTCTATACGCCAACAATCCCCCGGGCATGAGCCGCGAATCGCGCCGACGCAGCCTCGATACCCTGCGCCAGTTGAACGAGGCCGAGGCGAAACTGTTTGGCGATCCTGAAACCGTGACACGCATCGAGCAATACGAACTGGCGTATCGGATGCAGATCAGTGTGCCGGAGGTCTTCGATATTTCCAAAGAACCGGAACCCATCCGCGAGTTGTATGGTGCGAAACCTGGCGAAGGCGGTTATGCCAACAACTGCCTGCTTGCGCGCCGGCTCGTCGAGAAAGGCGTGCGCTTCGTGCAACTCTTCGATTGGGGCTGGGACATGCACGGCACGGGCAAGGACAACGACCTCGTCACTGGCTTGCCCAAGAAAACTCAGGATGTGGATCAAGCCACCGCAGCGCTCATTGCGGACTTGAAGCAACGCGGCCTGCTCGACGAGACGCTC